>Ga0214473_10000055_pt1 | contig 158889 bp, 127 predicted proteins | sample RVTome_7_FD_203509 | JGI IMG/M metagenome (GOLD analysis project Ga0214473, IMG submission 203509) | Soil microbial communities from uranium-contaminated site in the Upper Colorado River Basin, Wyoming, United States - RVT98D197 | ecosystem: Environmental > Terrestrial > Soil > Contaminated >...
CCTCACGCGGCTATCTAGTTATCTAACTAGATACCACAAACCAACAAAAAAGTCCAGTGTTTCCCGGACTTTAAAAAAAAAAAACAGCAGCCGCGCTCCATTATCTAGTTAACCGCCAAACACGAGCCAAACGCTGGAAGCGTTTGAAGCTGAAATTCCACTGGCTGGAAGCCAGTGACACGTGAGGGGCTAAACCACCCGATCCTGCCTGAGCCACTCGACGAAGTATTTCTGAAGCCAGCGATAAAGCAGACTGGGTAGAAGCAGAGTGAGGGAGATCACTGTCGAGATAACCATTGGGTCTAAATCGTAATAATATCTCAAATTAGCACCCCAGTCCAAAAACCAATATATGTGACCTGGTCTTCTCAGTGAGTCCCTCCAGTCAAAAAGCGCATCCAGCGAAAATCCAAGAATGATCAGGTGGAGGACCATTAATAAAATAATCAGGCAGCCGGTATTGACTATTCGCGTTCTGAAAGATGAAAGCACAATGATATTCATCAGAAGATACCATGCGGCAATAATAGGGATCCCCCATGGCAAACCAACTTCTACGATACCCCTCATTACATCGATCGGTCCAGACCTTGATTGATAGATAACGAAAAGCCAAAAACTGATTAGCCAGAGCAGACCGGGTGATGTATGAACAAGAGTGTTCCGGATTACCCAACCTCTGGTGTCGGCCGCGATGTCGGCGGATTTCACTGGAACCGCGGCAAGCATCGAGTAGAATCCACGGTGGATGTCGGAACGGATAATTGTTGGGAGTATGAAGATGAGATCGATAACCGGTAGAATCCCAAGGCTTACACCCAGAGGAAATAATTCTGTGACTCCTAAAATAACCCATACGGTAGTTTCCCACGGACGATCTAAATGATATATCCAGTCATAAAAAAACGCGTAATTGTCAAACCGATCCTGCACTAAGCCAAGCACCAACGCTATCGCATCTATTGCCATTCCCCACCAGAGGATTTTCATCATCACCCGCGAGAACCGGTTGAATTTTTTCAGGCGGAAATTCAGCCACTGATAGTAAATGTGGTCGACCTCAAAATTCTTGCTGGTATCGTCGAAATTCCCCATCGGATCTCCTGCCATTACGATACCAGAAATCTTTCAAGAAGTTCATGTAGCGCGTGAAATATGGTGTTAACATAACTTCCACAATGTAAGATATTAATAAAGATGGTTTATCACCCGGACGAAAACGAGTCGGATCTCTATTGCTTCGAGCCTGAGAGGTTCCTTGTCCCGCCGATGGAGGGAATCCTCAGGCGTCTCTTCGGCGTGCGATGGGGACTCATCCTCGTGAGCACTCCGGAACATGTCGACCGCCACGAGATCCTCGATTTCCTCGCCAACTTCGCCCTGCAGCAGAATTACTACTCCGAATTTTCCGCCGAGCTCGGTGTCTTCGAGGACCTTGAGGTGGAACAGCGCAGGCTGAGAACCCTCGACGATGTGCTCGAGGAAGCGTCGGAAGTCATCAGCGAGGCTGAAAAAAAAGCGAACGAGTTCGACATCTCGCCTGTGAATTTTTCACGGAACTCGGACCTTGTCTTTATTGAAAATTTGACATCTGAGAATATGCCCGACGCTGTCGGACAGGCGATGGGCGGACGATTGGCGGTCGCGGGAATCACGGCGGACGGGAGTTTCCCGGCGCTCGGGTCGTTTCTAAAACTGCTCGGATCTCCGCATCTCGTCGCGGCAAGCCTGATGGGGATAATCGGGCTCAATTCAGTCGCTAAAAATTGCCCGCACTGCATAGTCCGCATCGAGATCCAGCCGACCGAGATGGAATATCTTCTATTGGGGCAGGAGCCTGATGTTTTAGTGGCATACGAAGGGAAAGGCTGCGAAAAATGTTCCCACACCGGGACGCATGGTCGTATTTTAATTCATGAGGGACTCGAAGTCGGAGAGAGGGTACGAAGTGGTATCCGCGACGGAATGCCTCTGCGACAATTGCGCATCCTTGCCAAGAACGAGGGCATGCGAACGCTTCTTGACGCAGCTTGGGACCTTGTGGACGCCGGACAGGCGTCGCTTGAGGAGGTCAGCCGCATCGCGGACATGACCGATCCCGAAAGCGATATTCCGTTGGATCTAGAATGATAAAAATAATAGATTTCGATGGCGCCCATACAACCGTCCCCGGTTTTATGGGTGTCTCGAATTATTAACCGCACGTCCCGATGGCGCCCATACAACCGTCCCCGGTTTTATGGGTGCCTCACCTTATAACCGGTCACTTACGCTTTCAGGAAATTTTTTTACAAATCCCCTCCGATTTTCCAGATTATCGTGTATAATTTTTATGAGGCAAAATAAGGTCGCGTGAACTTCCTAGAGTGACAAGGGCGCTGGAGGAGCGGATGAGACTCCTGGGAAATTCGTCGCCACGACCAATGCAATCCCCCCGTCGGGTGATATTGTTAGTCTGTGCGGTTACGTTCTGGCTCGCCAATATCCTCCTCATATTCAATCACCAGCTCGCCGTCGAAAAACTTCCCGACACAGCTCCCGCGTTCGCTCCGGACGGAATCGTTTATCAGTCCACCGACTATTCATGCGGACCCGCGTCGCTCGCTACTATTTTCAGGCACTTCAAAGTGATTAAAAGCGAACGCGAATGGGGTGAGCTCGCCGGGACCAATATCTCGGTCGGGACAACTCTGCATGGGCTTAGAAAAGCCGGAGAGGATATGGGGCTCGATGCGGTCGAGATGAGCCCGACTTTTGACCAGCTCGACCTGATCTCGTGGCCTGCGGTTGTCTTCCAATCGAGAATTTACCATCTGGTGACATTCTGGGGTCTCGACGAAACCGGCAAAATGATAATCCGCGACCCGGCTCGCGGAATCCTTAGATGGGACTCAAACCAATACGAATTCAACACCCCGGAAAAGCCGAAGATGCTTGTTTTCTACCCTGGACGTGTGCCGGTTTGCGATGAGGAAACGTCGCCCATTGAGATTGGACGGTTCCAGAACATGCTGTCGAGTCTCGGGTATTATCGGGGCGAAATAGACGGCGGCTGGTCGAGGGGGCTGTCCGATACTATCGGGAAATTCCAGAGAGACATGGACCTGGAGCGGACCGGTATCGCCGATCCTGCCACGAGTATTTATCTGGAAGGCGCATGGCATCTAGTCTCGAACGGACCGATCGAACCGTTCATGCGAATCGACCGCAGGAAGCACACCACCGTGCGATCGGCCCCGATCCTCTCATATCTGACGCATTCGGATGAATAATTATGTGTCTTTGGGCGGTGACAGGCACCCCGATTTCGCCTGTCAAAATATGTAATAGAGTGAATATTATCGCCAGGCGAAATCGTTGTGCCAGTCCCCGCCGAGCGTGCCAGTCCCTGCCGAGTGAAATCGGTGTGCCAGTCCCCGCAAAATGCCCCATTTGGGATTGTTTTACGTTATAATTCGCCAACTGTGCATGAAAACGAAGTAAAACCTCTTGTCTGCATCCCGACTTACAACGAGCGGGAGAATGTCGAAAAGCTCCTGAACAGGATTTTCGAGGAGCTTCCGATCACTGAGGTCATGGTCATCGACGACGGTTCTCCGGACGGGACCGGCGACCTGGTCGATTCGCTCGCGAAAAATGACCAGCGTATTCACTGCCTTCACAGGGCAGGCAAAATGGGGCTTGGGACAGCGTACATCGCCGCTTTCAAATGGGCGCTCGAACGCGATTACACTCACTGCTTTGAAATGGACGCCGATTTTTCGCACGATCCGAAGGACCTTCCCAGACTCCTCGAAGCCGCGAAGGACTTCGATATCGCGATCGGGTCGAGGTTCTACGCCGGGCGGCTTTCAATCGTTAACTGGCCGCTTTCAAGGCTTATTTTATCGATGGCGGCAAGCTTGTACGTTCGAGTCGTGATAGGAATTCCCCTTTGGGACTGCACAACCGGCTTCAAATGCTTCAAACGCGACGTCCTTGCGCATTTACCTCTCGATAAGGTCAAAAGCGAAGGGTATTCGTTTCAGATCGATCTGAATTTCAGGGCGACCCGACTGGGTTATCGAGTCGGCGAAATCCCGATCGTGTTCTCTGACCGTGCGGAGGGCGGGAGCAAGATGTCGAAGAAAATCGTTTTTGAGGCGATCTGGCGCGTCTGGCAGCTCAGGATGGCCGCGCTTGGAGAGGACATGGGTTATTTTTTCAGAGGCAGGAGACGTCCGATGCCGGGGAAGAAGGAATAATCCGAACTCTGACAGTGCTGTCTCGGTACCCCACGCTTCAGCGTGGGTCGGTTCTCTATTATAGGCAGTAACAGACCCACCATAAATGGTGGGGTACCGATAATTGAATTCATAAAAGTTGTGCAATAAAATGCGCATCAATATAAAAGCCCCGGATTTCGCGGGGCTTTTGTGATTTTCCATTCATATAAAATTTACTGCGGCGGCTCGTATCCCGGGATGCCGGTGTTCCAGCGGTTGCCCGAGTGCTGGGGCCAAAGCCTGAGATTAACGTCGTCGGGGACCCTCGCATTCATGTCAATGATATAAACAAAACCGCGCATGTTGCAGCACACAAGGTCCCAATTCCCGTCGCCGTTGACATCGCCCGTTGCGGGGTCGGCGAAGATTTCCGCCTTCGAGCCGCTCGAAACCTGCATGTTGAAAAGGATTTTTCCGCCGAAATTCCCGGGATAGTCCAAGTCGGCAACATTTACCAAGTCCACGAATCCGTCCTGGCGGCCGTACATCACGTTTACGTGCCCGTCTCCGGTATAATCGGCGGTAACCGGAGCTGAATAGTTAAACGAGGTATCGGGATCTATGTCGGGACTGAGCCTGTTATAAATCATCGACCCGTCGACACCGCTGATCGCATAGACTGAGATCTGCTCGGTCTGGTAGGACGTGACGAGAAAGTCCATAACACCGTCATCGTCGATTTGAGCGGGAGCCACGGCACGTCTGGGATTTCCCCAGATCATGCCGTTGACCCAAAGCTCATCGCCAGTGGCGCCGTTGATGGCAAAAATCGTACCCTTAAGCTCGCTGGTGTTGTCGCGGCCCCCGATTACACAGTCCGGAACCCCGTCGCCGTTTATATCGACCATCACAGGCGAACAATCGATGTTGTTCATCCCGGGGCCGACGTAATAAAACCACTCTTCCAGACCCGTCGCGCCGTTTACCATGTGAACTTTCGTATCATACGCGCCGAAACACACGTCCGGGATATCGTCGCCTGTTACGTCAACCACTCCGCTTGTTCCGGCGATGCCCTGGCCGACTTCATATTTCCAGATGACCTGGGTTGTCTGGTCGCCTGGAACAGTAGGGCCGTCGCCGCGAAGCGCGAGCATTGTCCCGCCGCCCGTGCCGATGACGATATCGGGGATCGCGTCGCCATTCAGATAACATATCGAAGGAGAGGCGTGCATCAGAAAGTCCTGGATGTCCACATGCGCGTCATAGTACCAAAGGGGCAAGCCTGTATCTCCGTTAAGAGCGTAGATGTTCATATCATCGCTCGCGATAACCACATCAAGTTTGTCGTCGTCGTTCAGGTCGACAAGGGCGGGCGTGCACTGAATCTCGGCGCCGGTCGTGTACTTCCAGATGGTCGTGTCCTGTGTGCCCGTGCCGCTGCCCCCGAAGACATAAACATTTTTGTCCCTTGTTCCCACCACGATATCATCCACGCCATCGCCGTTGACATCGCCCAGCGCCGGCGAGCCGAAAATGCCGTCCTGTCCGGGAGGCTGCCCCTTGAGGAGACTCCATTTATAGTCGGCGGAGTGACGTGTGCAGGAATATTCATTGAAAACATCATCGGGAATTCCCTGGCCGTCAATAAGCCGGATGCCGAACCATCGCTTCTCGTTATCCGGCGCGCCTCCGCCCGCTCCGAACGCGGTATAGCCCTCGTAATTTTCGTTGGTGACAACCTTCAACTGGGTGCCGTCGAAAGGAGGCGGCTGGGTGTTGCCCCAGAACACATACTGAAGCGGAAGGGAAATATCCCATGCTTCATAGAAGAACAACCATACGTACTGGGGTCCGGCAATATGATCGTAAATCCCGATATTGCCGTCCTGCCAAATCGGAGGGTCGGTATCGTATGTGACCTCTATAATATGTTCCTTGAAATATTTCACAGTTTCCACCTTATCGGTCGCGGTCACGTAAATCGATTTGAAACCTGAGGGATTTCCCCCTCCCTCGGTCAGGAGGTACTGCCAGGTTGAGGTGAAATTTACCGGGTCCTCCGATATCTTGTCCATCTGAACGGGCGCCGCGACTCCGAGGTTGGTCAAATCCAGGCTGACCGTTGATACACTTTCGTTCTGCCAGTCCGTGACGAGCGCGAAAATCCACGCGTTCGAGCCGTTTGGATAGATCGGACCTTCGATCGGCGCGACATAACATGAAACCGCCTCGCCCGCGTTGCCGGGCCAGCTTGCGTCGATTTTGTATGGCATCGTGACAATCTGGTAGGAGTTATTTTTCAGAAACGTATAACCGGCCATGTGTGTGGCATGTCCTTCGAACGGCCTGAGCGGGGTTTCAATGTTGAAGGCCATATATGGATTCAGAGTTTCAGGCATGCCCTGGTTATACAGGGTCGTCAGACCGTCGTGACGGACCTCATGGTCGAGGGATTCGAGCCTGACCATAGGCGTATCCGTAACCTCATCGTTGGGCGGATAAATTATTCCTCTCACATCGTGTCCCAGGATATTTGTCGGGTTTGTCAGGCTGATCGTGAGTATGATCTGGCTCCACGGGTCACCCGGCGTGTATGACCCGGGCAAAACTTTGACACAATCGCCGCACTTCGGGGGTTTGACGAAGCCGGTGACATCGACATGAACCTGAGAGGTTTTGTTTGGAATTATCTCTGCGGCAATATCGATTACATTGCCATTCTCATCCAAAACATCTTTGAGCGTGAGCAGGTAATCCCCCCACAGACTGTGATTGGCCGATTCTGCCCCGGCCTGTGAAGGCTGGATATTATCCGGCAAATTCCCCGGTACGACAGGTGAACTGTTCGAACATCCGATGGTAAGCGCAAAAAGCGCCAATAAAACCACCAGAGGAATGGCGTAAAGCATTCGTTTTGCAGGCATATGACAACCTCCCACCGATTCGGTGAGCGCGAGATTTAGGCGAAGTGTCGATATAAACGGCGATATAAAATTATGCCGCTAAATTCATTATAAAATCAGGTTGCAGTTGAGTCAAGGACGGGAATAAGTTATGTCCCAGATTAATAGTCCCACACAAGAAAAGACGAGAGGAAGAAAAGAACCCAGGCTGAGGCTACTGCTCCCGCATTTTGTCGACAACCTTGCCGAATGTGTCCAGCGCCTGACGACCTGTCTCGAAGGTCTGGTCCAGTGTTTGGACAGCGTCCCTGAAAGCGCCGGTCGACTCATCCAGGATGTTGGAGAGGTCTCCAAGGATATTTCCGGACTCATCGTAACGCCTAATCCTTGATCCGGCGGAACGTTCATCCTTCCTGCGCCTCGATTGCTGCCGGAATAGTCCGAAGGCGGCGCTGGCGACAGCGGCAAGGCCAAACCCGACGATCATCCCCTTCAGAAAAACCTGCGCGTCGCGGGACCTCTGGCAGTAGTCCTGCTCATCGTTTTCATGGTAGCGTTCGAGACGCCTTTCAACGATATCATTACCGGAATCATCGATGTCCATTTTCAGAGCTTACTCCTTCCTATCCTTCATAGAATTATTATTATCTTAATATCGACCCTCGGAGCGCCAGGTGAAACCCGCATGTATTCAATTCAGATAGCCAAGACCCTCCAGCAGGTCGATCATTTTTTCGCTTTCGTCGCGAGACAAGCTTCCGGACTCCGGCCCCTTCGGTTCCTCCGGCGGACCAATCCGTGGCTTTATTTTATCAAGAAAATCGCGCTCAAACATGTCGGAAATCATTTTTCCATCGACATCGCCGGGTATTTCAATCCCGCAGAGGGAACTTATGGTTGGTAGAATATCTGCAAGGTTCGGGATTATCGCGCACGTATATCCACACCTGACTCCGTCACCCGCCAGGACGAGTATTCCCTCCATTTTATGCGTACCGCACCATGTCAGGCGAGTGCCTTCCCGCTGTTCGGGCGGATTAAGCGATGTGCCATCGACAAGTCTATATTCATTCTGACGAAGAAGAGGATCCTCGCGCCACAGCAGAAAAAGGTCGGGGGCGAGATCGACCGACGGTCCCCAGATGGCTTCCTCTCTCGGCAAAACGCGTGTAAACAGGGAAATCCCCGGCGATATTTCGAGTTTCTCAAGCTTTTGTTTAATTTCGTCCCTGACGGAATGGTAGTCGGCGCCTTTCTGGACAATGCCGTGCGGAAAGTCCCCAGAACGGTTAATATACAAACCGATTCCATAACCTCCCGGCGCGCAAAAGGCACGGGTTTTTGTCCAGTCGATTTCGTCCCTGAACGGTACAGCGGACAGCTTTTCAGCCATTGCGTCTTTTTGTCTGCCGAAAGCCAGATTGAACGCGTTTCGGATGCTGTGCGGAGTGCTTTTCTTGGCGAGATACAAGAGCCGGTTTGTCAGCGACCCCGTCTTGATTTTTTTCGCCTGCTTTTCCCTGCCTTCGTCACCGCCGGTAAACAGGTAACCGTTGTCCTCGAGCCATTTTGCCAGGAACGCGTCCTTACCGATAGCCCCGACGAGCGGCTGCGAACCATGGTCGCTCACGAGCATGATCCATCCGCCCTCGCGTTCTATCAGGTCGAGCGATTCGCCAAGAAATGTGTCGATGGCCTCATAGATTTTATTAAGCGAATTTCGAAACTCACGATTTGAATCCGCGCTTAACGGGTCAAAGTCGGGATGTCCCGGGTCGAAAAATTTAGAGTAGAAATGAGGAATAAGGTCTGTCGCTGAAAATACCGTAAATGAAATCCCCCAGTCCGGAAATTCGCTCATCGCGAATCGGGTCAGGTCGATGGTACTTTCGGTGTGCTGATTTAATACGGCATGGAGAGTATCGATCGACTGGCCCCTGGTCGGGTCGACTTCTTTTAAAAACGGAAATCCCGCCAGGATTTTGTCGCGGTAACCATGCGGACGAATGAAGTCGCTTTCAGCGGAGGGCGTTCCCAGCCCTGAAATTATCAAACCGTTCGCGTCCTCCCGAGGCGGGAAAGTGTACGGAACCAGAACGCTGAGAACCCGGATATTTTCATCCTGCGCGCGGTCGAGGAATGTCCTTCGAGCACGGCTGCGGGCGTCGACAATCCTGAACGCGCCCTTTCTGTCCGGTTGAATAAAATCGAAAATGCCGTGCTTGCCGGGATTCACGCCGGTCATCATTGTCGACCATGCCGGCGGTGTGAGCGGGGGGATGGTCGAGAGGCAGTCCGACCTCGCGCCGACATCGAAAAATCTCCGGAAATTCGGGACCCGTCCGGTTTTCAGCACGGGATCGAGATAATTATAACTCGCGCCGTCGAGCCCGATGACGATAAGACGCCTGCCGCTTTTATCCGTGATTCTTCTGATCAAAACTACGTCCTATTCCGCTGAATTTTCATTCGGCACAGCAGCATCATCCGTGTCGGACGGTCCCAACAGGGCTTCGAGAACCTCGACCAGTTCATGCAGCCCGACGCCCCTTGCGTCCGAGTAGTCGATTAGCTTCTCGCGGATGTTTCCGTCCGCGTCGACTACCCAGTAGAACGGGCTTGTGTGATGCGCAGCCGGTTCATCGCCCGGGAAATCGGCGGCGATGATGTCCGGGTTCCAGAAAAGGTCGGAATACTTATCGATCAGCGATAAGTTGCCCTCGCCCATATCGCGAAAAAGAAAAACCATACCGCCGGGATTTTGTTTCATGACAGGCGCTACTGTTTCTTTGTCTTCGACAGGTATAAAAACCGCCTTCAACCTGTCGCCATAACTGCGTTGAATCGCCTCGATGCCGAGCAGGCTGGCACGACCGTCCTCCGTGAGGAAACTGGGAAATATGACAATTACAAAGGGGGTGCCGGCAAGGTCGCGAAGCTGCGCCATATCGCCATTCATATTGCGAAACGGTTCCTGGAAGAAAATGTTTTTCAGATCCGAATCGTTGTCGGGATGCGATGCGGGCAGGACGTAGCGCTCATCATCCACCGGCTCAATTTTCTCTTTCCCCCTGCAGGACGTTATGCAGAAAAGCGAGATAACCGCCAGAATGACTGCAAACAATGTCCGGGAATGATTAGTCATCGTCAAATCTTCAATATGATTCTTCGACCTCACCGGCGTTCATTTTAGCATAAGTAAAAAATAATAAAACGACCCGGAACGCGGGTCGGATGTTTCTTTGCGGTCGGACTCGATCACAGCGCTATTTCCACGCTGGCGGGTCCGGTGATGTAGGCGCTTTGGGCATGAAGAAGGTCAAGCATGCGCGGTTTCGACTGCCTCTTCCCGGTCGCGTCATACATAATCGTCAGAAGCGGTTTCAGCGGACTCCCCGGATGAGCCTTTGTCACGAGCCCGATTTCGCCGGTGTTCATTCTGACCCAGCTTCCGGGAGGATAATGACCGAACGTCTGGATAGCGGTGCGAAGAATGCCTTTACGTACAAACTTCGTGCCGTCCTGGATCAGTGCGCTCAACGCCTCGTGGAATCCGGATCTGATACCCGTTCCGCGGTTCAGCGTCATGATATCGTAGGTGTTCGATAAAATCAGAATCTGGTCCCAGTCGGATATGGTGGTCCCTTTCAAACCCCTCGGATAACCGCCTCCATCGTACCGCTCATGATGGTTCATGACCATTTTCAGAGCGCTGTGGCTGAGTCCGCCCATGTTCCAGAGGTACGAATAACCGGCCTCGGTGTGCTCAGAGTCCTCCTCTTTATCCGATTTGGGGACTCCCTGCGTGATAGCGACCCGACGAAGCACGATTCGTCCAATATCATGCAAAAGCGCCCCGGTCGCGTGCTCCCTGATAAGCGATGCCGGGTGACCCATTGCGCGCGCAATCATGAGGAAAAAAATCATCACGTTCACTGAATGGGCATGAAGACCCGGGTCGATCAGAATCATGTCGGCGAGTGTCAAAGACGCCTGCGGCTGATTCAGAACCTCCTCGGTCACAGCCGCCGCTGTCTCATTGATCTCGCTCAGGTCGAGGCTCCCGTCTTTCTCCAGACAATCGTAGCAGCTCGAGACAGCTTCTGAGCACTTCTGCCGGACGAAAGCCGACACGGCCGGTTCGATACCAATCTCGGCGATGAATCCCTCGATCTGGCGAACGTTGACTCGGAGGACATCGCCCTCGTCAACGGCTCCTTCACCCTCGGTTTCTGCGACCTGGATGGCGAGTTTGTCGATACCGCGCTTCTTGAGAGCGTCAACGATAGTTTCGGTCAGCAGCGTTCCGGCGGCTATGAGCAGGTTGTCCTGATCATCGAGCAGGTCGCGGTCCGTGATTTTTCCGACCGGGAGCTTATCCACCTCAAGCATGAACCGTCCCGTGGCTTTCTTTTTCGTCTTTCCCGTACGCTCTTCCTGGCGCGCGAAAAGGCCCTTAAGACGATCGTCGGAATAAAGAAGATCCGCGGTAAGTCCCAGACACTCGTGGCACGTCCTCAGGTGCGTCAGCACCTTGTGCTCATCGGTCGGGTTCAGATCGCCGTCCAAAAGGCGAATCAGCAAACCCTCATCACGTATGGCGTGGCACAGTCCCTCTGAATTGTTCATCCCTTGTGTCACACACCGACAGTATTTGTCGGACCCCTTCTATTATGGTGTTTTAACCAGGACCCGCAGCCTGTGTTCTAACCCTCTTCGTTCCTCACCTCAGCGTCGGGTGTAATAATAATATCGCCCAAAAGAAGACATGTTTACTCTTGCGGGCAACTTTCAAAACCTCATAAAACCTTACATAACAGAGAAATAAATCCCACCCGTGCCTCCCCGCTCTTAAGAGAAATATATCATACTTAATTGTGATAATTCAAGATAAATATTACGCTACGCTGCCGGAGCGAAAAAAAAAACGACAGCCCCGGCCAGTACAGACCGGGGCTTAAAGATCCAAGTGATATTTTTTCACGCGACCGCTGTTTTAATGTGACGGACTTGCGTTCATCATCGATTTCAATTCTAAAAGCGCTTTCTGGATCAACGCCCCGACACTTCCCTCCGGAATGCCGAGCTGATGCGCGATCTCGCGGTACTTGAATCCCTTGGCGTAGCGGAGTTCGATCACGTCCCTGAGATGTTTAGGAAGACGCTGCAGTCCTTCCCTCAGGAGGTCCTCGTCCTGAGTTTCAAAGGTCTCAACTTCCGGATTGGCGATCCTGGGATCGGCGACGTCTATTCCGACATCTTCCAGGCTCATCTTCTCGACATTCCCCCCGCGTTTGACCGTGAGGTAATGGCGATGGTACTGGCGTACGCGGTTAAGCGTAAGCGTGTAAATGTATGTCTTGAGAACCGATTGCTTTTTGAATTTCGGAAGGCCTTTTACAAGGTCCATGAAAACCTCGTGGGTGATGTCCTCGGTGTCCTCGGTCGTGAAGCGGTAATTTTTGCCCTTTACGAGATGGAAAATGTATTTATAAAACCGCTCATAGAGAATTCCCCAGGCCTCATCGTCGCCGGCGACGCAGCGCTCGATAAGCTCCTGTTCGGAAACGTCGGTTGTGAGGGGTGTGGCGGTCATACGTCTCCTTATTTCGGCCCGAAAGCCGATTCTTCCCTCAACGCGGTCTTCGCTAACTCAATATAAAATTACACAACCACACGCAAGGACCGCAGGTCCGGTAATATAAAACAAAGTTGGTCCCGGGTTTTCCGGTCCGCGGGATTTTCCCAACCGGAATATTATCGCTGCTAGGTGGTTTGGCGATTATAAAGAGGTTTAAAATGGAGGTTTATTCGTCGATTATTTTTACATTTCGACGCATTGCCTTTCTTTGCCGCGAAGTTTCCGATTTCCATTTTGTATTGACAGCCGGACATCATTCCCGCTAAACTCCCGACACACGATAAGGAGAAGAATATGTCATTCCCAAAACCGAAAATGTCCGCCGAGATCGGAGTGTTCGGAGGTTCCGGCTTCTACTCGCTCCTCGATAAAGCCGATGAATTCTGGGTGGAAACTCCATACGGCGCCCCGTCCGCAAAAGTCACGGTCGGAAAAATCGCCGGACGTTCCGTCGCGTTTCTGCCCCGTCACGGCTCCGATCATAGCCTGCCGCCTCACTCCATCAATTACCGCGCGAACGTCTGGGCGATGAAATCTCTCGGTGTCGAGAACATTATCGGACCGTGCGCGTCCGGGTCTTTACAGCCCGACGTTGTCCCTGGGGATTTCGTCATCTGCGACCAGTTTGTCGACCGCACTACCGGACGGAAGGACACCTTCTACGACGGCCCGATCACCACTCATGTGGCGATGTCCGAACCGTATTGCCCGGTCCTTCGCAAGATCGCCATCAAGGCAGCGCAGGATATGGGTATCATCGTGCATGAAACAGGCACGGTCGTCGTCATACAGGGTCCGCGCTTCTCCACAAAAGCCGAAAGCAAATGGTTTTCGTCGATGGGATGGGAGGTCATCAATATGACCCAGTATCCCGAGGCGTACCTGGCGCGAGAACTCGGCATCAGTTACGCGATGGTCGCGCTAATAACCGATTATGATGTCGGTCTTGAGGGGCATCCCGAGGTCAAGCCGGTCACGCACGAGGATGTCATCAAGGTCTTCCTCGCGAACAACGACAAGCTGAAAAATCTCCTATACAAAATGATCCCTGAAATCCCGAAGACATCATGTCCAATGTGCCGCGAGGTCCTAAAAAGCGCTCGGTTTTAAGCTTTTCGTTCAGTAAAAAAAATGATCTGATCGGGTGGCGCCTACATGCGGAGCCAATACGGGTGGCGCCTACATGCGGAGTGAGTCCTCGAACGTAGCATGTAGGTGGACCATCTCGACCATCTCGACCATCTCGCCAGACCCTCTAAATTCCAGATATTTCTGCTATAATTATCAGACCATATGCTGACGCTGACCGAAATACTCGACCTAATTAAGGCCAATCGATCCAGACTTCGCGAATTCGGAGTTTTAAAACTCGGCGTGTTCGGCTCACACGCGCGCGGGGATGCATCTCCGGACAGCGATATCGACTTCCTGGTCGAGCTTGAAAACGAAACATTCCGTTCTTACATGGGGCTTAAATTCTTTCTCGAAGACCTTTTAGGACGTAAAGCAGACCTTGTCCTCCTCGACACCATCAAGCCCCGCATGCGTGATGAAATCCTCGACGAGGTGAAATATGCCATTGAATAATTTTTCAGATGTAACGCCGCTAAAGATCTTGAAATGTGCTGCGTGATGTGCTACATTTATGTTAAGGAATTAGTTCTGAGTTTAATTTCTGGTCTTTGAGGCTAAAAATCAAAAATTTATCATGAGTAAAACAAGAGTAAGAGACTTTGGGAATAAAGACATGTCAGAAATCCGATATGTCGATTTATTCTGCGGCATTGGCGGATTTCGGGTTGCAGTGGCTCAAGCTGCTAAAGAGCTGAATATCAAAGCAAGTTGTGTTTTCTCTTGTGATATTGATGAAGGTTGCCAAAAGGCTTATGCGGCAAATTTTGCAGAAACACCATACGGTGACATAAGGAAAGTGGAAAGCAAGGATATACCTGCCCATGATATTCTGTTTGCCGGATTTCCGTGTCAACCTTTTAGCATAATTGGCCATAAGCAGGGATTTGATGATACTCGGGGCACACTCTTCTTCGAAATTGCAAGGATTATTAGTAACAAAAAACCAGATGCATTTATTTTAGAGAATGTTAAGTTACTGATGGGACACAACAAAGGGAGGACCATTAATACGATCATTGAGATCCTAAGAGGGATTGGTTACTATGTTCCCGACCCTCAGGTATTAAATGCTCTTAATTTCGGCCTACCTCAGAAAAGAGAACGTGTCTTTATAATTGGCTTTAAGAAAAGATGTGACTTCCAATGGCCCCAAGGGGCTGATTTTATGACGCCCTTGGATGACATCCTGGAATCAGATGTGGATCCCAGGTATTATGCAAGTAAGGAAATTAGAAAAAAAAGATTACGGATGCATCCACCTACTACAGAAACAACCATCTGGCATGAGAATAAAGCGGGTCATATAAGCGCATACCGCTTTTCGTGCGCATTACGTGCCGGCGCATCTTATAATTACTTGCTAGTAAATGGCGAAAGACGCTTAACGCCTCGTGAACTGTTAAGACTCCAAGGATTTCCAGATTCTTTTAAAATCGTTTGTTCTGATACTCAAATAAGAAAGCAAGCGGGAAATTCCGTGCCAGTCCCAGTTGTCAAATCAGTCATCATTCAAGTTTTACAGGCGCTGAAGATTGCTCCGCTTGTCACTGAAAATCACTTGGAGATTAAAGGAATAAACGAACAATGTGATTTTGCATTGGAGAAGGTCTGCTGATGCGCGAACCGAGGTTGAGAACCGTTGATAAGTATACACCTCCCTACCCGTTGAATAGATTTCCAAGTTCATTTCCCTATAACCTGGCAAAGGAGATTGTGTTTTTCCTGGCAACCAGGCATGAGCCTCGATTGGAAGGAGAAGACTGGGAAGAGATCTTTGCCCGAGTAATAGGCGCGAATTGGCAACCATCAAATGTCGGGCTTGATGATGTTGTCCTAAAGCAATGCGCATGGGGAGCAAAAACCGTCAAAGCTAATAAACCTTCCGTTAGTAAGAAAATTCGCTTGATTTCCGGAAGGAATTCACCAGTTTACTCTTATGGTGATTCCGAAGTATCAGGAATTGACCCAAATGAGCTTGGCGAGAAGATTTTAGAAATCTGGAATGAAAGAGTTGCCGCAGTGAGGAGCAAGTATAAACACGTCAGGACCGTTGTTTTAGTAAAATCTGCTGATTTGCTTGAGCTTGTAGTATTTGAACATGATACAGTAATGTTTGATAACAGTTTGGTCTCTTGGAAATGGAATAAGAACAATAACTTAGTCGGAATTGCAAAAAATGGAAAAACTTTGTTCACTTGGCAACCTCACGGATCTCAATTCACAATTCACCAATCGATTCCCAATGACCGACTTGCGTTGCAGATTAAGCCTCCAACTAAACTTGACCGTGATACCGTGCTTAAGTCAATAAAATTTGATAAATCATGGGTAAAAGTTTTATAGATGGATAAACTTCCCAAAAACCAGCGATCAGAGGTAATGCGAAAGGTCAAAGGTAAAAATACAAAGCTGGAATATCAAGTTATTGAGATTCTATTATCTCACGGCATTAAACGGTTCAAAGTTCATCAGCCTGGTATTTTGGGTTCACCAGACATCGTACTATTGAAAGAAAAGATCGTGATTTTCATTGATAGCTGTTTTTGGCATGGCTGTCCTAAACATTTAAGAATGCCAAAAACAAATCAAAAGTATTGGAATTCTAAAATTGGGAAGAATGTAATTCGAGATATACGGATTAGGGCTAAATTGAGAAGGCAGGGTTGGTCCGTCCTTAGAATTTGGGAACATGATGTCAGAAATCCACTAAAAGTGGTCCGAAAAATTACACGTACACTGAATTTAATAAAAAATAAAAAATGATTAAAGGGCTATTGCCACTTATTATTACATCACAGTGGGCCAGGAAACCAATTGCTGGTTTTTCGCAGTCATTTTTGAAGGGAATCCCTGGAAGTGTTCCCCTGACTATAAAACTATCTCCCCGCCCTCTTCCTTATCTCCGCGATCTCCTCGTCCGGGACCGCCTTGCCGAATGCCAGTATCGGCGCAAGCTTGAACCCGTGCTTCTTCCCGATCTCCCCGATCTCCTTCACCTTGTCGATGTCTATCTCGCGTCCCAGCGTGTAACTTTCGTTCCGACCGTCCAGCGCGAGCAGTATCGTCTCCGCGAGGCACGCGAACGCGACGTTTTTCGGAAGATCGAATTGAACTCCGCCCCAGTGCACATCGCCCGGCACCAGAATTTCGCCCGACGCGATCACGAGAATATCGTCACGCTTTCCCGCTTCCTCTTTTGAAACATCCGGCGGCATCGCGACATCGCAGACCAGCGCACCCTTCTTCAGCTTCATCACATCGATCAAACCTTCCCCCGCGCTCGACGCCGCTACGACTATATCCATATCGGGCAGATATTCGTCCGGATTTGTCGCTATTTCGACATGCAGCGCGTGTCCATTTTTCTCGGCTTCCGATTCAAGCTGACGCGCAAGTTCCATCAATCTTTCGGGACGTGGCGCGATTATAGCGATATACGGCACCTGCTCCGCGAGCATTCGGGTGATTGCTTTCCCGATTGAACCTGTTGCGCCGATCACCATCGCCGACGCCTTGTTGATATCGATTCCCATCTTCTCCGCGCCGACTTTTACAACCTCCGCGGTCGCCCAGATGGTGTACGAATTGCCGCTTGTCACCGGGATCGGGCTGCCCTTGGCGACCGAAATACCGGCGTCACCGATCACGCTCGTGAACGCTCCGAGACCCATAATTGCCGCACCCTTTTCAGCAGCCAGACGTCCGATCTGGTGCATCTGCTTATAGAAATGCTCGGCTGGGAGCTTTTTCATCATCTTGGGAGTCGCGCCGAGAGCGTAGAAATATCCGGCGGCTTCTTTACCGTCGGGAGTTTTGATTCCGTACGCCTTGCTTACAAAAAACGGTGGGAACTGTGCCGCGAGCTCCTCGACCGGTTGTTTCGGAAGCGCCTGGAATGGCTTGTAAAGCGGCGACTGGAAAAGCATCTCGTAACTCAGGGGATGTAAAATGAACGCGAACTTGGGAATGTCCGGTGTCGGCTCGGGAGCGAGGTCGATCAGCCTCGGCTCGATACCGCTGTCGCGAATCATCTTAATATAGCGGTCCATGAGCTGGCTCTCGTTAAAGTCGCCAACCTTTTCGCCGTCCTTCTCGATCAACGCGACAAACATAGCCTCCAGTACATTCGCCCCGAAACTCCTGCCGTCCATTTCAGGGGTTGTGGTGATCAGCGTTGTGACCCCACGGCTCTTGAGATCGTCCTCGTCCGACTGCATAACGGTATTGGTGACGACAATTTTTCCCTCAAGATCATTAGGGGCATATCTGCGGATGTAATGATAATCGCCGACAATCACGTCCGCCCATTTGAACGGGTGCTGAAAAATCGGACGGACGGTATCCTGGCGGCGTCCAGTGGGATAGATAGCCTCGAACGGGATATTGCAGAGGATCGGCATGAGCCATCGGGCGGTCGTGGCTACTGTCTTGAGCGACCTCATCTGTATCGGAATTTTGAGGGCGTACATGAAGTCGCCGAAAATGAACCTGTTCGTGTATTCTCCGAGGACCTCGGAGACACCCCATCGGTCGAGGCCGCTCATCACGAGGATTTTCTTATTGTTGAAAAGGCCGGGACGTTTTTCGAGCACCCACTTGATCGCCCAGCGTTCGAGCGTCTGTTTCAGCCCGGCTCCATCGACCACCGGAGTTTTATTCGACGCCTTGAGGAGTCGAAGGGTGTCCTGGTGGACATAGGTGCGGTTGCCTACATGGAAGAAGACGTCCGCGCCGCCGAGACCGATCGCCGCAATGTTCCCGTTTCCATCCAGTTCCCTGATGAGCTGGATAGCCTTCATTTTGTCTCCATCGGTGCCGATGCGCTTCACGTGAAACATATCGCCGAGCAGGGATGTCGTAAATTCGTGATCGCGTTTCGACGATCCGATCGAGACGGATGTTATTTCGATAGGTTGTTCCATAAAATTATGTGGGAGTATTATACAGATTTATTCAAGCGAGTAGTAGGACTCCCGTATCGCTGCAGTAAAATGCAATTGGCTGGTGATAGGCAGTCAACTTCCACAAAACAGCATGAACCTGTGGCACATACACGCGGAGCCTGCGTAGCGTGTATGTGTTTGCTGTCGTTTGTTGGAGCACGCACATCCCTCGAGGACTCGGGCGTGTGCGTGCCACAGGAAAAATCTTGCTTTGCGGCCGCGATTCAGTTTTGTTGCAGACCGCTAATGTGCCCGGCTTCTCAATGAAACATGGAACGCTTGACTTCCAAAGTCCAAACAGGTTTTATTTGATGTATCGATCCCGGATAGCAGCTACCCTCCGCTGATGCTCCAGGTTAGCTGCTACCGGGATTGCATAAAATATATTTAGCGGATATTTTCAGGACTAATCCGATGAAAACCGACTTTGCCAGGCTTATAACATCCGACGGACTCGAGCTTTGCGGGCTGTTCTTTACCCCCGAGTTCGGAGTCAGCGAGATAACCGTGATCCATGTGCACGGGCTTGCCGGAAATTTTTACGAAAACAGGTTTGTCGACATCGTCGCGGAGGCTGTTATCGATCAGGGCTTGAATTTCATGGCCTTCAACAACCGTGGGCACGATTACATCTCCGACTCGACCCACATCAGGCATGACGGCGGCGAGATCGGCTACCTCCAGATCGGGGGAGCGTACGAGCGGTTCGAGGACTGCCTGCTCGACATCGACGCCTTCCGCGAATTCGCGAGGTTACAGGGAAGCCTGAAACATGTTCTGATGGGTCACAGCCACGGAGCGCTCAAGATAGGACATTATTTTTACAGGCGGGAGCATCCCGACCTCATCGGTGGAATTTTCCTGTCGCCGTCCGACGATTTCGGCATCTCGCGCGAACACATTGGTGACCGTTTCGAGGAAGCGTTTGAATTAGCAAAAATTCTTGTGAACGACGTAAATGAATCGCAGATGATGCCGCCGGGATACCATTCGTATCCACTTTCGGCGGGCGCATACCTCGATACCTTCAGGGATGACTCACCCTTGAAGTTATTCAATCTCTCCGGAACCGACAGGACGGATTTTCCGGAACTCGAATCGATAAAAGTGCCTGTGCTTGGAGTTGTCGGGACAGTAGAGGAATCGTTTGTCGGGGAACCGAAGGAATTTCTTAACAAAATGCGCGAGAAATTAAAAAACGCGCGATCATTCGAGGGGTACGCGATTAACGGCGCTCCGCATAACTACATGCTTCACGAGGATGAGCTTGCCGATATCATCGGAGGCTGGCTCACAAAGACATTCATAAGGAACATTTAATGAAAAATATTTATGAAACGTTGGTCGAGCAGGCATTAGTCAAAACGCGGGATTGGAAGAATGAGGATTTTCTTGTCCGGGGATTATGGAAGACGATTCTCGCGTTCAAGCCGAATCCGAACGAGCGCGCGTTCAACTACACATACATGCTCGCGCAGGTGATAGGGCAGGGGGTCTGCTATTGTTCGTCATCGGCGCTTTTCGATAAGGACCTTGTCGGTCAGGACGCCCGCGAGGTTATCAAGACGAATTACTGCAAGTCGGTCGCGGTTCTGGACGCAATTTATTCGACCATCCCAAAAAGCCCGAAAGATACCCATGTCTTGAAGGGAAATTCCATCGAGAAGACACACGTCCGAAATAACATTATCGCCGATGAGGTCGACCGACTCTGCACCGGCTGCGACCATAAGGGTCTGCATGTCGTGAACGTGGGGGTTGTCGGCGACCTGCTAAAAAAATTAATCGAGCGGGATTATCATGTCACCGCGACCGACCTCGACGAAAACATCATCGGTCGGGGCATGAGCGGAGTGGTCATTCAGCACGGTTTGAATACGCTCGATTATGTGCGCGACAGTGACGTCGCGATTATCTCAGGAATGACTCTCGCGACCGATACGCTGGAGGCGATTATCGATGCCGCAAAATCGAGCGGGACAAAACTCCTGATGTTCGCGGAGACCGGCGCAAATTTTGCTGAGGAGTATATCAACATTATCGGCCTGGATGTCGTCGTGTCGGAACCGTTCCCGTTTTATATTTTCCAGGGAGTGAGTTACATCGACGTTTTCCGGAGGGCGTAAACGTGATCGACAAATATTTTAGATCTGCGAATGGCAAATTCAGGGTCGGGGAGCTGAACCTCGGTCAGCTTCTGAAAGGACGCGAGACACCGTTCTATGTCTATTCCGCGGAGGTAATTTGCGCGAAGTACGAACAATTAAGGCAGCGCTTTCCCGGATTCGATATTTTTTACTCGCTGAAACCCAATCCCAATGTGGCGCTGGCACAAATTCTAAGGTCAGAAGGTGCACGCGCCGAAGTCTCATCCGGGGGCGAGTTGAAAAAAGCGCTCGACGCTGGTTTTCATCCACAAAATATAATTTTCGTGGCTCCAGCGAAGACCGAAAGGGAGATCGAACTTGCCGTCGATGAGGGCATCTACGCGATAATTGTCGATTCCCTTTACGAACTCGAGCTTGTGGATAAAATCGCTTCATCGCGCGAGACCCGTGTAAATGTCGGACTCCGGATAAACACTTTGGAGGGTCCCAAAGACGCGCCTGAGATAATGGTCGGAGTCCCGAGTAAATTCGGATTCGATGAGGAAAAAATTATTGATGAGCTTTCAGGCTTGAAACTAAAACACGTAGTTATTAATGGTATACAGATTTATGCGGGTAGCCAGATCCTCGATGAAGACGCAATAAAATCGCACAACGAGAATGTCTTCAGAGTGGCACTGAATATCAAAAACAGCCTGGGAATCGAGTTAAGGAGCATCGACTTCGGCGGTGGATTCGGAGTACCGTACAGCGAAAGCACACGTGAACTGGATCTCGGTTCGATCGCGCGACATGCGATCAAGCTCAGGGACGAATATGACAAACACTGGCCGGGATGCCGATACATTTTCGAGGTCGGGCGATTTTTGATCGCCGAATGCGGTGTCTTCGTAACGCGCGTTCTAAGGACAAAAGAATCGAGAGGCGAATGTTTCGTGACGTGCGACGGGGGCATGAACAACTTCACTCGTATGGCGTTCATGCGTGTGAAACATCCCGTCAGAATCCTGAATAAAATAGAGAAGGACAAAACCCGAAACTGCATTGTCGCCGGACCGTGCTGCGCTCCGATCGACATCATCGGCGATCATGTCGATATTCCGGAACCCGAGATTGGGGACGTTGTGGGAGTATTCAACGCGGGAGCGTACGGATACTCGATGAGCATTCACGATTTCATCAGCTTCGGCAGACCGAAAGAGATATTGGTCGATGGTTCGGAGATTCGGGAAATAGGTTGAACATTGAATTATTTCCGGTTGTTTAAAGCATCAGCGATCCGGTACCCCACCATTTATGGTGGGTCGGTTGTATCGGAAACGCGAACGTCAGTGAGCGTGCCGTGAAGCATGGAAAGTGGAATTGGCAGAGCAAAATATGTCCATTACGAACGTGACCGCACGCTCATTAACATTCGCGTTTCCGATACAAAAAAACTACGCACAACAGACCCACGATAAATCGTGGTGTACCGATACTGAAAATATTTATGGTTTATTGATTTTCCTGCGGTAGTTTCATCAGCACGTATGAATCGAATGCGGGACCTTCTTCAGCGAAATTGTCACCGAACCATTTTGTTATGAATATGGAGATTTCCTCGTCAGACGGACCTTCCCTGTATCTAATCGACAAATCGCTCTTCAGGTCCTCAGGCCGGAGTAGTTCCGTCTGCAGCCACACCGCACGTTTTCCGTCCGGTCCGAAAAGAAAATCCTCAAATGCATCTTCCGGGATTTCATTTGCGATATCCATCAGCTTGTTGACCGTGAGCGCGTCGCAGCCGATGTAATATTGAAGATACAGCGACTGCGTATGTCCTTCATCGGTCCACGGGTAGAGCACGATGTCATCCGGTGATATGTACAGTGACGCCTCTCCGGCCTCGACGAGAAACGGGTTTGTGTCGGGGTGGCTCTCCGGGGTGTATTTCGCTTCAAGGTTTGCCATAAAGAGCATAAATAATATTACTGCCGGAATCAGGATCATCCTTGCCGATACAGTTTTCGAAAGGTAACGCCTTTCTATCGACGGCAGGAGAAACAGCAGAAATCCCGGCATGTAGAGAACGCGCAGGTTCAGATTTTCCGGAATGTAAAAAATCGAGAACACCAAAATCGGAACCGAGACGAGTAATCCGATTTTCTGAAATGTTGTCCGGACACTATTCTTTACATAGGAAATCCCCGCGATCGCGAATTCAACGATAAAAAAGAGAAGGATGATAACCTGGGCAGGTATGATCCATAGCGCGGACCTCGGCAGTTCACCGAGAGCGCCCGAAAATTTCGCAACTCCGATTATAGTTTCAATGATTCCCTTCACATTCCTGCCGACCGCGTCGAATAATCCGGTCGCCCACCATCGTTCCTGAAAAACATACGATCTCTGCCATGAGGTGAAGTCGCCGATCCCGGTGAAATGTCCTAAAAAGATCCCAATCAGGGCGACGAGGAGGAGGGAAATAATAACGACAGATGCCGTTAGAATTACGAGAAGTCGGTTTTTCCGGATTGGTGTTTCACTTTTCCCGGCGATCACATGAAGCACCGGAAAAATCAGCGCCGCGTTGACCTGGCTTCCGAGTATCGAAATTGCGACCAAGCCTGAGATCGCGAGTGTTCGAGCGAGTGAAATTCTCTTGATTGTGGACGTGTTGACAATCAGAAGCAGTGTAAAGATATTGAAAAACAGCGCTGTCGAGTTCTGGTTTGGCGTGACGGAAAAATACCAGACGGCGTTTGTGACCGTGAACAGAATCAGCCCGAATATCACAGTGCGGAGGTTCTTTGTCGAAGTCCTTATGAGTAAAACCATCCCGATAAGGCAGAGAATTCCGACTATTCTCGACCATCCCGCAAGGAATTCGAGATCGCCGTCGCCGAAACCTGTGTATCGCCTGATAATCTGCGGAAGAAGCGGGTAGAGGACGTGGTGCGGGTGCAGGATCCAGTCGGATGTGTACTTCATTTCAACGGCGAACTGGAGGCCGTCCGAGAAGAACCGGTAGTTGGGGAGCGAGATATAGATGAGGCTCAGAATCGCGACAGCGAAGGTGAGGACAAGAAACTCGGTCCTGTCTTTGATCCCCGGTTCGGTCGAGTCTATTTTATTTTTTATCCCTGTCACTTGCTTATCCGAAAAAATATCATATTCCGGTATTTATTCAAACGACCTGTCGAGTGTTTTAAACAAATTCTCAACCTCCAGTTTCTTCCTCTCTATCGCCCGATTCAGCTCCCCGGCCTTTTCATAATTCAAGTATACCTCCGGCTGATTCAGCTCTTCTTCGAGCGACAAAATCTGCGCCTCGATGAGTTCTATCTCCTCGAAAATCTTCTCCGGCGATCGCTGACCTGTTTTTTTTACATCGGATTTCCCATCGCCCGGCTCTTTCTTCGACTTCCCGCGACGTTTGATGCGTGCTTTCTCGCGTTTTTCTTCGTCAAGCTGCTCGCGACGTACCGCTTTTTCGCGTTCCTCTTTTTCGGTCTTTATCTGCTGTTTGCGGTAAACAACATCGGAATAATTACCGTGGAACAACCGTGCCTTCCTGTCCTCGAGCTCGAGCGTATGAGTCGCGAGGCGGTCGATAAACGCGCGGTCATGGCTAACGAAAATAAGCGTCCCGTCGTATTCAAGCAGGGCCTCTTCCAAAATCTCGCGACTAGGCAAATCGAGATGGTTTGTCGGCTCGTCTATAACAAGGCAATTCGGTTTTCTGGTGAGAAGAATCGCGAACATGAGCTTGGATCTCTCCCCTCCCGATATATCCCTGACCAATTTCTCGGTATCGTCTCCGGAAAAAAGGAACCGTCCCAGAAGATTGCGAGCCTCCTGCGAATCTATGTTTCTTCCCAGGTGCAGCAGGTTATCGAACACCGTATCGTCGAGCCTGAGTTCCACCATCGTCTGCGAAAAATATCCCCAGACAGTCCTGTCGCCCCACCAGATTTCGCCGGTATAATCGCTGTCCTCCCCGATCATCATCCTGAGAAGCGTCGTCTTCCCGGTTCCGTTGCGCCCGATTATTGCCAACCGATCTCCGTGATGGAGCGAGAACGTCATATTCTCGAACAGCGTCAGGTTTCCGAACGATTTCGACACTCCCCTGAGCGAGATGACCTCATCGAACGACCGCACCGACGATTCGAACCGGATGCGCATCCCGGCTTTCTCGCGTTTCGACGCCTCGATCATGTTCTCTTCGATTTTTTCGAGCTTCTTCTTGCGGCTCATCGCCATCGACGCTCTCAGCTTATCCTTCGACCACCTCGAAATGAATTTTTTCAACTGCGCGATTTCCTTCTCCTGCGCCTCGATCATTTTTCGCTCGCGCTCCAGTCGTTCCGCCTTCTGCGCGAGAAATCCCTCGTACCCGCCCGTGTACCTGAATATTTTTCCGCCCTCAAGTTCGTAAAGCGCCGGACAGCACGCGTCCAGGAACCTCCTGTCGTGGCTGATGATCAGGTAGCCGCCGTCGAAATTTTTCAATGTCGATTCGAGCCACTCGATCGCCGGGAGGTCGAGATGATTGGTGGGTTCATCAAGGAGAATGAAGTCGGGATTTTCCGCGAGCAGGCGGGAAAGTGCGAGACGTGTCCTCTCGCCGCCGGAAAGTCCCTCTGCGGGCTTGACCCAGTCAGCCTCCCTGAACCCGAGTCCGGTAAGAATAAACTTCACGTCTGTTTCGAAAGTATATCCACCTGAATGTTCGAATCTCTGAAGCACGCGCGCGTATTCATGGCTCGCGGACGTAACATCATTATGGTCGTCCCCCGCCATTCGTTCTTCAAGCTCTCTTAACTGATCCTCCAACCGTTGTAATTTTTCCGCCCCGCGAAGAGCCTCGGTCATGAGCGTTCCGCCGGCCCTGACATCGGAGAACTGTTCGAGATATCCGAGGTTGAAATCGTCCTTCGGGATCGAAATCCTGCCGCCGTCCTTTGTCTCGAGCCCCGCAAGAATTCTGACCAGTGTCGTTTTGCCGCATCCGTTCGGACCGATGAGTCCCGCACAGTCGCCGTTTGCTAGATAAAGGTCAATGTCGTCCAGGATTGTCCTGTCGCCGAAAGATTTACTTATGCCTTTCAGTTGAATTGCCATTTTTAATGTCTATGAATAGCCCGATTATGATAGCATAGCGGCCTAAGGGTAGTTTAGCGTCGAAGATGATAATCAGAAGGCAAATAATAACAACCGTTGTCGCTGTCCTGCTGATATTAATGGCTGTATGGTTTTATTCCAAATTGATCAGGCAGAACATGGAGATGGACCTGAGCCTGGGTTCAGGAGCCGGAGTGTCGGCCGGGATGATCGACGCACTCAGGGGTCGCACGCTTGTCTGGACAACGAACGCGAATGTGCCTCTGAAGATCGAATGGGGAGGGGAGGGAGTCGACATACTGAGGATGATCGGCGTTCCCGAATCGATGCAGCCGACCGATATCAACGTCGGCAGGTCCGCGGTCAGAGACGAATTCAACATCGCCCTGATGGCGATCGGCGTTAAGGGGGAAACATCGGAGGTTAAATATCTCACGAAAGATGACGGGTCGTGGCACAAACCCCAAGTCAGCGCGTTTGCCGATTATATCGTCGCGACCCGCGTTGTCGGCGACGAGCAGGATATTTACATTTTCGACCTTCCGGGCGGCGGTTATAAGCCTGTCGCGTACAGTCGTTCTATCGACCGCTGGCCCAGCATAAAAGAGGACGGCAGAAAAATCCTGTTTCACTCATATCGCGACGGCAGCCCGTACGGCGATCTGTTCCTCGCGTCCCGCGAAAATACCGAGGCCGATGAATGGTCGGTCGAGAAGGTTTTCGAGGAAGAGGGCGATGAACTTCTTTGGCCGATGCTCGATGCGTCGGGGGTATTTTACGTTCTGGTCGGACGGGAACCGTTATCCGATAATGGGTTCGTTCAACGTCACAGATTCGGTAGCGACCCTGTCGACGATGAGAATGGCGCTGCCGAATTTCGAATCGAATCTGAAGGACAGTTCGGCATCGATCCTGCGGAGGTCAAATTTCCGTCACTGAGCAGGGGGAGGTCTGTTTACTGCTGGAATGAAAAAGTCGAGGGGAAATGGCAGGTCAACGCGTATGGCGAAAATGAGAACGGTTATATCGGACCGGGCGCCGACCATCCCGGCTACGGCTGGGTACAGCCCTGCGTTTCGCCCGACGGACGGTTTGTCGTCTTTATCGATGATAACATCGGACCCGGAACCGACCGTATCGGCATCTATGATATCGAACTGGATGAAGTCCTCTATATCGCAGGCTGCGGCGGTAATGTAATGTTCCCGTCGATATCCGATCAACCGCAAAACTGACATGCACCATAAATCCCAAATTTCAATAATCTTCGTGCTGGTTGTCGCGGCATTATCGTGCTCAAGACCTGCCGTCGAGAAAATAAGCGAGTTCGATATCGATGGAATTCATGTCCGGGCCAATCTCCCCCGGAACTCGGTACTTACGATTGATCAGACCGAAAAAATATCCGGACAGGTCTCCAATATTATCAGAGCGCTCAATCCGGTCGACGGTGATGTGCTGGGTAAATTGAACGATAGTGTTGTCGGAGAGATGATCCCGACCGCTCCTGTCGCTAATGTTATCAATCAGGCTGTGAAATCGTCTTACGACAGCTATGGGGCTTTCGATCCGACGCTGCAAATTCTCTGGGACGTGTACGATTTCGAGCTTGGGGGACGGTATGTAAGCGTTGCAGAGCTTGCCGACGCGCTCAGGTGGGTAGATTACAGGCGTGTTGAACTGTATGAGGACAAAATATTGAGAAAGGGCGAAAATGTACGGTTCGGACTCGGTCCCGCGTTATCCGGTGCGTTATTGGATATACTCATGGCTGAATTTGGGGCGGAAAATATCGCAATCGATGATGTTTCGGTAGGTGGGACAGGTATCGGCAAATCGGCGGAGGCGTGTTTATCCGCAAGTGAGGAAAATCCTGCCGTATTCGATTTTGTATACCCCATAGAGCAACCTGCACAGGATGCCCCCCAGTCGGTTTTTGGGCATGTCCGTCTCAATCCCGGCGAATTCGCGTTCGCGCTTGACGATGACGAAAACTTTTTTTACACACACGGCAGCCGGTATCACATGGTGCTCGATCCACTGACCGGACTGCCCACCGATGAAGTCCGCGCTGTTTTAATTGTCTCGAAAATCTCATGCACTCACGCGGCGACAATGGCTTACGCTGTCATGGTTATGGGAAAAATCAGGGGCTTGGAATATTTTGACGAAAATTCCGATATCGAAGGGATTATTTTACTCGACGAGGGCGAGGTTAATGTGTCGAGCGGGCTTGGCGACCGCTTCTGGCGCTGAATTACTAAGCCGCGCAAAAGACGTGCATTCTTTACAATGGCGGTCATGAGGCGGGGACTGGCACACCGATTTCGCCTGATGATAATTTTCACTTTTTTACATATCTCGACAGGCGAAATCGGGGTGCCTGTCACCGCCAAAAGATGCAAAATTAACGCGCGCCTTAGTAAACGGAGCGCCGCCTGGAAAGGCGGCGCACCGCTTACTAATGGCACATTTTCCCTATTTCCTCTATAATTCTCTCCCCGATGCCCGGTAACACAGATAAATCGACGAATTCGACCGACGAGCTCCTCAACCACAGCCGTATCGGGACAATTCCCGAGGCTGTCGCTGACCTGAGGGCCGGGAAATTTATCATCGTCGTCGATGATTTAGACCGTGAGAACGAGGGTGACCTTATTTTTCCCGCCGAGCTTGCGACAGCGGAGGTTATTAATTTCTATGAAACCCACGTACGCGGATGGATCTGCGTGTCGATGTCGCCGGATGAAGCCGACAGACTCGACCTCCCCTTAATGGTCAATATAAATACCGAGCGTCACGGCACCGCGTTTACAGTCACTGTCGATTACCGCGAGGGGACATCGACCGGCATCAGCGCGTCCGACCAGGCTCTGACCATAAATAAGCTTGCGGATCCAGACTCGAAGCCGCACGATTTTCTTCGACCCGGTCATGTCCGTCCGCTCCGCGCCCGTGCTGGCGGTGTTCTCGAACGTGCCGGACACACCGAAGCTGTGGTCGACCTGATGAAGCTCTCGGGATTCCAGCCTGCCGGAATTTTGTGCGAGATAAAAAATCCGGACGGGTCGATGGCGCGTCTCCCTGAATTGATAAAGTACGCCGAAAGGCACGACTTCAGGATTTACACGATCCAGGACCTTATCGCGTACCGCCTCGCCACCGAGAAATTAATCAAGCGGGTCGCGGAGGCCGAGATAGAGACGTGCTGGGGACGATTCCGCGCAATTGGCTATGAAAGCACCGTCCGCGACGAACAGCACCTTGCACTGATCTATGGGGACATCGGAGCCATTGTGTCCGGAAAGGACCCGGCTCTTGTCAGGGTCCATCACTCGCATGTGCTCTGCGACATTTTCGGCGTCCGGGACAAAAACGGCTTCGACCACATCGACATGGCCATGAAAAAAATCGTCGCGAACAAGTCGGGAGTGCTTGTCTATTTAAGGTCCCAGTTCAGAGGCCAGAGAATGCTCGCGAAGCTCCAGGAGATGTCGGAGCGTAGTGAGCTTGTGGTTAAGGAATGCGCGAATCCCGACATCCCGCCGGACCATGTAAAGCGCGACTACGGCATCGGCGCGCAGATCATTCACGACCTTGGCCTCACACGTATTAATGTTCTGACCGACCATCCGATGGAGCTTGTCGGCCTCGGGGGATATGGAATAGAGATCGCGGGTCATGTGGGATTGTCGGGGTAATAACTCTCTGTTAACTTTTTTTGTGTGGTCTTTTGTATCGGAAACGCGAACGTCAGTGAGCGTGCCGTGGATCATTGTAAGTGGAGTTTGTAGAGCAAATTGTGCCCGTTACAAAAGTGGATGCACGCTCGCTGACGTTCGCGTTTCCGATACAACAGGCAATATAAGTAGTACAGTACCGATTCCATTGCTGCGGGACTGCATAATTTGTAAATTCCGTGTAAAATATGCACTTGTCCGATTTATTGAGATGGGCTTCACGGAGGACCGTTAAAACATGGTCAAAAAGATAGAAGGAACTCTCGACGGCAAGGGACTCAAAATCGCAGTCGTGCAGTCGAGATTCAACGACCTCATCACAAACAAACTCGCTGAGGGAGCGTTCGACGGGCTTACCCGTCACGGGGTTAAGGACTCCGACATCCACCATATCCTCGTGCCCGGCTCGTTCGAGGTCCCGTTAGCGTCGAAACGCGCAGCCGCGAGCGGAAAGTATGACGCTGTGATCGCGATCGCCGCGGTTATCAGGGGGGCGACATCCCATAATGAATTAATCGCCGCCGAATTAACCAAGGGCATCGCGAACTCTGCGCTCGAAACCGGCGTGCCGATCATTTTCGGCTCGATCACCGCCGACACCCTCGAGCAGGCGATTGAGCGTGCCGGCGGAAAAGGTTCGAACAGGGGATTCACCGCCGCCGAGACCGCTATCGAGATCGCGAATGTGATCAAACAGGTGGGCTGATGGAGTCGGGAAGCGGAAAATCCAAAAGAGGGAGCATACCAGCCCTCGCGAGCGACCTCCAGCTTGTACGGATACTCGACCGTACGCTGAAAAGCCGTTACCCGGACGGGGTCAGCCTGATCAAAACCCTCGAGGGCGGCTTTGTAACGAGTCTTCACCGTCAGATCGACCAGCCGTTCAATCCGCACGCGTGCGCGAAAGCCTCGGAGCTGACCGGCTACCTCTGGGCGATCAGGCGTGTCCCGACTTTGGAACCCGGAGGTGGGATCACCATCAGAGGAAAGAAGGTCGGGACATTGAAGGGTGGATCTCACGGCGGTGAGGAGAAGTACATAATCGGCCGTAAATTTTATAGAGAAGCCGAGATCGAGTACCTGCTGATTCATTCGCTTATCGCTGAAGCATTGGGGATGGAAACCTGACATGATCGAACGATACACACGCGAAAGAATGGCGAAAATCTGGAGCGATGAGTATAAATTCCGCAAGCAACTCGACGTGGAACTCGCCGTCTGCCGCGCATGGGGAACACACGGCCTGATTCCTGCAGACGATCTCAAAACAATCCTCGATAAAGCCGACTTCGACCTAAGTACCCTCCTCGAAATCGAGTCGGTCACACATCACGAGACTGTATCATTAATAGAAGCTGTCTCAGAGAAAGTCGGACCCGCGTCGCGATGGATCCATGTCGGCCTGACATCATCGGACATCCTCGACACATCGTTCTCCCTACAGGCGATTGAGGCTGCGGATATCATTCTGGAGGATCTTGCGGAATTGAAGAAGGTAACCGGCGAGCAGGCGCTAAAATATAAGGACACGCTCTGCATCGGACGGACCCACGGGATTCACGCCGAGCCGACTACGTTCGGGCTGAAACTTCTAGTCTGGTACGAAGAAATCAAAAGGGATATAGAGAGATTGGGGCGCGCGCGGGAGACAATGAGAGTGGGGAAAATCGCGGGCGCTGTCGGGACCTGGGCGTTCCTGGAACCGTCGGTCGAGGTCGAGGCGCTCGGTTATCTCGGACTGAAACCGTGCAACGTCACAAGCCAGATCATCCAGCGCGACCGGTACGCGGAATTCATGGCCGCGCTCGCAATTATTGCCGGCACGTTTGACAAAATCGCCACCGAAATAAGGCATCTCCAACGGACGGAGGTCGGGGAAGCCGCCGAGCCGTTCGGGAAGGGCCAGAAGGGCTCATCCGCGATGCCGCACAAGCGCAACCCGGTCAAGTGCGAGAATGTATCCGGACTGTCGAGGGTGGTCAGGGCCAATATGCAGGTAGCTTTGGAAAATATGGTCCTGTGGCACGAGAGGGACATCAGCCATTCATCGGCGGAACGTGTCATTTTCCCGGATTCTTGTATCCTTATCGATTACATGTGTGCAAGGCTGACCAATATTGTCGGAAACCTCGACGTTTACCCCGATAAAATGCTTAAAAACCTCGAAATTACCAGAGGAGCAATTTTCAGCCAGAGGGTTCTGCTGGCGCTTGCGGAATCCGGGATGAGACGTGAGGACGCGTACCCGATTGTCCAGAACGCCGCCCATACCGCGCTTCGGGAGGGCACCGATTTCCGCGATGAGATACGTAAGAGCTCGGTGATTCTTGAGAGGATCGGGGATAAGCTCGAAGGTGTTTTCGACTACGGGTATTTCATCAGACACAGGGACGAGGCGTATCGCAGGTCCGGGCTGATTTAATAATCCTTCCATGAACAAATCGTTGTGTTACAATTATATTTGATGAAACTGACTCAGGACATATTAGTTGAATCGATAGTCAAGCGGATTGCCAAGTCAATCAAGCCTGAACGAATATACTTGTTCGGTTCACGGGTTGATGGCACAGCGCGGGAAGAAAGTGATGTCGATCTGCTGATAATCTACAGCGGTCCGCTTAGTATAAGGGAAGTACAGAATGGGGTAAGGAAACTTTTTCCTCATCCGCAATTCTCGATGGATTTGTTTGTGTTGACACCTGAAGAATTCGAAAATCAGAAAAGTGTAGTCAATACCCTTGCGTATGAGGTAACGAAAAAAGGCGTGGTTGTTTATGGATGAAAGAATTGGTTTGGCGGTTGAACGATGGCTTATTAAGGCTGAGAATGACCTGCGGACAGCGGAAACCATTCTCGCAATAGACAACCCGATTACGGATACAGCATGTTTCCATGCACATCAATGTGCCGAGAAAAGTCTGAAGGCATTTCTTACCCATTATAATGTGTATGTGGAGAAAACGCATGATCTAACCAGATTGGTTGAAATCTGCTGCAAAATCGACCCAGAAGTCCAGACTATGAGAGGTTCAGCCGGGACCCTGGCAAAATTTGCTGTCGCAAGCCGGTATCCGGACGACTGGCGGGAAATCCCATTGGAGGAAGCAAAGCAGGCAACTGGCGATGCCAGAAAGGTTTTTGAGTTCGTTAAGGGAAGGGTAAAATTTAAATAGGTGCATCAAAAGACAAAATGCTGAAAGCGTGAGCATGGTCAAGCAAAACTGCCTTTCCGACTCCAAACCCGAAAATTCTCCTAAATTTTCCCTAAATAACTCCGAAAAATGGATTGCAGCGCATCTAACACTTGCATAGGACGCGATAATGTGGTATACTTCCATTTCGTAACGGAAAAACTGCAAATCGATAATCACGGATTCCTGTCGCAAGGCAGGGGCGTAAAACTAAAGGTCTTAGAGAATAAAGTTGGTCAGGACGGCTCGGTTGCCGAAGTAACATCCTGAGGCCACCCGTTGCATGGGTCAGGCAGCGGTCGAGCCAACGGAACAGGTAGTTTTCCGTATTTAGATACTGCCAAATTAATATATATGCGCTAAGTTGCAATTCGTGGCTGATTTTTGATACAATATAAAAAATTTCTCGAAAGGAGGTTTCTAAATGGACTTCAACAAAGTCATCAGGAGCGAAAAAGGCCAGGGCCTTACCGAGTATGCACTCATTATCGTGCTTGTCTCGATAGTGGCTATCGTTTCTTTGACCCTCCTAGGCACAGAGATCATGAATGTCTTTTACGCCATCGTAGAAGAACTCGGCGGCCCCGCCGCCCCCTAGTAGTTATAGGTGGCTTGGGAACCGGGGGGCTTCGGCCCCCCCCTGTCTTTTTTTCCCCTGACAGTTGGCTAATTCACGGGGAGCTTACAGGCTCCCCATTTTGTTTATCTATTTTGGCGCTTCCGGGTTTAGTATGGGTAGTGCATGTTTTTTACGTAGGTAATCAGCCTTGCTTGCGCAGTTCCTGCTAAATCGTAGCGCTGACCCGCCGCGGCGGGTCGGCAGTCCCGTCCGAGTTTCGACAACCCCATTAAATACGGGGCTGATTGAGCAGGTCTTCGGGAGAAAGCCGTGAACGCTGTAAATCCGGACCCACGGCAAACCCGGAAGGACCTTTTTAATTGCCCCTTTGTAAAGTCTTTTTCTGGACAAGAGTGAAATTATTTTTCGATACTAAAGAATGATACTTCCCTGCGGGATTTCAGTAATTCATCCCGTGGGATGCAAGTGGATCCGCCTTCTATCGCGAACCCGGATTTCCAATTAGCCAGTGCCCGAATGACCGGACTGACCCGGCGGCAGAGGTGCAGAATTGACAAAAGACCCAAACGGAAGAAAAAAACAATACCGTGCCAAATTGCGAGCATATTTCATCAACGCGTCGCTGGCAGCTTTTTTTTGCCTGTTCGCGTACGGGCAGCTCCTTAATTTTGCCCATTACCATAAACTCAGCAATCTCCTTGCGTTTGTATTGGAGATGACAGTCGCATTATTCTTCATAGTCCGACGTGATGCGGATAAGATCTCCATTTCATTTTATTCGTGGATCACTACTCTCGGAGGTTCTTTCTGCCCGCTTTTGCTGAGACCCGGCGGAATGCAGGAAGACATCGTAATCGGCGAGATAATCCAGGTCTCAGGTTTAGTGCTCGCGCTCTACGGAATTGCTTCATTGAACAGGAGTTTCGGGCTTCTGCCCGCATATCGCGGAATCAAATCGATTGGACCCTACCGCTGGGTACGGCATCCTTTATATGCAGCGTATACCATCTCTCATATTGGTTATCTCATTAATAATTTCACTGTGTGGAACCTTGTTTTTGTAGTGCTGACTTTGTCATTTCAGATAATGCGTCTTTTGAATGAGGAGCGTCTGCTATCCGGTTACGATGAATATCGGGAGTACTGTCTTAAAACAAGATGGAGATTAATCCCCCTGGTTTTTTAGTGACAGTTGGCTAATTCGCGGGGAGCTTACCGGCTCCCCCTTTTGCTTATCTATTTTTATACCGGTTAACTGTTCAGAATTCACGTTTTTCATTCGATATTACTATTGACTATTAAGTCACAATTGTGCAATCTGCTGTCAGGTTGCGCGCTGTGGGTTTGAACAGGCTCGCAGAATCCTCCCAGCGGAGGGGTTGAGTTATGACCAATATACGTCCTTTTATCATCGCCATTTTCTTCGCGATCATCGCGGTGGTTATGGTGTACATGTACGTCCAAAAAGTCAAACTGACACCTAGCGACATCGAGATGACTGCGGTGGTCCGGGCTACGGAGAACATCCAGCCGAACACCACGATCGTCGACACCATGCTCGAGGAGATCCAGGTCCCGGCTAACACAATCGCGGAAGGGACAGTCACCGAGTCCGAGGAGATCCTCGGCAAGATTTCGACAACCAACATCTATGAGGGCACGGTCCTGATGCAGGCGATGTTCGACATCGAGACCCAGATCGACGACATCGGCAGGTTGCTGGAGCCCGGTGAGCGCGCTGTCACAGTAGGTATCACCGAGGTCAGCGGCCTGGGGGGAAATATCAAGCCTGGCGACAATGTCGATGTCCTGGTCACCATCCTTAGTAATGAAGAAGTCGGCGTGGCAAGCACCTTCACGGTTCTCAGAGACATTGCGGTCCTGGCGGTGGGACAGGACACCGGTTTCGAAGAGGAAAAATCTGAAATGGTAGCTTCAGGGGTCTCAAAATCCGTGACGCTTAAAGTGGATGTGGCCGAGGCCGAACGACTCGCGCTTTCGAGTGAAGTCGGGGCGCTCAGGCTTGCGCTGAGGGACCCGGACGACACCTTCGCTCCGATGACGGGCGGTACTCCTCTTACCGATTTCGTCATTTACACCCCGACTCGCAAGGACCTGGAAGAAGCCGCCAAGCAAGCCCGTGCAGATCAGATCGCTGCGGAGCAACGCGACTTCGATCGCAGGATGGCCGAGATGGAACTCTGGGCCGCGCGCGGCGAGACCGGTGAGATGCCCATCCAGGGCACGGAAACTGGCATTACAATGTCTCCACCGGAGGTGGAGACCAGACTGATAGTGCTTATTCAGGGCGGTTTTGAAAAGATTGTCGAGCTTCCCATATTTCCCAAGTGACTTTAATTTCACCGTATCAAAAACGGCGGAATTTTTATGTATGCAAACATTAAGCCTTATAAAGCGATTCTATATACAGGAGCAGGAGCAGGAGATTAAGGCTGACTGAGTTTGTTAAGGTTTTGAGAACAACGCCCAAGGTGGTCATGGACATATGAAACTCCCATGGAAAATCCCTATACGATTCGCCCTAGCGATTCTAACAGTCTTGATTCTGCTGCCCTCCGGAGCGTTTGGCACATCCTCAAGCTCCAGAATTACCGACATGCAGATCAGACCAGTAGATAATGAGGTCGAACTTACGGTGGAAGGATCGGTCGAATATGGTTATTTCCCGCTGACAAATCCTTACAGGCTGGTTTTCGATTTCCCAGGCGCCGTACTCGATTACAACGATGGCGAATCGATCTCGGAAATTGTGCCGGGTACGCATTTCACCGAGGTGAGTATCAGCCAGTACTCAACCGATCCCCCGATCGCCAGGCTTGTTTTTCTTGTTGATGACGGGTCGGATGCCGCGGTGAATTTCGATCCCGATACCGGCAAGCTGGTAATCCATATCGGTGATGATATGACGGATCCGGACCTGTTCACCACAGAGGGACGTATTGCGAACCTCATAGCCGATGAATCCGGGGTCGTTCTCGATTCAGCTCCAACGGAGCCTGCTGTCGAGATCGAGGAAGTCCAGGTTCGCGGCGAGACGAGCGGTTACGCTGAAACATTGCCCGGTGAACTCACCGCTTTATCGTCCTTTTATGAAATCGTGGGCGCCGACTCCGACACGGTGATCAGATTCCCGGGAATCTCGCCGGACAATATCCGCGTGTATCAGAACAGGTTCCCGGACCGCCTCGCGATCAGAATATACACGAATGGTAACCTTTCGGATGAACGCCCCAGGTTTGAGGGTTTAGAGCGCGGCAATATATGGAATGATACAGCCAAGCAGTGGACGAGCTTCTTCGACAGGGATGGCAGGGGCATTGTTGAGCTTGTCATTCATCTATACAGGGACGTGACCTACAGCCAGGTTATCGACGCGAATGGCACTCCGGTAATCACTCTCCATTTGATGCAGCTCCCTGAATCGCCTCAGATAGAAGCCGAGGTCGGTCCGACGGTGAGTGAGCTTGAGGTCAGCAGTTACGAAACCGCGCCGGACCAGATAACCGGCGAGGAACTTTTTGTTGCGGAAGTACCCAATGAAACTATTGAGACGGAAATCACTCCGGAGACTGCCCCGGTTGAGATTACCGAGCCTGAAATAATCGAAGAAACAGTCGCGGCGGAACCGGCGATAGCCCCGGAACCGGAGTTGATCGAAGAGGCGGTCGTAACTTCAAATGAAGAAGCTGCAACTCTTGGACCGGATGTCAGCGAACCGGAACCATCCGGCATGATCGCCGATGCCGGGCTTCATGGAACTACGGATATATCAAAACTCCCGGTCGTCCTGACACAAGACGATCTCCTTTCCGGTAGAAACGTGGATGGAGAACCTGAACCGCTGCATATGAAGGTTGGGGAAGTTTACCTGCTGAAGGTCCCGTCCCTTGTCCGCGCGTCGGTTGGAAATCCGGCTGTCGTGACGCTTAATGTGATCAGCCTGGACGAGATTCTTGTTACGGCTTTGGCTACCGGAACAACAACTCTCCTGGTCTGGTCGGGAGACGCGGGTTATATTTCACGCATGGTCACAGTTGTCCAGGCTAACATGGCGCAAGAGGTGGAGATCAGCTCGATAATCAATAATGACGACATCTCTGTGCGAGTCCTGACAGCAGGCGGGCAGGGGGGCACTGCCGGTGTCATTCTTGAGGGCATGGTCGCGACCACAGAAGAAAGGGCGCGAGCCGAGAGCATCGCGACCCTGTTCGCGGGCGAAGGCATGGTGACTAATCTTATCGAAGTTACCGACCCGCGTCAGGTACTTGTGAAAGTAAGGGTCGTGGAAGTTGATAAACGCGCTCTTGATGAATCGCTCTCCCAGTTCTCGGCAGGTGTGCGGGCTGATAACGACGATTTCACGTTCAATATTCTCACTGATCTTCTTGACCCGGAAAATCCCGGTGGTGGACTTTTTGACAACAGGGTGCGTCCGGGGATTGTCAACGGCGATGCCCAGGATATGATTTTCGACCCGGTCGACCTGGTCCTGCGGGCGCTTGAGTCGAACCGGGAAGCGAACATCCTTTCAGAACCAAACCTTGTCGCAATGAGCGGCGAGACAGCCCACTTCAGAGTCGGCGGAGAAGTCCCATACACTTATTCTAGCCAAGCTGGCGTTACCATCGTCGAGTTTAAAGAATTTGGTATCTCACTCGACATGACGCCGAATGTCGATTCCAACGACAACATTCGTCTATCCGTTAATCCGATAGTCCGCACTGTGGATATGGCCCTTGCGATCGCCGGCATCCCCGGGTTCAGGACCCGCGAGGTTGAAACGGTTGTCCAAATGCGTCCCGGCGATACACTCATTATCGGCGGACTTATTCAGAATGAAATTTCCGAGATCGTGAGCAAAGTCCCGATACTTGGCGACATCCCGATCCTCGGCGAGCTCTTCAGGTCTAAGAGGTTCAACGAGGACGAAACCGAACTCGTGATCTTCCTGACCCCGTTCATCATAGAAAAACCGGCGGAAGCGGAATTGTACTCGGGGTTAGGCCTCACTTCGGACTTCGTCGAATTCAACGAAGCTTCTGAGACAGCTGAGACAGAAGAAGAGCAGTAAATAAACATTAATTGAAACCAATTCAACGGCCTCGCGAGGGGCCGTTTTTTTTGGATATCATGAAAATTGACCCCGATATCGACTAAATCCGATTGACCCGCTATAATGTGCCTGCTATGACCTCTCGGAGAAATTTCCGGGCGGCTGTAAATATGGCGGCCGTACTTCGGACCGCAAAGGGATATGTATAACCCTGTGAAATCACGACCTCTGACGGGTCGTTTTTTTATTGAGATGAAGAAGAATCCGCTCCATTACTGTCGCGGTTCTGTTGATAACACTTGAAAAAGAATCCGCTCCATTACTGTCGCGGTTCTGTTGATTACATTAGACCATATCAGCGCGAGGGGTGCCAAGATGGAAAAATTTTTCAAGCTGAGTGAAAACAAAACGAATGTCAGGACCGAGGTGGTCGCGGGGATAACGACCTTCCTCACGATGAGCTACATCATCTTCGTCCAGCCGGCGGTTTTGAGCAAAGCGATGCCCGGCGGCGGGGACCCTGCAGGCGAGTTTTTCGGGGCGGTATTCATGGCGACATGCCTGTCGGCGGCTATCGCGACATTTGTCATGGCAATACTCGCCAATTACCCGATCGGCCTGGCTCCGGGCATGGGCCAGAATTTTTATTTCGCCTTCACGGTATGCCTTGCCGCCGAATTCGGCGGACTGGGCTATACCTGGCAGACAGCTCTTGGCGCGGTTTTTATCGCGGCCGCGGTGTTGACAATTCTGACATTGTTCAAGTTCCGCGAGCAGGTGATCGACGCTATCCCAACCAGCCTGAAACTTGCTATTCCCGGCGGAATCGGCATGTTGATAGCCTATGTCGGATTACAGTGGGGCGGTTTGATAGACCGCGGAAGCGGCACGCTGCTCCAGCTTGGCGATCCCACAACGCCATGGGCGTTCCTGACCATTCTCAGTTTGATACTTACGGGCGTCCTCCTCGCCAGGAAAGTCCGGGGCGCGATTTTGATCGGAATTATCGTAACAGCGGTAATCGGGCTTTTTGTCAGGGGCGGAATGAATCCGGAAGCCGGTGGTCCGGACACACTGGTGCAGTTTCACGGCATTGTAGCGGCTCCCCCTTCGATCGCGCCGACATTTTTCAAGGTCAATCTGGTCGAAATATTTATGAACCCCCGTTTGTGGGAGGTAGTGTTCATTTTCTTCTTCCTGGACCTTTTCGATTCTGTCGGTACCCTCATCGGGGTAGGGCATTCCGCCGGGCTGTTGACAAAAGAGGGTAAGCTGCCTCGCGTGGGACCCGCGCTTTTCGCCGACGCGATTGGTAGTGTCTTTGGAGCATTGTTAGGCACTAGCACAGTTACAAGCTACATTGAATCGTCCACCGGCGTTGCCGAGGGCGGCAGGACCGGTCTCACAGGCATTGTGGTCGGCTTTCTGTTCCTACTGGCGATTTTCTTCTCTCCGCTTGCCAGCATGGTCGGTGGCGGTTATATGATCGGACTCGATTCATTCGGCGACCCGATCCTGAGGTACCCGATCATCGGAGCGCCGCTTATTATTGTCGGCAGCCTGATGATGAAGGGTCTGAGAGATGTCGACTGGGACGACTGGGCAGCCGCGATCGCGTCTTTCCTTACGGTTATCATGATGCCGCTCACATTGTCGATCACGGTCGGGATTTCGTACGGGTTCATCGCTTACACACTGATCAAGCTGCTAAGCGGGAAAGGCCGGGAAGTCCACTGGCTTTTGTATGTTCTGACCCTGGCGTTTATTTTGAGATATGCGCTTGTTCGCCTGTAAATTTGTATTATTAAGCCGCGCATTAAGAAGGTATTTTTCCCGGGATGGGGACAGGCACCTTTTCGCCCGGAACTTACGGCATAATTCGAGTTTATCGTGCGAAAAGTTGCCAGTCCCCTTTTTACAGAATAATTCACAAACAACGCGCGGCACAGTAACATTGGTTTCAGATATCAATTGACTCAATTCTGCGACTGTATCTGGTTTGTCCGGATATTTTCCCTGCGTTAACCTTGAACATTAATATCTTTCATGTTAGATTTGTCTCACCGTTACTTTAAGCCGGTTTGCGTCGGTTTAAATTGTGATTTCATTCACATGGCCCTGCCCCCCACTCTTCCGTTACGGCTTGGGGCAATATTTTTTTCTTTTCAGTTTCATGGACGAGTCCGAGCTTAAAAAAATTTCCGGGAATCGACGTCCTCAGGATTCCAATCTCCGCCAGGTGAAGCCCGGTACTCCGTTGGGTATGGCCCGACAGCATATTTACACCCATGTGCGGCACGCTCTCACAGACTCCACAAGCGTCAAAGCGGCATACCATCGACTGGTTCTCCCTGCACCTCTAAAACGACGTATCCTGGGCTTCCTGGGAGCCTTTGGAAGCGGAAAAACCGAGGTGGCGGTCAACCTGGCGACACAGTTAGGCCTTGCCGCCATGCGCGATGACGATCCCTTCACCGGTCCGGTAGGAATTATCGACCTCGATATTATCAATCCGTATTTTCGAACAAGGGAAGCCGTGGAACCCCTGCAGTATGCGGGTGTCGAGGTCGTTATGCCGGCCGGGGAGCATTTCTGGGCCGACCTTCCGATCATCGTCCCTGAGGTCAGGGGACGTATACAAAAAGCCGGCGGTACCCTCATCCTTGATGTAGGGGGGGACGATCTCGGCGCTCGGGCGCTGAGCCACATCCGGGACGATTTCAAAACCGGTGATTACACACTTTGCATGGTAGTCAACGCTAATCGACCGTTTACATCCAGCCTCGAGGGCGCGAAAACTGTCCTTGCCGAGCTTGAAAAAGCAGCCGGGCTGAAAATGGGCGGGCTTGTCTCAAACACACATATGATGGATGAAACCACGCCCGATGACATTCGCCGCGGTTACGAATTTACCCGAAAAATGGGCGATATTGTCGACCTGCCGGTACTTTTAGTGGCGGCTGAAATCAGCCTGTTATATGATTCGGGTAATAATGGGGTTCGTCCGGACGAATTCGGCTGTCCGATTCTGCCCCTGTATCGTTTCATGTTGCCGCCGTGGAGGAAGCAGGCGAAAAAGCCATAGGATTTCGTGCCATGCTCAACTTATGTCGGAGCGTCAGCGGAGACATAAGTTGGGCATGTTGCCGGAATCGCGGCATGCCCAACAAGCTGGAAGCTGTGTTGGGCATGGCACGAGGCTGCGAGAGGTGTTACGTAATGCCAATGATCAAGGTGTACAAGGATATCTGCAAGGGCTGCGAGCTCTGCAACTACGCATGCCCGATGCATATCCTCGGAATGAGTAAAGAGCTGAACACAAAGGGCTACTTTTACGCGATCATGGTCGATCCGGGACGTTGTATCGGCTGCGCGATGTGCGCGCTCACGTGCCCCGATGTCGCTATAGAGGTGGGAGTCCTGGGAACGAGATATGCGTTGTACGAATATTGAGCGTGGAGGATTTTGACATATGGTCAGGGTTTTAATGAAAGGAAATGAAGCTATCGGCGAAGCCGCGGTTCGCGCCGGATGCCGCTTCTTCTTCGGCTACCCCATCACTCCTCAGAGTGAAGTGCCTGAATATCTCGCAAAAAGATTTCCGGAAGTCGGCGGACTTTATCTTCAGGCCGAGAGCGAGGTAGCCGCGGTGAACATGCTTTACGGGGCGGGCTGCACCGGTACAAGAGTGCTGACGACATCCTCATCGCCCGGCATCAGCCTGATGAGCGAGGGAATGAGTTATATCGCAGCGACGGAGATTCCGGTCGTGTTCGTGAACATCGTCCGTGCCGGACCCGGGCTTGGCGGGATCCTTCCCAGTCAGGGCGATTACTGGCAGGCGACGAGGGGTATGGGTCACGGCGATTTTCGCATTCTTGTCCTTGCTCCGGCAAGTGTGCAGGAGGCCGCCGATTTTGTCAGGCTTGCTTTCGACCTTGCAGATAAATATACGAATCCGGTAATGGTCCTGGGCGACGGAATCATCGGGCAGATGATGGAGCCGGTCGATTTCCCTGAGATGATCGATCCAAAAAGTTTCCCTGAAAAACCGTGGGCGGTGACCGGCTGCAAGGGCCGCGAACCGAATATCCTTACGAGCCTTTTCCTCGACCCCCTTGTCCTCGAACAGGTTAACGTGCGGCTGAAGAAAAAATACGACCGGATGGAGGCCGAGGAGAAACGCTGGGAAGAATACAATATCTCGGACGACATGCAGCTCCTCGTGTTCGCGTACGGCACCGTCTCCCGGATAGTCAAGACGGCGATCGACGACCTCGCCGCTAAGGGTTATAAAATCGGGCTTTTCAGGCCGATCACAGTTTATCCTTACGCGTACGAAGCCGCGGGAAAGGTTGCCGCGAAGGCGAAATTGCTGATGAGCGTCGAACTTTCGACCGGTCAGATGGTGGACGATGTGAAATTGTCCGCGCCCGGCAGGGAGGTCCATTTCTTCGGACGGCAGGGCGGGATTATCCCGACGCCTGAAGAGGTTGGAAACGAGTTTGTAAAGCTGATCGATAGCGGAGGGAAAAAATAATGGTCAATACGATATTCAGCAGGCCGGAATCTCTTCGCGATGTCCCCACGCATTATTGTCCCGGCTGCACGCACGGCATCACGCACCGGCTCGTTGCGGAAGTGCTCGACGAATTGAACATTCGCGAGCGTGCGGTCGGCGTGGCGCCAGTCGGATGCGCGGTTCTGGCGTATAATTATTTCAACTGCGATTTTGTGGAAGCGTCTCACGGACGTGCTCCCGCGATGGCGACCGGGATCAAGCGGACACGTCCGGATTTGATAGTCTTCACATATCAGGGCGACGGCGATCTCGCGAGCATCGGTACCGCCGAAATATTCCACGCGGCTAACAGGGGAGAGAAATTTACGGTCATTTTCGTCAATAACGCGATATATGGAATGACCGGCGGACAGATGGCTCCCACGACCATGCCCGGACAGGTCGCGACCACATGTCCGTTCGGACGGGATGTTTCGTCCGCTGGTTACCCGGTCAGGGTTTGCGAGGTCCTGTCCGCTCTTACAACCCCGGCTTATATCGTCCGTGTAAAAATGAACGAACCAGCCGGGATTCCCGCGGCCAAGAAAGCACTCAGGAAAGCATTCACATACCAGGTCGAAGGACGTTGCTTCAGCCTTGTTGAATTCGTTTCAACCTGCCCGACAAACTGGGGCATGAAGCCGATCAAGGCGTGCGAATGGGCGACATCGGATATGATTCCATACTACCCCATAAAGGAATTCAAAACACCGGATGACCCTTTGCCCCCCGGATTGAAGACCAAGGAAGGTGGTAAGTGATGTTGATGGAAGTTGTGATGGCGGGATTCGGCGGACAGGGCCTGCTTTTAATCGGTAAACTACTTGCCGAGGCGAGCATGGGCGAGGGCAAAGAGGTTAGCTGGCTTCCGAGTTACGGTCCGGAGATGCGCGGCGGAACCGCAAATTGCACAGTTGTCGTAAGCGATAAACCGGTCGCAAGCCCGGTGATAAACACCCCAAGATCGCTTGTGGCCATGAACCGACCGTCGCTGGAGAAATTCGGACCTACCGTAAAACCCGGAGGACTGATTGTCATCAATTCGAGCCTGATCGACATAGGCAGCGGACGGACCGACGTGAAGGAATATCGAATCCCGTGCAACGCCGAGGCTATCGCTATCGGCAATGACCGAGCTGCCAATATGGTCGCGCTTGGGGCGTATGTGGCGTTGACCGATGTGTGCAAGCTGGATTCGGTAATAAAATGGATGGAGCATCAGTTTGAGGGCAAGGACAAAATAATTGAGTCGAATCGCGCTGCTTTGAAACGGGGATATGAACTGGCATTGCAGGAGGTCGCGAAATCATGACGGAAATCACTGTTAACGGCGAAAAGATCGAGTGCGCGGACGGCGAAACAGTCCTGGAAGCATGCACAAACGCCGGCATAGACATCCCAACCCTCTGCTATCACGCCGCTGTCAAGCCGTTTGGCGCCTGCAAATTCTGCACGGTCGAGGTATCTACATCGGATGCCCCGGATAAGAAAAAATACATGGCATCGTGCGTTTTCAAGGTAAAAGACGGCCTGATCATTGAGACCGACAACGATGAGGTCAGGGCAAAACGCGCGGAAAGAATCAGGGAATACCTGGCTTATGCCCCCGGCGACCTCGACCTTCTCGATCTTGCCGATGAATACGGGGTCAATCCCGAGGAAGTCGAGCCGGTCAAAGATTCCGGCGACTGTGTGAAGTGCGGATTATGTGTCCGTGTATGTCGCGAAGTGATCGGCCTCGATTGGGACTGGAAACCGGCGAAGGGGTATCCACGCGAATCGGCTCCCCCGTCCGGCTGCATCGGTTGTTTGTCGTGTGTGCACGTCTGCCCGACAGATTGTATCGTGCATGAGAAGGACGATGACCATGTGATGGTCTGGGGTAAAAATTTCGAGATGCACAGGTGTGCTGAAACCAGCGTGGCGATCATGACGAAAGCCCAGCGCGAGTGGCTGATTAAGAAGGTCGATCTTCCCGCGAATTATTACGACCTTTGTGATGATTCCAAACGGAGGAAGGTATCCGAGGTCCAGGCGAAGGTGTCAACTTTTTGATTGATTCTTAAAAAAAATGCCCTGAACGATTCTGCTGTATAAACTTAAGAGAGTAAGCCATGAAACAATTGATTATACGTCCGAAGCTATGCATAAACTGCCACGTTTGCGAATCCGCGTGCTCTCTTGAACACACGGACGAGGATGTTCTGGAACTTTCCCGCATACGGGTCATTGATACCGGCGTGGAGGGAATTTTCGTTCCGGAAACATGCCTCCAGTGCATCGACGCCGCCTGCGCGAAATCATGTCCCGCAGATGCTATCAGCGTATATGATGAGCTTGGTACTGTCCTAATCGACTACAGCCGGTGTGTTGGCTGTCTGAGCTGCGTGGGAGGATGTCCGTTCGGCAACATGCTTCATAATACCGACGAACCCGGCTATGTCTTCAAGTGCGACATGTGCTTCGGCGATCCGGCATGCGCGCGTTTCTGCCCGACCGGAGCGATCGTATACGAGGAGATCGAACCGCTCACCGGCAAGCAGCAGATGGTCTTGGATGAGGCTTGATGTATCGGAAACGCGAATGTTAATGAGCGTGCGTCCACTTTTACATCGTGCACATTATTCGCGGTCAGTTTCACTTTCGATGACCCACGGCACGCTCACTGACGTTCGCGTTTCCGATACGATCAATAACTGCCCCACAATTAATAGACATCCTTCACCATTCCTTGACAGTGGAGCTAATACGTTAATATAATCGTGTTTCAAGGAATGAGGGTAAATTTTAACCCGCTCCTGTTAATACTAATTAAGATTATTGAATCAGGAGAGACAAACATGCGTAGATTTATTGTTTTCCTTCTTTTGGCGGCAGCGCTCATTTTCCCCACGGTAACAAGCTGTTATCCCAGTGGATATGAGGGCAAAGACAAGAATCCGAGCAGGCCGGCTGAAAATCAGGTCGACAAGGAAGCGCTCGAGGAAGAAGGCGCGGCACCTGCCGAAGAGCCCGAGGGCACCTCGACTCCAACAGAAACTCCGACCGAAAGCCCGACCGATGCCCCAACCGATGACTCCGGCGGCGAGTAGTCGGGCGGAATAGATTAGGCGATATTATGAAAAATTGGCCCCGATTTGCCTTAGCCGTTCTTGCGGGACTATTCCTGTTCAGCTTGTCCGCCTGTCCGAAAAGGGTCACTCCGAATGATCCCGGACCCGGGGGACTTCCCAAAGGAATAGTCGAGGAAGGAATTCCGCCCGATGAGGACCCTGATCTCCCTCTATTTCCCGGCGCGACCAAACGCGCAGCCGGGGTGTACCAGACAACCGCTTCCATCGAGCAGGTAATTACCTGGTACGCGGATAAACTCGGTATCGAGCCTGAGGTCAGGGGGGAGCACGGGGAAACCAGAGCGTTTGTCATGGTAGCCTACGAGCTTGTATTAGTGCCTGTCCCCGCCGAGGCCGGTGGCGGCACCGAGTTATACTTCAAGCCCCTTGGTTGAATCGTAAAATAATGACTTCTCATTTTCACCCGACCATCATGGCCGGGTGGAACTTTTTTTGAGGCCGTTCGTCAAACCCCTCGATCCCGGAAATCCCGGTCTGTCCGTCTGAGGTCGCGATTCGGGAAATTCGAAGTCCGGGCATTCCGCCGGCGAGCGATGCGGATCAGCGTGAGCGATGAGAAACGTATAGCAGCCCGTGAAAGTGACGAAAACGCGCTGGTCCTGAGGGCGCGCGACTCACGGCTTGTCTCACGAACTCTTGCCGGCGACGCTGAGGCTTTCGAGGACCTGGTCCGGCTTTATTACGACCGCATCAGGGCTCTCGTCTACCACCATCTCCACAGGGAGGATGAGCTTGACGACGCTCTACAGGAAATATTCCTCAAGGCTTTCCAGGCTCTCCCCCGTTTCAGGAAGAAATCCAACTTCTATACCTGGCTCTACCGGATCGCCTCCAATTACTGCATCGACCGGCTGCGTAAACGAAGGCTCGAGCTTGTCAGCCTCGATTCATCCGAAAATCGCGACGCGGTCGAGGCGCGGTTGCCAGCCTCTCACGACTCGCCCGAGGACAGCTTCACGCGGACCGAGAGGGTTGGGATGGTCCGTAAAGCCCTCGCGATGCTCGACCCCATCTTCCAGAACATCATTGTCCTCAGGGAGATCGAGGGTCTCAGCTACGAGGAGATACAGGAAAGCCTTGACATCGGGATGGGAACCGTAAAAAGCCGCCTTGCCCGCGCACGCGCCGAACTGAAAAAAATTCTTGAGGACATGGATGCCATATAAGCCTGAATAACCGAAAATAAAATGTCGATGAACTGCGAAAAATGCCGCGAACTTCTCAACGACTACCTCGATAACGAGCTGGACGAAAGTGTTTTTGCCGAGGTGGAAAATCATATTGGCAAATGTCCCGGCTGCAAGGCTGAATTGGACCGCCTTGCTAAAATGCGAGCCCTTCTCAATGATCTGAAGGATGTCGAGGTCCCCGAGGGAGAGCGCGAAGCTTTTATCGGCGCCCTGAGAGATCGCATAGAGGCCGAAGGCGGTAAAGTGACTGTCGTCAAGCCGGATCGACGTTCCTGGCTTGTCGCGTCGATTGCCGTAGTGGCTGTTTTAATCGTCGCGATTTCGCTTCCGAGACCCGCTAAGGAAAATCCGGTAATAAGGTCCGCCTCAGGTCTGAACAAGGTGGACAACGCGTTCGTCGATGTTGTCGTGATCAGCGCGTTCGACGACTACATAATTTCAACCTCTGGAGAACTTCTTGCGGATCCCGCTGTGACCGGAGGACAGGCGATAGCGTCCTGGAAGGTCGTTAAAGATACGCATGGCGACCTTTTCGAGCCTGCCGAATAGTATGCCGATTAGCATGCCGATTAGCGTAATAAAATGTCGAAGTTAATAAAAAATACCATCATCGTTCTGGTTATTGTCATTGCGGTAGCATTGGTTGGTATTGTCGGGCTTAAAATCTGGGCGAGGTCAGGACGGTTATCGCCCGAAAAAAGCAGGGCGATGGTTGTCGAGGCATGGCGGAACTACAGAAACGCTCCGGTCAAGGGAGCAAGAATTATCGAATATCGAATCGCGGATCGCACTTACCGAGTTAAACCGGATTATTCCAACTACCCGAATCTTCCTCTTATCGAAGATCTCCTCACATCGCTTTTCGCTCAGGTTCCGATCGACAAGGCCGATGAATTTCTCAACACGGTTAATGTCAAACATGCCGGACGAACCAGTATCGCGGGCAGGCCGGTCGAAAGAATTCGGATCTCGCCCAGGGATTACACCGGCCAATCTGCAGAGTTATGGATAGATCCCGAAAGAAACAGCCTTCTGGGATGGCGCAAGCTCGATGAAAAAGGCGGCCTGGTCAGGGGATGGCATTTCAGGTCCATTGGTAAGGCGTCCGACGACCCAACAGAATCAGGGCAGCAGGGGCTGGTCGAGGGGATAATCGAAAATTCACCGCTGTTCGACCAAAGGGAGTTGGTTACCGGGGACGAGTTGAAAGACCTCGCCAGATTCCAGCATTTTCCGATCCCGACATGGATGCCGGACGGATTCCATCTGATCGGCGGCAGGTGGGTGCGCGCCATCGGTCCCCCGAACGAGCTTGAAAAAATGATGCCCGGCGGGGCTGTAGGTCGGCTCAGGCAGGGTTTCGGCCCTGGTCCGGGAGGAGGCATGGGTGGACAATTTCAGATAGTCTACTCAGACGGGTTGAACACAATATCGATGTCAATTTTCCCAAACGGCAGACTCGGACAGGCGATGCTCGATCCCGACCGCGTGAATGGAGTCCTTTCCGATAAAGCTTCGGAGATAAAAAGGCTGTTCCATACGTCGATGGTCGGGAGATTCTATCCGGGACGGCTTGTCATGATTTTCGGCAGCGTCGATGTTGGGATATTGAAACAGATGCTCGACAGCATTCAATTCGACCCGGGCGACTTCCCGCCTCCGGACATGCTGCCGGAGGGCGGTCCCGGACAATTTCCCCCGTTCGGTCCGGGACCCGGTAACGGCGGTCCTCCATTCGATCGTCCGGGCATGGGCGGCGGTGGCGGAGGATTCGGACCCGGTCCGGGACGTGGAAGGTAGGGTTTACGAAACTATCCGCTCCATAACTGTCGCGGTTCTGTACGGAAATATCATATTAACAACAGAACCGCGACAGTTATGGAGCGGATTCAGTTGTATACACTCATGGATGAAAAATTCCAACTTTGAAAAGTTCAATATATGTCAATAAGGCAGGAACTTACTCAGGAAAGCCTCGTAACTCCCCATCGCAGTGTGGTTGTCCAATCCGGGTCCCGGGTCGAAATCAACAGCGCCTTCGAAGTAGCCTGTAATAAATAAATTATCGGAAGCGTCGGTCGTAAGCCCGAGTCCGATATCTAATTCGCTGCCGCCCCATGTCCGCGCCCACAGGATATTACCGCTAGTATTAAATCTCGCGATAAAACCGTCATCTCCGCCGTTCGACAGATGCTCGTCATTTCCAGGGCCGGGATCAAAGTCGACAATATCCTGAAACGACCCTGTGATAAAAAGATTTCCAGGTTCATCGACCGCGACATCGTTACATATATCGCTCATTGTACCGCCCCACGCCCTTGCCCACAGAAAATTGCCGTCGGGATCGAAGCTGCTCAGGTAGATATCTTTGTCACCGTTCGATGTGTGCTCATCGACATCGATGCCGGGGTCGAAATCAACGGTATCCATGTACCAGCCGGATGCATATTTGTTTCCGGATGAATCCGCTGAGAGCCCAAAGCCGGCCTCTGTTAGCATTCCGCCCCACGTCCTGGTCCACTGAAAAGCCCCGTCGGAATCGAAGGTGCTGAGAAATGTATCAAATTCACCGTTCGAAGTATGCTCGTCGGTTCCTGCGCCCGGGTCGAAATCGAATGTGCCTTCGAAGTAGCCGATGACGCTGACGTCCCCGGACACATCGGTAGTGACACCATCGCTGCCATCGGAGAGAGTTCCGCCCCATGTCTTAGCCCAGAGGAAATTACCCGCTGAATCGAATTTACTGAGATAGGCATCCGACTCCCCAATTAGTGAATGGTCATCGCTGCCGGGACCCGGGTTGAAATCCGTATCGCTCATTATTCTCCCGATGACAAAAACATTATCGGACTCGTCCGTCGCGACTCCTGCCCCTGTCTCACCGCTCGTCCCGCCCCATGTCCGTGCCCACTGAAAATCTCCGTTCGAATCGAATTTACTGAGAAATGCATCGTAAGCCCCATTCGATGTATGCTCGTCTGTCCCGTCACCCGGATCGAAATCAAACGTCTCAAGAAACCAGCCGGTGACATATATATTCTCAAGGCTATCCATCGCGATTGCATGACCTATATCCAACTGCGTCGCGCCCCACGTCTTCGCCCACAGGAAATTACCGTCCGAATCATATTTGCAGAGATAAGCGTCGGACATTCCGATTGATATATGTTCGTCAATCCCCGCGCCCGGATCGAAATCAACCGTACCCCAGTACCAGCCGGTGACATAACAATTGCCGGCAGAATCTGTCACAACATCATTTCCGCCCTCTGATGCCGTTCCGCCCCATGTACGCGTCCAGAGATGGCTTTTTGCAACACTGAGGTTGATAATCTGATACGCGGTCAGGTCGAGCCAGTCGGGCGAACCCGCGTTTTCATTGTCCTCGACACTTATCAGGCATTTGTATTGTCCGGCAGGAGCGTATTTATCGTTCGTAACTACCGCTTCGTAAGTGGTAAAACCTGCCCCATCCGCCGAAAAAGTTGCGGTTATATTGCCATCGAACAATTCGGGGCACTCGATAACAGGCAGCGCATGACTGTCCTTCCCCTGGTAGTCATAAACATCGACCGATAATATTGTCGAACCGCCCTCATCGGACAAACCGGGGCTGGTAGGATATGGTTCTTCCTGAACCGTAATATTCCATGGTTCCGGACAATTAGCCTCCGGAGGGAAGTCGGTCATCGGATCTTCAACCGGCTTCACGGTCGGCGCGACCCAGCTCGCGTCAACGGCATAGCCGAAAATAAAACCCGCCGTCGGCATAACAACCTCATAAGTCACGGTAGTTACATCCCCGGCATAGAATGCGTTTCGGGTGTTCGCGGGATCATCGGTGATATGTCGTTTGTACCCGTTCAGTGTCGCATTGGGCGGTATGATTGACGCGAGTTTGCCTTTTATGTACCCCTGCAATCCCCCCGGTCCGCTCCCGGCGGTAGAACTGTTATACAAGGTTGTGTACCCGTCGGCATTCACCAATTCGCCTTCTCCAGCGCCGGAATCAGGAGTGTTAAGTCCGGAATCGGGAAATACATGGCTCCCGTTGAACATCGCTATCCCGCGAACATCGAAGCCGGTCAGGTTCATGAGACCGCTGAATGGATGCTCGAACTGGACATCAACAAGAAGTGAGCCTGAGCCTGACGGATCGATATTAACCAGCTTGAGGCAATCGGTGCACGGCGCCTGTTCCAGCCACTTCAGGGCGTTCCAATGTCCCGCTACGCTTCTCACCGGCACAACTTCGGACTCCAGGTCAGCGGGATTCAAATAAATCAGATAATATCCCAACAGTGAATGGGTGTTTTGCCGATGAGCGTCAACATCCGTTTGATGCTTGATTGCCGACTCTTCATTTGATGAAAGCTGCGGGATCGTCGGTCCTCCGCCGGAGCACGAAACAAGAAATAGCGCTAATAGGATACTCAATACGGAGATAGTTGTGGGCTTTGTCATTTTTAAGCACGTCCTTCTGGGGTGATAAGCGCTGAGCGTCCCGAAAAACAACCTTCCCCCGTTTTACGCCTCAGCGATCATGTACATGCTATCAAAGCGGCTGCCAACCGTCAACGCGGAGAATGCTTAACTATTTGTATCCCTGTGTTAAACCCGTTGGATAGATTATAAGGCGCTTCGGGGTTTAGAATGGGTAATGCATGTTTTTTATATAGATTATCAGCGTTGCTTGCGCAGTTTCTGCTAAATCGTAGCGCTGACCCGCCGCGGCGGGTCGGCAGGAGCGCGGGAGTCTCGCCCGCTGGACCGTGGACGTCCCGTCCGCGTTTGGACAATCCCACGAAACACGGGGCTGATTAAGCATGTCTTCGGGAGAAAGCCGTGAACGGTGCAAATCCGGACCCACGGAAAACCCGGAAGGACCAAAATTGTTTAGAACTGGATCAGTCTGATAATATTTATCTCGGTGGGCATTTCAACGAAAGCGTCGACTTCGACCCGGTACCGGACACCGATTATCATGAACCTCCAGAACGTAAAGGCTACGGTGCGTACCTGATAAAACTGCCTCCAAACGGAAACTGGTAAGTTTAAGAATCCCGGACCATCAAATTTTCAATTACTAAGGCGCGCCTAATGTGTGCATTTTCTTACATCTCGGATAGCAGCTACCCTCCGCTGACGCTCCGGGCTAGCTGCTACCGAGATGTGCACGAATAATGCATTCAATCTGCGCGGCTTAATAAATAGATGTCCGGCGCCAATTTTAAAAACACACACAAGCTGCGCTTGTGTGTGCCATTGATGTCTCGATGAGTAAAATTTTACAGGCAGTACGCCTTTCCAATACGGTACGGGACGTCCTTCTCCTCGGGAGGTTCTGTCCAGTCGTCGACAACCTGCACCGGAGTGCCGATCGCAACCCAGCCGTAAAGCCATATCGCATCCTCATGGCTGAGACGTATGCAGCCGTGGCTAGCGACCGAACCAAGATGCCTGAGATAGCTCGTTCCCTGCAGCGCGTGCATGCCGAAAGCCCCGTCCGGAGTGATCGCCATCCAGTGAAGCATCCAAGCGTCGTATTTCTGCGAGTATGCCCTCAGCGCGCGATTCCTGACCTGGTAATCTCCGGTTGGTGTGCGATGCCCCCATGTCCCGGTTGAAACCAGAAACGTCTGCGCGATGTTTCCATTCTCGAAGACCCACATGCGCTGGTCGGCGAGCGATATGATGATATTTTTCTCGGGAACCTGCGCGGCTTCCTCGGCCTCGGTTTCGCTGAAATCCGGAATTACATCGACCGGTCCCTGCGTGCGGAGATATTCCGCGTACGACATCGGCTTGTCGACACTTACCGCTGCTCCTGTTTCATCGCCTGGCTGAGCGCTTACGTTGCTGACGCTGAAACACATCACCGGAAGCGCGATGATGTAAAAAAATAGCTGGACATACCTAATGGAGTTCATTTTTCATACCTTCCAAAATCCACCGCATGCCCCTTGAACGAGCAGTCCTCTTCTATTAGTATTCTCCTGATCGGTCTTCAATTATTAGTTATACAATCTTAATGCCAAAAGGTAAATATTAAAATGAACAATAAGGGAGAAAAATTCAAGTCAACGTTTACTAAAAAAAAGCAGCCGAGTTTGACGTAGGGGGGGGACGTCTAACTCGACTGGTTACGTTTATATCATATGAACAAGGGGTCTGTCAATGATTATCAGTTATTTAACCGGAAATAAATGTCCTATTTTTTATCCGAAATTCCGGCTATTTCACGGAAGTGGCTTGAAATGAGGCTTTTCTACGCAATCGAGGTGCCCGAAAAACTTAAACATTCGTTGACTAATCGATTGATTAGCCTGAAAAACCTGGGACGGCACGTCCGCCCTGTCAGCCCCGACGGTATCCATCTGACGCTCCTTTTTCTGGGCGAGCAGTCAAAGTCCGATCTCGATGGAATTCTCTCGCTGGGCAGATGTGCTGTTTCCGCGGCACGGCCTTGTGAGCTTAAAATCGGACCTGTCGGGTTCTTTCCCAATGTGTCATTCTTGACACTAATGGGCGAACTTGCGACACTGCGCGTCATTTCTTCGGTCCTCAAAGATGGCTGCGCTGAATATCTCGAAAAGCCTGATGATCGCCCCTTCAAAGCGCACGTCACCCTGGCGCGTCACAAGGAGAAAATTCAACCCGTTGAAAAAGACCGAATCAGGGAGTTGTTCGGCGAATTCGAAGGTCTTACCTGGACCGCGAATGAACTCGTCCTTTTTGAAAGCGAATTAACTTCCCGCGGCGCTATTTATACGGCGATTGAAAGGTTTCCATTTCGTGGGTGATTTCCAATTTTTTTTAAGTGCACTCCCCCTGTGTCCGTCTCAAGTAGAGCGAGTCCTCGAGCGGGGACTGGCACACCTGCAGGCGGGGACTGGCACACCGATTTCGCCTGACGATCGACTTCACTTTTTTACATATCTTGACAGGCGAAATCGGGGTGCCTGTCACCGCCATAAGATGCAGAATTTACCCGAGCCATTCTAATATCAAACAGGATGCTTCCTGCGATATTCGTACATCCCCAGCGCCGATGACGTCGCCACATTGAAGCTCTCAGTATCGCCGGGCATGGGAATGGAAATGACCTCATCAGCCGATTCCAGAACGAGACGCGAAAGCCCGTCATGCTCGTTTCCGATCATCCATGCGGTGCGGTGATGAAATTCGACATTGTAAAGCGGAGTCGAGCCCGACATATCGGCTGCGTAAAACCAGATATCGACTTTTTTCAATTCCTCAATCGCGCGGTTCAGGTTATTCACCAGAATTACGGGAACCTTACCCGCGTTTCCCGCGGCTGTTTTCTCGACAGTCGGCGTTACCGCGCAGGCGCGCCTTTCGGGGATGATAACGGCGTCCGCCGCGAATCCCGCCGCCTGTCTGAGTATATGGCCGAGATTGCCGGGATCCTGGATGCCGTCAAGGATGATCACAAGGCACGGGTCGGGCGGTTGATGGGACGCGAGCCAATCATCGAGATCGGTGTAGGGGAACGGCGAGACCTTCGCGATGATGCCCTGATGGTTCGACCGGCCCATGCGGCTGTCGAGGTACGATCTCGGCACGCGTTCGACGGTCAGTCCCAGCTTTTCAGCCTTTTGAGCGAGCTCGTCGCGGGTTTGCGCGGCTTTCCCCTTGTCCTTTGTGTCGAGCACCCAGAGCTTGCGCGCGCGTTTCGCGTCGAGAGCGTCCGCGACAGAATGAGGTCCGTATACTAAATCTTCAGCAGCCATATATTTTTTCGTCAGTTAAGATATCAGTAATTTACCGCGACGACAACATCGTCAATCATCCATCCGCGCATACCATACGCCGTCGTCCCGGACGCAGCGGCGATTCCGAGATAAATATTCGATCCGAACATGCCCGATGAGAGGTCCATTCGGCTTATCAGGCCATTTTCGTTCATCTGACCTATTCCGAACGCGTCCTGACCGTCCATTGCCGTGCCGTTTAATTCGACATCGTAATCGTAGCCGCCAGTGATATTAGCCGGGTTGGTCGCAAGATTCGGGATCGACGGCGATTTTGTGACCTTGAAATTCCCGCCGTCGAGAGTCGCGAGAAATTCGAAATCGTGGCGGACATATACGGAAGCTCCCGAAATGCCCGATGGCACCGATATCGCGGGCGACAGGAGCATCCCGGCGCTGTTCGCTGCATATGGGGTATCGAATTCGGCCCACTTGTAACCATACCCGTTCAGGAATGAGTCCGCCCCGACATTCGATGTCCAATGCGAAGCACCCGACTGATTCGTCTCGGTCCAACCTGCGTTATCACCAGTTGTCAAATCTAAAAAATCGGCATGAAAAATAACATCCTGGAGCGTGACCAGCAGCGGTTCAGCGGCGACACCCGGATGCGATCCGTCATAGATCGAAACATGGACTTCCCAGTCCCCCGGCATGCCGATTTCGGTCCAGTCGATGTAAATTTCGTCCACCCCATCGATGATCACAGGTCCCCAAACAATATTGCCACCCCCGGGATAGCGGACCGTCCACGCATACGAGAGCGGATCATCTTCGAGGTCGTAGCCGATCACGCTGTAATGTCCCGGAAATTCGCTCACCATCGGGAGGGTCGAATCGCCTGTGACAGGTGACCCGGCTATCGGCGGCGCGTTTGCCCCCGGAGTCAGCGCTCTTATCTGGACATCGTCGATCAACCAGCCGTGATTTTCTCCTGTCGTCTCATAATCCGTTGCAGCCGCAAAACCGAGATAAATATCATGCCCGATCATCACGGGTGGGACTTCAATCGCGGATGTCTGGATTTCTTCTGTAAACTGATCTGAAAAAAATGCCAACTGGTTGTCGATTGCGGTGTCGAATAGCCATCCGTCATAGTCCTTGCCGGCAATAATGTCCTTTTCGATATCTGCATAGACCGGTGTGCCGGGTGCCTGTGTAATCTTGAAATTGCTGCCGTCGAATCCGATCTCGAGCGGCGCATAATACTCCCACTGGTAGGAATGGAATATAACGGCGATGGCACGGTCTATGCCTGCCGGTATCGTTATTGCCGGCGTAATTAAAATTCCTGCTGAGTCAATGGTGTAAATGGTGTTAAACTGTCCGAACTTGTAGCCATAACCTTTAAGGACATTGTCCTGTCCGACAAACGTTGTCCATTTGCTGGTTCCCTGCTCCTCTATGGCGGTCCATCCTGCATTGTCGCCGGTCACGGTGTCGTTAAGGTCCGCATGAAAGATGACATCGGAAACATCGACCTCGAGCGGATTCGCGTCGGTTATATTTTCTCCGTCCGAGACAGCGCATTTCAATTTGACCGTACCGGGCGTATTGACCGATGCCCAGTCGATCTGAATATTCCCGTCTCCGCTGCCGGGATCGGGACCGAAGAACACAAATCCGGTAAGGGGATCCTCGATTGTCCATGCGTAAGTCAGGACCGGGCTATCATCATCGGTTGCGCCGACCGAATATGTTGTGACATCCGTGATAAAAACGTTCTGGTCGCCGGAAATCCCGCTGACGACCACCGGCGGATCGTTGAATTCAGGAGCGACATTGAGCGAATAAATGAAATAAGCCGTAAGCGGGTCGGTACCTGCCGTATTTGGCACACCGAACGGGTTATTATAGTCGTATCCTGACATCTCGATCGCGATCAGAAGCTCCTGATTATCCGTACCGGATGGAATTACATCAAGCACGAGTAACTCGACAGCCTCGGTATTCGCCGCGGATGTACCGTACTGGCTGAAACCGGAGAAATCTAAGACAATATGCTCGGACGGCGGGCTTGACGTTAACCCGATGGATTTCGACGAGATGATAATTTTCGAGATGTAGTTTGATAGATGGGACGGGTCCCAGTACGCCCACCAATCGGTAATGTTCAGGCGCAGGTCGATATTCCCGCCTTTTTTTGAATCCGATTCGTAATAAAGCGTCGAATTATCGGTTATCGACAGCCCGACAGGCTCGAACGCGTTAGCGGTCTGGGGAAAGTCGAGCGGGGACGGGTTCCCGCCGCCGGATGTCGCCTTCTCCCAGCCGGCGATTATCGCGTACTGGAATTTGACCGTCAGGGGAGAGATCGGGAATTTGAGCTGATAATCGCGCGACACCTGCAGTCCCGGCGTGAGCGAGCCGCGGTTCGCCACATACGCAAGCGATGTGGAGAAGTAATCGTATACCGACTGGTCCGGCTCCATTAGTTCCGCGAAATATATGTAACCGTTGATCGTCGCGGACGGAGTGAAATTTTTCGATCCGAGAATTCCGGGAGTGTAACCAAGGACACCGGGCACCGGGAATTCGGCGGCGTTCATCCATCGCGTGTACCCGTCGGCATTCAGAAGCCGCAATTCGCCCGGCGCGGGATAAATGATATCGTTATTATAGGAATCGACAGTGGTCGCGTTTCCCAGGACAACGCCCCTGATGTCGAATCCCCGCAGTTTGGGACTTGGGAACGGGTGATGAATCGTGACCCTGACATCGATCCTGCCCTCCGAAATCAGTTTTGTCGCGTCGATTATTTCAATTCCGAGATTGTCGATGCTCCCTGCGGGAGGTTGAAGGAACATGTTGACATTCCATATTCCTTCGGCAGTTCTCAGGGGTTCCACCGAGAGCCCGCCGGTTTGGGGATCATACTCTACAGTCCAAAAGCCCCATAGGTAGGGTGCATTGGCGGAGATTCGAGCGTTGGTGACATCCGTCGCAGTATCCGGCGATATTGCGGTACTGGCTCCGTTGCATCCGGCCACCGTGAGAATTATCAGTATCGGCAATAAATACCTAATCATGGCAGGCTCCCTGAAAGCGCGCGAGGATAGATTCGACCGGGGTTGTATTTTATGTAAAGCGGTTATTGACCATTTCCAGCTATAGCTGCTGAGGGATATACAAATTGAATTTCAGGACCGCAGGCCTCTGGCCGGCTGGACCGCGGACGTCACGTCCGCAATCAAAAATTCCGATTCAACCTTCCGTCGGAGGATCTGTACCTGGCGTGTCGATGACATTTTCCGGGTCTTCCGGCTCCTCAGGGGTGGATTCCTCCGGCTCCGGCTGGTCATCGGACAGTGTAAAGCCCTCCGGAAGCAGCATTTCCGTCTGCCTTTCACCCCATTTTATGTCCTCATCGTCAAACCTGACATATAAATTCTCGGGAGCGCCGGCCCTTAAGTGGAAGCCCAGATCATTGCTGAATTCACGGACATCGCCTGCGAGCATGACATTGTTAAAAAGCGTATCGTCGCGTGTTTTAAGAGTGACCCAACACTGGCCGATAGCGGTCAGGACCAGCTTATGGGCGCCGCTGCCGCTGATTGACGGCGTGTTTTCAGGCGAGGCTGTCGAGGTGTTCGGGATTTCCCAGTTTGTGAAAGCCTCATCCGGAGGAACGACCTCCAGTGTCTGTTGTGTGGAATCGACCCTGGGATCGGAGAGTTGCGCCGCCTGCCTTCCTGAACATTTATTAATGCTGAGTCCGGTGAAAACGAGAATAATTATGATCAACACGGCTTTCAAACCGACACGTCTCCACCTGGCGGCGTCCCATTCGCCTCCCAAAACACTGTCTTCATCCTCGACAGTAATCTCATCTGTGAGTGTGTCCGACTTGGCAAGCCTTTCGAAGAGCTCGGCAAGTCCCAGGTACTCGGCGTATTTCCTGAAATACGCGCGCTGGTATGTCTCACCCGGGATGATCTCGTAGTTGCCCTCTTCGAGCGCCTGAATGTACTTTTCCTGGATGTAGAGGTCGCGCGCAACCTGTCCGATGCTCAGTTCGCGCTCCAGGCGCGTGCGACGTAAAAGTTCGCCGGTCTTCATCCGCTCTCTCCACTGTTCCCGGTACAGAATTAAAAATACGAAAACACCCGGGCTGTTGTGCCCCGGTCCGCGTTATTCCTTCAACCAAAGTATAGCAATTATTGGAGCCTAAAAGCCAATCGATTGTGAAGTTACATCAGGTGCCCAAGTCCGACAAAACTCAGAGCTGTATCGACGACGTCCAAAAGCTCGTCGAGCGAGTCGTGCGTTCCAATGCGAAGTTCGCTTATGGACCTCAGGAACACGCTGAAAAAATAGAAACCGATCACAAAGGTGAATGATGAAAAGACCCAGCTTGGTAGACTGAGCTTGCCCCGGATCAGGGCTTCAGCGGTGATGAAGAAGAATGTTATGGCGATGATAAAGCACAGTGCAGCCAATTTCCAGTAAAGGAAACTTACATTTTCCATAGAAATTTTCCCTTTACGTCCGAATCACACACAATTCACAATAACGAAGTATTATACCACATTTTAGCAGATTATACAATATACTTATGAGAGGTAATTCGATTAGATTTTTACCGCGCTTCCGGGTTTAGAGTGGGTAATACATGTTTTTTCTGAAGATTATTAGCATTGCCTGCGTAGTTCCCGCTAAATCGTAGCGCTGACCCGCGGTCGGCAGTAGCACAATCGTCCCGATGACAGTAGCGCGGTCGTCCCGACGGCAGTCTCGTGGACGTCCCGTCCGCGTTTGGATAATCCCATTAAACACGGGGCTGGATTCTTTACTCGATCACTTCAAATTCAAGAAGGTCGTACGCGTGCTTTACGTAGATCGGCCATTGCTGTTCGGCAGCGACGTAAAGCCACTGATATTTTCCAGGGGGCTTAGCACTGGAGCCGCTGAAATCCGAGAAAGACAAATAATCCTGCTCCGGAGGATCGCATGGTTCGATAAAACTGGAAGTTCCATACGGGTACTCACTGAATTTGCAATAGTGGCCAACAGTGATGCCACCCCATTGTTTCACCTCCACTTTCGAGTCCGAGCAATCGCCATATCCCAGACAGCAGCCAGAATCAGCCGTGATTGGATCCCCATTATTAACGCTGAACTTGAGGTGATATGGCTCGGGCTGGTTTGCGCTTGATGGGAAGTCGGTGAGAGGGTTTGTTACGGGAGTGACCGTTGGAGGCTCCCAGCATGCTTCGACCGCATATCCCGCCGCGGCGGGTTGTCCGGCCGGAAGCCAGATTTTATAAGTGCGCGTTACAACTGAATCCACCGTAAACATGTGCCTGTCGCTCGTTGAGTGGAAGTCAAGATAGGCGTTTACATCGGCATACGGTTCGCCGCTGGCATAATTGCCCTTCCAATAGTTGAATATTGGAAGGTCGCTGCCGGAGTCGTAGGTGGGACTCCACCGAAGGGTGTATCCATCGGCGTTGAGCACCTGCGGATCGCCCAATTCTCGCCAGGATACTCTGCAAGTGGGATTGGGCAGCTCCATTTTCGGACCAATATTACCGGTATCGATCACGTGCGAGCCCTGAAACATGATGATTCCCTTCACATCAAAGCCCGTATACTGCGGGAACCCATTAAAAGGGTGTGTGATTTGGACCGTAAGGTCTATTGTGCCGTCACCGTTGTTTGTGATGTCAGTGATTTTGAGACAATCGGTGCAATACTCCTCGAGGAACTTAAGCGCGTTGAGGTGGAATCGCCCTGCTCGTTTCGGCACCGCTTCCACCTTGTCGTGTGCGGAATTGATGAAAATTTCCCATTCTCCCCAGAGCATATGTTGATCAGTCTGGGTTGAATGCTGCCGGGCCGATAAACCGGGCATGCCCGTGTCTGGCGAAACGGGCGTTCGCGCGGCGCAACCGAGCGCCATCGTCATGATTACGATTAAAAATAGGGTGCGCATTCCATCCTCCCAGCAGATTTCGCTGCTACCGTCGAAATGTGTTCTCCTACGCCTTAATTAACAGATACCACATGCCCGACGCTCTCGCAAGATATGGTGAGGTATTGGGTTTCTAAATAAAGTATGGGGCGGTACGACTCCTCTGTACGTATCGCCCCGTGTCAATTTTCAGGTCCCTCGATTTGGCTCTTCAGGCAAATTCCCCTTGCGAGACCTTTCAAGTGCAATTGCGATTTAGAATAGAAAGTCAGTTTGCTGCCCTCGTTGCCCGGGACCCGTTCTCCCCATCGAGGTTTATTACAGTGAATGTGATGTCTGTCTTATGCGACGTCCGGTCTCCTTTCATGCTGTGCCAGAGATTCTCGAGGCTCCCGGCAAGCCTGTCCGCGGATGAATTTCCGCATGCCCGGATGATTTCATGCAGTGAGTTACGCCCATCCGTGAAGCCGGTCGACGGTCCGGGGCTGATCAAGCCGTCCGTGTAGCACACAATCCTGTCCCCGGGAGAAAATAAAAGCTCCATTGTGCTGTAGCGGGCTTTCGGATTTATCCCGAGGGGGATTCCGGATGTCGAAATTTCGGTATTCCCGTTCCCGGGCTCCACCAGGCACATTGGCTGGTGTCCCGCGGACGCGTACCAGCCGCGTCTCCCGCTTTTTTCCAGAAGCAGTACCAGTCCGGTTAACAGCGAGTCGTTTTTTTCGTCGCAGCATAAAGCTTTATTCAACTTGTTCAGCAGTTTACCGGGAAATTTGATCGGATCGACCGGTCCAAGCTCCGATGAAAATACCCTGAGATACGACATCAGCATCATCCTGACCATGTCCGCGGACCCGTGATGCCCCGACACGTCCCCGATGAAGTAAAAAAGGTGGTCGCGGCTGATCTCCTCAATTACCAGGATGTCACCGCCCGCACAGTTGGACGGATTATGGAAGCTGATATGCTTCCAGTGCGTTTCGTCTAACGAACAGGATTCCGGCAGCCTGAAAGATCGAATCAGGTCGCTTTCGACACCGTCAAATAACCGCTCATTCACCGTGTCTTTGAGGTCGACCTGCTCCTCTTTACACGTGACCAGCCAGTAGGACATCCAGCCAATCTGTATCGGACGCCACTGGAGCTCGTATTTATTCAATTTTGTCGAGAACCTGGCCCTGGCTGTGTTGATCCAGTTACCCGATTGCCGTCCATGACGGGCGTTCGACGCGAATGCCCCAGACGGAGGAATTTCAACCGGGAAAAATTCGCGGATATCGAGGCCCACGATCTCAGTCAGGGGGCTGTTCAGCATGGCGATGGCGGAATCGTTTGCGTGTACGATCCGGTTTGTCAACTGCCCGATTACAAGCGACGGGGGGGAAATAGACCCGGACTGCCGCGATCCTGCCAGATTTCCGGTTATTACACCCATTCTCATTTCCTCTCAACTGAAACTTAATCGCGTCCTCAACCATAATTAAAATCGTTGATGAAAAACCAAAATTGTTTAATCGATTTTAATCGGGCGGATAATATTTGCGGATTTGGACGCGGTTTTGCTGTAAGGCACTTGATTAACAACTGCCTGTGGCCATAATGTCCGATAAGATCGGGTTAAGCGCATGACACAAGAATATGTGATTAGAATTAACGGTGAGCAGGTCGATCCCGAGGACGCGAAAATCAGCATCCTCGACCACGGCTTCCTGTTCGGCGACTCCATCTATGAAGTTGTCCAGACGGTCGATGGAAAGCCGTTTGCCTGGGATGAACACTTCCGACGCCTTCAGAATTCCGCGAAACGGCTGTCCATGGAGCTGCCCTGGACCGAAGAGGACATCAAGGAGGAGGTCGATTTTGCGGTCGCTGCCAAAACATGGGACGGGGAATCCTATGTGAGGTTGATAATCACGCGCGGTGTGGGAAAAATCGCACTTCTGCCCGACTCATGCGAAAATCCCGCGCTGATAATCATCGCGAAAGCCATTCCGCTTCCGGGTCCCAAGTCCGACGCCGGTCTTACAATCTGCCTCACTAAAATTCGACGTAACTCCCGCCTCGCGATGGACCCTGGGATCAAGTCGGGAAATTATTTGAATAATGTTCTTGCGGCGATCGAGGCTCGCAATGCCGGCGCCGACGATGCCCTTATGCTCAACGAAACCGGTCATCTGACCGAATGTTCTACGAGTAATATTTTCATCGTCAAAGACGGGATAGTAAAAACTCCCTCTCTTGCGAGCGGAATTCTGGACGGGATCACGCGTCAAAATATTATTAAGTTTGCCGCAGAGGAAAATATCAGAATCGATGAGACCGAGCTGACGGTCGATGATTTGACATCGGCCGACGAAATATTCATGTCGGGGACAATAAAGGGCGTCGTGCCGGTAAGGGAGATAGTCGGCGAAGCGTCCTGGCGCCGCCCCCCAGGTCCTGTGACTGAAAGGCTTCATAATCTATATAAATCCAAATCCGGAACAGTTTAATCTCCTAAACCTCCTCCACAATCCTGTGCTCGTTCACCTTGAACCGCCAGTACGCAAGCATCAAAAACCCCGTCGCGCCCGCGATTAAAACAAACACCACCCACGGCACTATCGCCGATTCCTGCGCTCCTCCCATCTCGACCTTCTCCACCCCCAGTAAACTGTACCGCGTGTACGGTATTATCCACGCCAGCGGATTCGCGAAATAGATTTGCGAGATCAAAACATTTCTGTGTATATCGAAATCCGACATCCCCGCATACGTCCCTAAAAGCTTTTCCCTGACAAGACTCACCGAGTAAATTATCGGCGTCGCGAAAAACAATATTGTCAGAAAACTGTTCAGGATCTGCTCGGTGTCGCGGAAGAAAACGTCCCACACGCTCACTAAAAGCGCGCATCCCAGCGTGAATGCCATAAGCACGTACAGCATGACCGGAAAGTACAGGATAAGCACGTGCGGCTGGTACCCGACGATCAGAAGCAGTATGAGCAGAATCGCGATGCCGAATAGAAAATTCACGAACTCGCTCAGGACCGTCGATATCACCAGAACCTCTCGCGGGAAATAGACCTTCTTGATCAGGCTGTCGTTGAGGATGAATATCGGCGCCGACTTCGCGACCGCCCCCTGGAACACCATCCACGGCCACATGCCCGATATGAGAAATATGGCGTACAGAATTTCGCGATTGTCGCCGACCCGCGGCATGTTCGCGCGCATGTCGGGTGCGAGCTTGGTGAAAATGATCCAGTAGAGGATCATGAGGATGAGCGGATTCAGGAAACTCCAGAGGAATCCGAGCGCCGACCCCTTGTACTTCACCTTGAGGTCGCGCACCACGAGGTTCCAGATCATCTCGCGGTATTTCCAGACATTTTTTATCTGTCCGATCATTCGTTTTTCGTACGGGGATATATTCTACAGGGTTGAGAACGGGAAGTCATTAGCGACACAATATCAGTGGCTTTCAGCATCGGTAGGGATTGGTCATGATCGGTCATAATCGGTCATGATCGGTACCCCACACGGTACCCCACGCGGTACCCCACGCTTCAGCGTGGGTCGGTTATCATTCCCATTTTCTGTGGATTGAACTCCATGGCCAATCTTCGGGAGATTTGCACAACCCGGCCCTGACTGGATTCATGATAATGTATTCATCGATTTCGGAAATCTCGCTCGAATGCCGAAGCCGCCTGTCATGGTACCTTTTCTCCCAAATTTCACCGACTGATGGATTTGATTTCCGAATAAATCTACTGCTTCTCCCTTTAATCAACTGGATAATTCTGCCGATCTGACCGTCTTTTGGTTGGACGAGTAAATGCACATGTGTGGGCATTACTACCCATGAGAAGATGCAGGTTCCATCGCAATCTACTAGTCGGAGTATCTCCTGCGCGATGATGTTCGCTGTTTCTCCATTGAGAATCGGGAGCTTTTTCCATGCCCGGATCGACACATGGTAGACTTCGCCAGGGATTTGCCATCTTCGTAGTTTGCTCATACTTGTATAACGGATGAGATAGGCAAAAGCTGACAACATTTACCGAAAAAAATAAAAAAAAACAGACCCACCATAAATGGTGGGGTACCGGATTAATTTGATTTCTGAATTTGAAAAAAAATTCGGTACCCCACGCGGTACCCCACGCTTCAGCGTGGGTCGGTATTCCGGTACCCCACGCGGTACCCCACGCTTCAGCGTGGGTCGGTATTCCGGTACCCCACGCGGTACCCCACGCTTCAGCGTGGGTCTGTTTGGAATCATGTGCGGATTTTAAGCGGTAAAATAACAGACCCACGATAAATCGTGGGGTACCGATACTATATTTTTTAATTTTCGGTTCCATGGAAAATTTCCCGATATCCCATGCGGTACCCCCCGCGGCACCCCATGCGGTACCCCGCGCGGTACCCCATGCTTCAGCATGGGTCTGTTGTTATTCCATACCCTCCTCCCGCTCCGACGGACTTCCAAGATCGCTTTCGTATTTACGTGCAAGATCGTAAAATGCACGCTCAGGATCAAGGCTCATGTCGATTTTAAAATCATCCCTGAGGATGATTGGTGGGTCTTCAAGCCAAGTTTCCCACTCATTGTACACATTATCGACCTCTGACTGATCGTGCGCGATTATTGCGTCGCGAAGTCGACGCCACAACTCGACCTGCTCCTTGAATCGTTCCAGTAAATTTATGGTTTCGTCATCGATGTCGGGGTAACTCTCAACATAATCGATCACCGCGAGCGCAGTATCCGGGTCGGGTTCACCATGGCTGCCCGTATAGAAAGCGGATTCAATTCCATGGATCTCTTTCTCCGGAAAATACCCTCGCGGCGGTGACGAACGCTTCGATATTCCCAGTAAATACAGGTTGCTTCCGTGAAACCGTGTGATATTTTCGACTGCTTCCTCCGGCGTACACCTTATGATATCACTCTCTGTTTGATACGCGAGAAACCATTTCGAATCCGCATGGATTTTTATCGGCGACAACGGAAACACAACTGCAAGAATCGCATATGAAACCAGGTTCGCGATTAAAAGCGCCTTCCACGGGTCCTCGACTCCGAGCACGCTTTTCGCGAAGAGAGATTCGTAAAGCAGCGTAAGTCCGAATCCGAGAACGAGCGGCACCATCATCGCACCGTAAATAATTAACGGATTTCTTTGCAGGTAAATGCCGATGCTAAACATGAGGCCGATGTTCCCGATAATCAACGTCGGGACAATAATGGCTGTATAGTAATCCGGCATTCCCAGTCTACGAGCGTAAATCAGGAAAAATATCGTCCCGGGAACACCCAAAATCAGCACCGCAAAACTGGACGTGTATGCTGCCCCTGCAAGGAACGCCCCAATTGCCGACGACGCCAGGTTTAATATCAGCGACGACTTGATTCCCGCCCACCATGTCAGGTCGAAGTATTTTGTAAAGACCCACGCCTCCGCGACCGTTATCGCGATGAATCCGATCACCGTCGACAGCCCGATCGCTGCCTGTGCGCCGCCCGCATACATCCCCCACGTGATCGGAATATCCGCGTAGGCAGGTGTTGCGACGGCGAGAAAAATTCCCGCAAGGCCGAGAATCAATCCGCGACGCTTCAGTTTATTGCGACGTCGAGACATCATCTTCACCCCCCAGAACGCCGAATGGGTCAGGGATAGGTTCTTCTTCAGGAATTTCGCTCTCTTCCGGAATATCAAGCCCGAGATTGTAAGCTTGGTCGGTGCTTTTTGCGAGGGATAATGGCGAAGTGAATAAATCAGGCCATTTGGAATTCGTTATCCATTCTGTCCATTCGTCGAGTACCCTCTGCGCTTCATCGACATCCTGATTTTTGGCCGCATAGTTAAAGTCGTTCCAGTATGTGTAATACGTGAGCGCATAATTCACCCGTTTTTCTGCGTCATCCGTCAGTGAATCCTGCCTGAGTAACTCCTCTGCAATCGCGATTCCGACCTCTGGGTTGCATTTCTCGATCGACATGTAAGCGGATAAACTGCCTCTTTTTAACGGCCCAATCTCATCAGAGGCATCGTAGATGGCGGGGTACGAGACTTCCTTCGTCAAGCCAATTAGATACAGATTCGAGCCGTGGTACCGATTCATGGCACCGACCGCGTCCGCCGGGTCGCCGCCCTGGGCAATTAAATTGTCGAGTTGATTTCTGTAAGTCCAGGTCGAATCGAGCGACAGTTTCACCGGAGAGAAGGGGATCAAGATCGCAAGTATCAGATAAGAGTAAAGATTCGCCTTGAGCAGTGCTTTCCACGGGTTCTTATGCTTTAAAAAACTTTTTACGAAAAGGGATTCGTAAATGAGGGTCAGTGCGAATCCGAGTACGAGCGGGAACAGCATGTAGAGGTATGCGATGAACGGATTTGCGATAGTGATTATATCCTGCAATGCGTAGATGCCGAACGTCCCCGCAATCAGCCCTATAAATATGATCGGCCCATAATACCTGGGCATGCCTTGACGGTCCGCAAGCCACGCAAAAATGATCGTGCCCGGAAGGCCGAAAATGAGCACCGCAAAACTTGACGAGTATGCAAATGCTGCGAGGAACGCACCCATTATCGATGAAACGATGTTCAAAGCCACCGTCCCGCCAAGTGCGTACGTAAATTTCATGCCGAGTTCCTTTGAAAACACCCATGCCTCTGCGCAGGTAACAAGAATCAGCCCGACACCGGCGGTCGAAAGCCCTATTACAAGCTGCGCGCCTCCAGCCAGAGCCCCCCATAGAAGCGGTGAGTTCGCAAACGCCGGTTCTTCTAGCAGAAAAAATAGCCAGATGGATGCTCCCATCAGGAAGCTCAATGACTTCCCTTTACCGCAAAGAATTGTCATTCGTATTTCTCCCCGACGTCGGGTGTTGTCGTGCTAAGGGGTGACTCTTCCTTGTCTGAGTCCGAAGTGGAAGTCGGAAGTGTCAGGCCGGATTCGTATTCGTCAAGGAGTTGGAGTGTGATTGACTCAGGGTCGGTTTCCCATTTAAAGTAAGTCTCCGTATACACGCTTTGGTCGGGATATTTATTTTGTAACACCTCAGCCATCTGACACCATCACGCAAGGCAAGACCGGCAGTTTCCCCGTTTCAAGGTAGATCGAGAGAGCATCGACCACAGTTTTTACAGGGTCATGGCCTCTTAACTTGAGGGTGCGGTACACGCTCATCAGAACCTCCTGCGTGTGAGCCGCTTTGTCACTGCGGTTCTGCTGGATGACCTTCCGCATTACTACCGCCGGACGAATTTCTCTCTCAGCGTGATTGTTCGTGTGATGAACATTCTCATCGATGAGAAACGTGAACATCCCGTGAGAGTACTTGCGAAGCCGGTTGCAGAGCCTCACGACATCGTGATCGGAACCGCTCTCCCGGGTCAGATTATCGAGCCTGTCCAGAAGCCTCGCGTAGCGCGACTCCCACGAATCGTCGTCGATGCCATCCGCATGGTTCAGACGTATTGCATCGTTGAGAAGACGCATCAGTTTCTGCCTGAACGCTTTCCACTCTTCGCTTTTGTTGCTCGCATCGACCTTGTCGATCTCGCGAAACAGGTGCGCAAGGCAGTACTGGCGCGACTCGCAGGCGATGAGGTTGTACGCCGACCAGAAGTCGGTGATGAGACATCCCTTAAATGTATCTCCGAAGAATTCAAGCAATGCCGGAGATCCGCGCGATCGATTTATGAAATAGCAGGTCAGATTTTTCGACGTGAAACACCACAGCCAGTGCGTGCGCCCGTTCACCCTCCATCCCGTCTCGTCCGCGTGCAACACCGCTTCCGATCGGGCTTCCAGAGCTATCTTCTCGTACCATTCATCGAGTATTTTCGCGAGCCTGTGCCACATCTCGACCAATCCGCCTTCGCTTATCCTGAAGGACAAATGCGATGAGAGCACCGCGATTATCTGCGACATCGTCGTCCCGAGCGCATAGTGCATCCACGCCGTCAGCGCCAGAACCCTGTTCCCAAACGCCGCTCGTGGAAGGGCTTCCGTCACACGTCCCTCGACTGTCTTCCCGCAATGTTTACATCGGTACCTTTTTATGATGTGCTTCGTGACGACAGGTTTGACTTCCGGAATGTCCTCCGTGATCCGCTCACGTTCCTCGAACGCCGCTCCCAGAGCCTCACCGCAGCATGGACACCTTTCAAGAATGTGTTCCTTTACTTCGTCGATTCTTTCCGGAGCCTCTCGTCTTTTTCCCGGATGTCCCTCCCTGGCTCCAACTTTCCCGCGACGGCGTTTTGCGTTCGGTTTCTCGTAGACGGGAATCTGGCCGGAGGGAGTGGAGATGCCGGAGGCTGCATCTTTCCCCTGGGCTTCCTTCAGTTGGGCCGCAAACGCCAGAAGTGCCCAGACTACTGCCTCGCGGCCCTGTTCGTACAGCTGCTCCGCCTCTTCTCTGTTGAGGCTCGCTTTGACGTAAGTCTCTGGAGCACATCCAAGCATCCCCAGAAGGCTAGCACAAACTGGTGAATAAAAATAGCCCCGGTTAAATATTGCTGTCAGATGGGTGAGGTGTTACTTTATTTTCAGCATCCCATTCCAGCCACGATCTGAATTCCGAATCCAGTCGATTCTGATCACCAGCTTTGATGGCGTCCTCGCATGCAAGCCAGTGAGTGAAATATCCCTGGAGCCATTCGAGCTTCTCCCGCGCCTCAGTCGTGAGTGTCGGTACAGTCAAGGTGTCATTTAAAATTGCCAGACCGCTTTCGCTCGCCTGTGGAGAGTATCTTGCAAACAGGTTTAACTCGAATCTTGCCTCGTAATCCGGAGGCGGTGTGTTTTCAGTTTGCAGACCAAGCATATATTGAGCGTTCGATCGTTGCAGTCTGACCATATCGATCGCTTTCTGAGTTTCTCCTTCAGTGATTAACCGCTCCACATTCTTTCCAAACTGCCACCCTCCAGTCGGATTCGGGGCAAAGTAAGGAAACATGAACGCAAGGACCATATATGATGCGACATTCGCTATAAAAAACCTGTTCCAGTTTGTTTTTTCCTTGAAAATACTTCCGAAAATATAGCCCTCGATCGCTATTGTTAAACTGAAGAAATAAAGAAGGGACAGTTCAATTGGGATCAAAACTCGCTGCGTCGAGTAGGGATTCGCGAATCCCTCGACAATAACTGCAGATATCGCCCCGACCAGATATGTGACTACAGCTACCGTCAAAAGCCACCTCGGAGCCCCTTTGCTTCTTAGTAAATGCACGGTCACCAGTGGACCAATCACCAATCCGGCAAGCAGGAATAAACCTGCCACGAACATGAATCCACCAAGGAAAACTCCAAGTGTTGAGGTAGCAAAATTCAGCCCAATCGATAGAAGTATGCCCTTCCACCATCCGACTTCGGGAATTGTCCCCAGGATCACTCCCTCTAAAATTACAATGATCAATGCTGTAATGCCGCGAGATCCTGAGGCTATGGTTAACGGGGACGTAACTACCTGCATTCCCCAGCCTATGGGCACATCGGCAAGCGCAGGTTCTTCAAGAAGGAACAGGAGTCCTATCCCTGTGAATAAAAACAATCCCCATCGTTTGACGAAATCTCCCATTGCTTTCCCTCTGTATTTCTGACACTTAAATGCAGTATCAGTTCGAAAGTATTGAATGTATTATCAATGAACGCTGCGGACGTGACGTCCACAGTCCAGCCTGGGAATTATTTTTAGCCAACCCACGATAAATCGTGGGGTACCGGATCGGTAGCCAATTTTAATTTAAAAAATGAAAATTCGCGGTACCCCACACTTCAGTGTGGGTTTGTCATTTTGCTATCTTTTCCAGATTCTGCAGATACATCTCGAATGACGCGCAGCCGGTCGCGACAATCCTGCGCGTCCCGTCGCGGTTGATTGTGATCGTTATTATGTCGGCGGTGAATGTCCCGTCCGGATTGAGAATTATCACGCGTTGCTCCGGGATCGGCACAATTTCGGGGTAGGGGGGGGAGCACAGCCCGATGAATTCAACGTACATGAAATTGTTGCCCGTTTGCGGATATATAAGATTGAGAAAATCCGCGACAACCGATGTGTCCTCGCCGACCGATAACTCCACACCGTCATTGCCCTTGAGGGTCGGTGGATCGAACGTTATCTCGCAGGACGGCATCGCGAGGGTGTTATCGCTCGACATCACCACAGTCTGGTTCGGGAATGAAATCTTAAAGGGATCCCCGTTGACCATCTCCATCGTCGAGTCGGTCGTTTCGATCTCGACCTCCGAAAAATTCAAGGTGAGCGACCCGAACATGCTTCCCGTCGTGTTTGAAAAAGCGTTTCCGTCGAGGAATCCGGAATCCGCGAGACGAATTGTCGCGTTTGTCTGCCCGAATGTCTGAATGAAATCCATTGTGGTCAAATTATCGCCTGTACCCTCGGTAACTTCCTGTATTGAGATGTTCTCTGTCGTGACAGTGCCGTCACGGAATTCGATTATTACCGACTCCGAGTCGCTCTCTATCAGACGTTTGTTGAAATCGATATCGATCCGGCCGTCGGTTGTGAATGACATGGCGCCGTCGGTCATGAAGACATTTCCGTCCGCGACCGCGTTGAGCGGGTTCGCGTGATCGTTGTTTTCGGTGGACGCGGTCAGCTCGACATGATCGGTCGAAAGCGTCCACGTGGTGCCGTCGAATGTGTACATCAGCGACACATTGCCGTCCGCGGTAAACTTACTGATCCCGGTTTCGTAATAATCGATCAAGATATCGTCGCCGTCGAGGTTGTATTTTATCGGGCCGGTAATTTCGTCCTGGACAGGAATTGGGACGGGATCGGCCTGCGTGTATCCGGGATCGGCCGCGAGGCACAGCATAATGCAGCAGAGGATTGATATCTGAATAATTCGGATCATATTTTATCGCGGACGCGCTCGCTACTTGCGGTCTCGTCCGGTGCGGAAGATGAACGATTCGTCCATGATGAAATGTTCGGTCGCCGCGTTTATGAGCTCCAGCGCCGTGTTCGACTTGAACGAGTATACCTCGATCCTGACCCCCCGCGCTTTGCAGTGCTCGACCAGCGGCACATAGTCGCCGTCGCCGGACACAAGGATGATGCAGTCGACTTTGTCTATCAGGCTGATCGCGTCGATCGCGATGCCCATGTCCCAGTCGCCCTTCGCGGTGCCGTCCGCCCTGATCTTAAGCTCCTTCATCTTCACCTCGAAACCGAGTTCGTAAAGCAGCTTCAGGAATTTATCCTGGACGATTTCAGGGGTCTGGACAGCGTAGGCTATCGCCCTGACAATTTTACGCCTCCGGCTCGTCGCCTCGAGAAGATGGTCGTAGTTTATCTTCCCGCTGTATAGATGTTTCGCGGAATAAAACATGTTCTGTACATCTACAAGTATCGCGCATCTCTGTTCAAATTCTGCCATTTTGTTTCGCCTTTGTTTATTAGTATATATTATTTATTACAAGATGAGTAGCTTCTGGTAATTCGGGGACTGGCAACAATTCGGCTCATGCAAGTCTGAACAATCGTCACGCCTCTACAGCCGAATTGGTGCCTGTCCACGAATGGCACAAATACTGGGGACAGGCACCGGATTTTGCCCGGAAAGCGACTCGGAAGTGTAAAGTACTGCGAGGGCAAAATCCGTTGCCAGTCCCCGTATTTCGCTGATTTACACATGCATGTATTCATATTCTGCTTAAAAATGCGCCATCCGTGCCTGTACCCGAATTTCATGTCTGTCAGAAAATAGGTCCGGATTCATCCACTACCGTTTCCGTCTGCGATGTGCTCTCAGCAACCGCCAGGCCGTGTTTTTCGCTGTAATTCGACGGGATTGTCCCCGTGTCGAGCCACTCTTTGACTACTTCAATCGCGGTATCTCTCTGGAAATCGTGCTCGCGCGTATAATCGATCATCTCCTCGCGGATTTGAAGAAGCTCGGTGTAAAGGGAGTCGATTCGTGTGAGGTATTCGTCGATAACCGCATCCTCGGCGCGAAGCCGCTCGGGATCGAGGTCGGAAATCACGTCCGGAGTGATACCATCCTGCGTGATCGCGTTCCCGCCCGGCGTCAAATACCGTCCCGTTGTCAAAACAAGTCCTGAGCCGTCCTGAAGGGGATAAACGTTCTGCACGACTCCCTTTCCGAATGTATTTTCCCCGACAAGCAGCCCGACATGGGTGTCCCTGATAGCTCCGGCCACAATTTCCGAGGAGCTTGCGGAGCCCCCATTGACCAGCAGGACAAGCGGTATGCCGACAGCCTCTCCTTTGTCTTCGCTGTCGTACGAGTACTTCTGCCCGTTGTTATCCTCGTAGATAACCATTACGCCGTCGGAAATGAACAGGTCCGAAATCTGGATAGCCGCAGACATGACTCCGCCGGTGTTGTTCCTGAGGTCGAAAATCAGGCCCTTCATGCCCTGCTGCAGGAGGTCGTTAACGGCCCTGGCCACGTCCGCTGTCGACTGCTGATTGAATTCGTCAAGTTTTATATAACCGATCCGGTCATCGAGCATCTCGGTTGCGCTGACCGTATGGACCTGTACAACCTGGCGCTCGATATCGAACGACAGCTCCTCACCGGTTGACGGCCTGTACACGGTGACATTGACCATCGTGCCTTCCGGACCCTTTATGCGGTCTGCGGCATCCTGCGATGTCCCGCCTCGAAGAGTTTCCCCGTCGACACAGACAATCACATCGCCGTCCTCCATTCCGACCGGGAACGCGGGTCCATTTTCAAAAACCTGGAAGATGATGACTCCGCGGGTTTCCCTGAGAAAGTTGAAGTCGTCGGGGTCGATCCCTGTGGCGGTTTCGCAATCGAAGGCGTATTGCGGCAGAGCCCCGATTTGGTCGAGAATGCGGACACCGATGCCCGCGTATTCGCCCTCGATTTCCTCGGTCAGGACCTGCTGGTCGGCGGGAGGCGTAAACCGGGAATAGTGGTCGCCGAGCGACGCCACCGCCCCCGCGGCCGCCCCGCGGATTACATTCGTGGAGTTTATATCGTCCCTGTACAGGTAAGTCTGGGAAATTCTTTCGAGTACCTCGTAAAACACCGCCAAATCCTCATCCGCGAAACTCGAAATGGACGCGTGAGCGTTGTAGGAAAGTCCCGCCGCGGCTTTTTCCACCCAGTTTGGGAGCTTTTTTTGCCGGGATAGGAAGCCGACGATTCCCGCTGTCTGGAATCCGAACAGGAACGAAAGCGCGATGACAAGTGCCAGTGATAAATTGAATATCCATCGGGCACGATTTTCTTTATTCATTTTTTTTTAACATCCATTGATAACTATTGATGGAATTGTTTATTTAGGGGGCATGTAAGGCAACGGGTCGGTGGGTTCACCGTGCACCCTGACCTCGAAATGCACATGCGGGCCTGTTGAATATCCTGTTGAACCGGCCTTCGCGATGACCTGTCCGCGGCTGACATGTTCGCCGACCCGTACTTCTACCGATGAGTTATGGCCGTACAAAGTCGCGAGATTGCCGCCGTGGTCGATTATGACGGTGTTTCCGTAACCGTTTTTCCAACTCGCATATACGACAATACCGTCCTGAGCGGCATGCACGAGCGTTCCGTACGGGACCGGCATGTCAACTCCGGTATGCATGCGCCGTCCCCCGAATATCGGATGGTTGCGTACGCCGTACCCGCTCGTTATGGGCGCGTCTACAGGCCAGATCATGCCCTGTGTGCCGAATCGCTCGGTGTAGACCGAGGCCTGCAGGAGCATCGCTATCTCGTAGCTGGAAGCATCGAGTTCCCTGATCGCTACTTCCAGCGCTACTCGGTCATCCTTGATATAGGTCAGGCGCGACGCGTGCGCGTCCTTCAGTTCCTGGAATCGCGCCAGGTCTATGTTCATTTCGGACAGAAGGCGTTCGCATTCGGCTATATCGACCTGTAACTGCTCTGTCTGCTCGACTATGCGTCCCTGTTGCTCGCGGATGAAGTCTATATTGGTCTGGTCGGACTCCATGAGGGCTTCCATGTACGCCATTACAAGAAGGAAATCGGAGAGGTCGCCCGCCGAAAGGACGCTTTCGAGAACCGACCCGCTGCCCGCCTTGTACCATTCCACAAGACGTATCTTGAAAGATTCCTGAGACTCTTTCAGGTCCTGGATCGCCTGCGCGTTGGATTCGTTGAAGAAATCCACCTGCTGTTTTTTCGTTTCGTAATTCGACGTTGTCCGGTCGATCCTCCGTGTAAGCCAGGTCAATTCCGTGTCGATGGCTTCGAGGTCGTCCTGCACAAGGTTTTCCGCCTGCTTGATTTCGCCGAGATCTCGTTCCAGCTTGGCTTTTTCTTCGCCGATCTCTTCGAGACGGCTCCGCTGCTCGTCGGTGTCTGACGTCGTGTTCTCCTGGGCCGCCAGAATCGCCGGAAACGCCACGATGATTATTGGTAGTATTAGAACCAGCAGGAAATTTCTAGTGCTGCCGAAAATCCTTTTGATCATCAACCCACCTCCGCCGGAATAGAGGGCTGGAATTCGGTTTTCTTCATGTGTTTATCCACCGCGATCAGGCTGCCGATTACACCGATCAGTCCCCCGAGGATAAACAGGATAAGCGCCAGGTTGCCCATCATTAGATCATAGTCCACAACCCAGGGATTATATACGAAGTGTTCGGTGGTGTATTTCAGGAGCAGCTTGTAGACAATCGCGAGCAGAGCCAGCGACAACGCCGCCCCGCCGACGCCGTAGATCAGTCCTTCCATGAGAAATGGAAACCGTATGAAACCGCTTGTCGCTCCGACCAACTGCATTATCTTTATCTCCTTCTCGCGCGCGAGAATCGCGAGACGGATTGTGTTTACGATTATCAGCAGCGTGACCCCCGTCAGCACTATCGCGAGGAAAAAGCACGTCATCTCGATGCCGTAGAACAGCGGCAGGATAGTCGCGAGCTGCTCCTCCCCGTACCGTACATCGTCGACGCCCTCTAGCTGTTCGACCAGTCCGGCAAGTTCGCGCGCGCGTTTCGGGCTGGTGACCTTGATTTTCAGGCATGCCGGAAACGGGTTCTCGTCCTGGAGAAGGTCGTCGATATCGACAGTCGTGCGCTGCTGCATGATAGCGTACGCCTGTTCCTTCGAGACATACGTGACCTCTCTAACGCCGGGCAGTTCGAGAATGCCGTCCTTCAGCCCGACCACCTGCTCCTGTGTCAGCCCGTCGACCAGGAACGCCGCCATCTCCATGTTGTTAAGGAAACTGCTGACGAAGTTATTGACAATAATTATGAAAATGAGCATAGAGCCCAGCAGGAACAGGCTGATGAAAGCCTGCATAAACGTCACCAGGCTGGATGTCGAGTGGCGCCTTATGCCCTCGAACGTTTCCTCAAGAAAGAAGCCGAAGCTTCTCATCGTCAATTTTGTACTCTCCTTGATCCCGGTCCCATAGGACCTTTCCGCTCTCCATGTAAACCACTCTTCGCTTGAAGGCGTTTACGATCTGAGCGTCATGGGTTGCCATTATTATTGTCGTGCCGCGCTGGTTGATCAGAGTTAGAAGTCTGACGATATCGCGCGACGTGTCCGGGTCGAGATTGCCGGTCGGCTCGTCGCATAGAAGTATCGGCGGGGCGTTGATTATAGCCCTCGCGATCGCCACCCTCTGCTGTTCGCCCCCGGAAAGCTCCCCCGGACGCATGTTCAGCTTGTCCTCAAGCCCGACCATCCTCAGCGCGAGAGGTACTTTGCGCCTGATATCCTCGACCGGCGCACCGATAACCTGCAGCGCGAATGCCACGTTTTCACCCACCGTCTTGAACTCCAGAAGCTGAAAATCCTGGAATACAACCCCCAGATTCCGCCTCAGATGGGGGATCCGTGACGGGGGCAGGCTCGAAATGTCCCGTCCGAGCACCCTGAGATGCCCTTTCGACGGATACTCGGCTAGGTAAATGCACCTCAAAAGCGATGATTTACCGCAGCCGGTAGGTCCGACAAGGAAGCAGAACTCGCCCTGGCGAATCTCGAGCTCCACGTCCTCGAGCGCCCGGATCAGGTTCGGGTAAACGAGCGTTAAGCGCTGAAAATGTACGACAGGCTCTGTCGGCATGGTTTATCTGATTCCACCGCCACCGGTCCGGTTCAATATCCCTATTGAAGTCCAACCGCCCCCCCCGCGGCTCCAATGTCGATTTTCTATAATCGACGTTCTAATCCCGCGGTTTTATTATCGGTCGGGCATACCTACACCCCCCCGACCTGCCCCGGACGGCTAAGAGTCAAAAATCTTAACATTAATTGATCAAAAATTCCACCTGGTCCTAAAATTCCTGGTTCCGTGGCATGCGCGGCCCGCGTATGATTAACCCTACCGATTTGCGTCTTTCTGTAGCGCTGATCTCCCGGTCGGCTGTAACGCTGGCTTTCAGCCGGCTTTAATTCCCCGAAAAAAACTGTATCCTTGCGAATCAGTCATACATTTCGATAAACTGCCAGTTGTGCGGCAACGCGATAGAACTCATCTAAGACAGTCTGCGGAGGCTGCAGTATGAGTGATACAAAATCACTGGTGCCTGTGGAACGGATTGAGCGGATGATCCTGCTGATCCGTGGGCAGAAGGTTATGCTGGATGCCGACCTTGCGGAACTTTACGGAGTAGAGACAAAGACTTTGAATCGCGCCGTTAAACGGAACATCGAGCGTTTCCCGGATGATTTTATGTTCCAGCTTACGGAGGAAGAAGGGGAGGTTTTGAGGTGCCAATTTGGCACCTCAAACGGGGCTTTGGACTTGAGGTTACAAAATGTGACCTCAAAAGACGGACGCGGCGGACGTCGCTATCCTCCCTATGTCTTCACTGAACTGGGCGTGGCCATGCTCTCAAGCGTCCTGCACAGTCCGCGAGCCGTTGCGGTCAACATAGATATAATGCGCGCCTTCGTCCGGCTGAGACAGTTGCTCTCTTCCAACAAAGACCTTGCCCGCCGTCTCGACGCGCTGGAGGCGAAGTACGACAAGCAGTTCAAGGTCGTGTTCGACGCAATTCGTCAGCTTATGACCCCTCCTGTAAAAGAGAAACGACGGATTGGCTTCAGGACTGAGAAGGAGGATTAGGTGTAATAGGTGCTGGTGAACAATATCATCTACATCCGCTGGAAGCGTATTTCACTCTTACCCAATCTCCGGAGGAGAATGGCACGTTACTGCTCCGGGTGATTAATTCGTCCGCTCAGGACAAGGAAGGTAAAGCGCATCAGCTTCCGAAGCCTGCCGGCCCGCGAAAACGGCTGCGTCGACGTCCTGTACAGCCACTCAAGTCCCGTGTTGCGGAAAATCGCGGGCGCTCGCCTGACCTTCCCCGACCACACGTCGAACGCCCCTCCGATCCCGACCGCTAGTCCGCAGTTCAGCTTGTCGAGATGCTTCGCGATGAATATCTCCTGTTTCGGCGATCCCATCCCGACAAGTAGGACGTTTGATTTTGTCTGGGCGATCCTTTCGACCACATGTTCCTCTTCGGACATGTCGAAATACCCGTCCTGCCAGCCCGAGGTCACAATCGACGGGTATCGTATCAATAAATTCCCGACTGCTTGTCTGGCGATATCGGGTTTGCCGCCGAGGAGGAAAACGCTCCCGCAGGTTTTTGCGAGGTAGTTGAGGATTATATCCGCGAGGTCGATTCCCGGCGCCTTTTCGGTCTTGCGTCCCGTCAGACGGCTCTCGCCCCACGCAACACCGACCCCGTCGGCGACAACTATCCCGGCGGATTCAATAATTTTTCTGAATTCGGGATCTTCGAATGCCCGGACGCACATCTCCGGCGTCAACGTGATAACATGCACCGGCTCTATGGCATCGATGTGTCCCATTATCGCGGACTTTGCCTCGACCGACGTGTGGTGAGTCACACCCAGACCCTTCCGAATGTTATTTTCGGCTTGCGAAGGCATTCTATATAATTTCGTCGTACAGGCTTAGAAGTTTCTCAGTTGTCGATTCCCAGCCGAAATTGTTTTCGACAAATGCCCGTCCCGCGCGTCCGATTGCGCGAGCCATGGCCTCATCCTTCAGGAGGTTAATAACTTGTTCCGCGAATTCAACCGGCGTGTCGCCGATTAGAATCTCTTTGTTATTTTCCGCTCTTATGCCTGCATTGCCGATCGAAGTTGACACGACCGGTGCAGCGCACGCCATCGCTTCAAGGATCTTGTTCTGAAGCCCCGCCCCGCTCACCATCGGCGCTACAGCGACCATCGCCTTCCTTAATTCATCCGCGACACTATTCACGTATCCGACAACTTCAATGTTTGGCGATTCAAGCGACTTCACCCTCGGATGCGGATTTATCCCGACCAGCCTGAGTTTGATCTCGGGAAATTTCGAGGCGATGATCGGCATCGCATGGAGGGCAATTGTCTCGACCGCCTCGATGTTCGAGATATAACTGAGGTTGCCGGTGAAGATGAGGTTTCTTCTGGGCGAGTTTTCATCCGGGGGATAGAACTTTTTCAGATCGACACAAGTGGGGAGGACCGCGGTTTTGGCGCCCAGCGCGTCAGCGTCGACCGGACTTACCGCAAGAGATAGGTCGGCCCGTTCGACCATAATTCGCTCGAATCTTTTCAGCCTTTCGAATTCAAGCCTGTATACGTACTTGAACGGTGTACGGGCGTTATCGCATCGGCGCTTGAAATTAAGCGAAAGCGCGTCGATGAAATCGACCACCAACCTGCCGTGGAAATCTGTCGGGAGGTTCCCGGCCATTCGAATTGTAGATAAATGAATAGCGTCAACATCGTGCAGTGCGGACGATACAAGCTCTCTCATTCGTCCCGAGTTGTAATAATTCACCTGGAACGGAACCTGATTTCCGATTCCACGGAACAGCTCGAAGTACCTGTCCGGAACATTATCCGGGACGGTTTTTACATCGCAATATTGCGAGACCTCATCAAGGTGGACCTTTTCGGGTTCTGAGATATAACTGATAAGCTTTAGCTCGTGCGCGGTGGCAAGCTTTCTGATTATCTGCCAGACACGGAGCTTGTCACCCTTATAGGTGGGGAGCGGAAATCGAGGTGTAAGGATGAGAATTTTCATTCTGAAACGGATTCTGTACTCTTAGAGACTCTGACAAAATGAATGGATTGAGAATTTTGGGGACTGGCAAAAATTCGGCACCAATAATCTTGACTAGTGCTGTGATTTTCCATGCCGAATTTGTGCCTGTCCCCAAATTTCTATATGTTAGGATTTCTTAATCTGCCTGATCAGATCGAGAACTGCTTCCCTCAGCTCATTAGAGACCTTGTCCCATGAATATTTTTCTTCGGCAAGTTTACGCGCATTACGGCCAATTGAATCGCGTTTTTCACCGTTCGTTAAAATTTCGACAACGCTTAAGGCGAAATCGTCAGGCTTGTCGGCAATAACGATATGTTCTCCGTTAACAGCCTCTATGCCTTCCGCGCCCAGCGATGTCGACACAACCGCCCTGCCGTGCGCGAAGGCTTCGAGTATTTTCAATCGCATTCCGCTTCCGATCCAGAGCGGGACAGCGATGCAGGACGCGCGCCGCACATACTCCGCGACAGAATCCACCTTTCCGGTAATGGTAATGGACTCCGAACCCTTCTGGACGAGATAGGGCGGGGGATTCCGACCGACAATACTCAAGTGCGCGTCCGGGACCTTTTTTAAAATTCTGGGCCAGACCTTATTTATCATCCAGAGAGCGCCGTCCACGTTCGGCTGCCAGTCGAATGTCCCTACAAACGCCACCTCACCGCGTACCGGGGGCTCATCGGACGGTTTTATCTCGTCAATATCGACACCGGCGGTCACCGATATGATATTCACGGGCTTTTTTGTGAACGAGATGAAAGTGTCGCGATCAACCGGGGTGATAGCCGCGACAAGGTCGAATTCGGGGAGGGTTTTCGCCTCGTACGGCTTCATCTTCGAAGCTTCCTTCTGGGCGAAGGTCTTTACGAGCACGTTATCTATCTTTTCGGCGTACCTGGTCACGATGTTAGATTCGACATTCGGCGTTCTTAAGACCAGTTTTGGAGGCTGAATTCCCTTCTCTTTAAGCTTCTCTCTTGCATCCAGCGTTAGCTGTCCAAGGTGGAAATGGTCGATAATGACCGCGTCGAACGACGGTTTCGCCGACATCGCGTCCGCGACAATGCCGACCCCTTCCTCGGAATAGTAACGTCGGAAATTGAACGGCACTGGATCGGAAAGGGATCCGAACAATTGAGCGACCTTGCTCTGCGGATTGCCGGGAATCCAGAAAGTATCGCAGACCAATGCCGCAAATTCGGGGGGGATCACGGGCTTATCTTTGAATTTGAAATAGACTATGCCCGCGGTGATATCGTCGCCAAGTTCCGCAAAAACCCGCATCATGTTTAAAGGGTCCTGCTTGCCGCCGGTGTCGGGCGGGTAGGGAAGTTGGGGAAGCAGCCAGAGAATTCGCATGATGGTGTTATGAAGCCCCTGCCGGCAAATTATTGAGCCTTCGGGCTTTGACCGCGATAAGCCCGCCCAGACCGAGATAGTACCATACCGACGGCCAGAAAAAAGACCCCTGAATATGAAAATAGACAACCTCCACCAGCATGAGGAAGAACACCATCCGCGCGAGGAGCCTGATTTCCGTCATTTCCGGGTTGTCGTTATCGGTGGGCTTTATTTTAAATCGGAAAATCCGCCAGGCTCCGTAAAGGCTTGAGATCATCATCCCGAACAACGGTACAGCCCCGACAATTCCCATCTCCGCGAATGTGTTAACGATAACATTGGCGCTGAATCCCATCGGGTTGATGTCACCGTATACGTACGATATCAGCGTGTATCCTCCCAGTCCGACACCGAGTATGGGATAGTCGAGCCAGACATTCATGGCTATCCTTGCCGTGTCGATTCTCTGGAACACGCTCTCAGGTCCGACAAAATATCCCGTGTCGCCGGTCAGCAGGAACAGCCAGATGCCGTGAACACGGTCGAATATGAATTTTTGTACCTGGAAATCGGTCAACTTCTCGACAAGGAACGTCAGCGCCAAACCTGCGACGACGAGTAACGCAAGGGAGACGGAGATCTTAATTCTATTGCGCATGCTTTCGGTCAGGATCACGCAAAACAGTACGATGGCGAACATGTAGTACGCGCTCATCGCAAACGAGATCAGCAACCCGAGGAATTGGATCGCCAGTATTAACCAGATAATCCACGGGGAACCGAAAATTTTCGGACGATGAAGCGCGGCCGTGAGGCTGAGGGCTATCATGCCGTTCATGTAATGGCCGTAATAGCTGGGTTCGGAGAAAATTGACGAAGACCGGATCATGTAAAAAATGACACCAATGCTCTGCGCCGGCGCTGAAAGAGATATGTTGGTCAGTTTCAGAACACCGCCGGGCCAGCCGTAGAACCGTGCCGGAAGAAGGTAAAAACCGTACAATGCCACACCGACACTGATCAGGATCAGGATTTTCATCAAAAGAAGAATATGCCGGTTCTCGATTCGCAACTGCGTGACGGCAATGTAAACGAGTACCGCAAAGAGAAGCTGAATTTCGGATTTCCAGAATTCGAGCACGTACTCGCCGGGTCGGTTGAACGCCCCCAGAATGGAAACGAACGAAGCGAGAAGGATACCGATAACCCAGGGAGTCGCCGGCGCAAGCGACAGTTTCGAGCCGAGGAACATCCTCGCGATCATGTGGATAACGATCAGCCCCCCGAAAAGGTGCATCCATTGTATCCCCTCTCCGAATGCGACAAAAAGCGCGAAGTGCGCGAAAGGTATGCTTGCTCCGGCGAGAATCGCGATGGCCACGGTCGTTCTTTTTTGAGGAACGAGAAGCAAACCGATACAGACCGCGATCGCGACCACGGGGAGGATCTGCACCGCGAGGGCTGAGTATCTGAATTCCCAGGTAAAAACCGCCGCGAGGATCAGCGCGACGAATCCAACGATCAGGATAGCCGGGTCGCGGAGACTAAAATGCGCAACGTTTTTAACGCGTGAGAGCATCTGGTTAGGTATATCGGCAATTCTGTTGACTAATATAGAGAGTGTATCGGAAACGCGAACGTTAGTGAGCGTGCCATGAAGTATCGATTGAGTAAATTATAGTGCTGCAGAGCTGCTCTCTTATTATAAAGGCCGGTTATCACATATATCTCACCGTTTTTCTCACCAGTCCCATTTATAAGATTAGGCACCTGTAAAACCGGGGACGGTTGTACAGGCGCCATCAGGATTTGAACATATAAAATTTATAGAACTCATTCTGCCGTTAACCAAAGTCACGGCACGCTCACTAACGTTCGCGTTTCCGATACACTGCAAATATTTTGCTGTTTAAATTTCCGACTCCGGGATCCCCGGCAGATTGAGGAATAACGTGTCATCCGACACCGCCGGCCTTTTCGACTTTACCTCAAGATCGATTTTCAATTTCTGCTGCTCGAGGATTTCGAGGATCTCATTCGCCCGATTCAACACCGGTGTCGGCAGCCCCGCGAGTTTCGCGACCTGTATGCCGTAGCTCCGTCCCGCCTTCCCCTCCACAACACGCCTGAGAAAAATTATGTCCCCCTCGCGCTCCTGCAGCGTGATGCGCCAGTTCTTGCCGTGAGGGAGATCGTCCGCCAGACGTGTAAGCTCGTGATAATGCGTCGCGAACAATGTTATCGGCCTGACATCGGGACGATTCGCGAGATATTCCGCCACAGACCACGCGATCGCCAGCCCGTCGAATGTGCTGGTCCCGCGTCCGATCTCATCCAGTATCACCAAAGACCTCGGTGTGCTCGAATGCAGTATATGAGCGGTTTCGAGCATCTCGACCATGAACGTCGACTGCCCCAGCGCAAGATCGTCCGTCGCCCCGACACGGCTGAACAGCCTGTCGAATATCCCGAGCGCCGCTTCATCCGCCGGAACGAACGATCCGATCTGGTTCAGCAGAACAATCAATGCGATCTGACGCATGTATGTCGATTTCCCCGCCATGTTCGGACCGGTGATGATGTTGAGCTGGTTCGATTCGGAGTGCAGGTCGGCATCGTTCGGTATGAAAGGCTCCGATAGCGTCTGTTCGAGCACCGGATGCCTGGAATTTTTCAGGACAATCTCGATTTTCTCAGATAGCGACGGACATACCCAGCTTTTTTCCAGAGCCAGAATCGCGAAAGATAGAAGAACATCGGTCTCCGCGATTGCGGACGCGGTCATCGTCAGCGCGCCGGCGTCCTTTCGAACCTCGTTCACGATTGAAAGAAAAAGAGCTTCCTCAAGCGACTTCGCGCGCTCCTCGGCTCCCAGGACCTTGCTCTCAAGCTCTTTCAGTTCCTCGGTGATATATCTCTCGCAATTCGCCAGGGTTTGTTTACGTATAAAGTAAGGCGGAGCTTGTCCGATATTCGATTTCGTGATTTCGAGATAATATCCGAAGACCTTATTGAATCCGACCTTCAGATTTTTGATCCCGGTTTTTTCACGCTCGGAAGCCTGCAGCGCGAGTATGCGGTCGCGTCCGCCGGTCATCAATTCGCGAAGCTCATCCAGCTCAGCGCTGTAGCCCTTACGGATGTAACCGCCGTCCTTTCCGGAGAGCGATCCGTCCGGGTCGATCGCGCGATTCAACTCGGCCGCAAGGTTTTCGTGAATACTGATTCTCTCATTTATATAACCAAGCAGTCCGGATTCGAATTTTTCGAGCGCGATTTTTAACGCCGGGATGTTCTGAAGCGAATTCCCAAGCGCGAGAGCGTCGATGGGACGCGGGTTCCCTGCTGCCAGACGCCGCGCGAGCCTCGCGATGTCCCGCACGCCCTTGAGCGCGTCGACCACATCCTCGCGTTCAAGACCCGCCTTTGTGAATTCCTCGACCGCCTCGTGTCTCCGGGAAATCTTGTCCGGGTCCAGAAGCGGGAACGCGAGCCATTCGGCCAATAATCTCCGCCCGCCGGGAGTGAGAGTTCTGTCGATCGCCCCGATCAGGCTTCCCTTGCGCTCTCCCGACCTTATCGTGCGGAAAATTTCGAGGTTCCGGATCGTGGTCGGGTCGATGACGAGATGCCCCGACGGATCGTACGGCGTGATCCTGTCGAGGCCGGTGAGCGCGCGCGGATTTGTCTCATCTATATATTCGAGCGCGAGCGCGCAGGCGCGGATTTTCTGCGCCGCCTCCATGGTCTGCGCGTTTTCGAATCCGATGAACGGGAACGGGATGTCCGCCCCGAGGTTCAGATGACGCCGCAGCCGCTCGTCGAGACGCCAGAAGTCATCGGCGGTACGCCTTCGCGTCGCGATGGTCGTGCCGGGATGATCTTTCACCCAGAATGTGATCTCAGGGAGGCTTCGGATCGATTCCTCGACCAGAAGCTCCCTCACCGGGAACCGCGCGCATTCGTCGAGAGCCGCGCGGATCGCGTCGGGCATGACATCGTAATTCGGATTATCCGGGTCGTCGTTCTCGACCGTCCCGCCGGTCACGACGAATGTGCCCTGCGAGATGTCGACGACCGCGAGTCCCCAGGACGCGTCCAGACCGCCCTGCGACTCGTCCGCGACCAGTGTCGCGAATGCGTTCCCGCGGTCGGCGTTGAGAAGCTCGTCCTCCAGAACCGTCCCGGGCGTGATAACCCTTGTCACCTCGCGCTTTACGATGCCCTTCGCGTTTTTGGGGTCCTCGACCTGATCGACCATCACCGCGGAATGTCCTGCATCTATGAGTTTTTTCACATATGTCATAACCGCGTGATACGGGACCCCGGCCATCGGGACCGCGTCGGGACCCTTGTCGCGGCTGGTGAGGGTTATATTCAGAATCTGCGACGCCGCGACCGCGTCCTGTCCGAACAGCTCGTAGAAGTCGCCGAGCCGGAAGAGGACGAAGGAGTCGGGGTAGCGCGACTTGACGCGCGCGTACTGGCGCATGAGCGGCGTGTCGCGCCCGATCTGGCCTCTGTTATCACCCGTTGGACACATTGACGGGGATTATAGCACGGGAGGGATGATTTTTACGCGATTTTCTTGGCTGCCTACGTGGCATGCGTGGTCCGCGCACAGCTGCTTATTGAATCCACAAATTGTTATCTATTTATTTATAAAAAAACGCCCCATCTGGGAGGCGTTGGGCTGCTCCGTAGAGCGAGACCTGCGGACGGTAAACCTTTCGGGTTACCAATCCTTACTATGGTTTTGTACTGCAATCCCCATTGAGTACATTACAATTTAACTGGATTTCCCGTTATTAGTCAAGTATTATATGTGACAATTCAAAAAATACATCTAGGAGTGCAGCATGGATAATAATTCCGAATTCCACTTTATTCTGGGACTCGATATCGGCGCTACGTCTGTTGGGTGGTCTGTTACAAGGCTGGACACTTCCGGTAATCCGGAGAAATTGACCGAAATCGGAGTCCGGGTTTTTGAGGCGGGGGTCGAAGGCGACCTGGGAGCTATTGAAACCGGGAGAGATGTATCCAAAGCCGTTGACAGAAGGAATTTTAGGTCAATTCGCAGAAATACGGATAGGACTGCAAGGAGGCTTTCAAACCTGTATTCAATCCTCCAGGATTCCGGTCTGCTTCCCCCAGAGATAACGAAAACCGACATTGAAGAGACTGGCGAATTTACTAAGTCCGGTAAACGCCGAAATAAAAGACTTTTACGATCTGACATGCGGGATAAGGCTATTTCCGACCTTGATAAAAAGATCTTAAATAAATGGGTTGGCAAATTAAAAGAAAATGGAGCATCGAGAACCGAGCTTGATCAATTGCCGTTAAAGCTCCCTTACATAATCCGTGCCCGTGCGCTGGATGAAAAACTGGATAATTATGAAATAGGCAGAGCCTTGTATTCTCTCGCTCAAAGGCGGGGATTCCTGAGCAACAGAAAAAAGCAGCCCGGAAAAGATGAAGAAAAGGAAGAAGGAAAAGTTAAAGAAGGCATTTCCGAACTTGAAAAAAAGATCCAGGAATCGAATTCCAGGACACTTGGCGAGTACTTCTCAAAACTGAATCCCGAGGTTGAAAAAATCCGGCGCATCTGGACATCCCGCAAAATGTACGAGGATGAGTTTGAAAAAATATGGTCGTCCCAATCCCGGTATTATCCGGACATTCTCAACGAGGACCTGAGGAAAAAAGTCCATAAAGCGATTTTTTACCAGAGACCGCTTAAAAGCCAAAAGGGAAAAGTCGGATGGTGCGAGCACGAACCGCATAAAAGAAGATGTCCAATCGCACTTCTCGAAGCCCAAAGATTCAGGTGCGTCCAGATGCTCAACAACGCCAGAATTTGGCTTCCCGAAGGAAGTTTTAGGGAATTAACTCCCGAGGAAGTAAAGACGATTCTGGATGAACTGGAATACAGCGATAAAGTTACATTCGCTCAAGCCGGGAAAATCCTGAAATTGCCGAAAACCTTGAAATTCAATTACGAGGAAGGTGAAGAAACGAGGTTTATCGGCAACACTACGTCGGCAAAGCTCTACAAGGTTTTCGGTGAAAGATGGAAGGAATTCAGCGAGTCGGACAAGCAAAAAATCGTTGAGGACCTCCAAAGCATTCAGAAGGACGAAACCCTTATCAATCGCGGAATCAAAGCCTGGGGACTCGATAATGAACAAGCCGTGAAATTCGCGAATATTTCCCTTGAGGACGGATATTCAAAGCTCTCAAGAAAGGCCATTAAGAAATTGCTTCCGTTGATGCTTAAGGGTATGCATTATTCCGAAGCGGTTGATGAAATTTACGGATTCCACGCCGGTACAGTGGCACACGACTATCTCCCGCCGGTCCTGGATGCTGTCCCCGAGCTGACCAATCCTGCCGTAATCCGCGGCATGAGCGAGCTTCGAAAAGTGGTTAACGCGCTGATCAAAAAATACGGCAAACCGTCAATAGTCAAGATCGAGATGGCCCGGGAATTGAAAAAAAGCAGGGATGCGAGGAAGGAGATCACAAAAAAGAACAGAACCAATAAGGGGCTGCGATATGAAGCTGCCGAAAAAATTTGCAAAGAAACCGGGATAATAGCGGATAAGGATCCTGACAAAGTGTCCTCAACCGACAGGCTGAAAGTCCTGCTCGCCGATGAGTGCAACTGGGAATGCCCGTACACCGGAAAAACGATCTCCATGGGTAATCTTTTTGATTCTTCGCAGTTTGATATCGAGCACATAATCCCGTTCAGCCGCTGCTTCGACAACTCTTACATGAACAAAACGCTTTGCTACCATGAAGAGAACCGGGATAGAAAAAAGAACCGTACCCCATATGAAGCATATTACAATTCACCGCAGTGGGACGACATCATCGACCGCGTGAAACGTTTCAAAGGTGATGCCAAAATGGCGAAACTGGCTCGATTCACGATGACACATGTCGAGGACCTGGACGGTTTTACAAACAGACAACTCACCGATACCCAGTATGCTTCCAAGCTGGCAGCCAAATACCTTGGCGCGCTTTACGGTCCCGAATTCAGAAAACATGTGCAAACCCTCACAGGCCAGATAACGGCGCATGTTCGCGATGAACTTGGGTTAAACGCGATTCTTGGCGACGGGGGCGAAAAAACCAGGGATGACCATCGCCATCACGCTGTCGACGCTGTCGCGATCAGCCTTGTCGACAGGTCTCTGGTTAAGCGAATGGCCGACGCTTCGAAACGAGCGGAATCCGTTAAAAGAAAGCTTTTCGCTCCGATTGAGGCTCCATGGGAAGGATTTTATGATGATGTGAAAAGAGCCGTTAATTCAATTGTGGTTTCGCATAAGGTCTCCAATCAGGTAAATTCCGCGCTTCATGAGGAAAGCCTGTATTCGGTCCATGAAAAAGGAACATCGATTAGGAAACGTATTGATTTGCTCAAGGAAGGCGATGTTCAGAACATCATCGATCCGGCCATACGGCTGATTGTTGAAAGCAAATTGGCCGAGCTTGGCGGATGGGCTCCCAACATTTTTGCCGAGCCTGGAAATGTCCCCGGTGTTGTCGACAGGCACGGTGTATTTCGACGTCTCCGAAGCGTGGCGGTCGCAGTGAAATCCAGTCCTTTCCCCGTCGGAAATGACGTGACCCGCAGGAATGTCCTGACGAAATCGAACCATCATGTCGAGATTTTCGAGTATAAGGACAAAAAGGGCAACCTGAAATGGGATGGGGTCATGGTATCTCAGTATGACGCCGCTGAGCGTAAACGCAGGAAGGAACCGATCATTCAGAGAGATCACGGACTGGATAAGAAGTTCCTGTTCTCGCTGTCGTCCGGGAGCATCATTGAGACCGATGATGAAAATGGAGGCAGGGGGGTCTATCGGGTAAGGACAGTAAGCGCTAATAGCCAAGGTTATATGAGGCTTGAATTCGTTAAAAATAGTGATAGCAGGTTGAAAAAGAAAATCATGGAAAGCAAAGGTTGGATTATCAAACCTCTGGAGTCCTTGAGGAAGATAAACTGCAGGAAAGTAGTTGTAACGCCCATCGGCGAAGTCAGGTACGCGAATGACTGACAACAGGATCATCGATATCTCGAACGCGGGCGCAAGGCTCAGCATGAAACACAAGCAGCTTGTGATGTCACAGGACGACGGTGAGCCTGTTACGATCCCGTTAAACGAGATCGCGGCCATCTCAGTTTCCAACCAGTCGGTGACATTCACCCAGCCGCTCCTTGCTGCTCTTGCTTCCAACGGCGCCATGTTAGTCATCTGCGACGACAAGCACCTTCCAATCGCGATGCTGTATCCACTGACTGGGCATTTTGTCCAGAGCGAGCGGTTCGCGAAACAGGTGGCGGTCGCGGAACCGACAATGAAGAGGCTGTGGCAGCAGATTGTCAAGGCGAAGGTTAGAGCACAGGGCAATCTGTTGAATGAACTGAGGGGAAGTGATTTCGGCCTGAACAACATGGCGTCGAAAGTCCTTTCGGGCGACACGAGCAATGTGGAGGGGTCGGCGGCGAGAAGGTACTGGACCGCATTGTTTAATGACGATACTTTCAAGCGTAAGAGAGATGCAGAGGACCAGAACCGCTTTTTGAATTACGGCTATGCGGTTCTAAGGGCGATAATCGCGAGGGCCATCTGCGCGTCCGGCCTCCATCCGTCATTCGGAATTCACCATCATAACCGCTACGACGCGTTCTGCCTTGCCGATGACCTGATTGAACCGTTCCGCCCTACCGTCGACAGGGTCGTTGCAGCACTCGTCGAGAACAGAAGCCCCGATTGCGAGTTCGATTCCGAGATTAAGGCGGCAATACTGGAGCCGTTGACCGGGAAATTCAAATTCGGGGACGAGAACAATACTATCTTCGAAGCCGCAGCCCGGACAGCGTCTTCCCTTGCCCAGGTTTTCGAGGGTAAGAGAAAGAATATCGACCTCCCTGACCTGTAATCTTAAACCAATCCCTATTTTATTTCGCATTTCCAGCATCAAAATAATCGGCGCCGGTGTTATGGCTCAGAAACGCATGGAATTCTCGGGGTACAGGTGCATGTGGGTCTTTGTGATCTTCGATCTCCCTGTCGAAACAAAAAAGGATAAAAAGGAATACGTAAAATTCCGGACCTTCCTGCTTGAGGAAGGCTTTATGATGCTCCAATTCTCGGTTTACGCTCGATGTTTCGGTTCAGAGGACATTTCCCAACCCGTAAAAAAGAGAATAAAAGACAACCTGCCTGAAGCCGGGAAGGTCAGAGTTTTTTCCGTCACTGACAAGCAGTATGAGAAAATGGAGTGCTACGCGGAAAAAAAGAAGTCTGCGCGAGAGAAAAAACCGTCCCAACTTGCCCTTTTTTAGATACTAAAAATGCCCGAAACCCCCATAAAATGGGGGTTTTTTAGGGATTACATTGTACTCAAACGGGGATTGCAGTCAAACCACAGCTAACCTTTAACATTTCTCATAACTGTGTCCATTGTACTCAAACGGGGATTGCAGTCAAACCACAGCTTAATCGAAAAGGCCCCGGATTTCCGGGGCATTGTACTCAAACGGGGATTGCAGTCAAACCACAGCCAGGCGAGGTTACGGTCGCCGCTGGTGCGAATTGTACTCAAACGGGGATTGCAGTCAAACCACAGCACATGCTTGCGTGTAGAGATAAAGTGCAAAATTGTACTCAAACGGGGATTGCAGTCAAACCACAGCTAATCGGTTGGGACCTGAACTGGGACGTTAATTGTACTCAAACGGGGATTGCAGTCAAACCACAGCAATGGTGGGTCCCTTCCGATGTTATGATCAATTGTACTCAAACGGGGATTGCAGTCAAACCACAGCATTTTGTTTTTACAGTGTCGGATGAATTTAATTGTACTCAAACGGGGATTGCAGTCAAACCACAGCCAAAAAATAGCTATGCTGGATTTTGCGTATATTGTACTCAAACGGGGATTGCAGTCAAACCACAGCTTGCGGCAATCGTGAAAATCATCTCGACCTATTGTACTCAAACGGGGATTGCAGTCAAACCACAGCTGTAAGCGGCAAGGTAATCAATGCAGCCTATTGTACTCAAACGGGGATTGCAGTCAAACCACAGCATCGACTGAAGTGCTCGATTTTTCATGTTGATTGTACTCAAACGGGGATTGCAGTCAAACCACAGCTGATCCAGACAGGAAATATAATAGCTGTTTATTGTACTCAAACGGGGATTGCAGTCAAACCACAGCGATCAAGTATGGAAAGTCTTCGATAGCGGATTGTACTCAAACGGGGATTGCAGTCAAACCACAGCCCGCCAGGTAAGTTGGAGAAGTTGTTAAAAATTGTACTCAAACGGGGATTGCAGTCAAACCACAGCTGCTTTTTTATGAACCAGAATGGTGGGTAAATTGTACTCAAACGGGGATTGCAGTCAAACCACAGCCCGCCCGGTCTGTTGGAGAAGTTGTTAAAAATTGTACTCAAACGGGGATTGCAGTCAAACCACAGCATAAAGGCTGCTTCTGAGAAAAACAAGATGATTGTACTCAAACGGGGATTGCAGTCAAACCACAGCTTGAAAGTCATGGGATCTCCTGCGTTTTAAATTGTACTCAAACGGGGATTGCAGTCAAACCACAGCATTCTGCCTGTGGTCGTCGTAGTTGTCCTATTGTACTCAAACGGGGATTGCAGTCAAACCACAGCTTCGCCGATCCATTCGCCGCGCTTGCCCATATTGTACTCAAACGGGGATTGCAGTCAAACCACAGCGTTATCGATGCGATTGCCGTCTTCGCGGCATTGTACTCAAACGGGGATTGCAGTCAAACCACAGCCTTGCAATAGTGCGACAGATATATCATAATATTGTACTCAAACGGGGATTGCAGTCAAACCACAGCCCATTATTGAAACGCCGCACATCGACCCTCTTTGATGTGGCGTCTTCAAGTAATGCGTCAGTACTAAATCGAGATCTGGGAAATTTTGCTGATGCAGATAGACCGTTTTTAATTTCCAAAGCGATATGACGCATTGCTTGAAGACGCCAAAATTTTTTGATTTGTCCTTTTCTTAGCTGAAACCATACTACGTGCATCGCGCATGCTACGTATGCCGGCTGGGAAGCCGGCGCACCGTACGGTTGAACCCAAAAGCCCCTTTCTGTATCCCACACCTTGAGACACAATCGCGCCGTTTGTTTCGTTTTCGTACATTTTCTTACGTTTTTAATCGCGATTTTGGGCTGGAATTCTTTCCGAAACCCTTGAAATATGGTATTTTATTAGTACTGACAGGGTTAATAAAATAACAGATGGGGACGGATGATGGGGACGGATAAACGATCGGGCGGACGGTGTTTTTGCCGATGAGGCGGAAAGTTAAGACAATCAAACTCTGCGTCAACTGCTGCCATCTCCATGTCGAGGGAGAAGGGCAGGAGATCGAGGGTCTCGAGGAAACGCGGTACCTTGAGACGTCATGCGACGTGTTCGGGCACCGTCAGAGGGAGCTTTACCAGTTCCCGGTCGGTGAGGCGCCGCTTGTGCTCGACGGTCACGGCAGCACGGATTGTCCGTTCTGGGAGCCGTGGGACCTGTCGCAGAAGGCGCTGATCGAGAGGGACGAGGAGATCGAGGGAGAGCTGTCGAAAGAGATCGACCCGGCGAATAACTGAGAAATTCGATTTGGATTTGGATAGATTTGTTTACCTGGGGACCTGCCAAAGAGAGGGGGGTCCTTTTTTTTATACCGACCTCACCCCCATGCCCCCTCTCCACGGCGTGGAGAGGGGGTTAGGGGGTGAGGTTCTTGTGCTTATTCTTCTACCGCAGGCGGGATGATGTAGACGAGATAGGTTACATAAGTCTCGGCGAAATCATCCGCGAATCCAAGGACCGTAAAATCGAAGCTGTAATTTTCGGTCGACATGATCGGGAAGATGCATTCGAATTCGGTGGCGGGAGTAATTGGTTCGGTTGTCAGGACTTCACCGTTGGGACTTGTCACTTTCACCTCAAGGGATTCACAGCGACCATCGACCGCGACCTTCAGAACCGCGGTCCAGTCTTCCGTGTAATAATAATTGAAGGTTTTGTTCGCGGTGTCGGTTACCGGGAAGATGTCATGTCTGCTCAGACGCCATGTTTCGCTCGCGGTGACTGTATCAATCCATCCGGACCGCAAATCTCGAAGAGCGGTTGCCCATTCGTCGGGATCGGACGGTGCGAGATCGACTTCCATCTCGACCTCGACCGGCTCCCCGCCCTCCTCGCCCTCCGCGACCTCCGGTGGCTCGATCGGCTGCGGCTCGAAGCTGCTTCCGAACATGCCGCCGTCGCCCTCGCACGCGACAACCAGGCAATAATAGTCGGTCGAGAAAATTGTCGCGTCCATATATGGCATAACAGTCAGGGTGACCTTTTCACGCTCAAACAATACGAAGCTCATCGCTGCGTACGGGGTCGCGTCGTAATCGTCTCCGAACGCGCGTCCATTTTCGCCTGACGCTGACAGGTCCAGACGTCGCGAAAACATCCCGCCGGACGCGTACACGTGGTATGAACCGGGGGCGAGATCGTATGTCACGACCCGTGGGTTGTTGCACGTGACGCCGATATGGGTGTCGACAAGGGTCTGTCCGAGGTCGGCGCATACTGAAGCCCATTCGGACTGCTCGTTAATTATAAAATCGAGGGGCGCATTCGCGTGGGCGGGCGGCGCTGATAGAGCGAAGGCGGTGACGATAGCTAATATGGATATAAGTCTCATGGAAATTCTCCTCCGTTGGTGCCTCGATGGATTCGGGGCGATCTAGAAGCGGATATTAGCCGTTTCGGGGGAGATTTTCAAGGTCGACCTCACCATCATGCTTCCTAATTTTCCAGCGGTGACAGGCACCCCGATTTCGCCTGTCGAGATATGTAATAAAGTGAAGTTTATCATCAGGCGAAATCGGTGTGCCAGTCCCCGCTTTACTGGAAATAATGCGGAGAATATGCTCGGTTAAGTAAATTGCTAAATATAGACCCTTGACTGTATACTCCCACTGTGTTAAAAAAACGACCTTGTCGGGTTAGGGGGAGTTAACAGTAATAAAATGTCCCGACAGGCGAACCTTTCCCGGCAGACGTGTGTCCTCTATTTTTTGAGGGCATTTTTTAGGCAGAACGGCTTGTATTGCCTGTATTGAGCCAAATAGATAAACTAAAAATCGGTAAGGGAGAATCATCCCGCCATGATTGAAGTAAAAGACCTGTACAAGGCGTACGGAAGCACGAAGGCAGTTGACGGAATCTCGTTCAAGCTTGAGAAGGGCGAGGTCGTCGGCCTTCTGGGTCCTAACGGCGCCGGAAAAACCACGTGCATGAGGATGCTGACGTGTTACATCACACCTGACGCCGGCGACGCCATTGTCGGCGGTCACAGCATCCTGACCCAGCCGCTCGAAGTGAGAAAGAACATCGGCTACCTGCCCGAGAGCGCGCCTCTTTACACCGACATGAACGTTGTCGATTACCTGACGTTCATCGCGGAAATTCACGAGCTCGGCGCGAACACCAGAGATCGAGTCGGCGAGATGGTCGATGTCTGCGGGCTGAAAACTGTGGTCTACAAAGACATCTCGGAGCTCAGCAAAGGCTTTCGACAGCGTGTCGGACTCGCCAGCACGATGATCCACGACCCCGATTATTTGATTCTGGACGAGCCTACTGCCGGTCTCGACCCTAACCAGATTGTGGAAATCAGAAATCTGATCCGCGAGATCGGCCACAAGCGCGAGAAGTCGGTAATTCTATCGACCCATATACTCCCCGAAGTCGAGGTCACATGCGACAGGGCTATTATTATTAATGACGGGAAGATAATCGCCGAAGGCACTACGGACGAGTTGACCGGATTCGCGCGCGGCGCGGATGTTTACCATGTGAAGATGCTCGGGGAGCGCAAGTCGATCGAGAACTCGTTCAAATCGAGCCAGATGGTGCAAAGCCTCGAATATATCAACACGGAGGGCGGGAACGGGCATGCTTTCCGATTGACATCGAAATCCGACAACGACATTTCAGAGAACATCTTCGATATCGCCGTGCGCGACGGATATAAGCTGATCGGTTTATCGAGGGACATCGCGTCGCTCGAGGATATCTTCCGCACATTGACCACGAAGGAGGCGAATTGAGATGGGCCGCGTTAAACCAGTATTTTCGCGTGAGCTTTCACAATATTTTAATACCCCACTAGGCTACGTCTACATCGTCGTTTTTGTCCTGATATCCGGGTTCTTCTTTTTCGAGCTGTTCAAATTTTTCCAGTCGGGACAGGCAAGCCTCAGGAACCTTTTCATGCTGCTGCCGTGGGTTTATCTCTTTTTCGTGCCCGCGATCAGCATGAGGCTTCTCGCCGAGGACAAAAAAATCGGGACGGTCGAGGTACTGATGACCCTGCCGCTGAGGGACTGGGAAGTAGTGTTGTCCAAGTTCTTCGCGGCGTTTATTTTTCTCACACTGACGCTGCTGCTGACGGCTCCGATCATCATTGTTCTTAACAAGGCGGCGGCTGAAGGGGTATCGCTGGACTTCGGGCCTATTTTTGGAGGCTACATCGCCGCTATCCTGATGGGCGGGGCGTTCCTGGCAGTTGGAATATTCTTTTCGAGTCTGACCGACAACCAGATCGTCGCGTTTATCCTCGCGGTCGTGACCATGGCGATATTGCTTCTGATCGGACTTCCGGACGTCGTGGGTTATTTCCCCGCGGTTACGCAGAAGTTCGTATCGAACCTCAGCCTGATCAGTCATTTTTATTCGGTGGAGCGCGGCGTGATCGACACCCGCGACATGCTCTATTACATATCCGTCATCTTCCTCTTCGTATTCCTGACAATCAGGAGTGTCGAAAGCCGGAAGTGGAAGGCATAAGGAGATGACCCGAAATGCATAAAGCCGGACAAATATCACAAACAACCATTGAAGTAGTAATCGTAATCGGGATTGTCATCATGTTAAACGTACTCGGGCAGTTTTTCTACACGAGGCTCGATCTGACCGACGACAAACGTTTTACTCTGGCGAGTTCGTCCAAACAGATCGTTTCATCGCTGCCCGAACGTCTATATCTGAAAGTTTATCTCACCACGGACCTTCCTCCCGAGTACCAATCGGCAAAGGAACGTCTTACCGACCTTCTTGAAGAATACACCGCTTCGGCGAATACCAATTTCATTGTGCAGTACATAGATCCCAAGGATCTGAGCGACGATGAGAGGTCCGCGCTTGAACAGAAGGGGATAGTCGAATCCGTTTACCAGACCCGCGGCGCGGATGTTTATGGCGAACGCAAAGCTTATTTCGACATAGAGATAGACTACCTGGAAACGTACAAAGTAATTCCGACCATCCCTGATAAACCGAACCTGGAATATGAGATCACATCGGCGATTATCAAGCTCACGTCCGAGGAGCAGCCGACAATCGGGTTCCTCACGGGGCACGGCGAATTATCAAGGGAGCAGGAATTCAAGGGGCTATCGGACGCGATCGCTGAATTGATCCTGGTCCAGGACGTTGACATCACTAATGGGCGGAAGATAAGCGATAATATCGAAGTGCTTGTTGTCGCCCGTCCGACAACCGACCTCACCGAGCGCGAGAAATATGTTATCGACCAGTTCGTCATGAGGGGCGGACGTCTGGTTTTCATGGGGTCGGGCGTGCAGCTCGACCAGATGAGCAATCAGGCAACCCTTATGCAGGTCCCGATGGACGACCTCCTTTCGAATTACGGCGTCAAAGTCAATAACGATCTGGTCGTTGACCCTGAATACAGCTTCAATGTGGCGATTCAGGTACAGGGCGGAATGCGGGTGATCAAGTACGGGCTTTTCCCGGTGATTCTTGAACAGCTTGGCGGATTTCCGTCGGGGAGTCCCGCGACGCGAGGCATCGGAGCGCTCGCGTTCTGGAACATAAGCTCGCTGAATGTTTTATATGATGTGGTTCCGGAGGAAACCGAGGTAATGGAGCTTATGAAGACCTCCGAGAACTCTTTCTCATTCCCGGCCCCGGTTAATCTCGATCCCAACCAGGACTTCGCCGCGCTTGCAGGCTCCGAGAAAACCAGGAAGCTTGTCGGCGTCCAGTTGAACGGTGTTTTCAAATCGGCGTTCGCGGGGAAACCGATCCCGGCGCTTCCACCCGACCCGAACAATCCAACCGCGATACCGGAGGTCGATACCGACCCGGCCATAGAATCGAGCGAGCATACATCGATAGTTGTCATCGGCAACGGCGAGTTCATAAGCGAACAGCATTCCAAAGCCCTCGATCAATTGCGAAACTTCAACGGGTACCGGCCAAGCGACGAGGTGTTTTTCTTCAATCTGATCGAATCGCTGAGCATGGGCGACGAGCTTATCGATATCAGAAATCGCGCTATCACGCCGCGTCCGCTGAATCCCGAGCTCACGCCGGCGGAAATGAACGCCATGAAGTTCTGGGCCTATGCGTTCATACCGCTCCTTGTTGTAATACTGGGGATCGCGAGGTTCTATCTCAAAGCCCAGCGTAAGCGCATGATGGCCGCATATATGAAGGCGGAAGCACATGAAAAATCGGCTTCCGCGGTCAGCAGGAAGAAAAAAGGCGGTGAAGACGAGTGAAGGGTTTATGGAAAATAATCGCGCTACTGGTGATTTTCGGAGTCCTGTTCGGAGCGGTGGCGTACCTGAATTCGACCAGGAAGAAAGAGCAGACGCAGCTAAGGATCGCGACAACAACGAAAATGTTTCCCGGTCTTGAAGAAGCCGACATATTCAGAATCACGGTGAGCGATATTCAATACGATTCGTATATTCTCAGGAAGACAGCCGGGGTATGGGAAATCGCGCAGGGGCCGAGTCCCATGAGCGCTATTATGAGGAACAGCCAGAAGGACGAAAACGGCAATCCAATCGAGCAGGAGGCCGACCCGCGAGACGACAACGGTCCGGACGGCGACCAGTACAGGTCCTATTACAAAGCGGATATGGAGAAGGTAACTCCCATAATCGATACGATGAAGGAACTTGAGTCCGGGCAGTTGGTCACGTCCAAGCCGGAGGAAAAATCGAAGCTGGGCGTGATGGGCTCGCTGATGGGGACCGAGATTCACGTCTACGATTCCGAAAACAACGAAGTGGTCGGCGTGATCCTCGGCGCACCCGAGGGGAATTATACGTCGACATATATCCGCAAGCCGGATTCCGATGAGATATATAGAGTCGACGGCAACGCCTACATGCCGTTCCAGAAGAAGGTCGGGGATTTTCGCGACCGCAAGCTGTTCGATACCGCTCCTGAAGCGATCAATTCGGTGAATGTCACCGATAACGAGAACGTGAGGGTCTACAGCCTGACCCGTGTCGACCTGGAATTCAAGGGCAGCATGGCGGACGGAACCGCGATTACGCTGGATACGGCGAAGGTCGACGACCTTTTAAGCTCGCTCGGGTCGCTGAGCGTGGCGTCGTTTGTAAATCCCGATGAGGAGATTCGCAGTCCGCGTCCGGAGGGCGGAGAATGGGACCCAGCTGACCCGTTCGGACTGCGGATTCCGTTAAGGATAATCACCTACACCGATGCGGCGGGAAGCACATTCACGCTGAATGTCGGGATGAAAGCGGGATCGAATTATTACGCCATAATCGCCGATAAACCGATGGATATTTTCAAGGTCTCGGCCGCAAAAATTAACGAAATTTCGCTTGATCCCTTAACCCTTGGACCGGAGCCGGAAACCACGGATGTATCCACCAGTCCCGGAGTCGCCGAGTTACCGCCCGGGGTAGCCGAAGTCGGCGAGTTGGAAGAGGGGAGTATCGGGATGATTCCACCCCCGAGCGGTGGTGAGTGACGGGCGTGGAATGCGCGGCTCGCGCATTGTTGGTGTTTCCGGCGGTGACAGGCACCCCGATTTCGCCTGTCGAGATATGTAATAAAGTGAAGTCTGTCATCAGGCGAAATCGGTGTGCCAGTCCCCGCCTAACAGTCCCCGCTTATTTTTCTTAATTATGAAAATCGATCTCCGCGGCTGTAACGCTGCCCAGCACATTCATCCGCTCGCTGAGAAGCCGCGACGCCTCGTCCGCGCATTTCCCGGTCAGAAGCAGGATCGATTTCTGGTTGATCGACTTGAACGGGTCGGTGTTTCCTTTGCCTTTCTGCTTGTTCGCCCATGTGGACTCGAATGTCGATGCTCCGAGACGCGACATCAGCTTATGAGCCGGGATGCCCTCCCCAATTGCGCCGCGAATAAATTGCACATGCTCGAGACGTACGGAATGGGGAAATCGCTCGAGATATTCGTTCACCGCGCGCTCATCGTCGGTGGCGTCATCGACAAGAGGCCTGTACGCCACCGCGATTCCATGTCCGACGATGAAGGACTCGAGATCGCCACCGGGAAGGCGGGAATTGACGACGAAGAAGATATCGTCTCCGGTTTTTACGCCAGTGGGACGGCGTCCGAGCGGAAACCTGATCACGTGGTGCGTTTCTTTCTGGAGCGCCCATGACCTGACGGGTAGAAACGGGTTGACGCGGTCGTCGGCTGTCCCGTGAAATGTCCACCAGGCTCTGCTCTGCTTCTTTTTCGGTCTTCGGCCGCCGCCGCGGCGTTTGTCAAACAGCGTCAGCTCCGACAGCTCCACCTCGCCCGGTACCGATTCGCCATCTTCATCGCTGCGTCCGTCCATCGCGACCTCATCCAGCCATCGACGCATTGTCAGAAGGAGCCTCCGTCCGACAATTCCTCCCGAACCGGCCCAGATATCGTTCGCGAGTTCGTAAATCGGTTCCGCATTGCTGCCGCGAACAACTATCGGCAAGCCCCAGTTGTTGGAGCTTAGCCCCCATGCGTACGGCAGGAGGAGACAACCGTCCGGCGGCGCTGTCAGGATAGATGGGAGAATTCCGCGCTCAGCGGTTTTGATTCGAACGCCCAGTTCATTAAGTTTGATGAGGAGGTCGATACGGCTCGCGGTGGAAAACGGGTCGAGTCCGTATAGCGGTGTAACGATCCTGAGCTCGCGTGCGACCTGTCGGGCGACAATGACTATCTGGTCCAGGACAGTTTGCGAGGGCAGGACGGGAGTAACCAGGACGACAGGTTCATCCCCCGGGCCAATGACCTTGCCGAGGAGGTCGCGGGTAGGTCCGTTGTGGAGCTCAAGCATTCGGTCTGGGTTCCTTCAACCTCGATTATTAAGATGTTCGGGCAGGGAGAATAGTAACATAAAGGTTGAATCAGGCAAAGAATGATGGGGGTTTATTTGTAATGCAGGATGGGATGTCAGGTGGGAAATTTAGAAAGGGGGGTTTTTGAAAATGTTGGATTCGGACCGTAGGCTCGCACGGCAGTGCGTCTTCGTTGAGGGTTTATTATTAGACGCACTGCCGTGCGCGCCTACGGTCTATTTTTTATATTCTTAAAATAAACTTATTACTGAGCCGCGCATTGTTTGTGAATTATTCTGTAAAAAGGGGACTGGCAACTTTTCGCACGATAAACTCGAATTATGCTGTAAGTTCCGGGCGAAAAGGTGCCTGTCCCCATCCCGGAAAAAATACCTTCTTAATGCGCGGCTTAGTAATAATCCCTAAGTGACTCCGCATAATCGGTAATGGTATGAAAAGTCCGAAGGGAAATAAAGGCCAAAAATAAAGCCCTCCGTACTTGCCGGAGGGCTGTGTTCTGTGTGTTGTGAATGTTGTTTTGCACCTGTGTGCGAACTCAATTCGGGGGCGGCAGAATATGCTGCCTTCCGCAGTCGGAGCAGATTTGTATTTTGCTCCCTGCGAAATCGAGTATTTTGACGTTGAACGACTGACAATACGGACAGCCGACCAGCGCCATCATGTCCTCAAGGTAGTCCAGGAGATCTTCCATGTGCTCCTTGGAGGACACGTCCACCTGCCCATCCCGAATCACGTCGCTGTCAGGTGAAAGCAAGCTCTGATAAAACCTCAAATCGTTGAGCATGTTTCACCCTCGGTCTCGATAGAGATGGGGTACCTGTGTGGACTACTTTATGTTAATTGAGAATGTACAGATATTGGCCTACTCAAGATATAGGCTCAAATTGAGTATAAGGTGAAGGGGGGGCCTTTTCAATAGGAAAATCGGTTGAATTTTGGAAAAATCGATGTTAAATACCAGCGTTTTAAATAATCCCGTTCAACCTTATATAGCCTTATTATATGCCGGATGTTAATGAGTTTTGGAAGACGCGACTACTTCGGAAATCCTTTTTTCAATAAGCCCCAGGCTTGACGGATGCCATGTTTTAGTAACCGCGACAACTGTCCCCTGGGAGTTGAACACGATAATCACAGGATGCGTCGAAATATTCAGCGTTGCGTGCATCTCCGATGTCTCATCCAGAAGCGGAACGAATTGATCGTAACCGTCCTCCGCCAGATCCTCGAATCTTTCCCTAAACTCATCCGACACCGCGAAAATGTAAAGGTCCGTGAACCCATACTTGTCATATAGGCCGGACAGATAATCGAGCTGCGAGTTGAAAAGGTCCGGGTCTTCGACAGACTCGACAAGTCCCGACGTGATCGAAATAAAGAACAGCACGACAGGTTTGTTCTGAGCGGTCGCGGATTTCAGGGACCAACCGCCCCCATTGAACATTGTCCCGCTAATCGGATGTATTTCAGCCTCGGACGCGTAATTGCTTCCCAACAGAAGCGGCCAGGCTCCGATCTCGCTCAGCGACGCGCCTGCAATGTCGCTTCGGAACGGAGATGTCCAATCCGGCGCGTTAGGATCGTGCTGGTAATCGAAATTTACATCGGCTTCCTCAGGAAGGAACTCCGATTGCACGAGATACCACCGCTGGTCGAGAATTTTGAAGACAAATTGATGATGGAATCTGAGCCATGTATCCGCGCCCTGCAGTTCTGTCTTCCACTCCACCCAGCAGTCGACCTGGAAATGACTGTCGCCGCCGATCTCGCCGAAGTTATAGACAAGGTTCACTGCTTTGATCTCGCCTGAACGTATTCCGGAATATTCATCTCTGAAAGACGCGACCGCCTCGTCATAGGTGAGCAGAACCCCGTCCTTGATCATGCCGTATTCCGGATTCAGCCAGGCGATCATCAGGTCAAGGTCCATGCTCGCGAAATCCTGGTTGAAAATCTGGAATTCGAGCGGCGGGGTTGTCGCGGCGGTGAAACTGTCGCGGGTATCCTCCGGAAAATCGCTCGGCATGAGCTGGGCAAGGATTAATCCGATCGCCGCATGGAGTATGTATTTCGAGATCACAGCCGGGAATTTCATAGCAGGCCGCCTTACATTGAAAACGCGCACCATTATACGATGCGCGCCGGTAATTTCGGTTCGAAAAACCCGTTTTAGCGGGATTTTTTAGAATACGTAACTAGCGCCTATGTGGAGGTTGCCGTCAATGAACCCCGCCTGGCCGGTAAGCTCAGGGCCGAAATAGTAGCGTACGCCGTAAGCAAAGCCCTGGAACAGGGATGTCTCGTCGCTGTTGTATTCGGCCAGCGCGATGAGGTCTTCAACGATCTCCATATCGATGCCGCCGAAGAACTCGATCTGATCGTCGTTATCGCCCGACAGGAGGCTGACCCCTCCGTGCACGCTCGCGTTTTCGCTCGCGTTGTCCCCAAGATAGAAAAACTTGCTCGCGACCACGTAGTACATCGCGGTGTTCTGTCCGGACGCATCCATGACCGTGAGTCCCGCGGCCGCTCCGGGCATATTTTCGGACTCGGGAAGGAAAAGCCACTTTACGAAAAATGAGATCCCGTCATCGCCGTCGTCCGGATGAATCGCGCCGACACCGACCTCGAACTCATCCGATACTGCTCCCGTAATATTCGCGGTCCAGATCGAATTATTGTCGTTGTCGAGGAAATTCAGGGCGATCCACGCGTGTTCCGCGGCGGTGATATCGGCCGTCGGGTTGACCAGAAGGCCTGTCGGACCGAAGATGGTCGGTTCGGCGGCAGCCGGGAAGGTCATTAAAACAAACATCACAAAGGCGCTTGCCACCAGCACAAAATTTCGCATTGCGTCTCTCCTTGGAGCGATTCTTGGTTAATTATGATATTGATAATATTAATTATACTGAAAAATCCCTCTGCCACCCCGCAGGTAACCGGAGGGAACGCGTTTTTTCGCGACGTTTTGAAAGATATCACAATTTATTTGACAGTGTCAATCCGATTTAAAGCCATTAAGTGACTCCAACAAAATGAATTGACTGAGAAATTTGGGGACTGGCAAAAATTCGGCGCCAATAAACTTGACTATTGCTGAGATCTTCCATGCCGAATTTGTGCCTGTCCCCAAATTTCTATTGGAGGACTTCGATCTGAACCGATGTTGAAGTTTCGTTCTGGTCCGTGTCACGGACGATAATCGATATTGTGGCTGTACCTGCGGTGGACGGGGTCTGCCAGACCGTTATGGAACTGGTGGGGTTGATCAATGTACCTGCCGACGTCACCCAGAAATATTCGAGCTCGCCGGTCGAATCCTGGTTGTCCTTGGCATCGACCTGAAGCACAACCGACTCGTTTATATGGACTTCCTGCCTGTCGGCGGTGATTTTCGTGATTATAGGATCCTCAGAGGTTGTGTCGTCGCCGTTGTTGAACTGGTCGTCGATCCAGCTGTAGATTAGATATGACGCGACCGCCTCGCAGCTTGTGAGGACCGGTACCGTGATTATCAGAGCCGCTAAAAACGCAAAAATGGTCAGGTTTTTGATACGCATCAAACTTCGTTCCTCCGATAAAGAGAGTTTACATAGTATAACAGGAAGATACAGAAATGTCGATACTGGTTCAACGGGTAAAGGGGGCAGGGAAATATTGCTGTATTGTGGAATAAAACGTTACGGGCAACCAATTCAGGGGTCGAAGTGTCCTAAAGGCGTAAATTGTGCTAAGGTGAATTTTCGGGGGAATTTTTCTGTACCCGGAGCCAGGACAGCGGTATAATTCCGCTCAAATTTTGGCAGACAGGTAAGATTCAGTTTACTCACGGTTAATCGCAAAGAATGTTTAACAAGCATCTCAAATTCGTCCCGCACAACTGCACTATGCTGGAGGTAGCGTACGCAGAATAGCTCTCACAATTCGGAGGAAAAATCACCGGCGCTGATTGTACTGACAATCGCGGCTTGGTCGATCATTGTCGTCTGGGGCTGGGAGTCGTACCGCGGCGTCATTCCCCTGCAGGCAAGCACATCCGAATCGATCGCCATCAAGGTTCTTTACATACCCTGGATGATGTTTCTCCTCTGGGGGCTGCATAATTTCTGGCATCAGGCGCTATCTCTGATTCTCGGCAGAAAAGCCGATCGCGTAGAGCCGATTCTCGATGGACCCGGGGTCGCGATTTTATACATGACCTGCAATGACTTCGATCCCGAAGCCAGCAAGTCATGTATCGAGCAGACCTACGCCAATTCCCGTTTAGTAATATGCGACGACAGCACCGATCCTGAGACCAGGCGGTCGATTGACGAGTGGGCGGGACAATTTCCTTCCCGCGTATCGGTCATTCGTCGAACGGTGCGCCGAGGTTATAAGGCCGGGAATATCAATCACGCGATCAGGTCTGCGGTTCCCGAGGATTTTTTTGTGGTCTGCGATGCCGACGAAATTCTTCCTCCGGGATTTATCTCCGAGATGCTCCCGCACGTTCTCGACAGCCGGGTCGCCTTTGCCCAGGCGAGGCATACCGCGAGGGTTTCCGACCAGACCCGTTTCGCCAGGCTGTTATCATTCGGAATCGACCTGTTTTATAAACACTCGCTTCCCCTAAGGCCCAGATACGGGTTTGTGTCGTGTTTCGGTCATGGAATCATTGTCAGGAGGAGCGCATGGGAGGCGATCGGGGGATTCCCGGAGATCGTTTCCGAGGACCTCGGTTTCGCCATGAACGCGCTTTGCAAGGGGCTTCGAGGCAGGTATGTCCCCGAGGTTGTCGCGCAGGAAGAATTCCCGCCCACGTATACCGCGCTCATGCAGAGGGAAAGAAAAATCGTGGGCGGGACAATAGTATGTCTCCAGACGCTTTACGCTGACGTCATTAAATCGAAAAACGCGACCTTCACCGAGAAAGCGGATATTCTGCTGACCTCGTCATTTTGTTTCATCGGCCTAATCACAATGATAAACGTTGTGGGCGGGATCTGGCTTGCGCATACATATACACGGTATGGATATATCGGACCCAGCCACTGGCTTCTGCTCCTCTATATGGTGGGTCCATTGACGCCCATCGTGCCGCTTCTCGCTTATCTGATACGTGATCCCAGGCGGTATTCCAGCTTCTTCCTCTCGTCCGCGCTGGCCTTCGCGAGCCTGATGCCGGTTCTCGGACTGAAAAGTTTCGAGCAGATTTTTCATCTGAAAAATACAGGTTTCATCCCGACCGGGCAGGTCGCGAAGGGACGTCAACTTATCAGAAACCACTGGTTCGCGATAATGTGCGGGTTCCTTCTGGTCCTGGCGATAATTTTGATGCCGTCGCCGTTAATCGGACCGGCGGTGGGGATTTCATTGATGTTTATGATAGGTCCTGTGCTTTGTTACACGGAGCGAAAGGATGTATTCGGGATATTCGCCCGCAACGCAGGGATACTTCCGTATATAGCAATTGTCTCTATCGTCGCGCTGACCACCTAAGCCCTGTATCGGAAACGCGAACGTCAGTGAGCGTGCCGACACTCACCTCCAACGTATCGGAAACGCGAATGTCAATGAGCGTGCCGACACTTGTGTAACCGACACAATTTACGCAACCGGTTACACTTCCAATGCTTCACGGCACGCTCATTGACATTCGCGTCTCCGATACAGAAGGCTCACCCAATGAATCAGACCTGACAATTTTGTGCTCTCTCTTGCATTAATCCCTATTCCCTTGTATCCTACTTCCCGGTTTCTGATACTAATACGGCATGTTGCCGTTACGGAAGGTCGAGGTGTAATGGCTCATCCTCACAAAGGTGAACTCCTCCACGAGGGAAAGGCGAAGAGGGTTTACCTCACGGACAACCCTGATCTTTACATACAGGAATTCAAGGACTCCGCGACAGCGTTCGACGGGACGAAAAAAGACACCATTGTCGGCAAAGGCTCGGTCAACTGCCGCGTGTCGTCGAAAATGTTCCGCTACCTCGAAGAAAAAGGCATTCCCAACCATTTTGTCGACATCATCGACAACAACAACATGGTCATCAAACCGGTTAAAATTCTCAAGATCGAGGTCGTGGTCCGGAATATCGCTGCGGGATCGCTTGTGCGGCGCCTCGGATTCACCGAGGGCACGGTTCTCGACCCTCCCATCATCGAGTTCTATTTCAAAGAGGACGCGCTGCACGATCCTCTCGTCACCGACGACCACATCCGCGCGATGGGTCTGGCCACCTCAGATGAATTAAAAATTCTGCGTGAGCAGGCCACGAAGATTAATTATGCTCTGAGGGATTACTTCGATTCGATCGGAATTCGACTTGTCGATTTCAAGCTCGAGTTTGGAAAACGTCCCGATGGGAGTATAATACTTGCGGACGAAATTTCACCCGACACATGCCGTCTCTGGGACAAGGAGACCGGCAGAAAACTCGACAAGGATCGATTCAGGTTCGATCTTGGAGATGTCGAGGGAGCTTACAAGGAGATTCTGGAACGCACCGGCGCATCCCAGTGAGTAAATTTCTCCAAAAAACCGAAATGAACAAAAACGGGCTAGGTGACAGTCCGGGTTGCGAAATCGCACAACCCGACAAGCAGGAGGAGTCGTGCGGGATTTTCGGCATCTACGGTCCTCATTCCGACGTGTCGAGGCTGACGTACTTCGGGCTTTTCGCGCTACAGCACCGTGGACAGGAATCGGCCGGGATCTGCGTGTCGAACGGCGGACAGGTCGCGTGCTACGCCAAGATGGGACTTGTCAACCAGGTTTTCACCGAGCAGATTCTCAGTATTTTGCGTGGATACATCGCGACCGGGCATGTCAGATATTCGACCACAGGTTCGTCGATAGAGGCGAATGCGCAGCCGCTACTTGTCGAGGAGAAACGCGAGTTCCGGGTCATGGGCAAGCTCCGGAAGAAGGTAATCTCGATTGCGTTGGCTCATAACGGCAACCTGGTAAATACTAGAGAGCTAAGGAGCAAGTGCGAGGAGCTTGGTCTGACGCTGACATCGACATCCGACTCCGAGATCATGGCCCGGTTGATCCACCACGAGTACGCTAAGCATGAAAACATCTACGCCGCTCTCCAGACCTGGCTGCCGAAATTCCAGGGAGCGTTCGCGCTGGTGCTCCAGACGCCGCATTCGCTGATCGCCGTTCGTGACATGCCCGGGATACGTCCCCTCGTGGTCGGAACCCTCGGCGACAAATACGATCCCGACGCGTGGGTTGTCGCGAGCGAGACGTGCGCGCTCGACATCATCGGCGCTGAATACACATTCGATGTGGCTCCGGGAACGGCGATTGTAATAAACGGCAACGGACCGCGTCAGTTCAGATGGACCGATAAAAAAACCTCGGAAAAACTCTGCGCGTTCGAATATATCTACTTCGCCCGTCCCGACAGCGTGTTCCGAGGCAAGAGCATGCACGTGATCAGGCAGCGCATGGGCGAGATCCTCGCGAAGGAAGCGCCCATCGATGCCGATATAGTCGTGCCGGTCCCGGACAGCGGGACTCCGCACGCGATCGGGTACGCGCGCACGACCAAAATCCCTTACATGGAAGGCCTGATTAAAAATCGATATGTCGGTCGCACCTTTATCAGCCCGCATTCCAGACTCAGGGCGCTCGGTGTGAGGATGAAGCTGAATCCGCTTTCGGAAGCGCTGAAGGGTCAGAGGGTCGTTCTCGTTGACGACTCGATCGTACGCGGGACTACATCGCGGCAGATCATCCAACTGCTCAGGGATGCCGGGGCGACCGAGGTCCATTTCAGGGTCGCCAGTCCGCCGGTCGTGAATCCGTGCCACTATGGAATCGACACCGCGAACCAGGACGAGCTTATCGCGAGCCATTTTGTGAACCCGGAAAACGATTATTCGGAGCTTGCCAAACGTCTGGGAGCCGATTCGCTCGCATATTTGTCCATAGAGGGGATGCTCCAGGCGTTCGGACATGATGAAAACGACCTCTGCCTCGCCTGCTTGAACGGGAAATATCCGATCCCGATCAGCGCTCAGACAAAGCTGGGACTGGACAAGTATGTGCTTGAGAAAGGCGGGAATAATGTCGAAACGGATGAGGCGGAGCTTGATTATTACGACCGTGCGCCGGAACACTCCATGGAATAATCTGGCGGTTTTGGAGAGAACGCACTTTCTTAACCCGCTTTAAATATGCTAAACTCTCTCCGGGTATTTTTTGCCGCATAATTTTTATATTGTCCATTTGGAACTAAGAATCCGACGAGTATGGGAATATTGAAGTCACGTTTTTTAAGAACCGGGCTGCAGGTGCTGGTTGTCTTATGGGCTGTTTATATTATTCTCCTTTATTATATAGACGTTTTTAAGTTAATAGAAAACTATAGAACCTCAATCCCGATAATCGCCTGGTCGCTCTGGAACTACGTAATAATTAAATTTTTGTGGGTGATCGGCTTCGCGGCGGTCGGTTACGGCCTCGGCAGGGCTGTCCTCGACTATTCCCGACTTTCCAAAGAGCTTGACACTGTAGAAGATGATCTCCTGTTTTCGCTTGCCGTCGGTTGGGGCATTCTCGGTCTGGGAGCGTTTTTTCTGGGATCGATCGGAGTAATGAATCGATGGGTCCATCTCGGGATCGCCCTCGTTGTCACCGCCGCCTGTTACAGGCAGATACTCGGTTTTGTTAAGAGTTGGATGTCGCATGGAGGCAGGGTCCGACTCAAACCTGTGGAATGGCTTATCACGATTTGCATCTGGACCGTGGTTATATGGGGACTCGGATTGAGTTTCATTCCGGAATATGGATTCGATGCGCTGAATTCGCATCTCCCCGCCGCGAAACAGTACATCGAGGATGGGCGCATCGGATTTCATCCCGAGATCAATTTCAATAATTTCCCCCAGACGGTCGAGATGTGGTTCATGGAATCCATGATGTGGATCCCGGAGGCCGCATCGACATTTCTCATGATGGCCTGCCATCTGCTGGTCGCGCTGATTGTGTATGTGATCGGACGAAGGTATTTCAGCAGGGGAGCAGGGATGTCGGCCGCGCTGGTTTACCTCCTTTTGAAGAACCCGTACTTTTTTGCTACGGTCGGCTTTATCGACCAGGGGCTCGCGTTCATGCTTGTGCTGGGCATGTACGGGTTTTTGAGATACCTCGAGAAGCCGTCGCTCGCATGGGCGATCCTGGTCGGGATTGTACTCGGATTCGCGTGCGGGATGAAATATTCCGCGTTTATCACGGCTTTCCTTCTACTGCTATTGACCGCAGGCTATACGTTGATTGAGAAGCGGAAATTTGTGGAGTTCCTGAAGCATTTCGGGATTGCCGCGTTAGTTCTGCTCGCGATCTGCTCCCCATGGTACATCCGGAATATAGTCTGGTTTCAAAATCCGTTTTTCCCATTTTTCACGAACATATTTCACGTTGGCGGGGGGACATACGGCGACATTGCGGATGAACTTGTTGTAGACCACCGCGAGATGCTTCATATGTTCGCGCTGCAGACCAAAAACCCGATCTTTTTCATCGTCCTGCCGTTTACGCTGGCTTTCGGGAATTTCGGGCCCTATGACACGACAGGCGGCGCGGTCGGGATCATCCCGCTTTTGACATTGCCCCTAGCGGGATTTGTCCGCAGGACCAACCGTGCTTTCTGGGCAATAGTAATATTGACAGTCATAACTTTCGGCTACTGGTGGTTCATCGAGGGCATGATCATGCTCAGGTACATGATGCCGATATTGTCAATGGTAGCGGTAATTTCAGGCTATTTCGCGTGGGAAGGGCTGAGACTCGAAACTGTCGAAGTGAAAGGGATTATCGGATGGGTTGTCATGGCTGCTTTTTTCACTTTCACGGTGTCGTATTTCACCGGTGTTGTTACGCCCCCGACCGTTCGCGGCCAGATGCCCATTCTCCAGACCGACAGGGATCTATTTGTCCAGCGGCTTTTCCCCGCATATCCCGCTGTAAAGGAGCTTAACGCGCGGTTCGAGCACGATGGGATCATAGACGATGTCAGGGTTTACGGTTTTGCCGCCGAGCAGTACAGGTGGCGGACAAATTTCACTCTGATCGGCAGCAGGGTCGGGTACGCCAACTATGAAGATTATTTGAACCACGCGCACAGCGCCGAGGAGCTGTACACATGGCTCAGGACGTACGATATCGACTACCTGATAATCGACATAATGTACGGGACATTGCTGGATATCGGTGAACCGACAGACACCAAACCTGATTCAATCGACGGCTGGGCTTTGTATTACAAAATCCCCAGCGCCATGGATGGTTTTAACGACTACTTCGAGGAGATCAGTTTCCAGAATTACCTGTTTGTATACAGGCTCAGGTAAATTTTTATGGGTTTATTGGGCGAAATAATCAAATCTCGACGACGCGAACTCCTTACTGCCTGGGGGACATTCGCAGTCTGGGCGCTCTCACTGTACTTATTCCGCTACAACCATGAGGGTGAGGCCGGATTCGACAAGACATTAAATTCGGTTTTCGGCGAATATGTGTTTGGATTCCTCCGATACATGGTCGCTCCACATCTTGTGACACTGCTGCTCGCGCTGATAGCCTACATTGTCGGACGGGCGTTCCTGAGACTCGTTCTAAGAAAATTCCGATTCAGGTTCGATCTGGAGGAGTCGCTTTTCTCCATAGGCATAGGGCTTGGCATTATTTCGATATTCACATTCCTGGTCGGGCTTCTGAAATTCCTGTACCCATGGCTTTTCGGGGTACTTGCTGTCGCGACCCTGATCTTGGGACGCAGGGACCTGATTCATCTGTACCGGATCGCACGCGGCGGACTGCATCCGAAAGGATGGTCCTTTTTTGACTGGTCCCTGTTCTTGCTCATAATGTCCCTGGTAATTTCCGTTTTCTTCAGATGCAATAACCCGTCGACCGGCTGGGACGCATTGAACTCGCATCTCGCGGCGCCGAAATTTTACCTCCGCGAACACGCGGTCAGTTTTTTCCTGTGGATCAAATTCAATAATTTCCCGCAGGTCCATGAGATGCTGATTACGCTCCAGATGATGGTGTTCAAAGACCCCGGTTCGTCCCTTGTCTTCATGTTTTACAACGGAGCGGCATGTTTTACATATTTGATCGGAGCGCGGTACTTCAGCAGGCAGGTCGGATTGATGGCGGTGATCATCTTTATGGTCAGCCCCATGATCTACCAGAGCAGCCAGGGACTTTATGTGGAAATGACGCTGGTCTATTTTTCCACGATGGTAATTTACGCGATGCTTGCGTGGTACGAAACCCGGGACACGCGGTGGCTTGTTCTGACGGGCATTTCAGCCGGATTCGCGTGCGGGGTCAAATACCTGGGAGCCGCGGTCATATTCACGGTGCTTATTTTGATCGCCGCGGCGTACTTCCTTCGAATACCTGAATGGGAGTGGAAGATTATCAATGCCAACAAGTCTTTTCTGGACCGAGGGAATGACGATCCTGAAGATGCCGGTCGGAACGGACTTGCGGCGAACGGAAAGCGCGCAAGTAAGGCAGGCTTGAAAGGGAATTCGAGCAATAAGGCCGTAAAAGCCGCAAAGGGAAATGGGAGGGGTATAAATAATATAAATAATATAAATAATAAAAATAATAAAATCAAAACCGGCAGCGAAGAGATTTCAGCAATGGGAGCTGAGTCAAAAATACCGACAAGGTCCGGATCGCCCCTTATTCTGTTCGCGTGTCTCGGAACAGTCATTCTCTGGACGGTGATTTTCGCCGCGCCGTGGTACATACGTAATATCGCTTTATTCGCAAATCCATTTTTCCCGTTCTATGAGTCGATTTTCGGGAGGCTCTCATTTGGCACGCTTAACGAATTCAAATCGGAACTTTCCATCGAGCCTTCCGAAATGCTCAACCTGTTCACCTACAATCTCAGCTTCGGCAAAGTGATCTCGCTCTTCTGGGAAACCACGTTTCGAAACGATCATCCGAATCTCTTTTCAAGCCCGAACACGATAGGGCCTTTGTTCCTGGCCCTGACCCCCGCGGCGCTTTTCGTGAAGAGATGGCGGCGGGTCGCGATGATCCTGGTTTTGTATATTCTGCTCGTTTTCGCGTACTGGTTTCTTCTGGAAAAAATCAAGTACATCCGCTACATGCTATATATATATCCTGTCCACGCTGTGATCACGGCCTGGGGATTGTCCGAGCTGTTCAACATCGCCTCGTTCAACTTCATGAAACGTTCTCATCTGGCATGGACGCTTCTGGTTGTCGCTTTTACGTTTATTTTCTGGACCAATGTCGGAACGAAATATGGACATACGGGAGATGAGTTAGCCTTCACGGAACAGGGACGTCGGGATTTTTATACAGAGAAACTCCCGGGCTGGCCCTTGGTCGATGAGGTGAACAGGGTTATTGGCGAGGGCAGTAATGTGCTGACAAAAAAATCGATAATTTACGGTCTGGGAGCCGAGAATCGACGCTATAACTTCGACTGCCCGCTAATCGGCGACCTTCACACGTACGCGAGCTACGGAGACCTCATGGCGAATTCTGCGACCGGGAAGGACCTCTTTAACTGGCTCAAAAAATACAAGGCCGACTTTCTATATTTCAGCCAGAGCACTGTCGAAACCATATTATATCTTCCCGGCATCACGATTCCGAAGGATGAAACGTTCGAGCAGTATTTTGAGGTGATCGCGCGTTACAAGGATTTCGAGCTTTACCGGCTCGTGGCTCCCGGCGAACCACGTCTGACGGGACAGCTCACGGAAATCGAAGCCGGCGAGGGAGTAGAAGAAGAGGCTTATACGCCATTCTAAGATCCCAACTAAAACGCATCAAAATTTCAGTAGCGCAGGCGTTTCCGTCCCCTGTAGCGCTGATCTCCCGATCGGCTGTACCGCTGACGTCCCGTCGGCTGGGTGCGCCGGCTTTCCAGCCGGCATAAATTCCTTAATAAAATTGAAAGCCATGGATACTTGGGAATCTCATACACATTTTGATATACTACCTGCTGCTTATGCATCCGAGATACATTGATTGTCCAGTTTGTCGGTTTACAATGAATGTGAGGTGAAAATATGACTAATGGGTCGAGCAAGAAAGTATTGGAGTTATTCCTGGACGAACTACAGGACAAGAATGCTAAATTGCTTTTGGAGTCGTACGTCAAGGACTCAGAAACGGGTAAACTTAAGACGGCCTTTAAGTGCATTGTTGACCAGTTCACTGCCCTGCTTGATCAAGAGGTGAAAAAGGATGAGGCTAAAGAGCATAACCATTAGCGCTTTTCGAGGGTTTAATCGCGAACTTACTCTCACGCTTGATTCTGGAGTTGTTGTCTTTTACGGGCTAAATGGAAGCGGGAAGAGTTCTTTAACAGAGGCAGTCGAGTGGCTTTTCTGGGGAGATATTGCGCGACAGCGACTGTGCAAATGTAAGAGTGAGTACCAATTCCAAGAATACATCCGAAACATACACGCCGACCCCGGAGCTGAGACCTTTGTTGAAATAATTGGAATAATCAATGGAGAAGAACATACTATTAAGCGCACTCGATCAGCGCGAAGCAAACGATCTGCGGATATTATTTCTATTGACGGAGTAAAAGTTGATGACTATACGTCATTACATATATCACTGGGCGATCATCAACGGCCCATGCTGGCACAAGCCGAAATAAGGGCTATTGTTGATACTGAGCAAAAAGAACGATGGGAACAGCTATCGCGATTATTGGGTTTGGATAGTTGTTCGATCTTAAGATCAGAACTGCAAGGACTAGCAAACTCTGAAAGAGATTCAAGGTTTCAGAAGCTCGATGCCAAATACATAAATATGCTGGAGGAATTGACTTCGGTCAAATGTGCCACAGCTAGCAAAGCATTAGAAGACAACCAGTTAAATAGTTTTTTAGGAACCATTCAGAATACTCTTGGGTGTTCAAATACCATAGAATCACTTGACCAAGCCAAAGCGCTCGTAAATACATCTATTGGGGAACTTACTGATGATCCCTTACCAAAGCTTCTCGTTGCAGCTGAGGCAAAAGGAACTGACGAATTTTTAACGGGTCTTGAACATATCCTTGTGGAAGGTAAAAAAGTTGTCGGTAAGATTAGAAAGGAACTAAAAAATGCAATTGATGTGGAGAGGCTACGTTTCTTGGAAACGGGCCTTCATTTAGCAAAACCGCCGAAATGCCCATTTTGTGCTGAGGAGAGCATGTCAGAAAGTAAGATTAAGGAGATACAATCCGAATGCGATTTGCTGGTTGCACAAGGCAAAGCGATTAATGCCCTGGTTGGGGAAGTCGAGTCACTTGTCAAAGAAACACATAGGTTGCGCTCCTTGATGCCTGGTGCGCTGCCTGATAGTAAGCATTTGGCTTCTCTGGCTATAATGCTAAATGAACGAGGACTTGTTGAAGAAGCCACTTCTGTTCAGGTCCTGGGCAGTGAAATGAGCCCCTTAAGCAGCGCGGGGATTGACTCTGTAAGCGATTGCCTGGCTCCACTTTCCGAGCTTAGTCAAGGCAACGTCATTGATCTGGATTCCCTTGAATTAGATCTAGAAAGAAAGTCCGGTGAATTGAAGGAGAAATGTGCAGAAATAGCAGAACACTGGGCGTCGATCAAGGCGGGATTGCTAACCAAGGCGAATGTTGGCTCACAGAAATCGCCAGACTATGCAAAGCAGTTGATCGCTCTAGATAAGGCTATTGCGTTTCTCCAAGTGGAATATCGAGATTACCGTGCTAAAACTCTGGCTCTCCGTGTTGCTCAAGACACCATCAGCCTACTTGAATCTTTTGAAAAACGTATGGTTAGAGAGTCGTTAGCAGAACTTGGAGATGAGATCAAGAACTACTACTTAAGGCTGAATCCTGATGAAAATACAACGTTTGAGGGCATCGAGGTTAAAGAAGATACCAAAACGCGCCAAGCCAGACTGGTCGCCAGGTCATTTGGTAAAGACATGAATCCTGTCACGATGTTTAGCGAAGCTCACAGTAACGCTTTAGCACTGAGTGTCTATTTCCCGTCGCGTGTCGATAGAAACACTGGATGGGGATTCATGATCCTGGATGATCCAGTCCAGTCAATGGATATGAATCATTCTGCGCAACTAATAGAGATTCTGGCTGGGTTGTGCGAGAGAAAGCAAACTATCGTTTTGACCCATACAAAAGACTTCCGCGACAGATTGTGGGATAGGCTACGGCACAAAGAACCTCTCGTTTACGAGTTCGTTGAAGGAGGGATCGATGGACCTGCGGTGGAGCTCATGGACGGAGGTTATAAGGATTACTTGACGTTGGTCCGTTGTGAAATGCATGGCACAAGCGTGGAAAGGGAGTCAGCTGGAACGAATCTTAGAAAAGCTATCGAAAATTTATGTGGTGAGTTCCTTCAGAAGAACGGCCATAGTGTACAACAAGTGAGAAGCATTGCACAAAAAGGTGTTGCAGCTCTAATTGAGAAGTGCGAGCGTGCTGGTATGGATGTTGGTGATGCGAACCGCATCCACAGTCACAGGAGGCCAGCTTCGAAGGACACACACCCATGGGAGATTAAAGATACTTCCCCAGGTGCATTACTGGAGGGAATACAGATGGTCGAGGAGTTAGCTGATAAGTATAATATACGGTAATCTTGCGAAAAATCCCCAAACGATTTCTTGAATTTACCTCTCCAGCAGTATAACCGTCTCCATGTGAGCGGTTTGGGGGTAACAATCCACAAGCGTCGCTTTCTGTGCCTTGAATCCGGCTTCCGAGAGGGACTTGATGTCGCGCGCGCACGTCGACGCGTCGCATGAAACCATTACGATCCGCCTGATTCCCGACTCCACCAGCTTCAGCGACGCTGTCACATTTTTGTGAAGCCCGCTTCTGGGAGGATTCGCGATGATTATTGTCGGTTTGAATTCCTCGATGACCTGGTCGATAAGCGATTCTGCCGGTCCCTGGACGATGGTTATTGTCGGCTCATCTTTTTTATCGTCGCGCGCCTGTTTGACAAGGTCTGCCGCGCTTTTTTGAAGATTGTCGCAGGCCCGTTTGTCGGCTTCGAGCGCGACGGCCTCCCTGACAGTCTCCGCGACGGCGAGGGTGAAGAAACCGCTTCCGGAATAGAGGTCGAGGACCGTGTCATCAGGACCCGCGTCGGCGTATTTGATCGCTCTCTCGAACAGTTGGCGAGTGAGATAATAGTTGGCCTGCGAAAAACTCGCGGGGTGAAATCGCATCTTGACACGTCCGATACGTTTCTTCAGCACGACGGGTTCGGGAAAATCGCGCAGAGCTTCGTATATGGCGTCGGGGACATCGCGCTGACGTTTCAGCGGTCCCCTCGGCGGCACGATATACGTTGTTTTTGTCTCATGATCGAAAAATATTCTGAGTCGAAGGGTCGGCGGAAGAATGGACATTCTCTCGATCAGACGATTGCGGAGCTTCGTGAGCGTGATTGCCGACCAGTCGGGGATCAGCAGGCAGGCGGGGATATCGACAACACGCCGTGTCGCGGGATCGATGAACCCGATCGCGACATGCTTGTCCTTGCATTCGTATGTGATCGAAATATGCGTACGATATCCGAATTCCTCAGAGGATGGAATGATGTCGAAGTTGATTTCACATTCCGACGATCTCGAAATAAGGCTTTTAACTCTTTCTGCTCTCGCCGCGAACTGGGTCTTGTAGTCGATGAATTGGAGGGAACATCCGGGACATACTCCAAAGTAAGGGCAGGGGGGCTTTCGTCGCCCTTTGTTCTCCTGCTCGATTTTTACTATTTCCCCGACACTGTAGTTACTTTTCTTTTCGGCTATTCTGACAACGGCTTCCTCGCCCGGGGACAGCCCCGGGACAAAAACGACCATGCCGGGGCCGTCGGGATTGTCCACCCTGCCGACTCCCCATCCCTGCGACGTGATATCGTGAATTTTCAACCTGACCTGTTCGATGTTGTCCATCAAATTTCTTCCTCAGGCTCGGAAGCATACTATAAAACGAACACCAGTTGTACTCCGCGTTCCTGGGGTGGAGGAATGTTGCAGAATATCTGACCGGCTAATAAGGTGGACGGTTATAAGAGGCTCCGGAACAAAGTCCTGGTTTTTTTTCTTACTGTTGCCCGTTGGGTAGGTATTTCCTGATGAAAATCGAGGCATGATTAGCAAATGTGTTAGAATATTTCCCCGCGACATAAGCGGTTCCATTAGAACTTACTTCAAGTGAATCCGGGAAGCTGAGGAACCAGTACTCACATGTCCTCACCCACTGAAATTCGCAGTTAGAGTTAAATTTAGTCAGAAACAGGATATAATCTCCGGGCTCGGCAGTAAGTTCAAAAACTCCGGGGCCCGGATCGAAATCGACCGTCTCTCCGTAAATCCCTCCGAAATAGCCGAATAAGTATATGTTTTCCAACACGTCGACACCCAACCGACCTGACCAACCACCATAACCAAGTTCCTTGGTCCAGATGTCAATTCCATCAGCGTCAATTTTCATCAGTTTCGATTCCCCGAGGCCAAAATTAAACACAATGTCATCATTGTTTCCAGTCGCAATTCTGCCAGGATAACCGGACTCCTCAACGCCAAAGGTCCTGACCCACTCGAATGTCCCGCTGCTGTCGAGTTTTAGTAGAAAGATGTTGGCTTGACCGTCGGAATTCTCCAGGTACACACCATCACCAGGGTCAAAATCAACACTCCCATTGAATCCACCGGACACCACTAGATCACCAAAGGAGTCCGATTCGATTGAGATTTCACCAATCCAGGCATTATTTTCCCAGCAACCGGCCCATTGGAACAGTCCCGATGAGTTGAATTTCAGCATATAATGGCCGTAACCGTCGCCTGAGTCCAGAAAGTATTCTCCAGGGCCTGGATCGAAGTCCAAGTAACCCGTAAACCTCCCAACCAGGTAGGTATTTCCCCAATTGTCGATTACACATTCGTCGCCGTAATCGTCGTCGGGACCGCCTATCGTCGCTGACCAGAGGAAGTTATCCGAAGGCCCGTACATCAACAGCAAAATATCCGCCTTCCCGTTGGAAATCCCAAGGAAGCTTTCCGCGCCTGGGAGAAGATCGGTTTCGTAACCTGTAAACGAGCCTGTAAGGCAGTGGTAGCCAGCCGAGTCGACATCGACTGCTTCGATGAACACCTCATCGGTAGTGTATCTCGAGTCCAGCAGCAATTCGCCGTCTCCGTTAAACTTCTGGATAAAGCTCACTAAAGAAGTCTGAGCATAGGGGTCATCGTAATCCGTCATATCGAAGTAACCGGTTAAAAAAACTTGATCGGAGTCATTCACAGCAAGGCCGGTTGGACTGTTGAATGTGGACATGACTGGGTCATCAACAACGACCTCCCAGCCATGTTCACTCGTATCGATCACCACAATTTTTACAGGTTCCTCAAGTACGGCAGTCTGCGATTCATCATCCGTGACTTGAAGCTGAATCTCGTAAATCCCGGCTCCATCCCATGAAAATTCTGCCGAAGGACCATATGAATCGAAGGTTCCGTCATTCCCCCAATCCCAGGCGAAAACAGTAATTTCGCCTCCGTCCGGGTCAAACGATCTCGCTCCCGAAAATGTAAAAACCTGACCGGTGTATTGAGCCTGATTATCAACTCCAGCCACGGCGACAGGAGGGAATGCATCGGATACAACGGTGATCGGCAGTGGAGTATCAAGCACATCGGTTAGCCCACCGGTATCGGTGACACGCAGTTGTACGTAATAAACACCCGGTGACTCAAACTTGTGTGTCGGGTTACGTTCCGTGGATTCCGGATTGAAACCGATGCTTCCATCAAATGCAAAATCCCATTCCCATTTAATTATTACGTCACCCGGATCAGGATCGAATGAGACATCGTGAAATCCCACCTCTCCACCTGCATTCACTCTACCAGTCTCGGCAAACCCGGCTGCGTAAGGGTAGTGGTTGAGCCTTCCGTCATTATCAATAATCAATATCTTCTTTGACTTCAATACCGGTCCTGAACTAACGGTGTTTACAACCACACTGATCTCGGCACTGAGATCGGTCAGTACAGCGGCAGGGGCAAAAACTACCTCAGTCGACCCGTTGTCTTCGAATCGTCCGGCCTCCCTGGGTGAAACAGCCCATTGAAACGTATATTCTGAACCTCCGGAGACCGAGACAGAGAATGTTTCACCAATCGATTCCTGGAGAACCGCTGGACCCTCAATTTCATGCACAAAGATGGAGTCGGCTCTTTTACAGCCATACACCACAAGCAAAACGACAATAATCAAGTATGCCAAGTATCTACTCATGTTGCCCGACACCATAAAAATTATAACAGATACTGATTCACAAAGCTCAGTGGAAATCGATTGGCGGTCGGTCCTTTGGGCTTGATCCTGTTTTATTATTTTTACCAATGGTTTAGAGAATTATCTCAACCGCAAACGTCACATCCCCTTTCAACATTAATCGCATAATGCTATTCTAATGGCAACTGTGCCTGTACAATTCTGGAGATGCGTAGTTTTACCAAACCGATGGCGTTACGCCATCGTCATCGCCGCATGTTTTGTCTACGCGTTCGGATTGGCTTACACCCAGCCCAAGTGGTACAAGGCGGAAGCGACGCTGGTGTTCAAGAACAGGACCATGAGCGAGCAGCTCGACGCAACCCGCCTGTCGACAAATCCCCTTCCGATTTTTCTTGAAGAGGCTCCGATAGAGCAGACGTATGATCTTACTAATCTCATCTTTTCAATAAACCTGGCCAAACGGGTAATCGGCGACAGGTTCGACGAGCTTTACGACCCCGCGGAATTCAACGGCCTGATAAATTTCTATGAGAAGTTCCTCATGCAGGCTGGATTCGAATATGACGGCGACAAAAATGTTGTCAGACTCTCTTACACATGGAAAGATCCCGAGCTTGCCGCGGAATTCTGCAACGCGTTCGCGGATCGACTTGAGGACTTCATGTACGAGCAGGTCCGGAAAACTTATGTCTCGCCCATGCTGAGGGCACGTCTGGAATCCGCGCGCGGGGAGGCTAAGGTCGCCGAGGAGGAGGTCAACAGGATCTCCGAGCTTTACGGCGTTCCGGATCTATTGGAGTCACCGAAGGAATGGATAAAAACCTACGCTGAGTCGCTCGAACGAAGCTACAAAAGCGAAGCGGAGGTTAAATCGATCCTCGCGGCGCTGCGGCAGATTAGAGAAAACAAGCGTCAGCGAAACCTTCTTGAAGATGGACCCAGGGGAGCGCCCGATACGACAATCAGCAAAGACCTGATTACCGCCGGACTGAGGTTCAGGCTGGCTCTGCTCAAGGCGATATCGAATGTCAGCAGCGAGACAGCGGTGGAAGGGACACCGGCGCGCGAGCAGATAGCAAGCGAGATCGCGGCTATCGAGGATTACCTTTCCAAACAGTACTCTTATGGAATCGACGTGGAGTCGAAAAGTCTCCTGATAATGCTGCAGGAGAAAATGGTGGAAAATTATTTATACCAGGCGCGCGCGGACGCGACATATTCAAGACTTGAAAGCCTGCCGATGCTTGAAAAAGAGGTGCGTCCCTCGATTCGCGCGGCGAATATCGCGAACGGGACTGTCGCGGCGCTGGAACGTCTTTCAAGCCTGGTCGAGGTGGGGGAGGAGTACGGCATTCATCCGATCCGCGTCATCGACCCGGCTGTCGCGCCTGAAAAACCTCTTCCCATGGGCTGGAACACATTGATGTATGTGCTGCCGACAATGTTGTTCCTGGCGACTCTGTGGTTCGCCCTCACGGTGCGGCTTGTGGAGGAAAGTAAAATTCAGGGAATGGAAAAATCGAATCTATCCAATAATATACCGGAGCAGGACCGATGAAAAGATACCTGGTGCCCTATGAAGGCTCGGAAATGTCGAAAGCCGCGTTGAGATATGCGCTTCAGCTTTCGAGATCGCTGCCCGGCGAGATCGAGATACGGCATATCGCGGATGAGAGGGTCACCGCCAACCCGCTTTTCGATATAACCATCGCGGCGCTGCAAAGTGTCGGGACGCTGGGAGTCAATCTCCCACGCGAGAAAGCCCGAATCGAGCTCACAGCCAAGCTGCTGGCGCGCGGGGACGATCTTATCGAAGAGCTCCTGCAATGGCCGGAACTGAAGGACGAAACGTCGGGCATCAAAATCACGACGGTGGTCGAGGCCGGGATACCTCCCAAGCGAATCGTCGAAATTTCAGACGACTTCGACATCGTATTCATGGGTCTGCGGGGCGAGATGCACAAGTATACGGCCGGACTTTGGGGCGGTACAAGCGATCTTGTGATCCGCAAGGGCAATTCGCCGGTGTTTCTCGCGACGACGGAATATCGTCCATTCACAAAGGTAATAATTGGATTCGATAACCGCCCCAGAAGCCGTCAGGCGCTTGCGTGGGGCGGAATGCTCGGTGAAACGATGGGCTTTCCGGTGATCGTTGTGACGTGCGGCACGGATGACGACTGGCTCGAGGAAGTTACAAAGGAAGGCGCGGTGATCTCGGAATCCTTCAAGACCGAGTTTACGTACGAGCAGTCGGACGAACAACCTGCCAGGGCGATTCTGAAGGCCGGAGATGAGCATCCCGACTCGCTTATATGCCTCGGAGCTTTCGGCGACCAGCCGATGCGCGAGCTATTTATCGGCTCTGTCGCGGAAGAGGTCCTCAGGCACGCAAAGACGCCCGTCTTGTTACTGAAGTAGGCTGGAGAGTGAAGAAACATGATTAAACATAGCTTTAAAATCACTGTAATTACGATCTGCCTGATTTTCGCGGCGATCGGATGCGGCGGGGGAGGATCGTCGGAAGGTCCCAGGATACACGACATCACATACGATCCCACCGGATCGGTGCCGCCGGGATCCGATGTCAGGGTCACAGCGGATGTCGAGGGCACAAACCTGGAATACCACTGGACTGTCGATGGCGGTCTGGTAAGAAAGGCCAGTTTCCATCAGGGACAGGCGGGTCCGGGAATTCCGAAAATCGCCGTGACACTGTCGGGTCACGACAACGCCGGCAAGGTCATCGGCAGCATGGGATTCGACTACGACACCCTTAATGTCGATGTGCTCAGTAACGCGGGTGTTATAGGAACATATGATGTTGTTTTCATCAACTCGTCCGATGCGATTAGTGTCACCGGCACCGAGATCGCGCTGAAAAATTGGGTCGAGGACGGCGGGTCGCTTTATTTGAGCGGGACAGCCGCGGATTACTTAATCGAGCTTGGAATCGACAGCATAACTTTCGCGAAGCCGGAACCGTATGTAGGCTCCGCGAACACGGAGGCGGAGCTAAGAGGAGGAACGGTTCTCGATTCATCAATGATCGATGGCACAGGATTTTCGGAGCTCGACCTTCAGTATCCGGATTATCCCTGGGCGCCGATAATCGACACCGACTGGCCCGCGTCGATCCTTCTCGAAGCCGACATGACAGGCCTTTTCGAAACGGGCTCCATCACGAACCTGCCGACCGGATTCGATATCGCCCACACGCCTTACTCGGTCTCAATTCCGTACGGCAAGGGGCAAATACTTTACACGACGTTCCACGACCATCCCGGCATGTATCATGATGAGGTGACGCTGTCCTTCTATCTTGCCGCGCTGGCGGTCACATGGCCGATCGTCAGCGACGCGCATGACCTGATCGAACTGACCGGTTATTACCCCGGCATCGATTACATCGGGATGTTGTCCGAAGGTGAGACTGTCGAGAAGGAATTCACCCTTACGGGTTATGAAAATGTCATCCTCGCCATCAACGCCGCGGTCGGAATATATAAAATCGATGTTTCCGGACCTGGCGGGCTCGCGAAGTCGCTCACTGCGCCGGTTCCGGTCAGCATGACCTTCCCGTCCGTGGAAAACGGACTGTGGTCGGTGACCCTGAAGGCAGAAGATACGGGAGATCTGGAGAATGTCCCTTATGTTCTGTCGGTCGGAGTGAAATCGGAGACATCGACAATTATCACTCAGGAACCTGAAGTAATCTGGACTGTCCCGAGCGCACCGGGGATCTACACAGTGCGTCTGAAGGTGATCGACAGCGAATTCCGTACCGATGAGTTTCTGTCGGGGATAAAAGTGAAGTGAAAAGGGGGGTAGTTGCGGTAGTGGAGGATTGTCGGGTTTGCATGCTGAACATGACAAGAAAAATATTTATTTTCGGGGTATAATGCACTAGAAGGAGTGCCACGATGGAGCTTAAAATTAGCACCTTGGATATCGAAGGATTTCGAGCACTACGAAAGCTCAAGATTACCGGTTTGGGTCGTGTCAATTTAATAACCGGTCTAAACAACACAGGGAAATCATCTGTTTTGGAAGCTCTTCGGCTCCTTGCTTCTGGAGCCAAGCGGTCCGTTATCTTTGATATACTTTATTTTCGTGAGGAAGATGCTGAAGAGGTCAGAGTGCCATCACGCTCGTTGAGTGAATATGGGGATTTCCCTTTTTCAAGTTTGTTTTACGGTTTCCCCAATGCCCCAACCGAGCTAAGTCCTATATTGATTTCATCAAATGGCGGACAGAACCCTATCGAATTATCGATTGCTGTGGGGTGGTTTTCAGAGAAGCAGGATCAAGATGGCATAAGGAGATTGGTTCCTCAGCAACAAGGGTTATTCAATGATGCTGATACATTCCCAATGTTGGTAATAAACCAAAGCGGAAATACTCGTTTTCTGCGATTCGACGATTCGTTTCGATCCTTTCACCGTAATCGTCAACCTCGCTCTGAGCTTGCAAATGGAGGTGGATTTGCGTGTGTTTTTGTAAGTCCATACGGCGGGGAACGAACAGCCACTCTTGGGTCTCTGTGGGACAAAATCGCACTCTCAGATCAGGAAGAAGATGTGGTTAAGGCTCTGCGTATCATAGATGAAGATATTGTCGGAGTTTCTATGGTTGGAGGAGAAATGCCGAGGGAGCGCCGTACGGCAATTGTGCGTTCGAAAAGAATCCCATACCCAATCCCTCTTCGTTCTTTTGGTGATGGCTTGAACCGCCTGTTTGGCATCGTGCTCTCGTTAGTTAATGCGAAAGATGGGTTATTACTTATTGATGAATTTGAAAATGGGTTACATCATACAATTCAAGCTGATACATGGCGTACCGTATTTAAAATTGCCAAGGATTTAGATGTTCAAGTCATGGCAACCTCGCACAGTTGGGATGCAATTGAGGCATTTCAGACTGCAGCACGTGAAACTCAGGAAAAGGGGGTTCTTATCCGCTTATCCCGAAAAGATGATGAAATAATATCGACAGTATTTGACGAAGATGAATTGGCTATTGCGACTCGTGAACGAATTGAGGTGCGTTGATATGGCCCCCAAGAAGGTTCTTTTAGTAGAGGGAAAAGATGATGTACATGTTGTAAGACACCTTTGCGGGAATCGAAACGGTCCGCATATCGACGTCTTTAGGCCGCATGACAGTGTTGAAAACCTATTGGACAGTTTCCCGATTTCTTTTAAGGCATGTGAGGAGGGTGACATCTTTGGTGTGATCATTGATGCTGATCTCAATCTTTCATGGCGGTGGGAGTCTGTACGAAATCAGCTTTTAAAACTTGAATATGAAAATGTGCCAAAAACTCCAGCGTACGATGGGACAATTCTTGATCCTCCTGCAGACAAGTTATTGCCGCGCGTTGGTTTCTGGATTATGCCAGATAATAGAATAAACGGTATTTTGGAGGACTTTCTGCAATTCCTGGTGCCGGTAGGTTCGCTGCTTTTTGAGCATGTAATTTTGAGCATCGAGGGCATTCCTGAAAATGAGATTAAATTCACTTTGGTCAATAAACCTAAAGTAATCATGCATACTTGGCTAGCTTGGCAGAGTGATCCAGGGCGTCCTTTTGGAACTGCAATTAAAGCTAAGTTCCTTGATCCTGATGTGCCACAGGTGGGTGTTTTGGTTGATTGGCTTAACCGGTTGTTTTTAGATGATCCAACGTTTGCAACAAACCTGCACGGAAACTGATAATTTATTAACCGTTCCCTTCCGCTGCCTTTTACAAGTGTTAGTTTAGCAATGGGCTGAGTTTCTCGGACTCTTACCATGTACCGTCCGGCAGGATTTTGGAGAGAAACGCACGGTAGCCCTGCGGTGACGTGTGTTCATCGACGCCTGCCGTCGGATCGAAGTCGGTGGTCCCGGCAAAACATCCCGACATAAAAGCCTTCCCTTCAATATCGGAAGCCACAGAAGCCAGGCCGTCATTGACTGCTATTGAACCGTACGGCCAGGTCCTCGCCCAGAGATATGAGCCGTCCGGCAGGAACGCGCTGAGGTACATACTTCGGTTGTTGTCATCGCTTGTATGAAAATCCTCGCCTGGTCCCGGATCGAAGTCGACGGTTCCCCCAAAGCCGCCTCCGACATAAACGCTCGATGGATTGGCTGAGATAGCTTCGGCGAGATCCAGAGGTCCACCGCCCCATGACTTAGCCCATTGGAAAATGCCGACACCGTTGAACTTGCTTAAGAAAACATCCTGCCAGGTGGGAAACGAAGTATGGATGTCCTCGCCCGGACCTGGATCCATGTCGACAATTCCCCCGAAAATCCCCGCGATATAAACATCCGACCCGCTGATTGCGACCGCATGACTCTCACAGCCGCTCCCCGCGCCTCCCCACGTTGCAACGCCGAGATAGTCCCCATTGGTATTGAATTTACTCAGGAACGCGTCAGGCTTCCCGATTGCGGTGTGAAAGTCCTCTCCGGGTCCCGGGTCGAAATCGACGGTTTTTGAGAAGTAGCCGGTTACTAAAGCGTTTCCTGAGCTATCCGTTGCCACGGAATATGCAAGAGTGCCCGGTAGTACTCCAGAATCGCCCCATGACCGGACCCATCCATAACTTCCATCGACATTCAACTTGATAAGCACTGCGTCGTTGCCAACGCCGGAGGAGCGAATGTCCTCGCCCGGTCCCGGGTCAAAATCGATCGAGCCGTAAAATTGGCCCGCGATGAAGACACCGCCGGAATTACTAATTGAAACCGATATGCTGTACAGCCAGTCATCGTCGGGCCAGGTTTTGACCCAAAGGAACTCCCCATCGGGGCTGAACTTGCTAAGAAACATATCCCAGTCCCCGTCTGCCGTCCGATTTTCCTCGCCGGTTCCCGGATCGAAATCGATGGTTTCCATGAAGTAGCCAAGTACATACGCGTTGTCTGAATTGTCCACAGCGCCTGCGCTTGATTCAATTGTTCCATAGCCATCCCATGTACGCGCCCACAGGAACACCCCATTCTTGTCGAACTTGCTCAAAGCCGCTCCATATTGGCCGGTACAAGTATGTATATCCTCTCCCAAACCGGGATCCATATCGGCTGCGCCGTCGAACGTTCCCGACACCAGCAGGTCTCCCGCGGAATCCAAAGCCACGCCTTGAGCACGGTTCCAGTAATTGCCGCCCCATGACCTCGCCCAGCCTTCCTTGACATGCAGATTTATAACATTCCAGGCGTCTATCGCGCCAAGGTTCGGGTCGAGTTCTTTTTCAATAACCCGGACAAGCATGGGGTAGTCGCCCCAGACCGATCCGAAGGAGTTCGTGATTGTGCCAATGTATAAAAAACTTTCATCGCCCGTCTGTTCGGAGTAAACCAGTTCCGCGAGTCCCTCGAACAAATCCGGCGCTTCAGCGGTCACAGCGCTGATTGAATCGAATCCCTGGTGATCGAAAACTTCGACAGCAATGGGAACCGAGCTTCCAACCGAGGAATTCGACTCATCCATCGTGACAGAAATTTTGTAAGCTTCAAGGCAGTTGGCTTCCGGGGGGAAGTCGGTCAAAGGATCGATGACGACTTCGACAGGCTCCCAGCACGCGTCGACGGCATAGCCGAAATGGATCGGACCAGGGGGTGCGTAAACGCGAACAGTGCGGGTTTCAACGCCCCCGGCCTCGAACATGCGTCGCGGCGCTTCCCTCCGGTATGCGATAAACGGATTCAGAGTCGCATTCAGATCGCCGCCGGTAGCTAACTTGCCCGGGGTGTATTTCAGAATCGGAAGATTCGGTCCTGACTGCGGATACTCGGTCGGATTGAAAAGAGTCGTGAATCCGTCTGCGTTAAGCATGCGGGGGACACTGTCGCCGGTGCCTGCCATCCGTCCGCTGACAGGGAAGACAAAATCCGCCTGCGCGAACAATATTCCTCGGACATCGAAACCTGTGAATTTTACAAGGCCGGGGTATGGATGTTTCAAAGTTACATCAGCTTCGAGCACATTGGGTTCGACCTGATGAATATTTTTAATGGTCAGGCAATTCAGGCAGGGTGGTGTTTCGAGCAGCTTGACCATGTTGAGGTGCATTTCCGCGGTACGCAGGGCATGGATTTCGGCGGAGCTGCGGTCGGTACCGATGGTCACATCCCAGGCTCCCCACAACAGGTGATTTGAACCGCCGGAACCCACCTCTGTTTTCGATGGGAGAACAGGCGGCGAGTAGATGGGATAGATGGGATCGTCCGCGCCGCTGCCGCATCCGACAACCGCAAGTATGATAAAAGTAAAGGTGAGAATCCAGGATTTCATCGGGACACCGACCTTTTGAGGAGATAATCTACATCTAAATCTTATCTGGTGAGAGAGACCTTGTCAAATGCTGGGGTTTTCATAAAAATAGGTGCCGGACGCCTATTTAAATAAATATATATGTTAACCTTTCTCCGATTTTCCCGGACGCCCAGGTCTTTCCCGTCTTCCAACCGGGTATCCCAAAATTTTTTCGATCCTCCTGAGAAACACTTTATCTCCCAGCGGACGACTTGTTTCTGTATAACGCTCGATCGTTTCGGCAAACATGCTGTCCTGCGACTGCTCCATCAATTCCGCCCAGCCGATCTTTTGCGACAATTTTTTCCACCTGTGCGGATCGATAAGTCCGGTGAAATCATCCCCGCCAAGGTGAGCTTTCGCGCTGGACCAGAGCCAGTCCGTAGGAGACTCGACCAGTCCAGCCCGCACAGGATTGTAGTCAACATACAGAAGCGCCGAGATATAGTGCGAATCATCCATCGGACACGAATAAAAACGTCGCTCCCAGACATGCCCTGTCATTTTCTTGTGGAGATTTTTCGCGCGGGAAAACTGGCATGCAGTCTGTCCGATCGCGCTCGAAAGTGATTCTTCAGTGGGCGGCGTAACGATGAGATGAATGTGGTTATCCATTAAACAGAAGCCGTCGACGATCAGACCGGTCCGAAGACACTGTTTTTTTAAAATAGCCAGATATTCAATGCGATCAAAATAGGAAAAAAATAAATTTTTCCGATGGCTACTTCGATGTGTAACGTGATGAGGGACCCCTGGTACGATTATTCTTGGTGGACGTGGCATGACGATATTCTATCACAAACACATCCATTTAAATAGGCGTCCGGCACGAATGGCACATTTTTAAGGGTTCTATGCCGCATGAATAAAGGAATCTCTGGGTTCATTTAGGAGCCCGTAGTTTTTTCCCCTGCGTTTTCGTTTTCGCGGTTCACGCCTTCCCGGACGATAGGGGACGGTGTCGACAGCCAGATGATCCAACAACAACTCATACGTCCTCTCCGGATCGCCATTGAAAAGTCCCGGATTGAAATACCTGTTCAGCCTCTGAACTGTCCCCTTGAAGCTTATCCTGCGCGGCGGCAATCCCGCTTTGCGAGCCGCATCCAGGATTACGCCCCGTATTATGTTGTACGCAAGCAGCCCCATCCACACCTCGCTGCGGCACCTCTCAGGCCTCTTGCGCTTAAGCAGATCCAGTCCCATCTCCGTCTTGATGTCATCAAAACTTACCTCAATTTCCCATCTGCGCCTATATAAATCTATCAATTTTTCTCTGGTATACCGCCTGCGGTCCAGAAGCGTGCTGAACAGTATCATGTCAAGCTCAATCCCGTCGTTTGTCATTCGGCTGAACCTTATCGCGCGCACGACCATGTGTTCCGGAAGATCGTCACGCTCAGTCCATTTCAACTCCTGTTTTCCGCGCTCCCAGATCACGATGTAATCGTCCTTCCCGATCTCTATCAGTTCCTTGTTTTCAAGCGCATTGTATCTCTGAGCCATCACGAGATCGACCCGCAGATCGAGCAGCTTCGCGAAGTCAGCATAGGAACAAAGCCCGTTGTCGGCGATCACTATGTCGCCCTCATTAAGCGTCGGCCACAGTTCGCGGAACAACGCGCGTTCATGTCCCATTTCCCCGCCGCAGGCCACATCGAGGATTGTTCCCGACTGAAGCCCCATCAATGCGGCCAGGTACATCACGGGCTGGCCGCAACCAGGCTTCTGCCCCGGCGGTTGCGGGTATTCGCGCTGGTTCGCCTTCGTGTCGGGAAGCTGCACCGATGTCCCATCGGCCACCACAACATTGCGCCCGAACGGCCGTCGTCGCTGGTCTGCCACCTTCTCGATCTCGCGCCCGACCGATGTCATGATTCCCTTCAGCGGCTCTTCCGAAAGACGGTTTCTGGAGTTGCTGTACGCCTGCGATTCAGGGCTCGTGTATGGAGCCAGCAGTCCACTGCCTATGCCCCATGCAACCGCGTCGGTGCACGATATTCCCGTCGTGCTCTGATTCAGATAAAGCTGAAACAGTGTCCATTCATTATATGTGCGGTTGCGCTGCGTGTGCTCACGGAATACCTCTTTGACATGTTCCTTGCTGATGAATTTCCCCGCTGATTCGAAAACCTTGCTCTTGTACTTGCGGATTTCCCCAAGAACGATGTAGGATTTCATGTGCGTCTCCTTTTTGTTTGGGCTAAACAAAATTATATTTTCACGGAGACGCTTTTTCAATTTTCAGCAATGTCCGATCATTACTGCCTTTGAACCGCTAAATTGGTGCCATTGGCGTCCGGCACCTATTTGGGCACCTATTTGGGTAATTTTGACAAACATATCCATTTAAATAGGCGTCCGGCACCTATTTGGGGTGCCTATTTTGACAAACATATCCATTTAAATAGGCGTCCGGCACCTATTTAATCCGCCCATTTATTAGGACATTTCTACTTCGGTCAAATAGGACATTCTCGCGTTGGTGCTGCAAAGTAGAAATGTCCCCTTGATGCGATGGTCGAAAAATGTTACTTTTCTCCGGTTTCCCTGATGAGGGGATGTTAGTATGTCTATGCCCTTGCGACGGCAGGGGCGTCAAAGGGAGTTTTATTGTGGCTGACATTCAGAGCATCAGAAATGTTGCGCTCGTGGGTCACGGCAACTGCGGCAAAACCAGCATCGCGGAGGCCATGATCTACGATATCGGAGACACGACCCGAATCGGGACAATCGAGGCCGGCAACACCGTGCTCGACTACCTCGAAGAGGAGACCGCGCGGAAAATTACCATCTCGACCAGCTTATATCCGCTCCCGTGGAAAAAGAAAGAGATCACTCTTATCGACACCCCCGGCTTTCCGGACTTCATCCTCGAGGCGAAGACATCGCTCATGGGCGCGGACGGGGTCGTGGTGATTGTCGACGCGCTCTCAGGCGTTGAGGTAATGACCGAGAAGGTGGTCGCGTTCACCGACGATTTCAAACTCCCGAGAATTTTTTTCATAAATAAGCTCGACCGCGAAAACGCGGACATCGATGTCGCGCTCGACAGCATCAAGACCGCTTTCGGACGTCCGCTTCTTCTCACATACCCGATCGGAAAAGAAGCGGGATTCAACGGCGTTGTCGATCTACTCGCGAATTCAGCATACAAGTTTACAGGCGACGGCAAAAATCCCGAGAAGATCGATATTCCAGCGGCAATGGCGGATGAGATCGCCGCGGCTCGCGCCGAGATGATCGAAAATATCGCCGAGACCGACGAGTCGCTCATGGAGAAGTTTTTCGCCGACCAGGCCCTCACAAGAGATGAACTTTCTGCGGCGTTGAAGAAAGCGGTTGTGTCGAGGGATGTTCTTCCGGTTCTTTGCGGAAGCGCCACTAAAAATATCGGTATACAAAATCTGATGGACGCAATCGTCGAACTGCTTCCGTCGCCTGCAGACATGCCCGCGCGCAAGGGTATCAATCCGAGGACAAAGTCAGAGGCCGAACGGAAACCTTCTGCTAGTGAACCGTTCAGCGCGTATTGTTTCAAAACCATGATCGACCCGCATGCGGGACGTCTGAACATCATCCGCGTGTATTCCGGCAAGATCTCATCGACCGACCCCGTTTACAACTCGGTTCTCGAAGAAAAAGAGAGGATGAGCGGACTGTACCTCCTGAAAGGGAAGGAAAGGAAACCGGTCAACGAACTTACGGTCGGGATGATCGGGGCGATTCAGAAACTTGACAAAACTCGGACCAATCACACCCTTTGCGCTCAGGATGCTCCCATTGTTTTCGAGCCGGTCAAGTACCCGCAGTCGGTGTTCTGGCTCTCTATCACTCCAAAGAGCCGTGAGGACGAGCAGAAAATGTCGCAGGGGCTTCAAAGAATTGTCGAGGAGGACGCGACGTTCCACGCCGACCGCAACGCCGAAACCAAGGAGCTTGTCATCAGCGGCATGGGACAGGCTCACCTGACAACGTCGCTCCAGAAATTAAAAAATAAATTCGGCATTGAGGTAGACACGAAACCGCCGAAAATCGCCTTCCGCGAGACAGTAAAGGGCAAGTCCGAGGTCCAGGGTCGTCACAAGAAGCAGACAGGCGGCGCGGGACAGTTCGGCGAGTGCTGGCTCAGGATGGAGGCTCAGCCTCGCGGCGAGGGATTCCTGTTCGAGGACGCGATTTTCGGAGGCTCGATCCCGCGGCAGTTCATCCCCGCGGTCGAGAAGGGCGTACGGCAGGCACTGGATGCCGGACCGCTTTCCGGTTCGCCGGTGGTCGACGTCAAAGTCACTGTCTACGACGGAAAATATCACGCGGTCGACTCTAAGGAAATCGCGTTCATCACCGCCGCACGGAAGGGATTCAAGGCGGGATTCCAGCAGGCGCAGCCGATACTGATGGAGCCGATCTACAACATCGAGATCACCGCCCCGTCCGAAAACATGGGCGACATCATGGGCGACCTCACCTCCAAGCGCGGACGAATCCTCGGCACCGACAACAAGGGCAAGTACATCATCGTGAAGGGCACGGTCCCGATGAAGGAGATCCTGAGCTACTCCGCGGACATCAACTCGATGACTGGCGGACGGGGCAGCTTCGAGATCGAGTTCAGCCATTACGACGAAGTGCCGCAGGAGATCGCGAAGAAGGTCGTCGAGGCGTACCAGGCCGGCCGCAAAGACGAGGACGAGGAGTAGTTCTTTCTTTCTACAACCTTGTAGCACGGCCTTTCAGGCCGTGACCGGGTCGAATGGACTTTCAGTCCATTTGCTCCATCAATCATCATTTGTGCATGTCACGGACTGAAAGTCCGTGCGACTCGATCACGGCTTAGAAAAGCCGTGTTACATGCGCAGCCCGCGCATGATCCCTAAGTCCCAATCTTATTCCAAATCCCAAATCCCAAATCCCAAATCCTGTGTCGCCTGTAAGCAGAGCGAGTCTTCAATTCTGGGTGGCGCCTGTAAGCGGAGCGAGTCCGCGAGCGTAGCTTACAGGTGTTGCAGCTAATTGTGATTATGATATAATTAATCGCAAATGTTTTACCGATCGGAGGTATACCGGTGATTATCAAATCAATCAGTTGGATGCCAACAATTCTCCTGTGTGCGATAGGCCTTCTGTCATGTTCAAACGGAAGTCCTGTTGATCAGAGCCCGATTCCACCCGTGGTTCCTGACATGACAAATGCCGAGACTGTGCCGGTGGAGTCAACAGGCCATTCCCTGTGGGGCTATTACCTGGTTCGTATTGACGAAAACGATTATTCCGCCGAGATTATTCCCGTCAGGGCGACAGCAACTCATTGGAACATTATCCAGTTCCTGGAGCAGGCGCCGTGTACAAATTGTTTCAAGCTGGCAGGAATCACTCCGAATCCGGATGGGACACTCAATATAAATATCTCCATCAAACATCCGTTCTCTAATATGAACCTGACAGGTTTCGATGTAAGCGGGATCGCGATGTTCAACGGGAGCCATGTGTTCCTCGAATCGGGGCTCATCATGTCGGACCGGACATTGGGCGAAGGGGAGGTTGTCAACGCCGACGGCTACACGACTCTGTACAATCCGACCACAGCAGGACATGGTCTCGAGGGTTACATTAAGGGAAAACTGGCCAATGCGACTGCACTGACTGCCACGCTCAACGGGTACAAACGGTTTGTGTCGGAAGATCCTGCAAACATCAGGAACGCTTTCCATGCGGACGATGAGATTATCGTTAGCTACCGGACAGACATGCCAGACTCGCCCAATCCCTGGATTTTCGGTTATGCAGTGGATGCCTCCTGGGCGCCGCCGATCAATAAGCCGGTCGTCGATCCCATGACAGATTTCGGACCTGAAGCGAATTGTCCGGAAGCATGGAAGATCGATATCCAGGATTTGGGACCCGGGCTCACTTCGCAAGGCGAGACAACGATACTTCAGATCGATGTATACGACTGGCAGGGCATGGACATAACGCACCCGGTTTTTGTTGAATGTCCACAGCTTTTCGATTGGGAAACTCAGGCGGCCTGGAAATCGGATGAGGCCGGGTTCACTCGATACGAGGCTGTAATTGGGAACGCCAAGTTAGCGCCTGCAGGGACGTATATCTGCCTTGTCAGCAAGGAAGCGAATGAGAATAATATAGCGAAACCATGGCTGGATATATCGGCATATCAAACTTTTTCAGTGAATGTGGAGGGAGTACCGAATAACCCCGTGGATGTCACTCCTCCCTGGTTGAATTTCAGCCCGGATGATATATGCGTGGATGGCAACTACGCTTACATCGCGGGCGGAGTTAACGGGCTGCACATATTCGATATTTCCGATCCGGCAAATCCCGTTTGGGTTAACAAGGTCGATATGCCTGAGAGTGCCCGTGGAGTCGCGGTATCGGGATTATTCGTGTATGTCGCGGCTGGCGGGTCGGGCTTGCAGATAATCGATGTCAACCCGCCGACTTCGGCCTACATTGTCAAATCGGTCGATACGCCTGGAAATGCAGCGGATGTGGCGGTATCGGGAGGTTTCGCGTACGTCGCTGATGGTCCTTCAGGACTTCAAATAATCGATATCGAGCCGCCGTCATCGGCTTACATCGTCAACTCGGTTGATACCCCTGGGAGTGCCCAAGGGGATGTCGCGGTATCGGGAGGTTACGCGTACGTTGCTGATTATAATTCACTTGAGATAATCGATATCGAACCCGCCGCGGCGGCTTACATTGTCAAGTCAGTCCCCACGCCTGATACTGCCCTTGGAGTCGCGGTATCGGGTGGTTACGCGTACGTCGGGGATGGTATGTCAGGACTTGAGATAATCGATATCGAACCGCCGGCATCCGCTTACATTGTCAGTACAGTCGATACGCCTTATAATGCCACTGGAGTCGCGGTATCGGGAGGTTACGCGTACGTAGCGGACGGGTTGTATTCAGGACTTCAGATAATCGATATCGAACCGCCCGAATCGGCTTACCCTGTCAAATTAGTTCCTACGCTTGGTATTGCGACCGGAGTTGCTGTATCGGGAGATTTCGCATACGTCGCGGATGGCGTTTCAGGACTAAAAATTATCGATATAGCCCCTCCGGAATCGGCTTACATGTTCAAATCAGTCGCTACGCCTGGCGATGCCGTGGGAGTCGCGGCATCGGGGAGTTACGCGTGTGTCGCAAATCGGGAGTCAGGACTCCAAATAATCGATATTAACCCCCCGGAATCGGCTTACATTATCAAACATGTCGCTACGCCCGGTTATGCGGTGGGAGTCGTCAAATCCGCGGGTTACGCGTATGTCGCCGATATGTTTGAAGGGCTTCAGATAATCGATATCAACCCGCCTGAATCGGCTTACATTGTCAAATCAGTCGCTTTGCCTGGTAATAACTCTGGAGTCGCGGTCGCGGACGGCTACGCGTACATTACGGTTGGGAATTCAGGACTTCAGATAATCGATATCGATCCGGTGGATTCTGCTTTCCTTGTCAACATAGTCGTTACGGGCGGTGGAGCCTCGGGAGTGGCGGTATCGGGTATTTACGCATATGTCGCAGTTGGCTCGCCCGGTCTTGAGATATTCGACATCGACCCGCCAAATTATACTTACAGTGTCAAAACAGTCGATACGCCTGATTATGCCTATGGAGTCGTGGTATCGGGAGGCTACGCGTACGTCGCGGATGATGAGTCCGGGCTTCAAATCATCGATATTGAACCGCCGGAATCGGCTTTCATTGTCAAAACTGTCGATACACCTGGTTCTGCCGAGGGAGTCGCGTTGTTGGGAGGTTTCGCATATGTCGCGGATTCGCAGTCAGGACTTCAGATAATCGATATCGAACCGCTGGGATCTGCTTTCATAATCAGTTCAGTTGAGACACCTGGTTATGCTAGGGGAGTCGCGGTATCGGAAGGTTTCGCGTACGTCGCTGATGGTAGCGGGTTCAGAATCATTAAGCTGTGGTGAGAACCGAATGTCACGGACTGAAAGTCCGTGCGACCCGGTCACGGCTTGGAAAAGCCGTGTTACAGACTCCATGCGCGGCCCGCGCATGCCACATGCTAAATCTGATTAAATCTGCTATGCTTTCCGGCGTTTGGTGGAACTTTATCCGCCATTGGGGGGTCTTATATCCATAATTATACCCCGGTGCCCCGAATCGCGCCGCGACAGGAGATTAATGATATGCATTTTCGATCACTTACCCGTACGTCCCTTTGCTCCACATTCTTCTTATCACTTTTCTTTGCCCTCTTCTTCAACCTTCTAATTCCCGCGTACGCTGAAATCGAGACCATGACTGTCTCCGAGCTTTCCCCCGGAATGAGGGGTGTCGGACGCACCGTCATCAAGGGGACGGACATCAGCGAGTTTAATGTTGAGATCATCGATGTGTTCGCGAAAATGGGGTGGAACGGCGGTCCGCTGATACTTTGCAGGCTTTCCGGTCCGGTTGTCGAAGCGACGGGCGGAATCGCGGGCGGATTCTCGGGAAGCCCGGTGTTCATCGACGGAAAACTCATCGGAGCGTTGAGCGCGGGATGGGCGTACACGGACGGTATGGTCGCGGCCGCTACTCCGATCAACGAGATGCTCAAGGCGTTTACGTACCCGACCGACGAGCCGCCGAGACTCACCGATAACCTTGCCTGTCTTGATGCACCGATCGAAATTGACGGAAGGACAATCGAAAGCATCCTTGTCGCGAATTACGACGACGATATCAGCGAACTCGAGGGAATCTATGGTCCTGAGACGATGGTGCTGACGCCGTGCAAAACCCCGCTGATTGTTTCGGGTCTTAACGGCGCCGCATTCGATAAATTAAACGAATTCGTTCAGGAAAATTTGCCGTATCTCGACCTCGTACAGGGTCCCGGAGGCGGTTCGGAGGACGGGACTCCGATGCACCTCGGTCCGGTCGACCTCCAGCCGGGCGCGAGCGTGGGCGGACAAATAGCGAGCGGGGATCTGGACCTGACCGCGGTCGGAACGCTCACATGGGTAGGGGACGACGGGAGGTTTCTCGCGTTCGGACACCCGTTTCTCGGTACGGGTGTGACCAACATGCCGTTTGTATCTTCCAGGATTCTTTATACGTTGCCGTCGGAAGCCGGGTCGTTCAAGATGGGCGAGGCTGACGAAGTTGTCGGCACTATCACACAGGACCGCCTCACAGCGGTCGGCGGGTATTTCGGCCAGGCGCCTGATATGGTGGATATCAATATGAAAGTGATCGACCGCGATATCGACCATACGGAAAGATTTTCAACGAGCGTTCTAAAAGACGAGCAGTGGCTTCCCATCCTCGGGCTAATCACGCCGTCTCAGGGGTTGTCGTATGCGATGGACCGCATGGGCGGCGCGACATGTGTAATCAAGTGGTCGGTGACTGTAGATGAATTCGAGAAACCGATTGAGCGCGAAAATCTGTATTTTTCGTCATACTCGGCGTCCGATTCTCTTATGGAGCTTTACGAACTTCTGAACATGCTAACCGCCGGTAACATGTTCAAGGAAGTGAACATCAGCTCAATAGATATAGAAATCGAGTGCACATCGGTGCGTCAGACAAGCGATATCATCCGTGCGCGGTTCCAGAACGCGCCGAACATGGGTCCTGGCGCGGTAGGATATTCCGGTCCGGTTGAAGTCGAGCCTGACAAGGCTGAAAAGGATCGGAGGTTATCGGAAGGAACGCTCGTACCGGGCGCCGGCAGCGAAGAAATGCAGGAGATGCCGGTGGAAGAGCCGATGCCGTGGGGTACAGACCCCGGTTACGATACGGGCTACGTGGATCCCACCATGCCGGAAATGGTGAAATATCATCCCGGCGACACGATAGAGGTACTCGTCACCCTCCGTCCGTGGCGGGGCGATTCATTCGATAAAGTTATCGAACTCGAAATCCCCGAAGATTTCCCGGCAGGGGTTACATCGGTCGAAATAATGGGCGGCATGTATTCGTACTACTATGGGATGTACGGTGGAATGACCGACATGTCAGGCATGTACTACGCTCCGACCAGCTATCTCACCCCGCCTGAAAGCCTTGAGGAAGTGGTCGATGAATTCCTGGCGCGGGACAAGAACAATGCCATCGTGTTAGGAATCCTGAATCCGCTCATCGAGGACGATCCGTATTTTTACCTGCAGGACAATTATGAGGCCAGCGAGCAGCTTACGACATCGATCGAGCTGGGCGATGTGGTCCAGGGTTATTACAGCCTGCCGGTCGAGATTGTGTCTAACGATGCGGCGTTGGAAGGCGCAGCTCCCTCGGAGGAGGACTTATTGAATGCCCTTAATGAGACTTATACTGAAGAAGCCATTGTTACCGAGGAGGGCGCCAGCACCGATGGAGGCGGAGACGGCAACCCGCACCGCCATTGATTCCGGGCTAAAATTCGGCACATACAGTTACAGTAAATTAACGAAAGCGTAAAATACTGTCGGCACAAAAGGAGGCGGATATAATGTTCGCTCCTAAAATATATGTAATTTTCACTTGCATTCTGATTATCGCTTTTATGTTTGTCTCCTGCAAACCGAAAACTGTGCAGACCGACACCGGGACTGGGGACGGATCGAATGTAACGGGAACAACGAACGATACAGGGGTCGGAGACATCACCCTTACGACCTCCGACGGATACACAATCGCCGGTACTTTTATGGACGGCGAGGGCGAGGGAAAACGTCCGGCGGTCCTTCTGATTCACATGCTTGGATCGGATCGCCACGCCTATGATGAGTTACAGTCAAAGCTCGCCCTGAAGGGGATCAGCTCGCTTTCGATTGACCTGCGGGGTCACGGCGATTCCACTGCCGGTGGCACTCTCGATTACAAGGCTTTCACAATCGAAGAGTGGCAGGCCGCGCTTAATGATTTGAGAGCCGGTATGGAGAATTTGAAGGCCCGCGACAATGTCGACCCTAAGCTGACCGGCATGATTGGCGCGAGTATCGGCGCGAACATGGCTGTCGCTCTCGCTGCCGACGAGTTTTTATCGGGCGCTCAGAATCCTCCCAATGCGCTGGTGCTCCTCAGCCCGGGGCTTAATTACAAAGAATATCAACCGCTCGAGGGCGGGTTGATCCATGAACTTCGCAGGATCCCGGTTTTTATCGTCAGCTCTCCCGGAGATGCCCAGAGTTATCCGGGATCTCAGGCAATGAGCCAGGCGTCGAAAGGCACCCTCCGCGAGTTCGAGGGGAACGGTCACGGCACCGCGCTTTTTGAAACTCATCCTGAACTTATGGATGAAATCGCGAACTGGCTTTATGACAGGGTCGCGAACCAGGCCGGAGCGGACGAAACCGCGCCGACAAATATCGATGAACCGGCGTCGACTGGCGACGGAGCGACCACGGGACAATGACACCTGCTCAGAGGACACTTCGAGACGCCGCTGTAATCGAGGGAACCGGCGCGTTCACGGCTCGAAACATCCGTCTGGAGATATGTCCTGCACCGGTTAATCGCGGGGTAATTTTCGAACTTGAAATCGACGGGAATACATACAGTATTCCCGTTTCAATTAGTAACATAGTGGAAAAGGAGAATCGGACGGTACTGGCATGTCCGGAGCATCCCGATAAGCGGGTTAATTTCGTGGAGCACATACTCGGGACGCTGCATGGGCTTGAAATCGACAACGCAGTGATCCGATTGAACGCGGAGGAGGTCCCGTTAATCGATGGAAGCGCGGAACCCTTCATCATGGCGATCGAAAAAAGCGGCATTGTCGAACAGGACGCGGAGCGCGATGAAATAATCGTCGAAAGGCCTTTATTCATCGACGAAAACGGACTTCTGATTGTGCTTCCGTCCGAGAATTTGAAAATTTCATATTACCTCGATCATCCGGAGGACATAATCGGCAAACGTCTGGCGCACATCGATGTCACCATTGAAAATTTCCGAAGGCGGATAGGTCCGGCAAGGTCGTTTATCAAAGAGGAATGGATCGAGGGGATTCTGGCGTCGGGTGAGGTGACAAATATGGATGAAAGGCAGGTTCTGATTGTCGGGAAAGATTCAATCAGCCAGCCGCTGAGGTTCGCCGATGAGTACAATTACCACAAGATGCTTGATATCCTCGGCGATTTTTACCTTGCCGGAAAACGTATCCGCGCGCATATCATCGGGATACGTTCGGGTCACGCGCAGAATCGGGAGATGATCGGGAAGATTATTGGAGAATTTTCTGATTGATTACTTTGTGTTATACCAATTTCTCTATAAAAAATTGTTTTAAACGGAAAATCCCATGTGTCCGTCTCAAGCGGAGCCTGCGTAGCTTGAGACGGAAAATATTAACCTCAGAATAATTCGTGCCATGCCCAACACGGCTTCCAGCCTGTTGGGCATGCCTCTATTTATCACTGTTTCAGCAACATGCCCAACTTATGTCTCCGCTGACGCTCCGACATAAGTTGGGCATGGCACACAGAATATAGTGATTTTCATCAGTCCGCCAGAATATTATCTCATTCCTCTTCTGGCTCCGGCGGAGGCGGTTCGTATATTATCACGCCCTTGGGAAGGTTCATGTCGAATGTGAATTCTTCCCACTTCATCAGGTCGCCGTTGAAAACGACATCCAGAATTTCGGGACGTCCCGCCTTCAGGTAAAACCCCACCGCATCCTCGAATTCCTTTACCTCGTCCTCCAGCATCATGCCGGTAAAGAGTTTTCCGTCGCGGTTCCTTACAGTCACCCAGCATTCAGCATGGGCGGTCAGTTTCAATGTAAAATTTGATTCTTCAGATTCTTCTGATTCTTCAGATCCATCTGTCGATGCAAGCTCCGGAGGCTCTTCGGTTTCGATGCTTGGAGCCGTTTCTTCATTGTTTAATAAGAGGTCGGAGCCGGACGTGTCGCTTGTTTCAGTGATCGGACTGACCTCGCCGTGCTCGGTCTCAACGGAGGGTGTTGTTGACGTTGGCGCTTCGGAAGTTGTCACGCCGAAAGAAAATTCCGTGTCGGTTTCTCTTGGAGACGTTTTCGTTCCGTGCCATGCAAGCCAGACCCCGTCGCCGGTGATCAGGTAGTTTCCTCTGAAGCTCAAGCCGTCCGCGCCGATTTCGAAAAATGCCTCCCCTGTTAACTCGGTTCCGTCGTATTCGGACATCGACCATGTCGCATTCAACGCGTTATCTCTGGCTGTACCGGTAAGGACTCCGTCGTAACCGAATGTTCCTGTTACGGCGCTGCCGGAGGCTGTTGTCTCGATATATCCGAGATTCGTGTCCCATGCGCCGGTCCACGCGCTGCTTGCGACAGCGACCGGTTCGGGCTGCTCGGTTTCTTCAGGTATTGCGGGTTCTTCCGGTGTCGTATTTTCACCCAGCTCCGGTGGAATATTGGTTGGGATGTATTCGAGTGCGTTTCGATCGCCGACATCGAATGTGTTGGCGGCAAACCAGGTTCCGTTCCAGTCTCCGTGTTCGCTTTCTTTCGCGGTGCTCTGGTAGGATCCGCTAAAACTTCTGGCATCATCGTTCATACGCATGCGTCCGCGTCCCCATTCGCTAGCGCCCAGCGTGTAATTGAAGTTCAGCACCCCGTCCTCGTTGATCGTCCCGCCGATTTCTCCAATCGTTCCATAGACGCCCCATACGGTGTCGTCCGCCTGCCAGAGGGCCATACGGCCGACTTCTGTCTCCCAGATGCCGTCGAACACCGGGATCGCGGGGTCCGATGTCTGTCCGTAGGACGGCACCGTAACGATGGATGACGTTATCAGTAACAAAAGGAGCGCTGAGAGTGCAATTGTGTATTTAGGAATAGACACTTTTCCGCCTCCGTATCTTTTCGGGTAGTATATCATGGTTTTATATCGATTTAATTCGTTCAAAGTGAAGACGTTCTGGAATTACTTCCGGAAGCCTTTGACCTTGACAGTAAAATCCACCCCTCCAGTTCCCCATAGGCGTCCATTGAACGATTTTCCGTCATCTGACATCGTTAGTTCACCTGAGCCGTCCATTAAAATCTCCGATGCACGAATTAACCATTTGAACGATAATGTCGGACCGAGTACTTCACCCCGAATAGTTCTCAAACTTCCTTGCCATTGACCAACCACAGCATTTTCAATTGTTACATTTATTTCACCACTGCTTGACACTGGGGTTATCTCCATCTCCCCAATATCCGTCATCCATGTGCCGGAAAAATCCTCCCTGAGATTGCCGGATAAAAATGTCCCGGTCAGGTCTGAGTGTTCTCCGGTGAATGAATTCTTTACCCAACCGGTAAATGAGTCCAGGGACGGGTCCATATCAAGATGCCCGGAGCCTGCATCAATCTGATTTTCGTAATTGATATCGAGTCCCCAGCCGTTCGCGGTTCCCTCAAGATTGTATACATTTCCGTTCAGGAGAAGCTGGCCTGTAACCTGGGTTTCGCTGATTTCCTGTTCGAAAATAAAAATGCCGTCATCGAACTCCCATGCGCCGCGCCACAGGCAGTAATCGACATCCGAGAGTTCTTCCACAAGCTCGCGTTCGCCGATCTTGCTTCCAGACCAATTGTTTCTAGTCTTGAGGTCTGTATCGAAAGCCCACCAGCCGGTGAAACTCAGACCGTCCTCCGATATTGTGAACTCGATGGGTCCCTGTGTCGGAAATCCCTCACGAACCAGCGTCCATGTGCCCTTAAATTTGTAGTCCTTAGCAGTGCCGAAAATCCGACCATCGCCTTCGTCGGACGTATAGAATCCGACAACCTCAGTGCCGTCCTGCGCAAGTTCCATCCTGCCGTAATTTGTGCTCCAGATACCGTCCCACGATGGATATACAACCGTGTGTTCTCCGCCGCGGCTCTCGACCTGCGCTTCAGTGCCGGATACAGCCATTACCGCGGTTACAATCAATGTAAGAACCAGAAAAAATGGCTTGATATATATCGTGGAAAATTTCATTTCGGCAAGTGTTTGTTTTTACATCACGTCCGGCGTATCGATCCCCATAAGCCCGAGTCCGGCTTCAAGCGTGACCCTGACAGCCCTGACCAGAATCAGTCTGTGACGTCGCACGTCCGGTTCGGCGATCAGAACCGGACATTGGTGATAAAAGTCCGAGTACGCGACAGCGACATCATAAAGATACGACGCGAGATGTATCGGCTTCTTCTCGTCAACGACTTTTTTAACAATATCCGGGAATCTCGCGAGCAGTTTTATCAACTCGACCTCGATCGGTTTCAATACGCCGGAAAAATCCGAATCGACGATGGAGTCCGGTAAATCGATTCCCTCTGAGACGGCTTTACGGAAGATGCTCGCGGCGCGGGTCGCGGCATATTGGATATATGGAGCCGAGCGCCCGTTGAAATCGAGGACCTCGTCGAAGTCGAACTCGATTTTTTTGTTTGTGTCGACCCTGAGCATCCCGTATATAAGCGCGCCTTTCGCGACAGCCTCGGACACTTCCGCCTTTGATTTATCGGCGAGGTCCGGATTTTTCTCGCGAACGACATTCAATGCCCGCTCCCTGAGTTCGGCGATGACGTCGTCATAAAGAACAACCTGTCCCGCGCGGCTGGAAATCTTCCCGGACGGCAGCATCACGAGCTCATAAGAGAGATGGAAACATCTCTCCCACTGCGGGAATCCCATCAGACGCAGCACCTGGAAAAGCTGCTGGAAATAAAATTTCTGCTCGTTACCGACAACATATATCGACTCGTCGATATCGAATTCCTCGAATTTTTTCTTCGCGAGGGCGAGGTCCTTGGCGCCGTACAGCGACGCCCCGTCCGCGCGCACAAGAACCATCACCCTGAATTTATCTTTTACGGGTTCGCCAAACCGCTCGTGAAGCTGTTTGTCGATCTCGACAATTTTTGCACCGTTCGAATCGGCGACAATGCCTATTTTTTCAAGTTCACCGACAATTTTCAGCCCTTCTTCCTCGACCTGCGACTCGAAAAATTCGATGTCGAAATCCGCATCGAGTTCTTTGTAGATTCGATGGAAATCATCTAGCGACCATTGTCGGGTTACGTTCCAGAGATTATGAAGATTTTCATCCCTGGAATTCCATTTGTCCGCGATAATCTGGACTTCTTTGCCGCGATCCCAGATTTCTCCGAAGTCCGCGTGGTTCACAATATTTTTAAGTGTGTCGAGATTGTCGGATGCTGTGGGCGGATCAGCGGTTTCAGATATTTTCAAGCACGCCTTATAGAGCTTTTCAATAATCGCGGCGATCTCATCCTGCGGCCTGTTTTCGAAAAGGTCCTCCTCCTTTAACGCGATTGGCGCTATGGAAGGGTCGATTTCGAGTGATTTTATTAATGCGGTGTTCTGCCATTGCTCCCTGAGGTCGATAAGCAGAGGCTTGAGCGCGTCCCAGACCTGATTTTTCAAGTCATCCGACTCGGCAAGTTTAGCCGACGCATTGGCATACATATCGCCCAGATATCTGCCGCGGTTTTCGGTGATTGTATAAACCTCCGGACCCAACTGACTTAAAAACCAGAGCGATTTGAACACATGGCTGCCTATGTCGCCGTAATAATTTGCGGCGAGTGTCTCACGTCCCGCATACCTGAAGCACCGGACAAGACATGCGCCTGTTACGACATTACGAACATGCCCGACATGGAAAGCTTTGTGTGTATTCGGCTGTGAATATTCGACCATCACCTTTCCCGGAATCTCGGCACTCCTGCCCCAGTCGATTCCGCCCTGGAAAATACGGGCGGTAAGGTCGCGGCCGAAAGCCCCGGGATTATAAAAGCAGTTTACGTAACCCTTTACAGATTCCACTTTCTCGAATTCATCGGTTTCACTGAGCTTACGGGCGATCAGGTCGGAAATTTCATCCGCGCGTTTTCCCAGATCCTCCTTCGACGCGTCAGGATAAGCCGCGCGCGCGATCTGGAACACGTTTGAAACCGCGAGTCCTAGCTGCCCCTCGAAAGGGATTTCCCTCAGGGCCGGTTTGATGTCCGGCATATTATTTTTGGAGAGGATTTCCGTAACGAGCTGTATTAGTTTTTCGATCATCGCAGGACAAATCACTTTTTCCCGACAGGGGTAGCGTTATTATCATCCTTGCCGGAAATATATGTCTGGTAAAACTCGCGGACTTCCGGCTCGTCCAGAATGTCGATGGGTTCGATTCGCCGCCTACGTTCGACAAGCTCGGCGGCTTGGAGGAGCGACCGCTGCTGGCTCTGGAACGTCATCCACATCAACGTAAAAGCGAGCAATGCCGCCAGGAGCAGCGCTGCCGGGACGCTGCGGCGCATGTTTCGCGACTGCTGGGCCATCGTGACGCCCACGGTGCGATTTTCGTACGGCACCCCGACTTTGCGGTAATCGTCCAGGAGAATGTACAGCCCCGCGGTGTTCTGACTTGTCGAGAGAGGGAATCCCGCGCTCCCAGCCGTAATATTGTATTGAAGCGCGGCGCCGTTTCCGACTGAGACCATGTTGATGCTGGGCATTGTCGCTATCGGCCATCCCGAAAGTTTGACGTCGATGTACTTTGCAAGCCGGGGATTGTTGACGCGGATGAAGACATAAGGATCGTTTGCCGCGATAAACGCGTCCGCGCCGTTCAGGAGGTCCGCTGTCGCGCCCCTGTGGACATATCTCGTTCTAAGCTGGTCTTCGAGGACTCCGAGAACCGGGGAGTTGATGTTCTCCATGACATATTGGTGGAGCAGCATCGGCTCAGCGGCTTCGATGATCCCGCTCGACCCCAGGCCGTATCCGTACAGGGCCATCTGAGCCTCAGGTGGAAACCAGCTTTTCGCGTCCCTGTCCGTGAGAAGTTCAGGGGCCAGGTAGATAATATTATTATACTGTTGCAGCACGGGTTCTCCGCCCGTTAGCTCATTCGTTGAGACCACCTCAACTATCACGCCGGTTCTTTGATGGATCGCGAGCTGAGTCAGAGAAAGGGACAGGTTGCCTTCTTCTTCGGCATAAAACGTGGAGTAAAACTCGGGAAGGTCGAATATGGCGACCTGTCCGCGCCTGAGCCGCTTCGGCGGCGGTAAGAGGGACAGCGGCTGCGTGAGCTCGATCGCGTTCTCCTCCGGTCGCGACCAGTGATGCGTGCGCCGCTGGTTGAACCCGGAGCACCAGATCGGGTAGGCTCCAAGGGCTTTGATCATCTGAGCGATATGGACAATGTCGTTAAGAGCAGGTGGATCGGTGTTGTCCTTCTCGACCAGGACCAGGGCAATGCGGTTGTTTCTGATGACCTGGTTGACCGTCAGGGCGAGGTGCATTGCCGATATTTCGCTGCGGGGGTTGAGCGCGTCAAAAGTTTTCGATGAAAGCTTGAAGGAGATCACGGCTCCGTCGACACCCTTGGATACGAGCTGCCTGGTTGCGTCCGGGACTGTGACCATGCTCAGGTAGCCGTTGTCATTACGATAATTCAGGACAGGATCCATTCCGACAAGTATCATGTGCTTATCATCCACCTTAATAAATGCGTCGAGAAGTTCATCGAACGCCTCGCGTTTTTCATAAAGGCGGAAATCCTGCAAGTCTCTAAATTCGGGGCGATTATCCCAGGATCGCTGCGAATACCTGTTCAGGGGATAGGTCATGTAAATCGAACCCGTGAGCTGCGTGTAGGACGAGACTGTGAAGGGGGAGTAGTCGGACATCCCGATTACTCCTTCGCGTCCCCCGCCGGGAAACGACATTGTGACAGGTCCGCACAGGTACCAGCCAAGAAGGGCAGGCTCCTTACCGACAGCTCCGTAGAGGCTATAGACGAGTTTCTTCGAGGCGATGATTGTGTCAGGGTGGTACAAAATCGGAATGCCGGTACCGTCGGACCATCTCAGGTCGCCGTCGTTCCCTTTCGCTGTTTCCAGTTCAGGATCGACAAGGTAGCTTGTCATGATCCTCGATGGTCCGTTCGGACCCTTGAAAAACCATTTTGGCGCGCGATCCAGTTCCAGGGAGACGATTATTTTCAAGCCAAGGTCATCGGCATACTGGAGTAGATCCTGCAGTCTGGTTACATTGAGCTGGTTGGACTCGGGTTCAACAGCCAGCCAGTCGACCCTCAACATGAAGCACATGAATCCCATTTCAGCGGACTTTTTCATTCTGGCCCGAATTGATTTCGACGACTCTCTGGAGAGAGGCCCGGTGGAACACAGCCCCGAGGGGTCGAAATATTCTCCTTTCACCTGCACGACCGGAATCTGCTGGTAATTGTCGGTATGCAGGCTAAATAATGGGGGAGCCTCCAGCGAAGGCTGCAGAATGATTGTGGTAATTATCTCGCCGGTCACCGGGGGAGGGGGAGGACCGATCATTTCGGCAGACCAGCCGGAGGTCGGGAACTGCGGTGAGCCCTGTGTAACAGCCGGTCCGCCTCCATCTGGCAGGTCTTGTCCCACGGCAGGTGACGCGGGCGGGATCAACAGGAATAAAACCATGGCGCATACGGCTGCCAGTCTGACGGCAGTCCGTAATATAATGTCTGGTTCATATTTTTTCTTACTTGTCCGCAAGCTGCTCTTCCAGTATTTCCATTATTGTTTCGCCGCGAGCTTTCCAACTGTTTTGCCGGGCGACCTCGACGCGTTTCTTTCGCGCGGGAGATTCGGATTTTTCTTTGACAGCGACTTCCGTCAGCGCCAGAAATTCATCGGGACCGGACGCAATATATACAAGGTCCTCGTGACGCGCGATCTCCGGCAGGCCTGTCGACACAACCGGCAATCCCAGCGCGAAGTATTCGTAAAGTTTGAGGGGATTGACAACCCTCGTGAGATCGTTCAACTTAAACGGAATTGTACCAACATCGAACTGCCGTGCATACCACGGGAGCTCGATATACGGGACACGTCCCGGCACGTAAATGTTCGGGATGTTGTCCGGCGGACGATTTTCGTTCTTCCATGTACCCAGCAACACAAACGACCATTCCGGGTGTTTCCTGGCCATGTGAATGATGTGATCGGTTTCGAACCATGGTGCCAGGTCGCCCATGTAACCGATAATCGGTCTCTGGATCAGCGCCATATCGAGGACTTGCGATTCCGAAGTCGGGTCATTTCCCCCGTAAATGAAATGCTCGGCGTCGCAGCCGTTCTGTATCAGGAAACCGTTCGAATTGTAACCTATAACGCCGTCGAGAAGCTCCCTGTTCGTCGCTAAAACAAGGTCGACATTTTTTACGCAGCGATAGAGTGCTTTCCGGATCTCGCCCCGGTATTTTTCCTCGCCGGGAAATTCGCCGAACGCGTCGAAATAGTCGAAGATGGAGTAAATTTCATCGTAAAGGCCGAACGTGGACGCGGCATTCGGCGAGAACAGCCATGTGATGATTTTTTTGCCGGGCGGAAGCAGTGGTTTCAGCGCCTGCGCGGTCCGACGCGCCGTTCCGTCGATCGACCTCTTGAACCCGGTCGAACGGGGCACGCACGGCGGGGCTTTGAATATTTGAAGATTCAGGCCTATCTCCACCAGGCCTTTTTTATGAGCGTTCAACGCGGGATCGAGCGGTTTCCCGTCGAAAATTCTGCGAATTCTGGATGGTGTCAGCTCGACATAAATCACTGGCATATACTTGGAAATTTCGCGAGCCAGATGCTGGTGACGCTGCATCAATCCGTCGAACGGGATGCACTCGAGCATAACCATGACGCATTCTGAAATCGCCGTCATGCGCCCGCCTCCCTTTTCCGGGGGGATAGACCTTTTTTCCACAGTTCAAACACAAACGCGTTCCATCTGAGGTGCGGAAGCCAGCGCTCGCGGCGTCCCGGCTGAAGTAATATTCTCAAGCCGAAATATGCGACTTTCACAAGGGACCCTATGACCGTGCAGAATTGATACCACCGCATCATCGGTAGGGAATAGTGCTTCCGGAAGAATTTTTTCGCGCTGTCGTACTGCATAATCCGCCGATGCGACGTCATTTTCTCGAAGCTCTTGCCTTCGAGGTGCACTATTTTAACAGATGGGAGAAATCTTATTTGCCATCCCGCCCTTTTTATCCGGAGGCAGAGGTCGGTCTCCTCGAAATAGGCGAAAAATGTTTTTGAGTCGAACATCCCGACCTTTTCTATGACCTCCCTCCTGATAAAAAATGCGGCTCCGGAGACGTAATCGACACTCATCGGCTCTGTCATAGACTTGTTCGGAATCACTCCCAGGGCGCGGCGAGCGTTTCCCCATATCGATCCGGGAAGAAATGCGGTGGTGAAAATACTTATGAAGCCCGGGAAGTACCCAAAACTGGTTGTCGCGGTGCCGTCCGCATTTGTCAGCCAGGGTCCGACCACCCCGACCTGCTTATGCTCGATCAAATATTTGTAAAGCTCCGTCAACGCGTTTCGACTGACAACTGTGTCAGAATTGAGAAGCCCGATTATGTCGCCATTTGCGAGTTCCATTCCCTGATTGTTACCGCCGGTAAATCCGAGGTTCTTCTCATTTTTAATTAATCTAACATGTGGAATCGCGCCGTATTTTTTTTGAAGCGCTTCCGCGGATCCGTCGGACGAAGCGTTGTCGATTAAAATCAGCTCCCACGGTACGTTCGGGGGATATGTCAAAATGCTGTCGATGCACGCGACCGTGATGTCGTGCGTGTTCCACGACAGCACAATTAAACTGAGAGCGATATCGTCACGGTATTCTGTCAATTCAGGTATCCGAGTCCTTTCATCAGGTCTTCAACTTCCGAATCATCGCGCTTGCACGTGTCGATTTTCCTTGCCGAAGTCTGGAATTCACCTTTTTGCGGAGGGAATTTTCGCTTGAATTCGTCAATCACCGCATTTTCTATGATTTCACCGTCCATGGATTTGTCGTACGAAAGACCCCAGCACGCAAGGATGGTCGGGGTGACATCTATAATCCCAGCCCTTGCGATTTCGATCCCCCGCTTGATCATCGGACCATTCAGTATAACGATTCCATCTCGCCTGTGATAACCCGCCCTGGGCTGCATCCATGGACCGATGGTCGGCGGCTCCGCATCTTCCCCGACCACCGCGGAATAACCGCGCAGTTCGAAGACGATGTCCGGAGCGTCTTTCAGAAATTCCCCCGAATGGATATTTTCAGACGGCTCCACCCAGTCGAACATCGCGGTTCCGTCCGGATGTTTGTAATTGCGAAGCGCGGAGATAAGCTCATCCCTTACCTTATGATATTCACCGCCCATCTGGACAACACCATGCGGTTCGCGTCCGTTTACATTAAGATAAATTCCCTGCTCGGTCGAGCCTCCCGAATAGGCTTTTGTGTTATCCCAGTCGATTAACCTGTATGGGTCGAATTTTCGCTTTGGGTTTTCGCCGTTACGTGCGCTGTCACGGTCCATTCCGAGGATAGTTCTAATCGGTTTTTTGATGGACTCAGGCAGGAGACGTCCGATTTTGCGCCTGATTCCGCCTTCGGCTTCGGAGGTGAATTTCAGGAAACCCAGGTCTGAGAGAACGCGGTTCATTTTCAATAGTTCATCCAGCGGACCGAACCCATGATCGCTCATGACGACAATCAGGTCGGTTTCATTTGTTTTTTTAACCAGGTCGCCGACCACCGCGTCCATTCGTTTGAAAGCATCGATCATCCGCGATTTAAGCTCAATTTCCCATTCTTTGAGGGGTGGGTCCGATTTCCGAGGTGAAAAAATTTTGTAAAAAAGATGTGTAAGCCGATCGGGTGTTACGAGGACGACAAAGGTCAGGTCGGTCGGATGCTTGTCCATAAGATAACCGGCAGCGCGCCCTCGCGTTTCGACCGCTGACGCGACCGCGTCCACAAACTCGAAACATTTCTCAGGATTGCCGGTATCGGGGCTTTCGCCGCGAAGGAGGTCGATGTCGCTTATATACCCCCCTGTTTGATGAATTATTTCATTCACGAGTCCCTTAGGGTACCCGATTTCATCCGACGCCGGCGGTACTGGCATGCCTCCGATCATGTAGCCGTTCACTTCGACGGGAGGGTAGGTGAGCGGGAGATTTATCAGCCCGACCGTCTTATCCTGTGCTGACGCGATATCCCAGATCGTCGGACCCGCGATGTCGGTTTGCGAAACCCAGCCTCGCTCGGTTGAATCGGGACTCATCCTTTTGCGGAAATCGAAGACACCGTGATTCGCGGGATGTCGTCCTGTGTAAAAACTCGGCCATGCGCATGCGGTCACCGGCGGGATCGTGCTCTCTAAGATCCCTCTTGCTCCATTTTTTATGAGCTTTTCAATGTTGGGGAGGCAGCCGGATGAGATAAGAGGGTCGAGAATAGACCATGTTGCCCCGTCGAGGCCGATGATCAGGACCTTGGACGCCGGTTCGGGGATGTATGATGACGGTTGTGCCGATTGGGTCATAGCTCATCGATTTGCGTTCGTGCCAGGTTTGATGACTTCGCGAAGTATCTGCCACTCATGGGCTGAGACAACTCTGAAAGCGAGAATAAGCGCAGGGAACAGGATCAGGACCGACGCGATCCCGAAAGCCCAATGCAGCCTGTATAAGTATTCCGCAAGCCAATTTGTCATAATACCACAGAGCGTGGGCAGCAGGAAAAGGGTAATGACATTTACCCCGCGCCCGACCTTTTCGAGAAGCCAGAGTCCATAGAAAAATATTATCATTTCGCACAGTAGCGCCCCGACAGCCGCTCCCATAATGCCCATAATCGGGATGAAGATGAGGTTTAAAATCGCGAGCGAAATCACCCCCACAAGGACTGTGCGGAATTCGAAATCGGGATGTTTAAGCGCGATGAAAAGGCTCCTCAGGACCTGCGACGGGAAAGACATCGCGACAGACCATCCGACAGCCGGGAATACGGCCAGTGCCAGCGCATACATCTTTCGAAATGTGGGATCTCTGGACGTAAAAAACGGAAGGACCTCATATCGTGAAATAATCAATAAAATAATCAGCGGGAGCGCGACGAGATAAAGGAATTTCATCAACGCGAGCGAGTACTTCTGAAACGAGTCGGAGGCTTCCGTCGCCTTTCTGGCGAGCGTCGGGAAAAGCGCGGGCCGGATGCTCAGGGGTATGAATTTAAGCTGAACCAGGAGGCTGTAGGTGCTTGAGAACTGTGTGACAAAGCCGATCCCCATGATCGTGGTGATAAAGAATGGGTGCATTCGGTCCTGGAGTGTCCTGAGGAGCGTCGCGTAGCCGAGTCCCAGCGATTCCCTGAAAAGCAGCCATGCCTCGCGCACATTGAAGACAAGGTCCGGTTTCACAACGAACCTTATAAGTACAAGGCCTGACACGCCTGTGTAGATCGTATTTGTAGCCAGAAGCCCGAGAAAAAATACCGACAAGGGCCAGCCGTGCGTCGAGCCGTATATATAGACCCATGTATTCAAGATCGTCTGGAAAACGAGCAGGATGGCTTCTATGTAAAGTTTTTCATACGCCTTGAATCCCGCGCCCGCGGCGCCCCCCCAGTACCCGACCAGGTATGCCCCGGTGAATGCGCATGACGAGACGATAAACTCGCCCTGGAGTCCCGGTCCTTGTAGTTGCAGCCTGGCATAGATGTAAGACGCAACCACCGCGACAAGGGCAAGGATAAAAGCGAGTAGTCCGCTGGCGAGATAAAGGATTCCCAGTTGTCTGGAGCCGTCTTCCGGCTCCGTAGCGACACGTCGTATCGTTACCGATATCATCCCGTCATGAAAATTCATCGCTATGATCGTCGCGAATGCGGTTATGAGATAATAAACGCTTTCAAGGCCGGCGGGAAGATATTGCAGGAGGTATACGACTCCGACAAATAGCACCAGCTTGGAGATGATGTTCGCGACGAGCATGGAAAGGGCATTTAGCGCGAGGAGCCGCGGACGTGTCATCCCGCATCAACCCCTTCATTATCGGAAACCCCTTTGTCGGGAGGGAGCTCGTTTTTCGGTATCCCCCTGTATTTAAGGACAATAAGGCTCAGCCCGACGAGAAGGAGGGTCATCGCGTACGCTCCCTGCGACCGGATCAGCATATTATTCGTATGAATAACAGGGAGCATCGCGATCATTGAAGCAAGCGTGCCAACCACCCAGCCGCGGTCGGAGGGATGTAATTTCCGACGGAGCAGCTCGAAGCAGGTCAAATATATCCCCCCGAAAAATATCAGAAGCACGATGACACCGAGAAGCCCGAGCTTGTAGACGAACCATACGTATGCCGAATGAAGATAAAGTTCCTTCTTCGCGAATTCTTCCGATTTGAAAAATTTAGTGATGAGGGAGCCGGGACCGTGACCTATGATCGGCGATTCCTTGATTCTTTCCATTGCTTCCTGCGTTTCGTATTCGCGGAATTGGAGACTTGTGCCTCCGGCCCCGACCTTGAGCGCCATGTTGATCCTTTTTACAAGTGCGACGTCGAATGTCGTCTTTATGACGGGCACAGTCGCGACAAGGATTCCCCCAATTATGAATACCGCGCCCGAGAAAATCAGCAGGCTTCGAACCCACCGCCATCGACGCGCCTGTTCCACAATGAAACTGGCAATTATTATGGCGATAAGAGTACCGGCAATCGCGCCTCGGAACATCGATACAATCACCCTCGCGATGCTGAAAAAGAACGCGACCTGGTAAAACCGACGCCGTTTTATTTCAAGGTTGTCGTCATAAGTGAGGATCATTCCTAATAGGGGTACGAGGAAAAAGTTGAAATCGTACGGTCCGGTGCCTGTGCGAATCGCGGCGATGCCGACAAAGCCGTTGCGCCACGGATCGTATGCTATGTTGTAGCCCCATAGCGGGATGAGGATCAGGAAATTCAAAATTATGAACCAGTCGAGGAAAAAATAGCGCGCCTGACGCGAATCCCGCTCGGTCGACATCACCCTCCCGATAATGACGATCCCGCCGTAGATGCACATCGGCAGAATGTCCATCGCGTAGAGCATCATGTCATTACCGAGGAGGAGGCTTATGGGCAGATATAGCAGCACCGCGAATAGTGGAGTCAGTAGAACCCATTCAAGCCTTGTCAGAGCCTCAATTTTTCTGCCGGCGGATGATTCCCGCGCGAAGTACGACAGCAGGAGGGTGATGTAGATGATCTGGACCCCCCATGCGACCCAGATTGTCTGAGTTAGCGACGGAAGTCCGGTCAAATCGTACTCAGCCGCGCTGTCGGCTAGCGAGTTGATGGTATTTACTGTGGTTTCTATGAAGCCGAATAAAAGGGCGGCGACAATGCCGTACCTTGGTCGGAAAAACGCGAGCGCGAGGATTCCGATGCCCGCCACGACACCGACCGCATAACCGATTTCCTTGTAATCCGTGATTTGGTAGAACAGTCCAAGCGCCGCTAACAGGAGGAAAATCTCAATATACGTGAGACGGCGTCGTAGAAGCTGGGGGGTCAAGGTGATTCACCCCTTCTTCTCTTCCGAACGCCTTCGGATGTCGGCATCGACCCAGAAAATAATCATCAGTCCCAGCCACATGGAAAGCGCGAATGTGGCCGCGGTGATGACCGCCTTCCTCGGACGTACAGGTTTGTTTGGGGTGAGCGCCTCGTCGAGAATGGTGAACGGCTCCTGATCTCGCAGTTCCTGAATTCTGGCCTGCTCCAGTTCCTGCGTGACGACGAGGTAGATCGACTCCTGGACATCGCGTTCACGCTCCAGCTCGATAAGGCGGCGTTCCTCAGGCGGAAATTGATCGAGCCGCGCGTCGAGCTCGTTAAGCACTTCTTGAGCGACATCGAGCTGTGCCTTGTACGCGGTCGATTCCACAATCAGGCTTGCCTGGGCAGCGTCGTAATAATCCGAAAATTCACGGTACAGCTCCCGCGCCACGGATTTTATCTGGGAATCGAGAAGCAGAAGCTGAGGGTTGTCGGGAGTGGCCCAGAGCATGGTCTCCTGGCGCTCAAGTTCAAGCTTGGCAAGTTCGCTCCGCAGGTTGGCGATAGTAGAATCGGCAAGAGCATCGATTGCCGGGACCGGCATGTCCCCGCCGGGAGTCTCACCCGCTGCGAGTATGGCATAATAATCTTCCATGTCCATCCCGGCGTCCGCCATGCTCCCTGCCTGGCTTAAGCTGCCCTGGTAATCGATCTCAGCCTGCGCGACAAGCGCTTCAATGTCGGCATAGGATGTGATTATCTGCCTTGCCTGCTCCTCGACGGAGAGAATTCCGGTTTCCTCCTTGACCTGCTGGATCTCGGTTTCGGCAGTCTGGAGGGCGTTCTCGACCTCCAGCTGCCGCGCGGTTAGAAATGTAACCAGGTCGCTCTGGGTATTTTTGTTGACCTCGTTCAGGAAATCGAGCGTTTCGGTGATATAGGAGTTGGCGACTATGGCGGCGATCTCGGGATTCGCATGCGTAAATATTACTGTCGCCATGCCCCTGTCGAGGTCGCTGACTTCTATACGCTTCTGCATGCGTTTATACACGGCCTGCATCATTCGCTCAGGATCTTCCTTCAACTCGGAATCGTCCCGGATGTCCTCGTAATAATCGAGCATGTCGACATTTTTCTCGGTTTTCAAATAATTATAGACCCTCGCGGCAAGGTTGCGGCTCTCTATAATCACTATATGGTTGTAAAGCGTGGGGCTGGCCGACAGCAGGCTCGACATGCCGCTGACAGGTATGTCGAGGTCGCTCAGGCTTCGGCGCATAAAAGACGCGGATTGTTTCAATGGAAAAATAACGCTGGTTTTACCCTCATACACCGGCTTCAGGATAAAGAACACGGCGATTATGGCAAGGATAGTCGGAATGAGTGTGATTAGCGCCAGGAGCTTCCAATGGCGCGCCACTATGCTGAAATAACTGCTGGCGTGTTGTTCCATAACTCTTGTCGGCAAGGCCTGAAACGTCTTAATTTGTAGCACGGATTATAAAACTGTATGCGGATAAAGTCAAAAAGCTTTTCGAAGTGTTCAATTTTGGGTGAAAGAATTTGGTCATTTTAGAGATATTAAATAAAGACTAAGGTATAATAAGTCTGCGGCGTCCTCTGGTTGGATTCCGTTTGCGGACGTCGGGAGAATATATTATCATGTTAGTTGACCGCTTCGGGCTGACTGTGTTAGCCTTGCGGTTGAGCCTTTCCTACCCCAGGGTCGGGGTTCTTGGAGGTCATTATGCGATATCTGTCTACCATTTTCGTCCTGGGCATGATGCTCATGGTCATGACTTCATGCAACGGAAGCGACAAGACGACTCCTGTGTCTCCAACCTTCCCATCAGGCAAACCTACCGGCGTTACCGCCGTACCCGGGGACAAATCCGCGACAATCGGCTGGAATCCGGTGTCCGGAGCCGCCGGCTATTATATTTACAAATCAACGGATGGCAACCAATTTCAGCGTGTTACATCCGGGCTTATTGAGGGCGTCAGCGCCACGGTCTTCGATCTGTTAAATTATAGTACTTATTATTTCGGAGTTTCAGCGGTAGGCAGCGGAGGATGGGAAACATCGATAAGCTATCCCGGAGGCGCCCCAACCGCGACGCCGATTACCCCTGTCCCGTGGGTCGGGCCTGACCCGGATTACGTTGTGGACCCGCCGCCCGCGCCCGCGAACCTGCAGGGCGTAGCCAAGGACGCCGCCACTGAGCTTGAATGGGACCCGATTTACTTAGGCGACGTGCCCGACTTCGCTTTCTACAGGATTTATCGCCTTTCCCAGATCGCCGACTATTCGACATGGGCGAGGATCGAGGATTCCTGGTACGAGGTGACATACCGAAACGAAGATCTTGAAAATGACAGTGATTACAGCTACAAGGTAACAGCGATGGACATCACCGCTCAGGAAAGCAAACCATCCAACGTTGTTACCCTTCACCCGATGGATTTCCCGCCGGAGATGTTAAAGAATGTCGATATTTTCGTGAATTTCGGACGAATAGTGCTTGAGTTTGATAATCCGGCTGAAGCCGATATCGCGAAATTCGCTCTGGAGCGCTGGGACGGAATCAACATTCTCGGGGGAGAAGTCATTGTGCGTCTCGTGATTGATAAACCTACATCGACCGACCCGGATAATCCTGAGACAGATCAAACCGGATTAATCCGGTACTACTATGATGTCGTACGTAACCGTATTGTGGTGTCCGATGCTGCCATTGTTCCGGGAACGTTTTATACGTACCGGTTATCGGCGATCGACACTCACGTTCCACCGCAGGAAGGTCCGACTTCAACGATCGTAGCTCCGAGTCCAGCTATGTAGACTTTAATATTACCGGAATCTTAAGCGCCGCAAGGCGCTTTTTTATTTCCCCCCGTCACTTTAATTTATTCCGCCCATGCGTATAATTACGATCCTGATGGACCTATCAGTCCCGGCAATATACGCTACGGCGTTAAAAGGCTTAAAGGGAAACCTTTATATCTACATCCTCCTCTTCACCTGGCTGGTGATCGGTGGAATTATTCTTTTCATTGTCATGACCCTGGGCGGGCTCGTGATCATGACCACCCTCGCGTCATCCGAGCCGGGTCCGGGCTACGGGACTCACGCGCTGATAATTTTATCCGTAATGATCGGGATTATTTCGCTGGTCATGACTCTTTTATCCGCTGGCGCGCGCGCCGGTATACTCTCGATGGCCGCTCAGTTGAGAAAGGGGGAGAGGGTCGGCCCGATAAACTTTTTCAAGGGCATCCTGAGATTTACGTGGAGGCTGTTTATCGGTGGCATCGTAATCGGCATGCTGACCGCGATTCCCGCGCTCGCGTTTCTTCTTGTCGTACGGTACAGCTTCTCGCCGGGATTCGAGGAGATTTTCACGTCGGGATGGAACTACCAGCGGTCATTCGACACGATGCGGTATTTCTACAACGCGTTTCTGATCGCGGGAGCCTTCCAGACCCTGGTCTTTTTCTGGATCGCCTTGTGGGACGAGATGGTCGTTTTTTACGACATCTCATTTTCGGAAGCGCTTGTCAGGAGTTTTACGTTCGTTTTTTCCGGACGGCATTTCGCCAGAGTGTTGGGTGTAATTATCGCGAATCTGGTCATCGCGAATCTGGTTATTATCCTGACCAATCCCGTGCAATTTGCTGACGGCCTGAATACCGGATTCTGGTACGCGTGGCTCAGCGTAATGGTTATCGCGCCGTCCAGCAGCGTCACACCCTGGGTGCAATTGTTATTTCTACCGGTATACGCATTCGCGCAGTTGTTTCTCCTTCCCATTCCCGAAAAGGAGCCGTCCTCTGAACCGGACCTGATTGCGGTGTCGGCATTTTCGGAATACCGTGAGCCTGGTTGATAACAAATGGCACTTCTGAGTTAAGAGTGCGTAAGGCATGTTTTTTATACATAATCAAGATTGGCGCCGCAGTTGCGGTCATATTGTAGCGCTGACCTCCCGGTCGGCTGGATCGGGGACGTCCCGTCCGCGCCTCGACAAC
>Ga0214473_10000056_pt1 | contig 158744 bp, 114 predicted proteins | sample RVTome_7_FD_203509 | JGI IMG/M metagenome (GOLD analysis project Ga0214473, IMG submission 203509) | Soil microbial communities from uranium-contaminated site in the Upper Colorado River Basin, Wyoming, United States - RVT98D197 | ecosystem: Environmental > Terrestrial > Soil > Contaminated >...
AACCGACCGCGGGAATAGATAAACATCGTTGTAGCTGGCTCTGATCTCGTTATTCATCGGCCTTCTCTGGTATTTAGCTTGATGCATCCATTATAGCAAAAAAGTGAATTTTGAGACAGGCTCTTCCCAGGCCATGGTATTTCAGCGTCACGGCCATCTCTGGCCGTGTACATCTAATACTACCAGCAATCGCACACCGATCCTGATAGAAGCCAATTTAATCTTTTGGCGGGTTTGCCAATATTTTTTCCCAATAGTCTGTTGTGTCTCGATATTCCAAATCTGGCACTTTGAGATAAACATTCCAAGATTGAACCATGGGGTCCTTACGGCCATTGAAAGGATTTCCGTTTGCATGATTATAGACTCTAATGCACTGGTCGTCTGAAATTGCGAATGTGCGTAGCGGCTTTGGGTAACTTCTCGGGTAGGCTACGATTGTAAAAGTGTGAAACCCCCCTCCTCCTTTACTCCAATTCTGAATTAATTCTTCTCTCTTTGCACCAGTTGGCCAAATCACAAACTCAAGTCCGTAATTACCAATCACTGTATCTGATGTATAATTTTTGCCTATTAGGTTACCCTCCTGTAAATTTTCAAGAGTTCCGTAATCTTTCCAATTACTATTTCCCTGATACGACAATTCGCATGCACCGAGCCAGCGGAGTTTGCGGGCGCATTTCCGCTCGATTCTTGCAGCCTGGTAGGAGTAATAATAACCGGGGAGAAAAATGTAACCCAGGACAACAATGAGGACAACGGACGCGAAGATAGCCCAAAGTTTCTTTGTGCGGACAACGGATGGAGCTGCTTGCTCGGCAGGTTGAGGAGTTTCAGCTTCTTCATTTTCCCTGACTTCATCGTCCATGCTGCTGTAATTATACCATCACCGCTAAGGCATTATGAATAAAATAATACTGGCGATCCATGCGCCTGAAACAAACTAAGAATGTCCGAGAGGTTGCTTGTGCAATCGGGAAATTACGATCTAAGGCTCTAAAAATGTCCCGAAACATAGGTACTTATTAATAAATACCTAGGATTTATAACAAATTCTCTTGACAGAAAACAGAAATTGTTATATAATCTATGCAAATAATAATAATTGGCGAGTGTTTATAACAGCAATGGCTAATCAAATGGAAAAAGCGCGTAAGTTCATAATGGAACACCAGATAGTCCGGCCAAGTGACCTTGACGGAGTCAATATCCCTCAGGTGTATCTCTACAGGCTTTTCGAAAAGGGCGAGATCAGACGGATATCCAGAGGGCTGTACGAATATGTGGACCGTGAAATAACAGAAAACACAACAATAGCGATGGTGTTCAAGAGGATTCCTAAAGCGGTTGTTTGTCTTCTATCAGCTCTTCAGATATACGATGTAACGACCCAGATGCCGCACAAGGTATGGATAGCGCTCGAGCACTCCGCATGGCGGCCCAAAACGGATGCTGTCCCTGTGCATCTGGAAATAACATACATGTCCGGTCTGGCGATGACCGAAGGCATAACTGTCATGAAAATGGAAGGGGTAGATGTACGAGTCTTCAATCTTGCCAAGACCGTTGTGGATTGCTTTAAGTTCCGGAACAAAGTCGGGCTGGATGTGGCAATTGAGGCTCTCAAGGAAGTCCGAAGACATAAGCTGGCAACAAGTGACGAGCTTTGGCGTTATGCAAAAATCTGCAGGATGACAAAAGTTATGCGTCCGTATATGGAGGCAATATGATGTCAGGGAAAAAATCCAACACCGCTCATTCGATTCATGATAGGCTTTTAAACATCAGCAGGGACAAAGGGGAAAACCTCGTCTTACTTCTCAAGCGATTTGCATACGAGGGCTTTTTGCGGAGGCTTCAACTATCTCCTTATTCACGGCAATTCGTTCTGAAGGGTGCGTTCCTCTTGATGCAATGGACAAAGGAGTATTACAGGTCGACCAAAGATGTTGACATGCTTGTTTATGAAAATAATCAAGAAGAGCGGATCAGGGAAATGATTGCCGATATCTGTGCAATCCCATTTGAACAGGATGGGCTTAATTTCGTCACCTCAGACATGACAATAGGTGAGATTCGTGAAGATGAGGAATATCAGGGCTTGCAGGCGAAATTCAAAGCGTATATCGGCAATATCCGTATCCCATTGCAGATTGATATGGGATTCGGTGACGCAGTAACACCATCCGCTGTTGAAATCGAATTTTCATCCTTGTTAGGCCTCCCTGCACCGCGAATCCTGTCATATCCGGTTGAAAGTGTAATTTCTGAGAAAGTGGAAGCAATGGTTTCCAGAGGCCTGCCAAACAGCCGGATGAAGGATTTCTATGATGTTTATGCCTTGATTAAAACATGCGATATCGACATCAGTACGCTGCATGATGCCATAACCGCGACATTTGACCGACGAAAAACGACAATACCCACAGGAATCCCTGTTGCATTGACTGATGAATTTGCCACGGATGAGCTTAAAAAAATCCAGTGGCGAAGTTTTATAAAGAAAAACGAACTGTCTCACGCTCCTGAGGAATTGGGGATGGTGGTGGAAGAAATCAGAAAACTGGTGCTTCCGATATTTTCTGAAATAAACCAGCAAACTCCGGGAAAGTTGGAAATTAATTGAACTGCCTTCGGAAGAAAGACAGCCAGCCGGCGAGGAGGACAATGCCGAGATACGCGAACACCTGCCACATCTCGGTGTAGAGGCCGTCCGCGGGTCCGGGGAGCAAGCTGTCGTTGCCAATGCCTTTGACCATGTTGGTCCAGAGCTGCGAATCGATGTTCTCGGTCGCGGTTTGTCCGATCACGCTCATCGGGGGAAGTGCGCGTATGATGATTTTTACCGCGAGGTCGAATTTGAGTAACTCGACGCCAATCCATTTAAGCATCCACAAACCGATAGTGCCCGACGTGAACGTAATAATCATCGACAAGAGTCCGGAGACGTAACCCCACATCCACATCGACAGCACAAGAGTGATCGCCCCGATTATCATAGGTGATAATAGACCAATAGCGCAGGCTTTGACATAATCAAGCTCGATTCCCATACCGCCGATCTGCATGCTGAGAAGGGTCCAGAGGGTGATAAAAAGCATAAAAATGAAAATGGACGCCCATCCCGCGAGCAGCTTCCCGAAAAATATATGTCCGCGCGTGACCGGACGCGATATGAGCATGTCGATGGTTTTACGGTCAAGCTCCCGTCCCAGCAGCCCCATCATCGAGAATACGGCGAGCAGGTTCGCAAACCCGATCGTGAATCCGTAAATAGTCCAGAGGAGTATGACCTCCGGCCTGAAGAGATCCTCAGGGCTGACTGAGATGTCGGGGTCCGGATCGAAATCGTTGTGCATGCCGCGTCTGGGCTGATGATCTTCACCGCTCTCGATCGCGTGCCAGCCCCAGAACAGGATGGAGAATATAATCGCGGAAAGCAGAATCAGAGCGACCCAGAACACACTGGTCCGGAGGATGTCGAATAACGCGCGTTTGCCTATGAAATAAAAAGCGAACATAAATCAGTTTATTTTACTTTGAAATTTGGGGACAGGCACAAATTCGGCATGGAAGGTTTCAGCACAGGTCAAGTTTTTTGGTGCCGAATTTTTGCCAGTCCCCAAATTTCTCAATCTCTTCATCTTGTTAAGGTTTCTTAGGTTACTCATTCTACCTTGAAAATTGGGAGCGATTCCATTCGATTGCGTCGATTATCGCCACATCGAGTTTCTTCTCAGGCCCCCAGCCGATCAATCTCCTCGCCAGAGACGTATCCGCGATGCTGTCGCCCGGCTCGCCCGGTACAGGCGGGACATACTCCGGCACAATCGCGGGATTTATCTTATCGACAAGCAGTTTCGCGACCTGGTTCACGCTTGTCCCGACCCCGGTTCCGAGATTTATGACAGAACCGGACGGGGCATGCTCCATCGCCATAACAGAGCCTCGCGCGATGTCTTCCACATGGATGAAATCCCTAACCTGCTCGCCGTCGCCGAATATCACAGGGGCTTCTGCGGCGAAAAGTTTGTTGCAGAAAATTGTTATGACCCCGACATACGGGCTGGGGGTTTGGCGAGCGCCGTAGGTGTTGAAAAATCTGCAGATGACCGGCGCGATTCCCCACTGGTTCGCCATCACGAGGATATATCGCTCGGACGCGTACTTCGCGACCCCGTACGGGCTGGTCGGATTAATGGGATGTTTTTCGTCCTGCGGCGAATATTCGACCGTCCCGTACACCGCCATGCTGGATGAGTACATGAACCGTTCGACGCCCGCGTTTTTGGAGGCTCGAAGCGCAACGAGCGTTCCAAGGGTATTAACCTCGGCGTCATCGATGAATGTATCGACCGCCTTACGTATGCTGACTCTTGCCGCGAGGTGGTAAACATGCCTGCAACCGGCCATTGAGTCGGTCAGCTTGCCCTCGTCGCGGATGTCGCCGACCACCAAACGTGCGCCGTCGGGGACATATTCTTTTTTACCGACGGATAGATCGTCATAGCAGACCACGTCCCAGCCTTTACTTAACAGAAGTCTGGCGATGTGGTTTCCGATGAATCCGGCCCCGCCGGTTATGAGGGCTTTATCAGGCATTATTGTTCCGCAATGTAAATTTTATTGTTTCTTCCGGGTTTAGAGCGAGTAACATGCAATTTTCTCTACTGGTATTGAGTTCCAAACCGAATCCGACCTGTACTGTAGCGCTGACCTCCCGGTCGGCTGGATCGGGGACGTCCCGTCCGCACTGCAGTCCCGAAGAAGCCGACGAGGACGTCAGCGTTACAGCCGACCGGGAGGTCAGCGCTACTGTAGGAATTGGGATTTTTCATCGCTTAGATTCTATTTGATTACTCCTTTGGTTCCCGCTCTAAATCCGGAAGGCCTGCTTAATTTGGATTCGGCACGCAGCAGATGAACCGGAGCGTTCCTGTCCCGACGTTTCTGAAACCGTGCAGGCCATGTTTTTCGGGGACGAGGATGTAGTCGCCCTCGCTCAATTCGACCGTCTCATCCTTCGTTTCGACCCGGCATTTTCCACTCAGGATGAAGATTTCGTGCTCGTTCGGATGCTCGTGCAAGCCGATATGTCCGCCTTCCTCGACAGTGAGAACTCTCATGGCGAAATTCGGCGCGCCTTTATTTTTGGATATCAGCCAGCGTATGGAAGAGCCGACGCTGCCGTAGTCGTCGAATTTTTCATCCTCGACATCCCGGTAATTTCCGTGGAGCATTTATATCACCCTGTCAGACGAATTATATCGCGCTAATATACATCTAATTAGCGGTTACCGCCATATCTGACGGATAGCCTGAAGACCAGGTCATGTGTTAGGATTGCGGCTCGGGGAATTAAGGAATTTTCGATTCCCCACCGGATTGCGATGTATAAGAATTCCGGTACCCCATGCTTTAGCATGGGTCGGTTGCAGGATTCGGTACCCCACGATTTATCGTGGGTCGGTTTCATAATTCGGTACCCCGCGATTTATCGTGGGTCGGTTGCAGGATTCGGTACCCCATGCTTCAGCATGGGTCGGTTGGTAAAATAAACAGACCCACCATAAATGGTGGGGTACCGTGGAACTCGAATTAACAGACCCACCATAAATGGTGGGGTACCGGGATGGATGCCAATTAAAATCGGACCGGGATGATCAATTGAACAGATGAACCGAAACCTCCAAATCGCTGTTTTGCTCATTAATACTTTCGTTCTCGCGCTCGAGATCGCCATCACGCGTATTTTCTCGGTCACGATGTTCTACCATTTCGCGTTTCTCGCGATCGGTGTCGCGCTGTTCGGCTTCGGCGCGTCCGGCGTTGTGCTGTATATCTGGAAAAAAGCGTTCTCGGGAGGCAGTATTGGGCGTCGTCTCGGCAATTACGCAATGTGGGCGGGCATCACGACATTGATCGCTATCTATATCGCGCTCGCGATACGGTTCGATCCACAGGGACGTCTCGGGGGTATCCAGTTCGTCAAGCTGCTTGCCATCTACCTCAGCATGAGCGTGCCGTTCTTCTTCGCCGGACTCGCTCTCGCCCAAATTTTCCAGGAATTTTCGAAACACATTCCACGTCTGTACCTGCTTTCACTGGTCGGGTCGGCGCTTGGGGCTTTGATAAGCATCCCGCTTCTGCAATTCGCGGGAGGTCCGGGCGCTGTTGTCGTCATTGTGGGACTGGCCTTCTTTTCGATGTACGCATTCTACGGTGTCGGGAGCGCTGAACCGGGAAAGCAGTCGGCGGGTAGGCTGGTTGCGGGTGTAATCGCGGTCCTGTTTGTGATATTAGGTTTCTTAAATCCCGAGATCGGATTAGTTAAGCTAAATTACGCGAAAGGGACTAAGGTTCTTTATGAAACGCTTGTCTATGATAAATGGAATGCGTTCTCGCAGATAACCGTAAGCCGCGCCGATAACCCGCTTGTCTATTACCCGAACGAGCGTGGCGAGATTGGGGACATCCAGAAGTTCGGGATCTCGCCGGAATGGGACCTCGATGTACACCCGTTCCCCGAGCAGCTTTTTTTGAAAATTGACGCCACCGCGGGTACACCGATTACCAGATTCGACGGCGACGTGTCGGCGCTCGAAATCGCGAAGTACGATGTTACAGCGGTCGCGCATTATCTTCTGGATAAACCGAAAGTGCTCGTTGTAGGTCCGGGAGGCGGGAAAGACCTTCTCGCGGCTCTCGCGTTCGGGGCGTCGGATATCGACGGCGTGGAGATCAACCCGCTGATCGATGATGTCATGCGTGACGTGTTCCGGGATTTCAACGGGAATCTTTACGACTACGACCCGATTCATGTGACAATCGGCGAGGGGCGTACATTTATCGCGAGAAGCCGTCCCGGTTTTTACGACATGATCCAGATCAGCCTGATCGACACCTGGGCCGCGGCATCGACCGGCGCATACGCTCTTTCCGAAAATAATCTATATACAGTCGAAGCGTTCGACGCATACTACGATCACCTTGCGCCCGGCGGGGTGTTCTCGATGTCGCGGTTCGAATTCGATAATCCCCCCAGGGAAACGCTCAAGGTCGTTACCATCGCAAGCGCGGCTCTCAGGGAACGAGGCGCGGACCCGTCCAACTGCATCTTGGTTGTAAGGATGGGCTCGATCGCGAATGTGATGGTTCGACCGGATGGATTCAGTGAGGCAGCGGTCGATACAATGCAGGACACAGTCGATCGCCTCGATTTTAGGGTCATTTATCTTCCGGGAATGGCGCCGCCGTCACCCGAAGAACCGAGATACCAGTATTACAAACTGCTCACGACCGATGATTTTGACGGTTTCATAAATTCATATCCGCTGGATATCCGTCCAACCACCGATGACCGTCCGTTTTTCTTCTATCTTCTGCGCCCGAATGAATTTCTCGGGGCGCTCAAATTCGCCAAGACCGATAAGGAGTTCGGTTACAACTCGATCGCGATTTTCACGCTCGTCGCGCTACTGATAATCAGCTTCGCGGTCGTGCTGATTTTTATAGTCCTCCCGCTTCTTTTGTTCCGACGTAAAGATATTGTCGAACGCTCGAGTCCTAAACTGACGCTTCTCGGTTACTTCATTTGCCTGGGACTCGCTTATATTCTGGTCGAAATTGCCCTGATGCAGCATTTCACGTTGTTTCTCGGGTACCCGATCTACTCTCTGGTCGCGGTCTTAATGAGCCTGCTGCTGTTCAGCGGATTCGGGGCGGGATGGTCGGGACGGATCAGCGAGCATGGACTCGAGACCGGGATCCGCAATGCCATCCTGGGAATTATTATCACCGCGGTCGTCTATATTTTCGTCCTACCTCCAATTTTCAGCGCTTTGATAACGCTTCCGGATTTTGTCCGAATCATCATGACCATCTTTCTTGTGTTCCCGCTTGGGTGGTTCATGGGACAACCATTCCCGCTTGGTCTGAGGATAATCGAGCGGGAGGGTCTGGGGGTAATACCGTGGGCCTGGGGAGTGAACGGCGCCGCGAGCGTACTGGGAAGCGCTCTCGCCCTGACACTTGCGATCGGGATCGGGTACCGCCTGACATTATTCGCAGGTGTTGCAGTTTATCTTATCGCATGGCTGGTAGTTATCGTGATACGGAAGAATGGCAAAACTGGCTAGATATGCCAAAGTTGTTTTAGAACCGCTTGCCAATCATGTCGTTTTAGGTTACAATTGTAACTAATATGGTTACAATCGATTCAAATCCTAACCATGGTGCATCGCTTTTTTCAAAGGCACGGTCGGAGATTCTTTCGCTTTTATACGCAGATCCTGAGAAGGAACTTTATCTCCGGGAAATAGTGCGGATTACCGGTCTGGGTGTAGGACCGGTACAGAGGGAACTTTCGAATCTGGTCGGTTTGGGATTGGTGGGGCGGAGGAAGTCAGGTCACCAGGTGTATTTTAAAGCGTGTCAGAATCCGATATTCGATGAGCTCCGGTCGATCTTATTAAAAACCGCATGGGGAGCGCGAACGGTGAAATCCGCGCTATCTCCATTAAGAAAGAAGATTCACAAGGCGTTTATTTACGGCTCTTACGCAAGGGGCGAAATGAGCGGGTTGAGCGACATCGACGTGATGGTTATTGGGAATGTCAGTCTCGAGGAAGTTGTCGAGGTTCTATTGCCATCAATGGAAAAATTACACCGCAAGATTAGCCCGACTGTCATTACCGAGAAGGAATTTTATGAGAAACTTGAGAAGGATCATTATTTCATAGCCAGTGTGTATCATGGCAAAAAAATCAGCTTAATCGAGGATGGAAATGTCACTTAAGGACATGGAAAATGCGATGGAGATATCTCCATTGGCCTGTAAAGAAGGTGAAATTGAGGGACTATTTTAAAAAGCCCGGAGAAAGCTTTCTACGGAGGGGGCGAAGTTATGCTCCAAATGAAAGCACCTGTTTTGTCAATATAGCCATATCTGGACTTGCCCGGGCGTGAGATACGCACATCTGCTAAGCCTTTTGAGAAGTCACAAGCATTGCTAAACTGAGGGCTTATGATAAAAGCGCCCGTTTTATCAATGTAGCCATATCTGCCAGTTTCCCAGTTCCCCATACGCACAAGAGCGAGGCCTTCGGAAAAGTCTCCTGCCTCATCATACAGGAGATTTAATACAAGAGCGCCCGTTTTATCGATGAAACCACATTTCCCGGTTTCCCGATCCCCGATACGCACAGATGCTAAACCTTCAGAGAAGCTCGAAGCCCAGTCAAACTGAGGGTTTATAACAAAAGCCCCTGTCTTGTCGATGTAGCCGCATTTAGAAGTTTCCCAGTCCCAGACACGCACAGATGCAAGGCCTTCAGAGAAGTTCCAAGCATAGTCAAACTTCGGTTCTATAACAAAAGCGCCCGTTTTGTCAATGTAGCCATATTTACCCATTTCGGGGTCTCCTATACGCACAGACGCAAGACCCTCGGAAAAGCTGGAAGCCCAGTCAAACTGAGGGTTTATGACAAAAGTGCCCGTTTTGTCGATATAGCCGAATTTGCCTGTTATCCCATACGAGATTCGCGCAACCGCAAAGCCTTCGGAGAAGTCACCAGCCCAGTCAAACTGAAGGTTTATGACAAAAGCTCCCGTTTTGTCAATATAGCCAAATTGGCCGGTTGGCTCGTCCCCAACACGCACAAATGCAAGGCCTTCGGAGAAGTTCCCAGCCCAGTCAAACTTGGGGTTTATGACGAAAGCGCCCGTTTTGTCAATATAGCCATATTGGCCGGTTCCCTCGTCCCAGATACGCACAACCGCTAGGCCTTCGGAGAAGTTCCAAGCCTCGTTAAATTGGGGGTTTATGACAAATGCGCCCGCATTGTCGATGTAGCCAATTTCGCCACCAAGGTGCGCAGTGTAGAGGGTCGGTTCAGAGTCAGGGGCACTTAAAACATCGTTTGCCGACTCAGCAGGTCTGACTGAAGTACAGCTTGCGACGACAATAAGAAGCGAAACCGTCATGTGCCATAAAGGTTTCACCTGACGTCTCCTTGTCACCATTCTCTTAGTTATAAAGCCAAGTCATATAACCCGGGAAAGAGTTTCTACTCAGATGCATTAATTTTATCAAATTAATCAAACAAATGGAGCGGAAAACATTTTTTGTACTAATGTTGATGAAATGCTGTTGTTGATATTTTTAACTTGTATCTACCGCTGATGCTTTTTTAGCAGGAAAAAGTGCTGCAACGCGGTCAGGCTGACTCCGTCGTTGATCTGCCCCTCTTCGATCATCTTCCAAATTTCCTCTTCTGTAAATAATCCGACTTCCGACACCTCCACCTTCTGAAAATCACCGGCTTTTTCGAGGTCTTCCGCGTGCCAGATGTAGAAAGTCTGATCGCATGTCGCCTTATGGGGATAAAAGTCAATAAGCGGGGTGTAAATACAGGCCGTATAACCGGTCTCCTCGACCAGTTCACGCCTGGCGGCATCGATGTGCTTCTCATTCAGTTCAACGACGCCTCCGGGAATCTCCCAGTCGAAGGTTTCGCGAATGTACCGATATGCCCGGACAAGGAGAAATTTTCCATCCTTGTCTGTCGCGATTATCCCGACAGCGTCGTGCGGGTAATGCATCAGCTCGAAATTTTCAATGATCTTGCCGTCCGGAAGTTCGACTTTGTCGACGGTTACACGTAACCAGCTTGAGTCGTAGATTGTCTTCCGATCGAGTTGTTTCCAAAATTTCATTTCTCACCTTGGTTCTTCGCGTTGATTTGAGAAATCGGCGGCGTCACGGACTTTCTCCAGCATGTCGGCGTAATTGTCGGCCCAGGCGCGGCTGTAATCGATGCCGTAGCCGGAGTTGTCGAGCCATGCCACCGATGCCCTGAGGCCGTTTACATATCTATCAAAAACCTCGTATTCGAAATCGTCAGGTACGAGGTATAAATAAGCGTCTTTGTATTCGAAGATGTCGTCGGGCATCCTGAAAAACGTCGCCTTGTCGACATTCCTGAGCTGATATTTCGTCCATGTTTCGTTCGGGTCTCCCACGAAAAATGAAGCTTCCGGGTCATCGGAATCGACAAGCGTCAACGCGACTCCGTCCAATCTCAAAGCCTTGCCGCGAAGGTAGCCGATCGCGTCCGCTGCCTGATTGAAAGTGAACACGATGGGGCGGTCACCGAGTTCGTTCTGGATGTACCAGGCAAGGGACGGTGCCGCGGGCAGCGTTTGACCTTCTTTTTCTATCACGAACGGATATTCGACCAGCTTGATATCGGTTCTAATTCCCCTCACCTGCTGCAGGTACTCGTAGATATAAATTTCGTCGCCCATGACCATCAAAATCCCGCCCTCCGGGACCTGTTCGAGAATGTTCCGCGACTGGTCCTGGAAGAATGTGTGATGGGTCATGTTCGAGTAGCGGTTGTTCATCATCCAGACGAAAAACGGGATGACGCAGAACAGCGCCACGATGATAACCGGGATGTATTTCGCCGAGATAAAATTCTGGCCCTCGGTCTCGAGAACATCCTTCTGTGAGAGCAATTTTTCAGCTAAAGGCGCGAGCAGCCAGGCAAGTCCGAATCCGAGGAATATATTGACAGGCAAGAGGAACTCATCCACGGACCTTAGGTAGTTCATCGGCATTCCGAGCGGACTTCCCCTCGACAGAAACGCGACGGAAAATATCCAGATAACCGCTGTCAGGGCAAACATCAGGGACCAGATACGTCTGCCGGGCGGGGCGAAAAATAATCCGACCACGCTCAGGATTAGCGCTATCCATCCGAACTGCTTCAGTAGGTATTTTGTCGCTCTGTGGAGGATATCGCCGGGCTTGATGAGGTCGGTTACATTCGGGTCCTGAAAGTCAGCGCGGTGGCGATATTCCGCGCGTGTTACATAATCTACAAAATCGCCCGCTGTGAAGCCCTTTTCCTTTAGTTCAGGCGTGTTTTTCGCGAACACCGGCAGGAATGCGTAAAAAACAAGCGGCAGGAGTATTCCGGCGATTATTCCGGCAACCGGGACCTTTTCAAGCGACTTGCCCTTAGGCCAGAGAACAATCATCAACGGTATCAGGAAAAGGACGGTGTGATGATGGGCGAGGCCGAGTCCGAACGCGAACGCCGCAATGACCAGCCCGATCGGATTTTTCTTCTCACGGGCAAGGGCGATGCCGTACAGCACAAGCACGATCAGCAAAAGATTCAGCGCGTATACTTCAGCGACTACCCCGAATTTCCATACCGTGCGCGAAACGGCGACAGCAAGCGTTGCCGCGAGACTCGCAGCGGATGACCCGGTAATGAGTCGCGCGGTTTTAAAGAAAAAGTAACATGCGAATGACATAATGACCGCTGAAAACAGGTTCGCCCTGACCGCGACAGGGTCGGGACCGATGTTGATGGGCAGCGCTGTCCAGATTTTCAGAAGCAGGATATAAAGCGGGTAGCCGGGCGGATGTGGGAGGCTGAAACGGTTCATCGCGGTGATCAGTTCGGCAGCGTCGCCCGGCATGACATTCGGAGCGATTGTGAAAATATAAAGGAGAAAGGGCACTATAAACGCGGCCACTGACCCGATCGGATCGAGAATCCTATTGAATGAATCGGGAATAGGATGAATCACCCTGGGAGCCCTGACAGGGACATCCTCAACCGGTTCTTCCGAAACCTCCGTTACAGACTCCTGCCCTTCCGCGCTTTTTTCAGGATCATCGTTTGTCATATCGGGCAATTTTCTCTCCGTCCGGGGATCTATTCCGCGCCCCCCGCGATGTCCCCAGCTCCGTTTTGCGGCTCGTTCCCCTCTTTCTCGAGTATTTTCAATTCGCGCCAGTTGTCGATGACCTGCTCCGATGACGATGCTTCCATTTCACCGCCGAAAACATGCGGGTGACGGAACACCATCTTATTAAGTATCCTTTCGAATATCCCCTTTATCCCCTTTGAGTGCAGGCGGCCTTCCTTTTCGGCAAGTTTAGCGGTGAAAGCCGCCATGAAGATCAGGTCGCCGAGTTCTTCTTCCAGGTTGCCGTCGTCACAGCGATTGATGGCGTCGATGACCTCGGCAAGTTCGCTTTCGAGGTATTTCGGGCAGTCCTCGACCTTTCTCGAACGGTCCCAGGGGCAGCCGTTCTCGGACAGAAGCGCGTCGATCAGATTGAGCATGCTGTCGAATGACGGCTCCGACTTCAGCGTCTCCCCGAATTTTCTGCGTTGTTCCCTTTCGTCAGGGAAATTCATGGGAGTCAAGATTACATGAATAAACGGCGCCTTTCCAGCATGTGGAAAAAAAACCGACCCATGCTGAAGCATGGGGTACCGGTACGGGGTACCGGCATGGGGTACCGGTATGGGGTACCGAAGTCAAATTAATATTTGGAAATTACTCAATATTATAAATTGTTTTGATCCCGGTACCCCGCCATTCATTGATCCCGGTACCCCGCCATTTATGGCGGGTCTGTTCAATTGGTCGTCCCATCTCCTTTATCGTCGTCCTCGCTCCCCGGTTTTACAAAATATGTCTCGTCGGAATCCTCTTCCGTCAGCATACTTTTGATATCGCCCTCCTCCTGACGTATGAATTCAAGCGCACCGGCATACATCGCGTTAATTATTTCAATCACCGCTCGGACATCGGCTTCGTCGCGAAACATCGATAGAATCTGGGTGGCGTTTTTGAGCGATTGGACCATTCCGAACGGAATTGTGAGTGTGATCTCGCGATCGGGGTTTATTTGCATAATTTATCCTCTTAATCCTCTTTATCCTCCGGGACATGCACATGTTAAGTTAATTGCCAGTAAAATCAACGAAAAAAAGGGCGATTTGTGCGTTCAGAACGGTATTTGGCGCTGCAACTTAATGAATCTTTATCGGATATTATCAATGTAAGCCCGTCGGAGAAGTACGGGCCTTATTCTGAATGCCCTGGAAACGACTGATAGACGGACTTGAGAAAATCGTCGGACTGCCCGGTCCCGACGGAATCGCGCTCGATTCCGACCGCCTGGGAAAAATCCGCGCGCTGTACAAATCGCTGGGCATATCGAGGCTTCGTTCGCGGGACATCGCCGACAGCTACCTCGCGCTGGTCCCGGATAAACGAAGGCGCGGAAAAGGGGTTTACTATACTCCGAGCCAGGTTGTCGAATTTATAAGCGAGCAGGTCGTTCCGCAGCCGAGGATTGTAAAGGGGAAGAAGGTCGCTCCGTATCAGGATGATTTTACGCTCCTCGAGCCCGCGTGCGGTTCGGGATATTTTCTGCTTTCGACATTTTCAAATCTCAGGAATTCGTATCGAAAAGCCGGATTCAGCGGAAAATCGGCGGTGCGTCGAATTCTCTCACGGCATCTGGCGGGTGTCGATATCGACAGCGGCGCGCTTCTGGCATCGATGGCAGGCTTGATTCAGGAAGCCGGGGACGACCTTCATGACGCCCTTGCCAGTGAACCGTTGACCTTGCGATTGTTCGATGCGGATTTCCTGGACAAGAATCGCGACGGTGAAAATTCAGAATATGGAAGGCTGCTTGCGGACGGAGTCTCGGCGATTGTCGGGAATCCGCCATATGTCAGCTTCTACGCAAAACGCGCGAACACAATAACTGCACAAAAAAAAGAATATTATAAATCCCATTACCTCATGGGAAAGGGGAGGATAAACACCTACTGCCTGTTTATCGAAAGAGCCTTCGATCTTCTTAATCCGACCGGAGTTCTCGGCTTCATCGTCCCGAACACCGTTCTGATAATGAAATCGTACGAGCCGTTGAGGACGTACCTTCTCGAAAACGGCTGGCTGAGATCGATTGTCGATCTATCGCTCAAGGTATTCCCCGAGGTCGAGGTCCCCACATGCGTGCTGGCGGTCGAAAAGAGAGATACAAGGGCTCTTGCGTTTCCGAGGTCGGTCAAAGCAGGTTTTTGGACAAACGCGCGTGGTAAGGTTCCCGACGACCTTGAGGATATCGATCAGAATGATTTCAGAAAATACCCGTATACAATGTTCAATATCCACGTGAGGTCCGCGGATACCGCCATTATAGAGGCCATCGAGAGGGTGTCGAAGCCGCTCGGGGACCAATTCGAGGTTCGCGACGGCATCAATCCTGCCAACATGACCGGCAAGCTTGTAGTCAGATCGTCGGAAGCCCTTGGAGTACCATTCAGAAAAGTGCTCAGAGGAAAGGACATAACGGCATTCCAGTTAAGCTGGGACAGTCTCTGGGTACGATACGACCCCAAATTCGCCGACCGGGACAAGGGCGAGTACTGTTTTCTTCGCGAAGAGAGAATTTTCACTCAAAGTCCGAAGATACTGACGCGTCAGACCGCGGACAGAATTGTCGCTGCGCTCGATTATGACGGCTTTTACGCGCTTAACACCCTCCACTGCACCCTGCCTCTCAACGGCGGGATGGACCTGAAATGCCTTCTTGCCCTCTACAACTCGAGGCTTGTTAATTATTATTACCGTCTTGTTTTCCCGGACACGGAAAAAGTTTTCCCGCAGGTCAAGACGGTCAATGTCGAAAAGCTCCCGCTGCCGGTTGTCGGAGACGTAGGCCAAAAGCTGATCGAACTGGTCGACCAGCTTTTAGATCTCCGGACGGTTAATTCGAAGATCATCAAAAAACGTGAAAATTTGCTGGATGAGATCGACAATGTAGTGTACAGTCTATATGAATTGAATCCGAGGCAGGTTGCGCGCATCGAAAATTCAACCGGAACTCGGACCGCGGTGTCTATCTGATATACTGTTACTGCGAGGTAAAAAATGATGCCAAGCTGTGGCTGGAACCACGGAATCCTAAGTACGTTCAGGAAAATTCTCCCGTTTATATTAATAGGCATAATCGGCATAATCTGCCTGATGACCTTCCCGTCACAGGCTCAGGATGAAAGCGGATCCTTCATAGGCTCGCAGGGGGGGACCGGAGACGCGCTCGACCAGGCGTTCGGCAGGGCGGAGGCCATGTTCGACGACGGTCTTACGACCATGAACGAGTCGACACTTCGTAACGCGGCCGCGCTGTTCGAGCAGATCATCCAGGAATTCCCTAACGACCCCAGGCATTTCAACGCGTATTTTTCATCGGCGATGATTCATATCGAATACCTCCAGGGCGCATCCGACTACGAGCATGCCCGTAATCTCCTAAATCTATTAATGAATAACCATCCGTCCTCGTACCCGGAAGTCATGGACGCGCTGCTGACACTTGCGCAGGTCGAGTACAGATGTCTCGGCGATTACAGATCCGCGCAGGAGCACCTGAGCGCGGTTCTCAACAACCCGATGCTCTCGAAGGAGTTGGAATACCGCGACGTCGACGCAAAGGTACTGCTTGCCAAGTGCAGGCAAAAACTGGGGGAATATGACCGTTCGTACGACATGTGGAAGGAAATTACGCTGTCCTCGGAAGCTTACGACACCGAAGGCCGCCTTAAATGGCATGAGGAGATGGACAACTGGCAGTTTATCGATGACGGTACCGTTCGTCTTTTCTTCGAAATCGGCACAGAGTGGGAACCTGTGCTGTCGGAGATTCGAAAGGACCTTTTGCTCGCCAAAACCACGTGGGGAATCATCGACGATCGACCGGTATATATATTCCTTTATTCGTCCAGTGATTCACTTTTCGATTACACGCTCAGGTATGACGGGTTCGCGCTTCCGGAGGACGCTGAAATTCATATCTCACCGTCGGATATGGAGAGCATTGAGCACCTTACCGGATGGCTTGTCGGCGGGCAGTTGAATTCACGGTCGAATGAATCGACCCTGCCCCTTTTACGGGCCGGGTTCAATCATTATTTCATGGGAAGCCGCGACGAGATCAACCGTCTCGCGGCTAAGGAACTTTATTTCTACGGCAATATGTGGACGGACGATTACCTGCTGTTCCCGATAGCATACGATTACACATTCAGCGATGAGTACTCCGCGATCTCATCGAGCTTTGTCCATTATCTCATCGATGACGGAAACATCAGTGTGAACAAGCTCCGTGAATTTAACCGCCTGCTTGCCGATTCTCCGGCGGCCAGGTTGGTCCCGCCGATGATGGAGGAGCTTTCGATGTTGCAGGATCTCTCGCAGATCCCGGAAGACGTGAATATCGTGGGGCGCCAGGAAACTCTGATCACACCTGCGGAGGTTTACGATCTTTTCAGGACAAAACTTGGCATGGACCTCAGCGAAGTTTTTGTGGGGTGGCACGACAGCCTTGCGCCGATGATAGCCGATGTCGAACAGGAATTCGCGAATATGACCTCTGAAACGGAAAGGGTCGAGACCGATCTGTCCACCCCGGAGGCTGCGCTCCGGACATATTGGGACGCTTATATTCATGGAGACATAGACACGCTGATAGAGGCAAGCGCGGCGGAACCGGCGGATTTCTTGATTAGCGCCAGGGATATTTGGGTCGAGAGGGGAATTCTCGAATCCGTGTTGATCGAGAACTTTGTGCTGCCCAACAGGGGGGCGATCATGAGGGTGATCTCCGAGGGCGCGATAGCTGAGGATCGGTATGTTTACAAGGTCAGGATCGAACGTGGCGGTGAACTGGAGGACCGGACATACTTTCTTAGGAAAGATGACGGCAAGTGGAAGGTCGATAATAACTGAAAAATCCGTATCGGAAACGCGAACGTTAGTGAGCATGCCGTCACTATCGCGTGATCGACCGCACGCTCCTTAACAGTCGCGTTTCCGATACATTTTTTTTACTCCATGACCCTTTCCAGCGGGGCTTTTTTTTCGCTCAACAGTTTCGCGCCTTCGGATTCAAAATTGATCTGTAAGAAATAATCCCCACCGCCCGCGGGCTGAATTTTCGTTATTTTGCCTTTGCCGAACTTGGGATGCTTCACCGTCTGCCCGACCGCCCACGCGCTCGGCTCTCTCGGGCCCTCATCTTCCGCTTTCTTTCTCATGCCAAGCCCCGCGCGCCTGACCTTCTCGGCTGCAAGACCTCCCTGTTTCTCGGCGTACTTATACGCGCCCGGCAGGATCGTCCAGTCGTCGCCAAGCTCGGAATATTTTTCCTCGACCCGGTCCCTGATCTCCTCGGGCATCCGACCCGGAATCTGCGAGTCTCCAAGCAGCGCCCGTTCGCTCTCATAATCGGCCGGCTCGATTAATTTTGCGGGCAGTTCCGCGAGGAACCGCGACGGGGTCGCGCCCATGCCGCCGATGCTCCTTTGGCGCCAGAACGCCGACGATCGGCTGTGCGCGGCTGTCATGAAAAGCCTGTCCTTTGCCCTCGTAATGCTGACATAAAGGAGCCTTCGCTCCTCCTCGAGGCCTATTGGATCGTTGTAGGACCGAGAGTGGGGGAACAGCCCGTCCTCCATGCCCGCGACAAAAACAAAAGGCCATTCGAGCCCCTTCGAGGAGTGAGAGGTCAGGCATTTTACGCTATCGGCATCGCGATCGATTTCGTCGGTAGCCTGAATAAGCGCGACCTGTTCGAGAAAAACCGGAAGTCCCTCGGTCGGATATGCCTCGTCGAACCTCGTAATCGCGCCCTGAAGCTCCTGAATATTTTCAAGCCTGCTCTCAGCCTCGATCGTGTCGGATGTTTCGAGCTTTTTCTGATATCCGCTCTCGTCGAGGATTATCCCGGTCAACTCGAACACCGAAAAAGTGTCTTTCTCTTCATGGAGGCGGTTGACCATGTCGCTGAAACGTATAATTTTATTCGCCGCGAAACTTCCGAGCATTGGCCAGACATCCTCGCGCTGACAGATTTGATGAACGCCGATGTTGAATTCGGTCAAAATCTGAATAAGACGTGTAAAGCTCTTGTCTCCGATTCCGCGGGTGGGGGTATTTATAATTCTCTGGAGGCTGACAGTGTCCCAGGGATTCTGCACGAGTTTCAGATAGGCGATTATGTCCTTGATTTCCTTGCGGTCGTAGAATCTGAATCCCCCGATGATCTGGTACGGAATCGCGTACTGCGTGAAGACCTCCTCGAAAACTCTTGAGAGCGCGTTGGTGCGATACAACACCGCGAAATCGTTGTATGTCCGCTTGTCGGCTTTCAGGAAAGTCTCGATTGTCTCTGCGATGTAGATGGCCTCGGCCTCGTCGGTGCGGTTGAACTTGAAATTGATCGGTTCGCCCTCACCGCGCGATGTCCAGAGGTTTTTGTAATGACGTTTCGGATTATGTCGGACAAGCTCGTTCGCGGCGTTGAGGATCGTCGATTTCGAGCGGTAATTTTCCTCCAGTTTGATGACAACCGCGCCGGGGAAATCCTCCTCGAAATTCAATATGTACTTCGGATCCGCTCCGCGGAAAGCGTAGATGGACTGGTCATCGTCGCCGACAACGCAGATGTTGCAGTGATCCCGCGCGAGGAGTTTCGTGAATACATATTGAGCGCGGTTTATGTCCTGGTATTCATCGACCAGCACAAATTTGTACCTGCCCTGCAAACGTTTCAGCGCGCGCTCGCTCTCCTCCATGAGATCGACCGTCTTCATTATCAGATCGTCGAAATCCAGCGCCTTGGCATGCTTCAGCGTTTTTTCGTATTCTTCATATACCTCCCCGACAATCTGCTCGAAACGGTCCATCGCGCGTTCCTGATAGTCGCGCCAGTTGATAAGGTTTCCCTTCGCGCCGGAGATTCTGGACGCAACCGCCTTGGGATCGAAATGCTGGACATCTATTCCGATTGCCTTCATGCAGCGTTTGATCGCAATGGTGCTTTCGGTGTCGTCGAGAATCGTGTAGTTCTGCGGGACCCCGATCTCCTGTCCCCACTGCCTTAGAATCTGCGCGCATGTGCGGTGGTATGTTCCGAGGGCAACCTCATGTCCCTGTTTACCGACAAGCAGATGGACCCGGTCGCGCATTTCATCGGCGGCTTTGTTTGTGAATGTCACGCCGAGGATTTCCCACGGGAGCGCGGTTTTTGTATGTAGGAGATTTGCGACACGGTAGGCGATGACGCGGGTTTTTCCGGAGCCGGCGCCTGCGAGGACAAGTACCGGCCCTTTGAGCGTACTGACTGCGCGTCGCTGTTCGGGATTAAGGTCGGTTTCGAGCCTTTTTGAAAATTCCGCCAATGGTTAACACCTGTTGAGTATCAGGGAGAGTAGCATTAGACGGGGTGTCGGGGCAATGGGGATTTGCGCCAGTTCCACGGCAAGTTCAGGAAAATCCAGAGAATCGTTATAATCAAACTCGATACCGTTATTTTTATCCCGCGAACGACGGATTGGGGATTATAAACAAGTGAGAATTTATAAAATCCCTTTTCGGGAATTTTAATCCCGCAGAAACCTATACCGGTTTTCTCTACAGGACCGAGAGAATGGGGAGAAATGCTGATAACAGTCCAGTTCGGGTCGTATGAAGTTTCAACAATAAGCGTACCGGGGTTCTGTATGTTCGTTTCCACTTTGAGCATATTGCCTGCGAAAACGGGGACAGTATTAGACAGAATGTGCGATGTTTTTTCCGGCTCAATCACGCCGTCCGGGGCCAGCCAGATTCGGGGCTGCTGTTGGACAACTTTGAACAATCGCGCATTTTCATTAAAGTAATTTGTAAGATCCAAATCGACCTTCTCATATCCCGGAATTTCGCTCACGCCGTTACTTGTCACGACTGCGTCGACGCCCAGCCGGGTAAGCATTTGAGCGGCGTTGTCGGAGATTTTACCCTGCGAACCTGAGGTTTTGAAATTCGCGATGACCGTGTCGAATTCCTTGCTTATATCATCGCGGATAATTGAGTCCCATTCGACCGGTCTGAGAGGTGTATATGGGTCCATGACCTGAACATTCCGGAAAATCCCTGTGTTACCGGAACAGATATTCGGGAGTGTGTCCTGTGGAGTCCACTTATTAAATTCCATCAGATCCTGATCGGCGAACCTGCCGATTCCAACCGCCAGCAGACGCGGTGGGAGGCCGTCATCTCTCTGTATTTGATCGAAAAATTCATAAGATAGATTGAAGTTGTTGGCCTTCATTGTCGCGAGACGTCCAACCGGGAAGACAATCACGAGATGAAAAATCAGATACAACGCCATCCAGACGGGAATTGTTCGCGGTACCCCACCATTTATGGTGGGTCTGTTTATGGTGGGTCTGTTTTTGCACTGAACCGACCCACGCTGAAGCGTGGGGTACCGAGGATCCGGTACCGGCCCATTCGGTACCCCACCATTTATGGTGGGTCTGTTTTTGCACTGAACCGACCCACGCTGAAGCGTGGGGTACCGAGGATCCGGTACCGGCCCATTCGGTACCCCACCATTTATGGTGGGTCTGTTTTTGCACTGAACCGACCCTCGCTGAAGCGTGGGGTACCGAGGATCCGGTACCGGCCCATTCGGTACCCCACCATTTATGGTGGGTCTGTTTTTGCACTGAACCGACCCACGCTGAAGCGTGGGGTACCGGATGGGGTGCCGCATCAATATCGATATCCCGTACCAGCTCAGCAGAATATCGATTATCAGGATAATTCCGCCGATTAGAACAGCGGTCGAGCGATGTGTAGTCAAAATGAAAGCCGCGAACAGCACGAAGGCTATCCCGATGACCCATTTCAAACGCAAGTGTGTCAGTTTTAATTCATGCTCATCTTCATCCACCTTAACCGAATCCCTCTTGAACCGCTCCGACATCCACGAGCATGCGAGCGGAATCAGCGCGGCAATTACACCAAGCGCGAAACGTCCCTGGTACCGGAACATCTCGAACGGCGGGAATTTGATAAGTATGTGATTTAGCGGATTGCGCATCCCGAACGCGAGAATCAAGGCGACCGCACCCATTACAATCAACGGGGCATCCTTTTTCCAGTTGACTCGAATTCCGGCGAGTCTGAGGAATGCCGCGAAAGTCGGCAACAGTCCGACATAAATCAGACTGGACGCCCATCCAACAACATCGGTCTGTTTCGCGTACGCAGGGAAATAGAACATGCTCGCGAGCCTGACCGGGGTAAGCCAGTTCGAGCCGAGGAAATAGAAAGCCTTTCCGGACGCCTCCCGCACAGTTGTCTTTGCGAACTCCATCGCGGGGAGCCATATTATCGCTCCGATTAACACAGCTCCCAGAATTAACGACGCGATAATCCCCAGCGCTTTCAGCGGTCTTAGCGCCTCTTTCGACCTGTCCGCTGCGATGGTCCCGATTAAATACCAGAAGAGAAGAAATCCCTGATAGAACGCCATCTGTGCGGACCCGACAAACACTAGCATCCCGCCCAGAATAAAAAGCCAGCCGGAGATCAGACGCCTCGCGCGGCTGTCGGGGGCGTCAAAGTATCGGTCAGCAAGCCAGAGAAGGAGCGGGAACCAGACGATCGACTGAAACAGCGCCATCGAGGTGATGTGAAAGACGAGAAACGGCGCGGTCTGATAGATTATCCCCCCGAAGAAGCTGATTTTCGGCTCGATTCCCCGTCCCCGGAGCCACAGGTCCATAAAAAGCCCGGCGAGGATGAAGTGCAGAATGTACGTCAGGTTCGCGAGGTAAAAGAAATCTCCGGGAAGATGGAGCAGGAGGTTGCCGGGGTAGAAAAGTCCGCTCTCGGACTCAGCGAGCTGCGGCATGCCGGCATATAGATATGGATTCCAGAGCGGAAGGGCGCCGTGACGGATCGATTGCACGTCGAACCATTTGAGCGGGAGGTTGAGCCGGGTAATGTCCCATCCGGCGAAGTAGGACTGCCCTGTCAGTTCCGGGAGGAAATAGAAGCAGGGGATGAGGATCAGGAGGAGTTTGAAGATATCGAATCTATATCGCACCCGTCGGGGCATGGGGCAATGATAGCATTAAAATCCCGTGTCACGCATGCATCGGTACCCCACCATTTATGGTGGGTCGGTTTTTGCATCGAACCGACCCACGCTGAAGCGTGGGGTACCGAAGGGTCATTTCGGCCTGCCGAAAATCGATTGCTGCCCGCAACAAATAATAGATTCATGCGTCCATTTCACAGGCTCGCATTCGGTGGTATAATATCGCCTCCGGATTTTTGTTTAAACTAATTTAATCAAACCGAAGGTATCAGTTACGCGGGCTGCCTTCTGGAGGTTATCCATGGATGCAACGACAGTCTACTGGATAATGTTTTTGATCGGATTGATCTTTTCGATCCTGAGCGTAGTCCTCTCCGGTTTCGGCCATGCATTCGGCGGGCATGATTATGATTTCTCCGCCGACCATCAGGCGGACCTGGGCGGCGGTGCCGATACAGCGGATTTCGGGGGGCATGCGGGCGCCGCGGATGCCGGATCAGGCGACTTTTACCACGGCGGCGGTGAGATCGCTTTAAGCCCATTGTCGCCAATAACAATTGCCGCTTTCGTTGGCGGATTCGGGGGCGGCGGATTGATAGGCATGACGTTGAAACTCGGAGTCTGGTCGGTCGCCATCGCACTTCCGGTCGGCTTCGTGCTGGCTTTTCTTATATACTATTTCATGTACCTGATTAACAAATCGAACGTGTCATCGGAAGCGCACGCGTCGGATACGCTCGGGCTGACCGCGGAAATTATCACCCCGATCGTGGAGGACCGTGTCGGCGAGATCGCTTATATTCTCAGCGGATCAAGGTATACGTCTCCGGCGAGAAGCATCGACGGCAGGAGCATCCTGAAAGGCAGGGCTGCGAAAATCTGGCGGGTCGTCGGAAGCACATGCTATGTCAAGGAGATCCTCCCAGAGGAAGCCGAAAAGCCGGAAGAAGAAGGTCCTGCCGCGCCTGTGATATAGTTTAAGACCAATTCCACTTAATGATTTGATTGAATACCAAGTGATTTAAACCGACCGTCTCAAGCTACGCAGGCTCCGCTTGAGACGGACACAGGAATTTTACGTTTTAAACATTTTTTGTATATGGAATTAGTAAGCCGCGCATTAAGAAGGTATTTTTCCCGGGATGGGGACAGGCACCTTTTCGCCCGGAACTTACAGCATAATTCGAGTTTATCGTGCGAAAAGTTGCCAGTCCCCTTTTTACAGAATAATTCACAAACAATGCGCGGCTCAGTAGCTTAAGTCCTGCAGGTTGATTTTTGGAGATTAAAACAATGACATACCAGACCGGATCCGACATCGGAACCCGAAATATCGTCAAGTATATTGAAACGCTCGTGAAGATCCCGTCACCGACCGGCTACACAGGCCCGATTGTCGATTATCTCGTCTCGAACGCGAGAGATAAGAAGATTTCATTCGAGGTCACACGCAAAGGCGCGGTTATTTATAAATTCGAGAAGGCACAAGCCGAAAAAAACGTGATGCTCGCGGTGCATTGCGACACGCTCGGCGCGATTGTGAAGCAGGTCGAGAAAAAATCGGTTAAATTCGACACAATCGGCGGTTATCCTCCCGAATACATAATCGGAAACTACTGCACCATTCATACATTCAGCGGAGAAAAAATCCCCGGAACAATCATGCACTCGAATCCCGCGGTGCATGTGAATAAGGAACTTGGAGAGAAGAAATTCAAGATCGAGGATCTCGTTGTGAGAGTGGATTTGAAGCTCAAGGACAAGGACGACTCATTTGAAAATTACATCGAGACCGGGAATTTTATCTCGTTCGACCCCGGGTTCCGGGCTGTAAACGGTTTTGTTAATTCACGTCATCTCGACGACAAGGCATCGGCGGGGATATTACTCGACCTTGCCGATGAACTCGCCGGGTCAAAAGAAAAGCTGCAATCGAATGTATATATGTTTTTCAATGTGACCGAGGAGACCGGACAGGGCATCGCCGGGTATCCTGACATTGACGATTTTCTCGTTGTAGACATGGGGGCGGTCGGAGAGGGTCTCGCGGGAGATGAATTTCATGTTTCGATCTGCGCGAAGGATTCGTCCGGACCGTACAATTACAATTTCACGCACGAACTTGTGAAGCTCTGCAAGGATAACGAGATTTCATATAAGATGGATATTTTCCCGCGATATGGATCCGACGGGTCGGGTGCGTTGAGCTCGGGACGGGACATCCGGGTCGCGCTAATAGGTCCGGGAGTGGCGGCGTCGCACGGGTACGAAAGGACGCATGAGGATTCGCTTGACGGTGTCGCGAAGCTTCTGAGAAAATACCTGAATTGTTGAGAGGAGAACCGGGGAGGAGAAATGGAGATATCAAAATTCACGGTAGTTCTTGGGTTAATCGTTATTGGTTTTATGATGTCTTGGCATGTGCTCATGCGCACAATGAAAGCCGGACCGAATGAAGTCCTTGTTATATCGGGCAGAAGAAGATGGATCAGGAGAGCTGACGGTACGGCATTTCTGGTAGGTTTCAGGATGATGAAGGGCGGACGGACGTTTGTCTGGCCGTTCATTGAAAGGGTTGACCGACTTAGCCTTGAACCAATGAATATTGGATTTTCGGCACAGAATGTACAAACAAAGGACAACAAGAGAATCGATCTGAATGGTCTTGTGACAGTAAAAATCGAGGCTACGGAAATGGGAATAGCGATGGCGTCGCAGCATTTTCTTTCAATGACGCCGGAGCAGGTCTCGGTTTTCATAAAACAGTACATGGAAGCCAAACTGTGCAACATTGCGGGCATGATGGCGTCGGAGGATATGTTCGCCGATCGCGATAAGTTCATTAACAAGTTAAGGGACTCGTACAGCAAGGAGATCGGCGAGATGGGGATGAAGCTGGTGTCGATATCGATCGCGGAGCTGGTCGAAAGCGCAGTCAAACCGGCCCCGAGTCTAATCAGTGTGTAAGAAATCGAAAGTCAATTCAGTATAAAGCAATCCAAGAGGAGAACTTTCAAGGAGAACAGCAATGACCGTAACTATTTCATCAGTCGTTCTCGGATTATTTCTAATCTTCTTTTTCCTGGCATGGTGGGTCCTGTCCAGAATCCAAAAAGCCGGACCGAACGAGGTCCTGGTAATTTCCGGACGAAGACGCTGGATCAAGCGTGAGGACGGGACGAAGTTCCTGGTCGGTTTCCGCATGTTAAAGGGAGGCCGGACTTTTGTCTACCCTTTCATCGAGCGGGTCGACCGCCTGTCCCTCGAGTTATTTACCCTCGACGTGCGCACGCCCGAAGTTTACACAGCTAAGGGCGTTCCGATCATTGTCGACGGTATCGCGCAGGTGAAAATCAAGGGCGATGATGTTTCCATCGCGACCGCGTCTGAACAGTTCCTGTCAATGGGAATCGAACAGATACGTCAAATCGCACTGCAGACGGTCGAAGGCCACCTCAGGGCAATCCTCGGCACGTTGACGGTTGAGGAAACATACTCGAACCGGGACATGTTCGCGTCGAAGGTCCAGGAGGTCGCGTCATCGGACCTCGCAAACATGGGCCTCCTGATCGTCTCGTTCACCATTCGAGACATTCGCGACAGCCAGGGCTACCTCGACGCTCTCGGCAAGAAACGTACCGCCGAGGTAAAGAGGGACGCGAAAATCGGCGAGGCGCTCGCCAATCAGGAAGGCGAGGAAGCCAAATTCGACGCCGACACCAAGATCGCCGAGGCCGAGCGGGATTACCAGATGAAACGCGCGGACTATACGGCGTCGGTCAATAAAGAAAAAGCCAAAGCCGACCTCGCGTACGACTTGCAGCGCTATGAGACCGCGGTGGCGGTTAAGACGCAGGAAATCCAGGTCGAGATCGTCGAGCGCGAAAAGCGCATCGAGGTACAGGACAAGGAAATCCAGCGCAGGCAGCGCGAACTGACCGCTACGATCGAGAAGCCCGCCGAAGCTGAAAAGTTCAAGGTGCTGACACTCGCGGACGCCGAAAAATACAAGTTGCAGACCGAGGCTGACGGCGCCGCGTCGGCAACCAAGCTGAAAGGTTTCGCCGAAGCGGACGTCATCCAGCGTACCGGCGAGGCGCAGGCGGAGGCCAACAGGGCGCGGGGTTTCGCCGAAGCCGATGTCATCAAGGCGCAGGGACTCGCGACCGCTGAAGCCATGGAAAAGAAGGCCGAAGCGTGGCGCAACTACAACGAAGCCGCAATCGTGCAGATGTTCATCGATAAAATTCCGGACATCGCGCGCGCGATCGCGGAACCTCTCGCCAAGACCGACCGCATCGTTATTATCAACAGTGGCGGAGGGGACGGCGGTGCCGGCGCGAGCAGGATTACCAAGGACGTCACCGATATCATCGCGCAGATACCTCCGGTGATCGAAGGACTGACCGGCATCGACATGGAGACGCTGATCAAGAACATTCCCGCCATCAGGGAGGGCATGTTCAAGGAACACGGCTGGCAGAAGGGCGAAGGAACGCCTCCAAAATCGAAGTAAAATCCGAATTATTGATCGCAAAAAAACAATCCCCGTCACATCGGGGATTTTTTTATGGGCCTGAAATTGGATGAAGTCTGTAACACGGGATCTTTACTGGATTAGGTCTGGCTAGTGCCGCAATACATATCAGATCCCGGGAACCCAAGACACACATTGCAGATTTCAAATTTATTCCCGTAAGGGTTCCCGGGTTACGAAATCACTCAATCCCCTTCCCCCAGACGCCTTCGAAAAAGTGATCCTGCAAAGGCTCCCTTTCCCTTGGCGCGAATTCCCTGTCCTTATTCTTTTCATTAAGAACATCCGGGTTGCTAGGCCAGCCCAAAGTCATCATTGCCATTGGGGTGAATTCGTCCGGTACGGAAAAGGCTTCCCTTAATTTATCAGCATCGAATCCGCCCATCTGGTGGACCATGAGTCCCATCGACGCCGCCTGGATCGCCATGCTCACGCTCGCCGCCCCGACATCGTGCTCTCCCCAGCGGTTCGGTCGCTTGTTATGCGTGAAGTACTTGTGGGCGAAAGACGCCATTAAAACCGGGGCATTGATGACCCATTCCTGGTTGCCGTGGCTCAGGCAGTCGAAGGCCTTTCGCCATAATTCCTCGTTTTCGGCCCTCACCCACACGATGTATCGCCACGGCTCGTCTCCGAAATTTGATGGCGCCCACCGCGCGGCTTCGAAACATGCAATGAGATGCTCACGCTTGACCGGCTTGTCGGGATCGTATGCCCGTCCCGACCACCGTCTGGCGAGAATTTCATTGATTGGCACGCTCGTAATCGCGGGTTTATCCATTTTATTGTTCCTTCGAGCTTAATTCTTTCCATGAGACCGCATCGATGATCGAAATATCGTCCAGGTCCATTTCACGTATCTGGTCCGCGATTTGGTTATTCCAGGAGGGCGAACAGAGTATGAAAATCCTGTGGCGATCATCGGCTTTTGGGAATACGGGCGCCTGCACCGGATTCGGGAAGCCGGGATATAACGTACCGATCTTGGTGGATGAACTGTCGACCGCGATCACATAGGTCGTGTCCTTCATGGCGGAAGCGACAGCCGTGGCAACATCATTTGCGGGCCAAAAATACACTTTTGATTTCGAGTCAGGGGAGGGGGCAGATAAACCTTCAAGATATTCCGCCAGTTTCCTGAAGCGGGTTTCCGTTGCGCCTTTGGTTTCAATGCCCTGTTTATAAGCATGCCTCCCGCTTTCAACAATGCTTTCAAGATCCTCTCGATTAACAGCGTCAGGGCCTGCGAAGCGGTTTACCGCGGGATCTATTAACATTGCCGCAGCGACCAAGCCGAATTTCCGGCTGATTTTCTGTTCATCGATCAGCAGGACTCCAAATCCCATGCTCTCAAGAATCAATCTGAGATGATGAGGCGTGAAGTGGAGCATGTGCTGCGGGTACAGGGATTCGACAGGATTTCGGGTGAAATGGGGGACTTCGATGATCAAAATCCCATTCAGACTTAGAAAATTCTTAATATGATCCAGCCATCGACGCGGACGCGAAATGTGCTCGAGCACATAATATCCAACGACCGCGTCGAAAGACTTGATCGAACCGTCCAGGTTGCCGGTCGACCCGAATATTCCCGTCTCCGCGACACTTTCGCTGCACTTTGCCAGCGGGTCGAGACCCGATGCCGTATAGCCCTCGTCATTCAGGAGCTCGCAGAATTCGCCTGATGCGGCTCCTATTTCGCAGACTGACCCGCCCGGCTTAACATATTTCCGGATAATTTCCAGTCGGGCATCGGGATCGAAGTCGGGCTTGATTTCACGGATATCCGACCTCAGCGTGTGAGCAGCTCTGTAGTAGCGATCGAGAAACCGGTCGTCCGGGATCTCACCGGCAAAGGCAAACCCGCAGGACAGGCACAATATGTCTTTTAGAATAAACTCGAACGGACCTTCCCTTGTGGGGAGCTGGTATATTCGCTCCCCAAGGAGTTCGAGATTTTTACGCTCGCCGCAGATGTCGCAAATTTTGGGCGACCAAACGGACTTTTGAAGGCTTGCTGCCATATGGGGGAATATAATCAAATTGTAAAACTCCAGTCAAACAGAGTTATAGTTTGAAAAGTAATTAATTACACTTAAATTTTAATGTCAGTTACTATGTTGACAATATAAATTCCATGGTATACTTTCTTATCCTTAATTGTTTATTTCGTGTTATCCGTTGGAGGAAAACAATGTCCCGTTTCGGTCTGCTTCTTTTAGTCATTATCTTTGCAATCGCTTTATCATTATCATGTTCCGGCGGCGACAAGGTCCCCGTTTCGCCCGAGTTATCACCCGATCAACCCAAACAGGCTCAATCCATCCCCACCCAGCTCTGGGGATTATGGGATGTCACCTTCGATCCCGCGACCGGAACGGCCGAAATTATCGCCAGCCGCACCGCTCAGTACACCATGAACATGGTGAAATTCCTCCAGCCTCCGGAGGTTCCGGAAAATCAAATCGAAATATTTATCCATGACACGACGCAGTGGCAGGAAGGATATGTGGATGTCGATGTGACGCTCCATCATCCGTTCCCGAACCATGATTTCGCGACCGGATTCGATGTGAGGGGCGTAATTATCGGCAACGGTTCGACCCAGAGTCAGTTCAACCCATCGGTGAAATATGTCGGGCCGAACGATCTGATAGTTTTAAACGCCGACGGATACACGCGCTGGTTTAATCCGGTGGAATTCACCACGTACGACACTCTGTTCGGATTCACGGAGAGCCATTCCGGGACCCAGTCAGTCGATTGGACCGCTACAATTAACGGATATCGGTTTTTCTGCGACGGTCTCGATGATGTCAGCTACGCGGCGTACTCATTCGGGGAGCCCTGGTTTGATAATCCCCGCGCTTATTTCGCTCCATCAAGCACGTTGAAGAGAAATTATATTCTCCAGTTCCCGATGATCGACGGCAACCCGTCATATCAATTCCAGTTCGCCTGCGTCGCGAGCTGGGCGATGCCGTCTCAGAATCCACCCGCTATTCCCGATGATTTTCCGATAGAGGCAAACGCTCCCGAAGTTTTCGCGGCGAGGATGCAGGATTCCTCGGATATGTATTACGTGAACGAATCGACTTACGGCGGCGACCTCGCGATCGTCGCGAGGGTTTTCGACCATCAGGGAAGCGTGAATCCCTCAGGCGTCCCGGGGCAGATCGCAGCGGTTCATGTTGAATCGATGGACGGGCTGATTCCGGGAGGATTCGCGACCTATACCGGCGCGGAACTTCAAAATCTGATCACCGCCGAGGACGCGGAGAGCGCTACATATACGATACAGATAAATAATGCCACCCCGTCCGCTACAGGATGGTTCCCTGTGCTGGTTTCATTCGAAAGCGTCTCACCCGACAATTATTACAGCGGCAATCCCGAATTCGCGTACCCGGAAAGCGCGGTACTATCGGCTTATTTCCTCGCGTTCGTGCATGTCGTCGACACATATACGAATGAACCGCCGGTCGCGGACGCTCAGACGGTCGGGTACGGCCCATGGCCCGCCGGATCGCCGATAGAGTTGGACGCAACCGGCTCGTTCGATCCGGACGGCGGTGTTATTCAGTCGTATGAATGGGATTTCAATAATGACGGGACGTACGGCGACCCTTTCGACTCCGGAACGCCGGCGTTGCCGGTAATTCATTACGATGTCCCGGGAACATATACCATCGACCTTAAGGTAACCGACAACGAGGGAAGCAGCAGCACGCTGGGATACCCACTGGAAGTTTTTGTCGGCTCCGGGGTATATGACCCGTTTGCCGTCGCGAGTGTCGTAACATACCCGCCGTATAATGTGGGTAATCCGATTGAATTCGACGCGCTGCAATCTGTCGACCCGGACGGCGGAAATATTGTCGCGTACGCCTGGGATTTCGATGGCGATGGAACATTCGGGGATACTTATGATTCCGGCACCGATGTAAATCCGGTCAAGATTTTTTCCGCAGCTTCGACATACTCGGTTGATATTCAAGTCACTGATGACGAAGGCGCAAGTGACACTCTTGATTACCCGATCAGTCTTGAAGTTGGGAATGAGTCCCTGTCGCCGATTGCATCTGCGAAAGTCGGGACATATCCGCCTTATTTTATCGGGATACCCATAGAACTGGACGCTTCGCTATCATTCGACCAGGACGGCGGCGATCTGGTTTCTTATGCATGGGATTTCGACAATGACGGATTATTCGGCGATCCATACGACAGCGGTACCGACATTAATCCGATCATTCATTTTGACAGCGAGGGTACGTTCCTCATCGATCTCAAGGTCACGGATAATGAGAATGACACTGATACACTGGATTCCCTGATTTCAATCGATGTGACCACCTATGTCACTTCCGGATGGGCGCGCAACATGGGCGGACCGATGTGGGATTACGCTTACGCGTCCGCGGTCGATCAAGCGGGCAATAATTATGTAACGGGAATTTTCGAGGAAACCGCCGATTTCGATCCCGGACCTGGAGTCGCGGCGTTTACAGCCACCGACTTATGGGATATGTTCCTTGTCAAGCTGGATGCCGACGGCAATTATGAGTGGGCATACACGTGGGGAAGCGAATGGGGCGATGAAAACGGGTATGGAGTCGCATGCGATGGTGACGGCAATGTTTATATGACCGGAACGTATGACGACACTATCGATTTCGATCCGGGTCCGGGCGTGGAAAATCATCCTGCGTACGGGTATCCCGACGGGTTTATCATCAAGTTTGCATCGGACGGCACATACCAATGGACAAAAACCTGGGGCGGGGATTCCGTCACAGTGGTCGGCGCTACGGCGGACCCGTCGGGGAACGTCTATGTGGTGGGAAATTTCTACGGGACGAACGATTTCAATCCCAATTCCGGCACGGATCCGCATTCATCCGGATACTGGGATGATGCGTTTGTAATGATGCTGCATGGCGACGGCTCCTACGGGTGGACAGCGACCTTCGGCGGCGACGAAGTTGACACGGCGAACGGAGTGGCAGTCGACGGGAGCGGAAACGTCTATGCTACCGGATCATTCGCAGGCATTGTCGATTTCGATCCGGGCGGTGGCATTGATGCACATACGGCGCTTGGCTCATCGGACATTTTCCTCGTCAAATATGACAGCGCAGGCGGATTCCAATGGGCGCGGACATGGGGCGCGAGTCCGAATTATCACAACGGCACCGATGTCGGCGTGAATTCATCGGGGGTTGTCGCTGTGACTGGATATTTCTACGACACAGTTGATTTCGATCCCGGTCCCGGCGTCGACGAGCAGACTTCCATCAATTACATCGATACGTTTGTCAGCGTCTACAACTCCAGCGGCGATTACCAGTGGACAAGACATTGGTCCGGGAACACCGACTATTATCCCGAAAGTCATTTATTTGTAAGCGACTCCGGCGCGGTGCGTGTCACGGGCCAGTTCATCGGACCTGTCGATTTCGACCCAGGTCCGGCTGAAGACATCTATGACGGCATCGAACTTGATGTGTATCTGACAAACTACGACACTTCGGGCAACTACCTCTGGACACACGCGTTCGGCGGAGATTATGTCGACTGGGGCGAGAGTGTCGGAGAGGACGCGTTCGGCAACATTTATGTCGGCGGGACGTTCTTCGATCTGGGCGATTTCGAGCCGGGTCCGGGTTCGGACAATCATTATTCCAATGGCGGATGCGATTCGTACATGCTGAAGCTCCTGTCCGACGGATCGTGGTGATTAGAACAGCCGGACTCGGAAATTCATACCCTTGGCATGATTCTCCTGTGTATCGACTGTCTTGTGAGCTTTAAGGTTACGACGAAAAGCATTAAGTAGAGTGCAATCGTTGCGAGAACACTGTACATGTACAAATTAAACCATGACCCCGTCACTGTAAACATTAGCGCCGTCAGAACCACGTAAGGTGTCTTCACGATAATCGTTGCAACTACTTGGAATCCGATAAACCCCGCGACCGTTGGCCAGTACCGCCCTAGCAGCATGGGCATCATTATTCCTGCAACGCCGAACAATACGGCTGACATGAATGTCCATACATACTCGAACACCCCCATTAATAGTCCTTCGAATCCGTAAGTACCGGACATGCTTATCGCATATCCGTGACGGGTAAGCGATTCCAGGACATTTATCAACAGCGTTATCGCCACTCCGATGATTTGAGGAACTGCATAAGACACCCATTGTAGTCTCAGCAGCTTGCGGAGGATCTCGTCCGCGGTCAGCGTCACCTTTCGAAGAAGGTCGCCCTCCGGATCGCGGTTGACCAGGTCGAGCCCGGGCAGTACTCCGAGTATCAGTCCCGCCAGCCAGGCAAGTGTCGAAATGAATCCGATAGAGTAGGTTGTCCCGAGGCTGAACATCATCGGGGGAGTCGAAATTCCAGTCGGACCCACCGAGAACGATGGAGGAACAGTTACGAGCGTCACAATAAGCAGGGCGATCTGGACCAGGGGTAAAATGATAAGGAGGATAAATTCGTAAAAAAGCCCGATGTTACGCGACTGTCGGTCGGTGATGAGTCTTCGGGCTACGGTGGACGTGATCGGGTCGTCGCTATCGGCGAGCTTCCGTAAAAGTTTCATGCGATACGAAAGCGCGGCAAGTCCTTTGAATTGAATTTCAGATGTCATCTGCACGTTGCCCGGAATTTTAACATAAGACGGCTAACTCATTGGGAAGTTCCACTAGAATTCACAGAATGTGCAATATGCGGAAGAATTCAGGATAATCGTAAAGTCACCATTAGATGAAACACCCACAAGCTCAGCGAGAGAATGGAAAAGTCGAGATGGGGGGGGGCGCTTGTGGGCGTCACGGCTGCCCAGAAAAATCAAAATCCATAATCGATTCATGCGTGTCCTCCCGTTTGCCTTGCCGATTATTAATACTATAGACTGTACTCTATCTGAAAATGTTCGATGAGGTCAACAATGTCCAACGAAGATAAGATTTTAAAATCCCGCACATGAGAAGAGCGGTCGAGACGATGAAACTGTTGCGAACATGAAAAATTCATCATATATAGTATTATTTTCCCTGTTGATATTTGCGGGCGCGTTTGTCCTTATTAACTACACCACCGATGATCCTTTCATAACTTACAGGTATTCCGAAAACCTGTTTCACGGCAAAGGCCTGGTTTACAACGAGGGAGAGCGGGTCGAAGGATATTCCAACCCGACCTGGGTTTTTATCATGGCGGGGCTGTATCCCATCGCGTCGGGACTGCACCCGCTGGCGATACTTTGGTTTGCCAAGGTCCTCGGGATATTATTGACCATTGTTTCCGTTCTGGTTTTTTATCGTGCTGAGACAGGGGTTAATCCTCGCCAATTTCCGGTTGGAACGTTTTTCCTCGCTCTTAATCCCGCCTTGATGCTCTGGAGTGTCGGCGGACTTGAAACCGCGCTATGCGTGCTTTTGGCGTCGATTATCCTTTACGATGAAGTAATCAACAATGGCAGCATCATGGGAGCGGCAGCGGTCGGTGTATTAGGTGTTTCACGGCCTGAAATGCCTCTGATAGTTATTGTTTACCTGATTTGGCGTTGGCTTAACGGGGAAAATGCAAAAGCAGGAATGATGCGGATCGTTCTTGTTTCCATTATACCGGCTGCCCTTTGGGTGATTTTCAGGTTGATATATTACGGTGATATTTTTCCGAGTACGTATTATGCCAAGGCTCAATCTCACGATGTCTTCAATGGCGTTATATACTTGCTGTTTTCGCTTAGACTGGTTAATTTCTTCTATATGCTGCTTCCGCTGACATTTGCCGGGCTGATAAGGAACTCACGCAAGGGCTGGCTATTTTCAATTACGATATCGGCGGCCTACGTTCTGTTTATTGTCCTTGCCGGCGGCGACTGGATGCCGGGCGCAAGGCTGCTTATCCATATTTCTCCTTTTCTGGCATGGGTAGCGGCTTCGGGGCGCGAGAAAATTTCATCATTAATCGGTCCTTCGAGAACGCGATTGCTGCCCGTGGTTATTTTAATCTTAATGGTCGCGGGTAACTTATTATCATATAAGCAAATCCATAAAAAGTTCGTGGTCAGCCTCTGGCCGTGGGAAAAATTCTCCGTGGAATCGCCTGTTTACCCCCATTACAATGAAATGGGTACATGGATGGCGGAGAACACCGATCCGGATTCGTACGCCGCTCTCGGTGAGGCCGGACTTATCCCATTTCTGAGTCATAACAGGATAATCGATTGCTTCGGATTGATGGACCCGCATATTGCCAGGCTGCCCGGAAAACTGCATTATAAATTCGATGCCGAATATGTGATGAGCCGGGAACCGGACTACATTTTACTTCTGGGGACATTTGCCGACGGAGATTTTGACGGCAGATTTCTTTATTGCAGGGAATTGTACAGGCATCCTGATTTCGCGCATTACACGCTTGAGCACAATGTGAATGATATTTTCCTATTCCATAGAGATGATGCATTAAAGCCGTAAAACATCTAACCGCGCTGATTATCAGCGGATCGATTGTAATCCCGCACATGAGAAGGGCGGTTTAGACGATAAAGATATTGAGGGAGGCGCGCTAATGACTGTCCACATCGATAAAATACAGGTGAACACAAAAGGCGACTCGGACATCGTCGACATCACGCCGGGACTGTCCGAGTGCATAAAAAAATCCGGCGTCTCGAACGGCATCGCGCACATCTTCTGCGCCGGGTCGACAGGCGGACTCACCACGACCGAATTCGAACCCGGCGCGGTGAGAGATATTAAGGAATTTCTCAATCGGAACATCCCGCCGACACCGCCCGGGCCGGCATGGGGAGAATATTTCCATCATGAAACGTGGCATGACGACAACGGGCATTCGCATCTTCGCGCGAGCTTGATCGGGTCAGATATCACTGTGCCCGTCCGCGATGGGAGGCCGGTCCACGGAACGTGGCAGCAGGTGATCTTCATCGACTTCGACACCCGCCCTCGAACCCGGCGTCTCGATGTAACGGTGATCGGGGAATGACAAGTATGTAAGTCCTGCAAGTTTATTCAGGTTTTATTTCATAGAGGACAATCGGCTTGTCTGACGGAAGCGCGACAACGGGAACAAGCCAGGCGGGAGCATTTCTGTAATCGGTCAACGGCGCGAGCGATGGGTTATATCGATACACCGTCCTCGAATCTATTACCACCCATCTGATACCTTTTTGCATCGCTTTATCCCTGAGTTCGTCGATTGAATCAACAACCGGGAGCCATTCGAAACTGCCGATGTTCGAGTAATACTGCACCCACGGAAGATGCGACGCGAGCGCGGGGCCATCGGCCTTTCCGACTTCGGGGAGATTGTCGCGGATGTAAAATGCCATCGCGCGATGCTCGTATGGGAGGTCGCCCGGACTCATCGAGATCATCACGCTGTGCTTCGCGTGCAGCGCAAGTCCGGATAAAATCAGACCAGCTATTATCAGGTACGCCCCGGTTCTTCTCGGTCCGCTTTGGAATCCTTTTATAAATACCCCCGCGAGCCGCGCGAGTCCGACTCCCGCGATAATCTGAGCTATTGTCATATATGGTATCAACATGCGTTCGCCGATTCCGAATCCACCCATCACGACAATCGGGACTATCGCCGCGCCGATGGGTCCGAGCATCAGACGTTTTTCGCGGGTAAATAGAAGCGTCATCGCCCCGATAAACGCAAGCCCGACTCCCCACCACTTCAGAATTCCAAGACCGTACCGTTTCGCGCGAATTATGTTTTCAATAAACGTGCCGGTTACGATTCCCGGTGGTTGCAGAATTTGGGTTTCGTACGGCGGGATCAGGTCCTTTCGGGGCTCGAGAGAATTCGCGAACGATTTGAAAGTACTGTCAGAGCCGAGTCCGGGCATCCAGTCGCCACCGCTAACGCTTAGATAGACCATGATCGGGACCGCGAATACCATCCATCCGATTAATATCGATATCGCGATTTTCGCTATCATCCCCGACGGCACTTTTCGGGCGAGAAGCACAATCGCTAGGAAGATTCCATATGCGGGTATGAAAAAAAATGTCTCGACTCTGAAAATCCAGCAAGCCCCGATAAAAATCCCGGTCAGAAACGCAGACAGAACGCCCGGTTTGGCAAGCGTCACTATGGACGAAACCAGAGCGAGGGTGAGAAGCAAGGTCACGAGCGGTTCGGGAGTGTCGGATGTCATCCACGGGAGAAATTTCACGTTGAATAAGTATAGCCCGACCGCGGTCCACATCGCAACCGCCCCGCCAAGACGTCTCGCGAGCATTCCTATCGGGATTACCGCAAGCAATCCGGCGATCAGGGAGATGTAATTTCCGGCGAGCGGGACGAAATAATGCCCTTTCATGTACGCAAGCCTGAGCGTGAGTCCGGCAGCCAGAAGAACGACCAGGACAATGATCGAAAGCCAGACGGGAGCGTCGGATTGGGATTTTATGTCGTCAGCTTTTCCGGGCATCTCGGGAATTATAACTTATAACGCAATCTGTGGCACATACAGCCCGAGTCCTCGAGGGATGTATGTGTTTGATGTTGTTGTTTTGGAGCACACACATCCCTCGCGGACTCGGGCGTGTGTGTGCCACAGTGAATTTGTTGATTTGTGGACGGATTCCAGTTTTGCGACCGCTCGCTGACCCTGCACCGAATTCTGTCAGGAAATCGATTTTAACTTTGCCGTTTTCGTGTAACTTATATAGAATTAATACATGACTCGAAAAATATCCACCCTGATTATCTTACTCCTTTGCGCGATTCTGATGATCTCTTGCGAGGGAATCGGAAACCCGATCGACCCCGGCGACGAAAATCCCGACATGAGGATCGCTCTCACGCGCCTGAATCCGGCGAGCACGACGCTTGACGGCATCAATATCAAAATCACCCGGACCGATAACTCGGTCGAGCTTCCGGGACGGACAATCGAAGTCACAGCGTCGTCCGGACAGGTCAGCGGGGTGACCGACCGCGGCGACGGCACCTACGATGCTGTCTGGACCGGAAGTCCGGTCGGGGAAGTCGCGCTGACAGCGTCGGATACGGACTCGGACCCCATAGTCCAGGTAAATATAACTTTCCTCGCCCTTGATTTTCTCTCGACCGATTGGGATGTCCCTGTCAAGCTGAAAAGCCCGATCTCGACGGACGGCTGGGAGGCGTATCCGTTCATCTACCCGGACGGGAGCAGGCTCGCGTTCTCATATATAACTCTCGATATGGTGTCGCTCGCGGGAAACATCATCAGGCCGATCGGGGAGGAACGTCCCGGACAGTCGATCCCGCAGACGATGGACCTCTATATCGCCGAGGCTCCCGACAGCGCGTCATGGTGGGCGGGCTGGACGGTCGAAAACGCGCCGGTCAACTATTTCCAGGCGCTCCCGATGCACATCGCCGCGCCAATGGTGACGTCGGACGGGTTCTCGGCGTTCTGCACGGTGCAGGAGTTCGACGGCGACGCGTATACCCCCACGAAAATTTATTCTCTCGATCCGGATTTCACGCAGACACCGATCGCGGTCGGACCTCCGGTCGACATGACCGGCCTTGGAGAGGACAACCCGTACATGGACGTAACGAGCGGCTGGCTGTATTTCGACACGTACGACCTCGGAAACCCGCTGTCGAAACAGAATTTATGGGCGGCGAAATCGATCGGCGGCGGGCAGTTCCTTGATCCCGAACCGCTGCTCGATCTGAACACGGTGGATATCGAGACGCAGCCGTTCATGCGCGAGCCGACCGGGGTTCTCTATTTCGCGAGCGACCGTCAGGCGGACGAGTTCATCCTCGCGATCTGGCGCGCGCAGGTGAGCGGGACATTCACTAGCACGCCGGAACTTGTCGCGCAGGGTCAGGTCGCGCTGGGACGTCCGTCGATAACGCTTGACGGGAACTGGATGGCGATATCGTACGCGCGAATCGAATCATCCGGCGCAAACGCGGATGTCGCGATGTGCAGGAAATTGGAGTAGAGCTGGGATTAGAGCCAGGTAGCTGCATGCTTAATTTGGACAATAAAAAGCCCGACCGGTGGGGGTCGGGTTGAAAAAGTCTTATTGATTAGTGTGGTTAGTCCTGGGAACCTATTCGCACTCGTCTGCTTATTTCTCCCAACAAACAACCGCGTGCGCGACAACAAAGATGTCACCACTCAGACCGGTAACGGTGTAAGTGTCTGTTGTTGTATTATCCGGGAGACCATCGTGTTTGTAAGGAAATTGCCCGGGAGCAACTGTCCATTCGCAATTTGTGCTACTAGGAGGAGTGCATTTCTTTGCAAGAATGTCATTACCGACATAGAGATGGGTTTCATCCATAGTGTAACCGGTATTCATTGTATAGGTGACCGTTGCAGTGCCACCGCTATAAGCAACTGTCAATGTACCGACTAAGGTCCCCTTGGAAAGATCGCACTGTGCAGCACCTGCGTAAATGTCGAAATAGTAAGTGCCAGTTCCAAGAGGGCCATTCGTCCATCCCCATCTCTCAAAATAGCCATCAGGAATGTTCCAGGGCGCGAAATCAAGATCATCGATGAAACAATGAGCATAATCAGCGCCATAGGCAAAAGCGGTTTCGCATTCTTCTGAGGGATTGGATCCACTGCAGAAAATATTGAAAGTGAAATACGTAGCCCAGTTGCCCTTCGCAACAATGCGGTCACCATTACCCCAGCCGGTTTCTGTCTGGTAACTACCGTCAGCTTGAAGGCACCTCAATGCAGCATGCGCAGCGGCATAAAACGTGGTGGTATCGCCGCATTCGAATCCTATATCGGTGAAGGGAATTGTGAACGTATAGGTGGTTGCGCCGGTGATGTCCCCGGATTTGTAAGGGAACTGTCCGGGAATGGGATTACCCTTGTTGGTCTGGGGCATCTGAGTGAGGCTGGTTCCGATCCAGAGATGGACCTCGGTCAACTCCCAACAATCCTTTGTTGTGTAAGTAACCTCAAGTGCATCAACTATATCATCGTCGTCTGTGTCAACATCATAGAGGCAGACGGTACCGGCATCGATGTTCTGACCGGCCAATAACATTGTACAGCTATTACCCGTGCCGGTAATTGTTACGAGCTCGCTCGCCCTGAGCGGAGTCGGACTCACAGGATTCTGTGAATTTTGTGTTGTTTGAGTGCAACCTATCACTGCTACAAGCATGAAAAGCGTAATAAGTGCACATAAAGAGAAGATGTTTCTCATGGCTTTTTACAGCCTCCTTTTGGTTTCTACGATGCAGGGGTAGGTCGCTTACCCGCAACTTACTCCCGAATAGAACTTTACAAAAAGCAGAGCCGATTGTCAACTGCTTACCCAAAATAAAATAATATATTTGCGAAATTTTTTGATATTAAATGTAATGTACTTTTATATGATCCATTTAGCATTACCGGCGCCGTAACAGGGCTTTTTTCGCTGTTGATCTCACGGTGATCGCTCTCAACAGCTCAAATCACGAGGGTTCCGGCAGGTTCACATTTGTGACGGTCCCGGCTTCAGGGCTGCATGTTTAATCCGGATAACAAAAAGCCCGACCGGTGAAGGTCGGGCTGAAAAAGCCTTAATGATTAGTGTTGTCAGTTCCGCAGACCTGACTTTACCGGACTAATTATTCCTCCCAACAGACAACCGCGTGCGCGACAACAAAGATGTCACCGCTCAAGTCGTACACGGTGTAAGAGTCGGTTGTGGCGTCATCGAGATCGTGCTGGTCAGGATATTGCCCGGGAGCAACAGTGTAATTGTTATTTACGTCCCTGGGCAGAATCTCAGACCCGACATAAAGATGGGTTTCGTCCATGGTGAAGCCGGAATCCATTGTGTAGGTGATCTCCGCAGTGGAACCGTCATAGTCGACTGTCAGTGTGCCGACCAGGGTTCCCTTGGAAAGGTCGCACTGTCCGGCGCCCGCGTAGATGTCGAACGTGTATTCTCCCGCTCCAAGAGGGCCATTCGTCCAACCCCACCTGTTAAAGGTGTTATCGGGAATGTTCCAGGGCGCGAAGTCAAGACCGGTAATGAAGCAATGAGCGTAAGAACCGCCGTAGGCGAACGCGGTTTCGCAATTTTCATCCACCGGGGGTTCATCATTGCCGCAGAAGATGTTGAAGGAGAAATATGTACCCCAACTGTTCCCGCCAATAGGAGGGCCGTCGCCCCAGCCGGTTTGTGTCTGGTAACTACCGTCACCATTAGGGCACCTTAAAGAAGCATGCGCGGCGGCATAAAACGTTGTGGTATCGCCGCATTCGAACCCTAAGTCGGTGAATGGAATAATGAACGTATAGGTGGTTGCGCCGGAGATGTCCCCTGATTTGTAAGGGAATTGTCCGGGGATCGGGTTGCCCTGTTTGGTCTTGGGCATGTCATTCAGGTTGGTTCCGATCCAGAGATGGGCTTCGACCAGCTCCCAACAACCGGTTGTCGTGTAAGTAACCTCAAGAGCATCGGAGATACTATCGTTGTCCGTGTCGATGTCATCAAGGCAGACGGTACCCGCATCAATAAACTGACCGGCTATGAGCGTTGTGCAGCTCGTACCCGTATCGGTGATGGTCACGACATCGCTCGATCTGAGCGGGTCCGGATTCACGGGGTTTTGTGAATTTTGTGAAGTTTGGGTGCATCCTATCACTGCTACTAACATGAAAAGCGCAATAAGCGCACATACAGAGGTTAAATTCCTCATGGCTTGTTAAAGCCTCCTTTAAGTTTATACGTTACAGGGGAAGCCGCTAACTGACGACTCACTCCTCGACAGCAATTTACAAGAAGCAGGGCGAATTGTCAAGTGTTTTACCACAGAAAAATATATATTTATGTAATTTTTCCCAGTATTAAATAATTTGTCATTTCATATAATTTATTTGGCAATACCGGCGCCGTACAGGATATACTCGCTATCGATTTTGCGGTGATCGCTCTCAACAGCTCAAATCAAGCGGGTTCCGGCAAGTTTATAATTTTGAATCCGGCGTTATGGGCGTGAACACAGATTGCGGGCTAATCCGTCCCACGATTCATTATCTCCACATACCTGCTGTACCCGTAAAGACGGTTACGCTTCTGACCGGTCAGCTCCTCTGCAATCCCGAGCCTTTCAAGATGCCTGACAGCGGCATTGACAGTGGCGCGCGACAATCCCGTCCTCTCTGAAAGCCAGTTCGGGGACGCGATGGGACGTTCGAGAAGCTCTTTGTGGATTCTCAAAACCGAACCCGACACGCGCCCCAGTCCTTCGATTTTCGCGCGGTCGTTCTCGGATAATTCAGACAGTTCCTGAGCGGTGCCGACAGCCTGCTCAGCGGTGTCTATGACCGCGTCGGCGAAAAATTCGAGCCACGACTCCCAGTCGCCCGTCCGCCTGACATTGTCAAGTAGCTCGTAATAGCGCTTTCGATGTGTCTTGAAATACAGGCTGAGATAGAGCATAGGGCGGTTGATGACCTTCTCGGCAAGCAGTATCAGGGTGATCAGCATGCGCCCCAGACGTCCGTTGCCGTCGAGGAACGGGTGAATCGTCTCGAATTGCACGTGCGATAATGCCGCCTTCAGAAGCGCCGGAGTTCTCACCGGACGGTCGTGAAGAAATAATTCAAGGTCCCCCATGCATTCCAACACGCGGTCGGGAGGCGGCGGGACAAATACCGCATTGCCGGGACGGGTCCCGCCGATCCAGTTCTGACTGCGCCTGAACTCGCCCGGATCTTTATCCCTCCCGCGCCCCTTTGAAAGCAGAATCGCGTGAATCTCCCTCAGCAGTCGAAGCGACAGCGGAAATCCTCCGGACATCTTTCGAAGGCCGTGATTCATGGCGGCGACATAACTGCTCACGTCCTTGACATCGTCAAGAGGCACGCCCGGCTGCTTATCCAGTTCGAAAAGTAAAAGGTCCGCGAGCGACGATTGCGTCCCCTCGATCTGCGACGAAAGAACCGCTTCCTTTCGAACATAGGTGTATAGAAAAAGCGATGTATCCGGGAGCAGGGCGGAAACGCTGTCGAGCCGTCCGAGCATCAGAAGAGCGTGGTCAAATCTGTCGCGGAGATCCGTTGTCCAGTCCAGTTGCGGATTTGGGGGCAGCGGCGATGGGACGAATGCTTTTACCTTCTCGCCGACCGTCGAAATCGGGATATATATGCCCTGTAGCTTACGTTTCATCCTGTAACCTTTATTTTAAATCTTAAAATAAGAATTTTCTTATTTTAAGATAATGCCTTTTCTTAAAATAACGGTTTATTGCATATATGTCAAGTAAATCGCAGGTTTAGTAATTTTTACCGCTCCTTTACGCAGGCACAATCCGGGTCGGAGCATGGGTTGATCTCGACCGTCACGTGCTTAAGCTCCCCGATGTCCTCAAGACGAGTGCGGTAATCGTCGGGCGTCCGCGACATGCCGGACACCACGGTAATCGCGGCCGCCATGCTGTTCGAGCCGATGCGCCAGACATGCAGGTCGGTGAGTCTGCTGTCGGAATCGGAATGGACCGCGCTCTGAATCGCCGCCCTGACCGCGTCGCCCGCCGTGCTGTCGAGGAGTATCCTCGCGGTGCCCTGAATCAGCCCGATCGCCCAGCGCGAGATCATGATCCCGCCGACAATACCCATGACGGGGTCGAGAAATGTCAGCCCAAGGTATTTTCCCGAGAGGAGCGCGACAATCGCGAGAACGGACGTAAGGGCGTCGGCGATGACATGCATATATGCGGCGCGGAAATTATGATCGTGCTTTTTCTCATGCGGATGATCATGGTCGCGGGGGTGGTCGTGGTCATGCGTATGTTCATGTTGATGATCGTGATCGTGATGGCGTCCGCCACCGCCGAGCATCCGGATGCTGACTAAATTTACGGCAAGTCCGACGACCGCGACAATTATCGCCTCATTGAACGCGATATGGAGCGGAGTGAAAAATCGTTCTACCGACTCGTACATCATCCAGATCGCAATCGCCCCGAGAAACAGCGCGCTTGTGTAACCGGCAAGGACACCGAATTTGCCGGTTCCGAAGGAATATTTTGGGGAGTTGGACAAACGCCGCGCCATGATGTACGCGGTGTACGAAATTCCGAGCGCGAACGCGTGCGTGCCCATGTGCCAGCCGTCGGCAAGAAGCGCCATCGAGCCGGTCAACACGCCGAACACGATCTCGGCGATCATGGTGATAGCGGTGAGAATGACAACCTGGAGCGTTTTCCGCTCGCTTGACCTGTCCACATCGCTGAGTTCGTGCGAGTGCTCGAACCGTTTTACTGTCTTTTCATGCATCTCAGAGAACTCTCCGTAAAACCCAACTAATATCTCATAAGATTTTTTTCAGATTTTCCATCAGCTCATCGACAACGGTGTCGATGTTGTCGCCGTTTAAAATGGACTTTTGCACGCAGCCTCGGAGGTGGTCCTCCAGAACCTGGGTCCACACGCCTTTCAATGCTCCGGACACGGACGCCACCTGCCGTAAAACTTCGATACAATCGCGATCGTCCTCGACCATGCCGATGAGTCCGCGCACCTGTCCCTCGATACGGTTAAGGCGTTTTTTCAACCTGACTTTATCCTGGTCGGTCCCGCACAGGCTCATGATGTCACCTCGAACTTCGATAGATAGTATATAGGGGTATAGTCTATATTATAATTATAAAAAAATCAACCCTTACGTCTCATCGATCCCATACGTGTCATCGACCCCATACGTGTCATCGATCCCATACGTGTCATTGGCATCCTGCCAATGGTATTTCAGCTTCATACGCTTCCAGCGTATGACTATTGTTGAAAAACAAAACATCGTCTAAAATGCAATCGGGTTGCATTTTAGACGATGTTTTATATGTTACCACTCAATATGTTCCAATCCCGGTAATCTCAAAAATTCTCATTTTGGAGCAAGCTCAGGATGTTTTTCCATCAGCCATTTAATAACGAGCATATCCAGTTCCTCCACTGCTTTCATGAGCCTCTCCACCTGAGCTTCGGTAACTGGAGGAGATTCTACCCCGTATGTGACAATGTTGCGTCTTCTCCTGCACCTGTCAAGAAAGCGGGCAATCTGATCTGACTTTGGCCCGAGAAAATACCGCAGTGCGCTGAAAAGGGCCTCGTGATGCCCTTCGCCTTTGGTCCTCCAACCCTCGGCCCTCAGCACAAGCTCGCTCCAACGATACGCCGCTTCATAAAGAATTTGGTAACGTCTGCCTGGACGAAGACCCGGAATTCTCGATTCATCAGCAACGATTCGCGCGAGCTGAATTCTCTGCGTGATATCGGCCGCCGTTGGAGGGTTTAACTCAACCACACGTCCGAGCTTTACTAATTTGTTCCAGTCTAGCATTGTCTCCTATCAGAAAAATCCTTGGCTTGGTCACAATGGATGCTGCAAATGCGATATCTTCTTTCAAAGCGGCCGCCCATTCTTCACACGTGTATTCTATGTAGTTAATACTGCGCCCGATTCGCTCCTCAAGGCTGTCAATTATTTCCGCTAGAGTCTCCCTGTCATGGTAGCCGATGATGATGAGATCTACGTCACTTTCGGGAGTTTGCTCGCCAAGAGCGAAAGAGCCAAAGACAAAAGCCACATCAGGCTTTAGTTTCTCTGCTGGGAACGCTCTTAGTCTTTCCTGCAGAAGATGTATTGCCCCCAGAGATGAATTTTCCAGAATTATTCTGAGACCTGGAATCCAAGGGTGGTTCTTGTTAAGCCGGTACCGTCTGGAGTATCCGCGTGTGCGGATGCTGTCTTCGATATCCTGCTCGACAGCTTCTTCAGGATCAAATCTGCCGTCCGATGTATGAGTCGAGATAGCACAAGGTTCTCCCCCGAGGGAGGGTATCCACCTGACGAGGTTAAGCTGCACTAAAATATCAATTGCCCTCTGCACATCCTTTGCGTCTCTATTGGTCAAGCGTGCAAATTCGGCCTGTGTAAGCCCTTCATCCGGGTGATTTAACAATACCCAAATGACGATGGCACGCGTCTCGGAGCCGAAGAGAGATGCGAGATCGTTTTTCCGAGAAGGTGGTCGGGCACTGCCGGATTTGGAAGCTGGCAAATCGCCCTTGTTTGAGGATTTATTACCTTGCCTTAAGGACATATTATCCATATTATAGGACAATATGTCCTGTTTGTCAAGGTTGGTGGAGGCGGGGGGAGTTGAACCCTCGTTCCCATATAGCCCAAAGGCCAGCGTCTTGGCTTTGTTGTTTAAAGGAGTACTTTCAGCCAGCCCGATACAAGATGGGATCACCACAACTTGAAAATCCGCAATCCTGCTTCCCCGGCTGCCACGAAGGCATATCGTCCGCTGACGGCGAGTTCCGTGGGCTGTCCGGTCGTATCGACTTCGGCCATTATGGTCATCTGGTCAGGCGGGTCTATGTCAAGGACGACAAGCTGTCCCGATGACTTGACGCAGTAGGTGTACTGCCCTGAAACGACGACATTGCAGATGAGTGGAACTCCGGAGACGGTCAAAGTGATGGACTCGGAGCCGGGCGTGCTCAGGGCGACAAGGTTAAGAACGTTCCCGATTACCAAATACGCAAATGACCCGCTGACATCGATGGCATTGCCGCAATCCGGAACGTCGAGCGTGCTCAGGCTGCCTGGATGTGTCGGGTCGGATATGTCCACAACAGTCAGGTCGTTTGGACAGCCGGCGACATAGGCACTGGAGCCTGAAACGGCGACATCCACAGCCCCATCGGAGATTGCCAGCGATCCAACCACAGAGGCCGATCCAGGGGAGCCGACATCGACTACGTTCAGCCCGGCTTCGTCGTTTGCCAGGTATGCATGCGAGCCGGATATCTCCACGCTGTATGCGTATCCCGGCGGGACATCGAGTTCCTGAAGCAGGACCGGCGATGTGGGCGTGCTTATGTCGAGTATTGTAAAGAAAGCCGCGGTCAAATAGGCATAAGAGCCCGAAACGGCGATGTCGCGCGCCTCGCCCTGGGTATAAACCGTTTTCACGACATGCGCTTGAGATGGGAGCGAAAAGTCGATCACCTTAAGCGAATCTCCGTCCACGGCATAGACATACGATCCCGAAACAGCAACTCCGCTTGCGGAACCGAGAAAGCCGATTTTGTTGACGACCCGCGGCGAGTCGGGCGGATTTATGTCCACTATCGACAGGCTGCGCTCGGAGACATATGCCGTTTCTCCCGAAACGGTGACTCCCGAGACGGGAGATGTGAAATCGAGCGATCCAAGAAGGCTTGGAGATTCCGGTGTGGTGATATCCACGATTTCCACAAAGCCGGGCGAGCTTTCTCTGTTTCCACAAATATAAGCTGCATTTTCTGAAACGGCCGTGTTTGATGCCGGGCCTAAGGTCACGAATGTCCCGATGGTTGCAAGGGAGTCGGCGTCGGCGATAATCAGACTCGCGGGCGAGTATATGTCGCCCTGGGTCACCATGAAGACGCGGTCCTGTGTAGCGGTCACGTCGACTGCAATTTCGGTGGCAAGTTCGGAGGTCCAATCGAGGATTTTGGATCCTATGCTGAATGGATGACTGGGATCGGATATGTCGTAGGACGTCAGCCAGCCCATTCTGGCCACGTACTTGGGATATACAATCGACTCTTTGAAACCGATGATATAGAGCCTGGAACCTGAAATTGCCGCTGCATAGGTTTCCATTTGGTACCCGGTCGCAGGGGACCAGATCGAGTAGACGATGCTCGCATTTTGTGGCTGGGTCGCATCGACCACATGAATGCCGGCATGCACAACCACGTAAACATACGAGCCGGTGACGGCTACATCCTTGGGACCGGCCATGCCCACTGACTTGACAATCTGCGGAGTGATGGGTGAGCTTACATCCACAATTACGAGACCGGCGTCATTGGACGCGACGTACGCATAGCTGCCTGAGACTGCGACCGAACGGGAATTGCCGGTATCCACCCAGCTAACCCATTCGGGATCGACCATATCTGAGATGTCGTAGATATTGAGTCCGGCCCCGCCGACATACAGGTATTTTCCCGCGACAAACGAACTCGAGGGCGAGGAGTTCAGGTTCAGCCAGGGCGGAGTGATGTCGACCGGCTGATCGGGAATTCCGTTTTCGACAACCACCTTCAGGGGCTCGTCGATTGTGTCGGTTACCCCCTCATCGTCGGTAACGCGAAACAGCACAGAGTAGGTTCCAGGCTCATCCCAGACTTGTGAGACTTCTTTCCCTTCCTCGTCCCAGATCGAGTCGTTGTTCCAGTCCCATTGGAACTTGACTATTTCGCCGCCGTCGGGATCGTGGGAGCCGTTGTCGAAAAACTTCACTGGTTTTCCGGCGAAGTGGCTTTCACCCTCAACACCTGCGATTGCAATGGGCCTGAAGGAATTGGGGGCGACAGGCGATTTCCCTTTGCAGGAAGCCAGCAATGCCAGAGCGATTAGGAGGATTGCTCGAACGATGAGGAATCTGCACATGGTGCTCTCCGGTTTATCGAGAAAGACTGAAGGCCGTACCGGGAACTGGACCTCGGTCCTTTTTTGCCTGCCGAAAGAAGATGGTGGAGCTTACTTCATGCTCTCCGAACCTGGTTCAAGGATACCACAGACACTATCTAAAGTCTCTCACGGCTCACATTTTGGGTATACATAACCCCCTGTTTTGCTTATGTATGGGTAGTAATCTCGCTAAATGTCGCATTAGAAGCGGGATAGCGGCATTTTGAAATGTGCCTTTTTAAGCCCGACTCCGCCCCTCCCGCCGCCTTCATATTTTGGGAATAAATGTAGGCGTCGGGAACGGCTTGGCCGTCGCTTCGCTTTAATCGGCCAAGCCTGGGTCGGATCGGCTGTGAATGCGGTTTCGGGCGAGGATGGAATGCCCTCAATCGCGCCGACTGAATGCGCGGGGGAGTTGAGTTGAGTCCGTTTCGTCTCAACGGGGGGTTAGAATTGAACGTGACCTCTTAATGGATGTTTGCTTGACTTTAGTGTAGCTTTTGGTTATGGTTCTGCTTATTAAAATGAAAGGAGGAAGAGCCATGCTCTTAGTTACTTACGATCTTCGAAAGCCAGGCAAGGACTATTCCAGCTTAATTGAGCTTCTTAAAACAGCTACCAGCTGGGCAAGACCAGCAGAGTCTGTCTGGTTACTTCGAACCGATCAAGACTGTGCAACCTGGCGAGACAAGATTATGACCAAAGTCGATTCTAACGACCTTGTGTTGGTAATCGAAGTTAAGCAACATTGGGCTGCAACAGGGATTAGCCAAGATGTCATTGATTGGTTGAAGAACCCAGCAAATTGGGGATAACAAGGTAGCCAGTCCTGACTTAATTTTAGAGTCTGGCCAGCTGGGAGGAAGCGGGTTGGGGGTCTCACGGTCAAAGGGGCACGGAAGTTCGCAGGCTGAAAGACCCCCTCTCTCATTGCCAGTGGAATGAGTACGAATTGGATGAATTCGCTTTCTTGCCGAAGCGACTCAAAGGCCACAGGACTATTCACATACTGCTTGAATTAGGATACAATGCTTGCGAGGCTTTAAGACCTGATAAAGCCTGAATCCTATTTCCAGGAAAATATTCAAGGAGCAGCTGTTATGGCAAAATCATCCATTTTTATCGAGGGGCAGTGGGTTGATGCCGAAAGGAATGAGGTGTCAATATGCCCATCCAACGGTATGCCCGTTGGAAACTACTCCAATGCCTCAAGTGGCCATGTTGCTCTTGCCATGAAGGCCGCCAAAAATGCTTTTAACGTATGGTCTTCAACACCTGTAACTATTCGAGCAAAGCTCCTTCAAGCAGCTGCAAATTCAATCCGGTCTCATGCAAAAACAATTTCAAGCCTTATTTCATCGGAGATGGGCAAGCCAATGCCGGAAGCCGAGATAGAAGTTGCTGAAACTGCAGACATGATTTCATTCATGGCAGAACAGGCGGCTCCAACCCTTGCTGGTGAGATTTGTCCAGTTGATGTTTCTCTTTTCCCAGGCAAGTTCAACTTCGTGTGCCCTCGCCCGCTTGGAGTTGTTGCAATCATTAAACCTTGGAACTATCCGCTTGAAATGCCAGCTTGGGCAATAGCTGGGGCTTTGCTTGCAGGGAATACTGTCATTTTAAAACCTTCAGAACATAGTCCCCTTGTTGCTGAAGCACTTGTTGAGTGTTTTATAGAAGCCGATTTGCCATCTGGTACTATAGGATTGCTTACAGGTGGACCTGACGTAGGAGAAGCACTTGCTCTATCGCATCCCGACTGTGTATCTTTCACTGGTAGCCTTGAAACTGGAATGAAATTATCACGTCTGCTAGCGGGTCGACCAGTAAAACTTTTGCTAGAACTAGGAGGTAAAGACCCATTTATAGTCTGCGAAGACGCTGATTTAGAACTTGCCGCTCGTGGGGCTACATGGGGAGCGTTCACAAATTGCGGCCAAGTCTGCACATCTGCAGAAAGGATCATTGTCGTTAGAAGCATCTCGGATGAATTTATTCGGCTTTTTCTGCAACACGCACGTTCTCTTAGATTGGGTGATCCTTCTGACCGTGAAGTTGATATTGGCCCCTTAGTGTCGAAAAAGCAGCTTGAAAAAGTCAGGAATCAAGTAGATTCAGCAGTTGCAGATGGGGCAAAAGTACTTTGTGGCGGAAAGCAACCTGAGCTATCAAAGCTCCGTAAGGGTTTCTACTACGAGCCGACTATTCTTACCGATGTTAAGTCGACCATGACAGTTTGGACTGAGGAAACATTTGGTCCTGTTGCTCCAGTGATGATAGTGGACGACCTGAACGACGCTATTGCCATAGCCAATGATGGCAATTATGATCTTGGTGCATCTATCTGGACCCGCTCCTTGTCTAACGCTTTTTCCCTTTCTGCTAGTGTTCGGGCTGGCAATATCTGGGTTAATGATGTTAATGTTGCTTTCCCATCTAGCCCTTGGGGTGGTTTCCTCCGAAGCGGTTCCGGTAAGGAGCTTTCGCGAATGGCCTTACTGGAATATTCTGCCCACTCTCATATCAGCGTAGATTATAATTCCGATACCACGAGAGCTTGGTGGTTTCCATACGGAACTTCTAATGACGCATAAGAAAGACAAGTCTAAATAGCGTGCTCTACAATACTTTAGGTAAGATCAATCTCAATGGGATGCTCTAGGAGGCTTTATTTCCGAAATGCACTTTTCTACTCGCAGACAGGCTATAGTTAAAGATTGCGGTGCATGCTTCAAACCTTCTATTGGCCCCCTCCATGGAACGGTATTTTTTTGTCTGGAGGATCATCAAAAAATCATTGAAGCCTTACCAGAGATACTAGGCCAGGACTTCATTCAGTCATTAGCTGATCTGACAATCTGTCTATTCCAAGAAGATCAACCCATCCCAATCGAAGACGTGAAAGAGATTTCGGATGTTATACGACAGTCCCTTGTTAGTATAAATTTTTTAGAGCCCCGCATACATCTTTTCGCATCAGCAGACTTTGTAATTAAGCATACCCAATCATTACTATGCATTGACTCAGTTGCTGATGGTTTTGTACTCTCTATCGAATATAAACCAAACAATGCTAACCAAATAATAGATGCCATTGGTCGCTGTTCGGTTTACGGCTTTCCGGTAAATATTATGGTTCGAGGGATAGAGAATGTAATCGCTTTACTAAATGATACCGACATTAATTTTATTAATGTCCCAAAAACATGGGACATTAATCCATTGGCTTCAAATCGGGATTCAGTCATTGATACGTTATCTTTGCTGGATTATAGATTTTACTCAAACTTGTTTATATCACCCCCTGGGACTCCTTGCGGACTTAGTGCCATGCTAAGAACTGCGGCGATGGCAAAATATGCGAATTACACACAATCGAATATTCTGGTCCAAGGATGTCTTTGTTCGCTATTTGCGCATAATAACCTGCAGTTCTTAATACCCTTTACTTGCCCTTATTCCAACAACATTGAGCAGACTCTAATGGGATGCTCGATTTGCGAAACTTGTCTTTACTTAGGCCGGTGTATTGCCTGCCCAGTCGCCTCTAGCCATCCCGAAGGTTGTCTTTATAAGACCATCTGGCAAAAAGAACAACTTATCGATTCTTCACTTAAGGGTTACGAACTGTTCTTAACTAATCGCTCTTTTATAGTTCAGGAACATGATTGGGATTATCAATATGAGCCGCCCTCCATCCATACAAGAAGACGATACTAGTTCTGCAGTAGGAACTACTGATGTGCTTCTATTGTCGTGTCCTACAAAGAACGTAGATTACCCGGGATTGGCGCTTCCTATCCTTGCCGGCTCATTACAAACAAATGGGTTAAAAGTGCTTGCGCTAGATTTGAATGCTGAAATGCGCCATAGTTTGATGTCTGGCTCTCGTATTTCAGAACTATGCGAGAATTTGTTGCCTTTATTATCACGAAGTCTTTTTTCCAATTCCAATATGCAAGCCAAATGCATGCTTCTAGTTAATTGGATCAAATGTCTCCGTGACCAAGGTATTAGTGTTGAAGATATCGCCAGCGCCAGAGAACAAATGCTCGCAAGACAGTACCAAGAACTACTCTCGTCTCCCAAAGGTTTTGACGCTTGTCTTTCGGTCTTTTACGTTTCACGATGCTTGCATTATTTATTTTATTTGTATGTTACGAATCCCAAAGTACTCAAGATAGCTGGCTTTGATGACCCAATAGACCAAGATATTCTCAGGATTATGAACATAATAGCAAGGTCAAGGCCGTCATTGATTGGTTTGTCGGTAATGGATATCCAAAGACCATTTTCCATGTATGTGGCTGCACGTATTCGAGAGCATTTCAATATCCCAATTGTTATAGGAGGTCCCGATCCAACTAAGTTCGCACCAGCATATCTTAGGTCTTATCCCCAAATTGATTATGTGCTTATCCGTGAAGCTGAAGAGACTCTGCCTTCGCTTGCACAATTTATAAGTTCACGTAGAGATCTTGTAAAATATATTCCCAATTTATATTATCGTGAAGGCGGTAACATTTGTCATTCTCACCAGCGGTCACAAGCTCCTGAGCATGCGGTAAAGCCAGACTATTCAGTTCTTCCTCTTCGACTCTATCTAATCCCAGCACTTCCTATACAAGCATCAAGAGGTTGTGTTTGGGCAAAATGTAATTTCTGCGTTCATTGGCAGACATATAGTCAGAGAGTAGAGAGACCTGCAAGTGATGTTGCAGATGATATTCTTAGTGCCCGAAATTCTTTTGGGATTCGCCTCTTTCATTTTACTGATGATGAACTTCCCTTGAAACTCGGCTCAGAGATTGCGAAGCGACTGGAGACAACATGTCCGGATGTCAAATGGCTTTCTTATGCTAGGTCAGAGGAAAGTTTCAATCGTGATGTGTTTGAACTCTGGCATTCAGGAGGATGTCGGATTTTAGAATGGGGATTTGAATCTGCTTCTCAATGTCTACTCGATAGAATGAATAAAGGCACTCAAATACCAATTATGCTGAACAATATAAAGGATTCTTCTTCTGCAGGTATTCTAAACAAACTTTTTGCTTTTCATGGGTACCCTGGCGAAACCGATTCAGAATTAGAAGCAACCCTTGATGTTTTATCTGACCTTGCTTTTTCACGCCAGATCAGACTTTTCTTCCCAATCCGTAATCGTTTCGAGCTTCTTTCAGGTGCCAGGATTTTCGATGATATGTTAGCTAATCCTAATATCTATGGGATGATACGTCGGCCCAGAGGTCGATTCTCAATTCGAGGCGAGATGCCATTGAACCCGTCAGATTATGAACGTAAACTTGCTATGATAAAAACTTTCTCGGAAAATATGGCGTTGCTACAATCTCAACGGCGAGTTTATTTCACAGATGATGAAAATGTCACACTAGATCTTCAGGTAATCGATCTAATTGAAAGTGGGATAACACCAACCTATTCGCCAATCGGTATTCGCGAAAGGGAACCAGGAGCATAAAGCTAAAATGCAAACTGAACCATTACCTTTTAAGCTATTTGAAGAAAGTCTTCAGGACAACCTGCGCAAGATACAAATTCCGAATGTCGCAGACTGGTTAGTTGGTGGTCAACAAGCTGGTGTGCTTGCTCTAGCCAGTAATAGCTATTGGGAAGCCTCTTTGAGTATAGAATATTTAATATGGGCTCAACAATTATTACAACAACGAGGGGAACATCCTGAGCTATGTAGTGAAATTACTTCACGTATTTCAGAAACTGCAAGTCGCCTTTTACATGCGGCATCATCCCAAAATGATGAAACATACGGCAAAATGTCCTCGTGGGAGGGAGTAACATGGGATACTGCAGTAATTATCCGGGGACTTTTAACCGCCTTGAAATATTCCCCTCAGGATTTTGCACAAGCGAAACGTCGCATTATTCATGAAACTATCATTGCATCTCTACAGTGGTTGGCACTCCGTTTCGATTTATGGGAGAAGGATGTTAAATTTCCATTTGGAGTTTCAGATGTCGCTCAGATACTTGTAACACTAATATTTCTTCGCCAAGAACATGCTCAGTTACTAAACAAAGCAAATCGAACAGGATATCTAGCTCAGAGACAAAAGTCTAACAAGGAACCCCTTGAAGCTCAAATCCTGCAATATCTACTAAAAGAAGCCAACATAATATCATACGATTTAGCGGCCACTTCAAACATACCTGAATCTCCAAATTCAGAAATATTATATTGCTGGGAAAATTATTTCCATACGGCTGAGGTTACAGAAGCATTGGCTATTGCCTATTCTGCAGCCTCTGAACCAACTCAATGTCCAATCCCCAGCTTAGCTGGTAAGCTGCAAAATGTAATATCCGATTCTGATCTCTGCAAAACCAAAATAGCACTCAATGGCGCTCTACGATACCTTGAAACGCATCAAATCAACGGGGAATGGGGTAGCCATGTTGACACCATGCGATGTTTGTATGCTTACATAAAGGCCAGTTATTTGACGAATGAACAGCCAGAACCCCATATATTGTTTCGTGCTTTACGGTGGGGCTGTGACGAAAAACAAGTATTCTCCGATGGTAGTTTTCTACATACTATGTTTCTAACCATATTTTATTGTTTTGCGCTCAAAGAGGCTCATGACCATTGGGCAATGGCATCAAAATCAGTTATTGAACTCTATGACGATGTTGTATGGGCATCTCCAGCCAGTACAACTGCAGAGAGGGGTAAACGTATGCAAGCTGAGATGAAATTAGATGACACGGAACGTGAAAATAGGAGGTTGGATTATTCCAATAGTACTTGGAAACGGAGTGCTATTACCTTATTTATAGCAGTCATGTGTATTATTGTAGGATTAACAATGTGCTTCATATTCAATATCTGTACGTGGTCGAGTTCAGAGCAATTTGATATACAATCAAGACTACTAACGTTTAACATCGATGCAAGTATCGATCGTCCTCAGTTTTACACTTTCATCGCGATTATGGTAACAGTATTTATTGGCCTAATGAAATTGGTTTGGACTAGGAGTAATAAGCAAATCTAACTTATTGTTCCTGAATTGCATTTGCTTATTTTGGAAAGCAAATTTGATTGAAATGAGCATATTACGCTTTCCCTCCCTACCTGTCCTGTTTCTGAACGAAGGCTTCACTGGCAATGACTTGGACGACCACCGGCTCGGCTTTCTTCTCTATTACCTTTCGCTCATGGAAAAGATGTCCTTGATTTAGAAGCACACTAGATAAATGTTCTATAGCTTCTTCAGCAGACCCGACCAGGCTCTTCACTTTCCGAAGCTCCCTCTTTTCCGATGGAGTGAGTGTAGCCGAGTTCAGCTTCTCCCTCAGCTCATTGATTGTTTTCCTATGAGAACCCTTCACTTTCCGAGCCAGCGTATTCAAGAGCTTGAGTGTTTGCCGGATAAGCGGATCGGAACTGACCGCGATCATTTGCGATTGCCGTTCCTGGGCATCGTCTTTGAATTCGCCTTCCAGAGTATTGACCCGTTTATTAAATCCGCCAGGCAGCTTGACGCGAGGCTCAGAAGGTTCACACTTCAGCTTGCTGAGGATGTCCATCATATCGCGCGAGAGAATCTCGCCTTTATGGTCTGTCAGGTATAAAGCCGCATATGCGCCCGAGCGGAAGAACCCGATAATTTCATCCAGGGAGCCGGATCGCGCCGACCGCATTTTATCCGGCAAGGTTTCAATCTTCCTGTAAAGCTCCGGCTTGTCTTTGCGGAGATCGCGCATCATCTTGACCAGTTCCGCAAAGGAAACCCCACCTTCTTCTTCCGGTTCTTCAGGGAACCCACCGTCGACATACATCTGCTTGAACATCTCGATATCCGAGAGCTTTTCTTCATTGCTCAGATACTTTTCGCCCAACCCGATATGTTTGTGGATATCTTCAAACCGTTTTTTCAGACGTTCCTCCAGGCGAAGCCGAGTTTCCAACTTGCGTTCAGGAAAGAAGTTGTAAGTGTGAATCTCTTCATGCTCAGTGGACACACGATCCACACGCCCGATTCTCTGAATCAGCCGGACAGGATTCCAGTGGAGATCGTAATTGACCACGATGTTGCCGTCTTGCAGGTTGACACCTTCTGAAAGCACATCGGTTGCGACCAGAATCTGGATTTCATCCTTACCCTTAAACTTCGCATGATTCGCTTTTGGAGCAAACCTCTGGACTTTCTCCAACGCATCCCGACTTGACCCCGACACAAAATCCGCTTGGCTGAAATTCGCCGAGATATGCTCACCGAGATATTCAGCAGTAGTCGAGAATTGCGTGAAGATGAGCACCTTGCTGTCCTTGAACGGAGCTTTGTCGAGTTCCTTCAACATCATCTGAAGCTTCGCATCATCTTCCGGTTTCAGGTCCTTGACCAGTTCGTAAATCTGAAAGAAAACGCCCCTGTCTTGATCGATATCCTCAATCAGCCGGTTGACCTCAAACTTCTCTGCCGGGTACTTTTCCGCCGCAGTGCTAAGCACATCTTCCAGACGGTCAGAGTCACCCGTCGCCTGATATCGCTTCAGTTCTTCCGCCAGGAGGCCAGCTGGAACCATACCCTTTTGTAGATTTTCAAGATAAAGTTCATGGATCTCTTTTTGATCGCGCACCGATTTTCTGAATGCCTCTACGCTGCTTTCAAGCCTCTTAAAAAGCGTCGTACGAATCAAAGCCACCAAGTTTTGGCCAGCAACTTTCAACTGCGCCAAATCGACTTCCTCACGGAACTCCGGCTTCACATAATGGAACAAATCGTATCGCGCATAGCGAATGCCCTTGAGGAGCTTTTCGATCCGGTCGTAAATCCCCGGATACACATCGTCTATCGAATAATCCAAACGTACCGGCGAAAGCCGATGTGGAAATTTCAGGCTGCCCGACTTCATATCTTCTTCATAATATTTCTCGATATGCTTCCTTGTCCGACGCACCAGGATATGTTCAAGAAGATCGGGAAGCTTCTTCTCTCCTTTCTCGACAGCCTTGAAATAATCCCGAAGATTTGGCGGATCGACTGGAATCGAGGTTGCATCAGTCGGATGGAACAGCCGGATTTGATTCAACACATCCGCCGCTTCCGTATTGTACGGAGTCGCGGTCAGAAGAATGACCTTCTTGTTATGACAGATTTCTTCAAGAGCCTGATAGCTTCGAGTATTTGTATGCCGGAAATGATGCGATTCATCCACCAGGACAATCGGGCGATTCATCAGATGCTCTTGCTCAAGCAAATCTATAAGCTTTCCTCTCGATACGACCCTTGCCGGTACGTCATAGAGATCACAAATCTTATCCCACATAGGCAGGAGTAATGGCGGACAGATTATTAGCGGCTTCTCGCCCGTTCGTGCATAATGGTCAGCCAGGAGCGCCGCTCCCATGTAGGTCTTTCCGAGACCGACCACATCCGCCAGGATCACTCCGTTGTATTCCTTAAGAATCGCCCGACCTTGCAGGACAGCATCTTTCTGGAAATTGTAAAGCTCCGGAACCGCTTCACCTTTTGGCTTGTAAACCTTTTCGTCTTCATCCAGCCGGTCCCGAACCAGTTCGTAAACCACCTTGAGATAAAGCTCGTACGGAGTCGGTTCGTGGATCGCCCAGGACGATTCCAGCACGTTCATTAATTCCTTGTCGAATTCTTCAGAGTCATCCCAGAGCTTGTCGAACCAGGCTGTCAGCTTCTCGTGATTCTCATTACCGGGTACGACGACGTTCAATTCCGTATTGCTAGATATGCCCGACAGCGAAAGGTTGCTTGACCCCACAATTGCCGAACCGCGCTCATAGCGCCCTTCCGGATAGTCCACGATGTACGCTTTCGCGTGAAGAACGCCCTTTGTGAATACCCGAACCTTGATCTTGCCCTCTTTCAGAAGCCGAACCAGATGCTTGATGTATTCTTCATCATCATCAGTTTGCGGAAGCGACGCTGCGAGCCGGGCGATCTTGCCTTCTTCTTCCTTTACCTTTTCTTTTTTCTCTTGCGCCGTCAGGTATTTGAGCGGTTCCAGCTTATGCGCGGCGACCTCGACACTGTCCGATCCCAGCGCCAGAGCCTCGACTGTATCCTTGTTCGACGTTGACCCGATGAGGAGTCTCAATTCTCCGACCGTTTCCAGATGCGTCCTGATTGCCTTGAATCCGGACAGGAAGAAATACCCGACCGCGAACTTCGCGCGCTCGGAGTTATCCAGTAGCCGTCCGATGTGATCGGCCAGCTTTTGTTCCTGATTGTCGATTATGTCGTGTGGCATTCTATTTTAAGCTTACCAGAATCTCAGCTTGAAATTGACTGTAAATATGTTTGTATTTCTTTCTTCCTTTCATTATCGATAAGTATAGCATTAACTTCCCTTATCGCACTTCTCCGACATTCGAACCAATGGTAAACCATTAAAGCTATTAGGATGATTAACCATATCACGCAGGCTTTTATAACCAGTTCATCTTTTATCAACCAAGCTATGGCAATTGCTATAAGCAATATGGTTGACGATTCCAATTCAGCCCAAAACCAGCCCCAATTATCTAAAGCTGATCTTACCAGTTGCATATCTATCCTTGGATCCTTAAAACCTGCATATGGATAAAATATTCTATACATTGCTTCTTGTCGCTTCTCGCGAAGCACTTGTCTTATCTTCTGGTCAATTCCAATTCCAGCGCCACGAGCCAAGTTCAGTAGGATATGTTCTGTGTCAAACTTTAAACGAATTCGGAATATATCTGATATTCTATCGTGTAATTTGATAACTCGTGAAACTAAGCTAACAATAAAGGGCACTAGTACATATGCTACATTTAAGCCTTTTATCGGGCCTATCTCAGACTGACCAGGAATAGATTCTATAAGCTGTTTTAACCATGGCAATCCCATCGCTAACGCAACCGTGCAAATTACACCTGTTATCAGACTGCAGGTGAATACGCGCACCAGCATATCAGAGTACGATTCAGGTTGTTCAATAAATTTCATCATTATTTCCTCCTGCCAATACATAGTTGGACTGACCTTCGACCCAAGCATCGATGATTTTGAAACCAAAGCGCGCAAGAAGAGTGACAATTGCCTCTTTATTCAAAAGACCGTAATATGCCCCTCCATTCCGAGATTGTGTGATCCAGCCATCTAAATGCTGTATGCTCCGAGAGTCATTCTTGATTTGGGTAAAATAAGAATTGGTATGCTGATTAACAACTAGAAGTTGCCCATTATCTTTCAATGCTGACCTAACCGCCCTTAATGATTTAGCACGAACCTTTGCGGAAGGAACAGCTGAAAGAACATTAGCACAGAGAATGAAATCAAATTCTTCTTGTATGCCATTCCAAAACGATTCCAAGTCATAAATTATACAGCCAGGTAACTGATCCTGAACATACTCAAGAACGGAGGTTTCGGCCCCATCAATTAATTGCGTTCGCTCAAGCTGAATCTTTGAGTCCGTAATTGCTAAAGAGGATGAAATGGCATATAAAGAACCGGTATAACGAAGTTTCCCACAACCATAATCAAGCGAGGAATCAACGTGGCCATGCGCTGAAATCCAGTCAATCAAATAGCGTGAGCTTTGCTGGATTGGTTTTGCAGCGTTCTCAGATTTAATTGATATCCCTTTAACCTTGTAATGCATAATGGTACGGATCACCCGCTTTTGCTTCCTTGCTCTCCTTCAGAGATTGATCCCTTTTTTGTCGTTCCGCGTCTGGCTTTGTGAATTCTGCCTTTTACATAGTTTTGGATAGCGAGGTATAGCATTTCCGTACTCTTGTGATCAGTAATGTCCAGCGAGCGGAGTAATCTCGCATCAAGGGCTTGACGGTCAGGTTGTTTTACCTCATCAGAGCAGAGTAAGACATCTCGCGATGAGATGGAAGCATACATCTCATTCAATCCATAGTCCTCAACGGGAAGAACGGGTAAGTTCATTAGCCAATCTACTGTAACGAAAATACCCCCATGATTCAGTTGATATCCTTCAACTTCTACGAATAACGAGACGATAGAACTATTCAAGAAAGCTTTGATTGCCGGTGGTATATTGCCCGAAATCGTATAGAACACCTTGTCTGCAAAATAACCTTTTGGGCACTCATACACAATATGCCTTTCGAAGAAGGAGGAAGGCCAAAGCAATACTGGATGCTCTGGACCATTCAGAGAATACCAGGACTTTCGGCTCCGACAACTGGGAACTTCATTGAATCCTTGATCTTCTCCCCATTCTATGTATTTCAACGCTCTCGTATTTTTTAAAGCAGACCTGTCTTTCTTGCACCAAAACATCTTCAACGGTCCGTTTTCTATTTGGATCCCGTAATACTCGCGCGGACTCTTAATCACCGGCTTCAAGAATTCTTCCTCTATCCGCCATTCTGCAATCTTATCAGCATCCAGGTAAAAGAACTCATTCGCGCCGGTTTTGATGCCGAACCGAACCTCAGCGATATCGCCCAGGCGCACCAGCTTGCCCTTGCCCTTCTCCAGGATTGTCCAGTAGATATCCGGTGCTCTCAGGTACTTCCCGCCCCACTTGTTGCCTTCATAGACACCGCTGAAACCCTTCACCGAAATGTTCGCCGTGGCGAATTCCGCATCCTCAACCACACCGGCTTTGTAGAGATCGATCTGATCCAGTGCGACCACGCGAGCTTGCGGTATATCATCCGCATTCTTAATGACTTCCCGATCCGCCACCGCTTCCGCCTTGATAAGCGTGTCCGATGTGACCGCCGCTTCAAACGGCTGTTTAAACATCACGAATCGAACCTTGAAATCAGGCGTTTCCTTTTTCTTCCCGTTTGCCGATAGACCCAGGACTGCAATGATCGTGTTTACATCGGCATTCTTGAAACTCCGCTTGACTTCATTATCGTAAATGCCGATCACGCGCCCGTGTTTCAGAAGGAATTCCTGCAAACCCTTGCCATAGCCGACATCGAGCCAGGAATTCGACGTGATATAGCAGAACGTTCCTTTCGAGTTAAGGAGCGCGAGGCCTTTCAGGTAGAAGAAGATATAGAGATCGCTTTTCTTGTCCATCCGACCAAAATCGTCGCCCCAATCATCACGGATCACCTTTTCCAGTTTGTCTTTATAAATCCGTTTAGTTTCCGCCGATGGTTCTTTGTCGTGTTCGAGCAGATACGGATCGGCGATCTTCTCTTGCCTCACATACGGCGGATTGCCGATGACAATATCGAATCCGCCCTTTTCAGAGAATATCTCCGCAAACTCAATCGACCAGAACAGGTGCTTTTTTCCTTTCAGGCATCCCCGCATGTTGAACAGCTTCTGCTTTTCTTCTGCCAGACGTTGAATCTCAGCCTGTCGCTTTTCCTCTTGCCCCTTCATGTCCTTTCTGAATTTCATCTCTCTTTCTTCCTTCGATTGCGTGAGCGACAGAAGATCATCCTGGAACGCGGCTTTCTCCGCATTCTGTACCCGTTTTATTTCTGAATCGATTTCAGCGATTTTATCATCGAGTATGCTTTCATAAAGGCCAGTCTCTTTCCGCCTCAGAACGGACTCCTTGATATCGCCCCGATTGAAATAGAAATCACTTTTGAGTTGCCTCAGTTCAGAGACCTTGCGCTGAATTTTATCTGACAGCGCACCTTTAACCGCCCGCACCGGCAGAGTGATACCGGCGATTTCCTGAACGAGGCTATCACCGGCACGCAGCTTGAAAGACAAGCTCGGAAGCAAGGCTTCCTTTGCCATCTTCATTGCCATGAGGTCGAGCTTCTTTTCGTCAGCGACTTCAATCAGGGAGAGCCACAGCCGAAGTTGCGCGACATTGATTGCCCATTCCTTTACATCCACCCCGTAAAGCGACCGTTCAATAATTCGTTTCTTCTCGACGAATTCATCTATCGTTTCTTTGTTCAGCTTGGCGAGTTCTTGTCTCAATTCCAGAATGACTTGCATCATGCCGACCAGGAACGCGCCGGAACCGCAGGCGGGATCGACCGCAGTTACGCCGAGCAATGCTTCGCTGATTTGATCGCGGGTCTTCTTGTTGAAATCCGGGACGACTTGCTCGCCCTCTTCAGGGAATATGAATCGATATAAGTCTTCTCGTGTCGCCGACGTGTGACCGGCCAGATATTCAACCAGCGTGCGTCGGCACATGAAATCGACTTCCACGCGAGGAGTGTAGAAAATGCCGGAGCCTTTCTTTTCATCGGAAAAATCAGTCGTGTTGACCAGGCTTTCATAGACGATACCGAGCATTTCAGGATCGACAGCGATGTTTTGATCGAACGGGGTATCTTCCGTGACCGTGAAGTTGTAAGCATTCAACAGGTCTTTGAAAATGCGCTCGAACATCTTATCGGTGATGTAAATACCGAGATCATCGATACCTTCCTTTGTTCTGAACAGACCACCATTCAGGTAAGGTGCTTTCTCAAAATGCTCTGCTAAATCTTCAGGTATGCCCTGTCTCTCAAAAAGGCGTCGTGATGTGAACGGTTTCGCGAAAGCCTCAAAAAATAGCTGAGAAAGCCAGACTTTGTAAAAGGAGTCTTTAAGATATTGACCGTCTTGATACTTTGTCCAGATCGTCTTGACGAACTCGATGTCGCCATCCGCCATCCAACCCTTTCGCTGGATGTAATACAGAAACATCAGCCGATTGAGGAGCGTATGAAGAAATTGATGCGCATCGTGTTCCGTTGCTTTCTGACTTTTTACAATCTCAAGCTTTATGTCGTAAAAAACGCTTTCAAATGCTTTGAAGAAATTCTCCGTTACTTGCTCACGGTCAAACGCTTCTTCAACTTTCAAGAGGATGCGATCCCAATCAGTTTCGTCTTTGAGTTGAAGATAGGCAAGACGTTCAGCAGCAGTCCGCATGTTTTGGTCAGCGCCGATGAGATAGCGTCGCATGACCAGGCGGCTTCCCACCCTCTTTGCATTGATGAAGTGAACCCTTTTGAAATCAGGCGAAGCTCCGATCACCATACACGCAGTCGCATCATGCGAAACGACATCCAGCTTTTTAATCAAATCACGTTCGATTCGGATTAGCTGCCTGTCGAGATCGCCATCGCCATTGAGAGCCTGTTTGAAAAAGACGACAGGAAGTCCGCACGCATCTCCGATGATGCGAATTGAATCAGTGTCAATTGCGTCTCTCAGAGAATGCTTGAAATCGCGAACGGAAATCTTTTCGTCTTTGTACGCAAAGCCAAGCAGAGCGATAAATTCGCGCACTTTATCCAGAGAGTTCAGACTCTGCAACGACTTGTGGATAATTTCTGCTTCTAGCATGTAAGACATTTTTACTGTGATCACCTAACATTCGAAGGCCAATCTCGCCGAATCGTTCCGCCGTTTGCCCATGTTCTAGTTGTCTCCTTGCCGTTGTTTGCGCATGTTTTCATTATGGCATAATCACTTCCTTACGGCGTAGCAACTGTAACATTAGTGGCTTTCGTGTCTCTTTTTTGCTTTATTTCATCGCAGCGTTCTTTCAGCTTGTTAATGTCTTCTTGAAACTGGTCAGGAGTCGGAACTGCACCTCTCGCTGTCATTGGCGTATCATGCCCACTCAACAAGCTGGAAGCCTTGTCCCAAGCGTCAAAAAAGAACTTGCAGTCTTCCAGCTTCAATTCTCTTGCAACATCAGGGAGTCTTTGTACATGGACACTCTCTCTGAACCGAACAACGACATCTCCGAACAGTACTCCCTCAATAGCTCGTTCGACAGTACGCCGATAAAGCGTGTAGGCGCTTTTAATAAACTCACGGTAAGTTTCTGCTGACTCTTTGTTTTTTATGACTCGCGCTTGCTCACAGAGCTTAATGAGCTTTCCGATCCTTTTTTCTGTGCTTAGCATCTCCATAGGCCCAGAACCCTCCGGCAAAATCAAACCGGCGCATGACTCGCTGGAACCTATGGCGAATAGTTTTACGAAATCATCAAGCTTCTTCCCATCAGAAAATTTACATTCCTTTGTCAGATAGTCAGTTAATTCGAAAACAAATGCCAGATCATGCGTGAATATCACTACCTGGCGCTCAAGAGAGAGCTTAGCAAGTCGCTCAGCAACATTTGCCCGCCAATAATGGTCAAGTGAGCATACTGGATCATCGAATACGATTACACAGAATTGCGGAGCCAATGAGAGTTCTGCTAAAAACGATGCAATTGCTACGACTAAACCCTCTCCCTCACTTAAAACACCATCAAGTTTTACATCAGGTGCCTTCATACCCTCAAGCCCAATCTGGTGCATATATGCCCCTTTAGGCGAGCTTCCACGATAAAAGGGTTTTATAGAAGAGACACCGAGGGCTTTTAGCTCAATACCCAAGGCCATGCACAGTTGATCCGTAACTGCTTCTTTCATTACTTTTGATTTCATACGGGACACTGGTGTAGTGTCGCAATCGCGAATGCAGGCTTCAAGTTTGACTTTATCGTTAAGTCCCTTAACAAAGCGGATGATGTCCCCACGAGCTTGACCGGCCAAAGTTCTGTAATGTAACTCCCTGTACTGAAGCATTTGAGCCTTTTGTTCCTCGGTAGGTTCTTGTTTAAGCGCTGCTTCTGCCTGTCTTCTGTGCTTTGCCTCTAGTTCTTTCAATGATTTTATAAAAGAGTTTACATCCGGCCATGAAGCGAGTTTTTTCCATTTACCTTCAACTAAACCGGACACTAAGGCAGTACGCCGTTGTCTTGCGCTCGAAAGGACGCTTGCCAATGTTTCGAACAGTTTAAAGCCAACGTTCTTTAACTCTGCTTCAAACTCAGTCAAACCTTTCAATGGCTCCACGTTCAGACCGTTTAGCGTGTCTCTTGCTTGGATAACTTTTGTCTGTGCCTGCTTTGCTAGTGATGAGAGCTTTCCTTGCACATATACTTCAAACCTCTTCATTCTATCTGATGCTTCACGCGACTCTTTACTGATGAGAGGTTGTTGACAAAGAACGCAACGTGATTCGAAAGTTTCAGTGAATTTCTTTCCTTGGTAGGCTTCTTGTTCAGCATAATCCCTTGCAGCTTCAAACATTGCCCGCCAAGTGTCTGAACCTATACCTGGCAAGGGTTCCTTGGTGAATCCTTCTTTAGATGCATGTTTTGCTGCTTCTTTTGCATCTATGTAAGCCTTGCGTAGCTGTTTAAGTTCCGAGCATTTCGCATCTGATACGGCATTAAAAATGTTGATCACGGTCCCAACGAGCCATTTATAACGATCAGCAATCCTGTTTTCTTTTTCGGCTATTTTGCTTGGGCTGTGCGCATCCCTTTCAGCTTTAATATGACCGAGTCTTATATACGCATTTTTCTCTTGTTCAGTCAGTGTACAAACAGTGTCAATCTGTGGCTCCTTTGTCCTTGCGCTCAGAGCAGCAATGAATTTACCAGCTGCCGTGTCCGCTGGAATATTTAGAAGCGATCCAGGCAACACCGGTAGAGCTGAGACTTCAGCCTTTAAGGATTGTTTCAGCAATCCGAGAAGAGCGGATAAATCCTCGAAAACATCTGCCCCGTACGGGACGAAATCGACTTTTTGTTCTTCAGAAACATGAACTCTTACGCATTGCTTATCGAACACAGCGATACGAGCAAGAGTGTCATTAGGTATATCACTATCACTCCATGTAATACTCTCGACTTCACATCCTTCCTTCTGAATGTCGAAAGTCGCCTGGGCACATGAATCAGGATCATATTGTTCGCCAAACAGATTACCCAAAATTTTCTTACCAGGATGTCTGGAACGACACGCTCGGTTGAATATTCGGCCATAGCCAGACTTACCACTGGCATTATCGCCATAAATTATTGTTAGACCGTGAGTGCAGAACCCAATGGATTCACCATCGTGTATTTTATTCACATCCTTAATGGAATGGAGCTTGGCCAAGGAAAAACGTGATGTATCATCCTCAATTGGAGCAATAATATCAGTGAGAGGTCGTGGGGTAACCTTGCAGTCTGAAACAAGCTTATACTGGGCTTTCAGGAGCTGCATGACCTCAGATTTATCAGCGTTAGATAAGTCACCTTGAAAAATTCGCCGGATTGCGTCTTGTTGCCAAAGTGGAAGCGTCTTCGACCATTCAAGCAGCTTTTCTAAGATTGGCATTGCATTGACCTCCTAATTTATTTCACCTTACATCCATTGTAAACCGACAGACGGGACAATCAATATACCTGGGATGCATCAGGCATTTCGGGCATCTCCCGAAATAGTTCCCCGGACGCTTGTAGCCACAGGTGCATTTCCAGGCTCCGATAAGGTCTATTGGGTTGCCACAAAACCGGCAGATCAGATGTTCCGCTCCGAGTTCGCGCCCTCGTTCGCCGACATCGAACTTCATATAGATGAAGTCATAGAGATACAGCGCGAAGCGGCTTCCAACAATGCCAGCCACAAACTTTCCTGGCCCGGAGAGATGAGCCGGATTTATCGCGGATTTGTCAGGATTATTAGACATGCTAACCTCCGATGGTATCCAAGATGCTTGTCCGAGGAGCAGTCCGGATATCCGTGAGCGGTTCCGTCCGTTCGTTTTTCAGTAAGAAAAGATCACTAGCCCGTAACCAGATGCGATTCAGGATTGATTCCGGCTCAATCTTCTCGCCGGTAGTATACCAGAATGCCCGTTTACCGCCCAAGGCGACAGTCCTTTCAGCCAGGGAGAGAATCCGCTTGTCCGAGGTGGTCACGGTCAGGACGATAAACCAGCTTGTCTTGAAGCGATCCCGAAGCTCCGAGCTTCGCCATCATATGGTAAACGGTATCCTTATATAATCTTTGCCAATATTCGTTCTGTTCTTCAGGATTTCATTTGCTCTTGTACTCCAACGGGTAGAAAAACTATCGAAGCTCGCTAGTCGCCAACCAGAGGGTGCTCCCGTATTTAATCTTTGCACTGCACCCGTTCTTAATTAGTTCTTTCATTTCTATTAACGTCATCTTATTTTACGCAATAATTGGAAGCATTCTCTGAGCATATTCCGTAATGCTCCTGACATGGATAATTCCTTTGCTTATTGCCTCCATTACTAGTAAAGCTGCATTTCTTGCTGCTAATCTTTGCCTCTCCTCTTCATTATCTCCCTTTTTTCCACCATCGCCCCAATCGGAAATACCCTTGACCACAATCCAAGAGGTATTTGTTCCTTTGCATGCCTTATAAACACCGTATCCTTCCATTTCATATCCTCTTGCTTCAGGCTCCATACTGATTAGTTCTTTTGCCGCATTAGGATAGTCATCAAGTTCACTTGCGGTAATAATAGGTTTAGCAATGGTTTTAAATTCATCATATGTATAACTATGCTCCAACAGGGTTTTTACAAGCATTTCATCTGCATTTACACGCTCTCCTCTACTAATAGATATGTTGGATTTTGTTTCTTCATTAAATCCAACCCGTTTGTAATCTCCATCCACAATCATGTTTGAAATGATAACGTCTCCGATATTATCTTTCCCTTTTCCTAGACCCATGGCAACTCCTAGGCTAATAAGCACATAGGGTCTATACATTTTAATTACTTCGCTTGCAATGTCGTAACTACCACCGCTAACGAATGATCCCGCACGAGAAACTGCAAGAACTATCCGACTATCACCAATAATGCCCAAGTCTACGTAATTGTTATCTCCAATAGCCGTAATACTTGTACTCGAATAGCGCTTTCCAATCTCGCATATTGCTTCAACCTCATTTTTGTTGACAGCTAGCAGTACTATGTCACATATGTGACTATCCAGGGATTTCACAGCTTGACTAACGTATTTTCCTAATTGTCTATCAGCAGCAGCATGTTTAACTAATTTACTTGAAACTGTATAAGCATTTCCTAACTGTTTTTGGATATCGCTAAACTCCTTAACTGATGTAATTTTCTGGCATCTCTTATATGGATTGGACCATCTATCCAGTGTGGCATAATTAAGAAAAAGCGGTTTACAAGTTTCAATTCCATATAAATATATCGCTACTAGAAGAGTAGACATATTTTCGCAAATATCATTGAGAAGTGGATTACTTCTTAAATAGCTCGCATATAGTGCACTTTCTAAAGGATATAGCCCTACCATCGTATTGTCGGGCGCCAAGGCTAAGTACGATAATAATGTGGATAGTTGCGGGGTATCATAAAGGTAATAATCTCTCGACAAATCATCAAACGCCTGCAGCCCATCTATACCATGAAGAATTGTAGAATTGGGATATAAACTTAAATAATATTGCGTGTAGCCATAAGAAATCAATCTTCGCATTTCATACTCATGCTTAATAAATATTCCGGCATTAACATCATTATTGAAAAGATTAAATGTTATGGCCTTGCCATCACGTTGCTTAATTGCATTATTAAGTGGCCGCTTCAATTCAAGAAGTGTTTCGGCGTTAATCGCCATAAGCTTTGAGACACTTGTCAAATCTTTCATATCCTCAAAATATCTCGACAGCTCCAAGGTTGTATGTGTATCCTTTCGAACATTTGGATTGTTGGGTATTAAAAGAGTAGATGAGGTTGGAAAATACATTGGATACTCATCTGCAACGTGATGGTACATAGAGTGCCTTGAATCCAAAAACTCGTTCACAGTTCTATAACTGCTTAAGGTTGTGACAATCCCTAAAGAAGATAATTCTTGGACATAATAGCGTAGCGAAGCTGATAGTGCCTCTGACTCCCAAAGAAGCGAGTAACCAACGTATAAAGCGCTTGTTGTTGCATATATTGCACTGTCCAACGCCTTTAGTGCATTATTAGGGGTAAGAGGCTTTGCACATGCCTTAGCCAACTCACGATCCAGAAAATGTAGGTATATCGGTCTACCGATCAGCATTATTCTAGTCCTTGACTAGCGTCAAAAAGCTCCATTTGAGATGTGTCAGGTTCAACAGGCAATTGAGCCTTTTCGTCACTAATTCGCCTCAATTCTTCCATAACTTTCTCAACTAACCCAGTATCGAATATGCTCTTTGATAGCCAGTTTATAAGAGTATTCCGGGTAACTCCTTTATACTGATCCTTGACTTCCGATTCAAACGATAGGCTATTGATGCCAACCTCATTAATTCCATCAACTCGATTATCGATAGTGAAATATCGAACTGGTTTTCCTAAGGTCTTAGCATATAGTATCTCGAATAGGACGCCATCAGCTATTACTTTACCAAATACCCATAATTCATCGGCTATTCGTATCAGATTATTGTTGCCTTGTCTAATGATATCTCTTTCAACTCGATCATCGAGAAAATACTCAAATACCCTGAATGGGTTAAGGGGAAGGCATCCTTGCCGTAATACATATTCGCATACAGCATTTCGGCAGTAAAAATACACTTTTGACTGCGCTGTGAATACAACGGGTAAATTTGTTGTGCTACTCATGATCATTCTCTATTGCATCTGAAATGTTCCTCCCGGCAAACCATCCACTAATAAATGCTGCTGTAAGCCCTCTGAACAGTCCGCTAGCATCTCCAGCAACCCAGATATTTGTATCAGGTATCCGGAGATCGGATGAGACGGCGGGATAATATCCCAATCCCTCAATAGCAGGCATATATAATATTGTATCCCTTTGTGCCAGCAATGGGTATTGAGAAAGCATTATCTTCAAACCTCTGACAAGAGGGGCCGATAATATTTCACCGAATGTGGAGTTTACAATTTCGAGGTCATTTGATTCAGATGAAGTACCTGATAATAGCATAGCAAGAGGAAATGCATTGGGTTGAGAGAGAGATGACGATATCGCAAGAAAATCCGTGAAAGCTTTATCTAAGATTTGATTTTTGAAACGGACTAAGAAGCCTATATTGGACTTGCCAGTAGGATCACCATTTGATCGTCCAGATATCGATAGGAGCTCATAAGACCGCGTAGAAACTATTTCACCATCACGGCAGCAGCAGAATGTCCTGTATTCAGGATGATCGTTAGTAGAAGGTATAATCAGTTTTGGATCAATCTGATCAAATGAGCTCAGAAAGAAAGAATCTGCTGGTTGTTCGATTCGAATACCATATTCCCAGCGCCGAAATGCCATGAAGCTCCCAGGTAGTATTCTCCTAAGAAGCTGAGGAGAGTATCGGCCACCCGCTATTAGTAGATGCTCACAACGCAGTGAAGTTAACGAAGAAATTGGTGTGCATTCATGGCCAATATGTTTGAGAGTTAATTCTATAGAGGCAGAGGACAGTTCTGAAATATTAACTAGATGGTACCCAAGCAAAGTACGATAACCCAACGGTTCCCATAGTTCTTTAATTATGGCCATCCTATTAGGTAAAGCCATCTTGATCGAATCATAGAGCTTATGAATAACATGTCCCTCAGACTCGCATGAAAAATATTTGTAATTGATGCGGTTAATGTGAGGAAAAGAACGCGATGTAAGATCGGCACCATGATCAACTAACAAATTTATAAACCAAGTATAGGCATCCAGTAAATTATGAGTCGGAGATAGATTCCACAGGTTTGTGGCAGAAGGATAAAAACTAAACTTGCCATCAGAAAAAAGCCCTGAACCGCCAACACCTTCTACAATATCTTTAGGATCATTACGCTCTCGATAATTAACTTCCTGCCCTTTATCTACAAGAGCAAAATCAATACCAGCAGACATAAGCGATTGTGCAGCTGCCAAACCGGAAGGTCCCGCCCCTATTATAGCTACTGGGACATTCAGTCTTGTTTCAGGTACTTTAGTCACTAATTCCACAGAAAACTTACCTCACATCCATTGTAAACCGGCAGACAGGACAATCAATGTATCTCGGATGCATCAGGCATTTCGGACACCGACCGAAATAGTTGCCCGGACGCTTGTAACCACAGGTGTACTTCCATGCTCCGATAAGCTCTATCGGGTTGCCACAAAACCGGCAGATCAAATGTTCCGCTCCGAGTTCGCGCCCGCGTTCACCGACGTCAAATTTCATATAGATGAAGTCGTAGAGATACAATACAAAGCGGCTGCCAATGATACCAGCCACAAACTTTCCCGGCCCGGAGAGATGAGCCGGATTAATCGCGGATTTGTCAGGATTATTAGACATGCTAACCTCCGATTGTATCCAGGATGCTTGTCCGAGAAGCAGTCCGGATATCTGTGAGCGGTTCCGTCCGTTCGTTTTTCAGTAGATAAAGATCACCTGCCCGTAACCAGATACGGTTCAGGATTGATTCAGGCTCAATCTTGTCGCCAGTAGTATACCAGAATGCCCGCTTCCCGCCCAAGGCGACAGTCCTTTCAGCCAGGGAGAGAATCCGCTTGTCCGAGGTGGTCACGGTCAGGACGATAAACCAGCTTGTCTTGAAGCGATCCCGAAGCTCCGGACTGCGCGAGTAATCGTGATAGACCGCGACCTTGCTTTCCCAACGGTTGATAGTCATGGTTGCCCGATCCACTTCCACGAAGAAGAGACCGAACTCTCCACTTGGAAAAACAATACCTACTACGGCATCGGGAATCACCGAGGACTTGTAGCGAGCACCGTCCCGGTTCAAAAAGGTAACGGTAATCTTGTGAAGATCGGCATCGCCAGGGATGACCTTGTATTGTTCAATTTTGTGCTTTTCCTGCATATCAGCAAGAGCGGACTCCAAAGAGATGACCACATCATTGACCGCCAAGAGATGCTGGATATGCGACATGCTGACTTGATTCAGGTGTCTTTGCCACGGGATGTCCTCACGCGGAACATTGTCATGTTCCGCTAGGAGCCGCGCTCCCTTTTCGGTCATGGCGTAAATAATCTTGCGAGAGAGAGCATCCACTTGGAGCACGCGGTTAAGATACCTATTATGGTAAAGATAGCGCAGCCGGTTCAATAAACCGCGCTGACTGTCATTCGGAAAGAGCCAGAAATATTGCTCCACATATAAATAACGGTATTTGGAAACCGCCCGGACAAGCTCGATATCCCGCTCCGTCATTTGAAAAGCAGGCGGTTTCTTTGCCCTGGTCTTTTTCGGAAGCCTCTTTTGATCGGTTGTCGGTTTACGTGGAACCATCTTTGTTTAAGTGGTTAATCCTATACATAACCCACGCACTTTGCAAGGTATTTTGAGACATGGCTAACCGACCCATCCTTAGGGAAAGAGGGGTTGGTCAGCTTGCAGGAATCCTTGAGGACGCGAGGGTACGCGCCACACGTTTGCCGAGTGACACCGGGAAATCGGCATCACCTTTCTTTGACTTCCTTCTCTAAATCCTTGATCAGCATGGTTGCTGCTTTCTGGGAGAGACTTTCGATCTCTCCATAATCGGGCTTTTGACCCAATTGATGCTTGAGATAGCCGATGTAGCGAAGCTGCTTGACCGACAGCTTGCCTTCACCGTTTCTCTCTTTCGCGTGAGACTTGCCATTACCTGGCTTTCTGGGCTTTTCAGCCTGATGAATAATCTCATGCTCGGACATCGGCTCTTTGCCTGAAAGCTCAGGCATCTTTGCCCGACCGGACAGGATGAGATGGACTTTCGAGTCCACCGTCTTTTCGCACTCAACGACGAAGTCTTCCAGAATCGATTCATGATCGATGATTTCTTCATGCGCTTCCGCCATGATCAGCGTATAAGCGAGAAGTGGATTGACTTCTTCATCTTTTAAACCGAATGCCTCCGGGAACCGTATCACAGCGAGCTTCACCGCGTACTTTGAGGTTTCAATCATACTCTCACCTCCTTCATTACCTCCGAGAGCGTTTTCGGTGTCCAGTAGAGATCGCGTTCGATTGGCAGGCCAAGTGGCCCTCTTGCGCTTTCAAGTTCCGACAGCCAGAAATACCCAAGTTCAGCCTCTAGACCGTTCACGAAGCCGAAGAATTGGACATCCCCACTCTCTTCATCTTTCGACGCGCTTACCGCGTACCAAGTCCAATTGGAATCCGGTGTGAAGAATTTGACGATGACCATTAGTTCTTCCGGCGGAAGTTCGCGGTGTGGCCCGGACGGATGATACATGTCTTGTGCCTCAAGCTTCTTGAGATCTTCTAATGTAATGAGCTTCATTACATCACCACCTTGTTTTGGCAGATTTGGGAATCAGACGAGATCGAATGTGAGAAGTGGAGAGACAACTTTGCGACCACAGACCTTGCAGAGATGCGAGCTGTCGAAATCGACGTAATAAACACCGCCGCAGTAGCACTCGCATTCAAAGACCAGCGTGGAACAGAATTCGTCTAAGCCGTATTCGTCTACCAATTCGTAAATGTCTGATCCGTAGGGAATGAAAAGTGTGCCAGACATTATTTGCCTCCAAACGAGTTAAATCAGACCGGCAGCAATGAGCGGAGAAACGACCTTTGTCCCACATTCCTCACAGATGTGGTAGCCATCTGGCTCCAATCTGTAGACTTCACCGCACTTGCACTCACACTCGAATACGGATGCCATGGCGAGGACGCCGACGCCGTATTCATCGATCAGGCTGTCGATAGACGCGCCATAATCGACATAGATTTCATCATCCATGGGTTTATCACCTCATTTTGTGATTTGGTCAGATGGAGATCATGCGCAGAGGACAAAATTTGCGCTATGAATCTTCACTCCGGCAATCGCACAGGCATCAAGACAGATGTCCGAGATGAATCATACTTCGATCGGATCATGACCGGATCCAAGTCACCTTGGAAGATGACCTGCACCTGTTTGCCTTTATGGAGATTCAACACGTCCAAAAGGTAAACATAGTTGAGAGCGACCAGCATGTCGGGACCTTGAAGATGATTGCAGACAGTCTTCGCTTCACCAGTGCCCATGCTCTCAGCCTTTGCGGTCACTGTCATGGCGCTGTTACCGTTGAGTACCACCATATCGCGTCCGTCATCAGACTTAGCGATTGGCGACATTCGGTTAATGCACTTGGTGAGCGCGTCAGCTGAGATTTCGATAAGGCCTTCGTGCTCTGTCGGAACCACCTTCGCCCACTCCGGGTAAGGTGTATCCATGAGCGCACAAAAACCCTCGATATTGTCGACTGACCAGGAGAAGAAAACCGAGTCATCCATTCGTCGAAGTCCGAAATTAATCGTCTCCGATGGATTCACTTTTAAGTGAGCAATCTTCGCCGCAATCTCAGTCGAGATTAAAGCTTGCCATGTTCCTTCCATGAGTCTCGGCTCCACGGAGGCATGGTGCAGGCGACGCCCGTCAGTGCCGATGAAATTGACCACATTCTCATGCGCATCGATAAGCAAGCCTCTGGTGAAATGGTTTTGCCCAGAACTGTTATCCGTAGCGACTAAGGTATGCTGAGTCGCCTGGACAAACTTTTGAAAGCTGACCGAGACAGATTCATCGTTAGGATCGCCGTTGAAGAAATCCTTCCATCCGGATTGGACATTCGGAAATTCATCTTTGGGACGGGCTTTCAAGGTGAGTGTGGTGTTATCGAAGGCGAGACTGAGTTTGGAAATCATGTCGAATTCCAGAACAACTTTGCCTTCCGCTTTCGATGTGATATCGAGCAAGTCTTTGAACCTGACGACGCAGGAGCCATTCACAGACCGGAACGCTTCGACCGGAAAACGGACAGTGTTGCCAAACATCTCGAAATCATAGGCCGTTATGTGCGTGCCGAGTTCATCGGCTTGTATTAGCACATGCGCCATGATCTGAAGATGCGGCTTCAGAGGAACCCACGGCTTGACCGCTTTCAGCGTCTCGCGGAGTTCCTTTGCATCGATGATGCATTTCATAATTATGCAGCTCCTTTTGGATAGGGATTTGCCTTTCTCTACCTTTATATACTGACAATCACTTGGATAGCTTACGATCAGGGGTTCTAGGATTGCGCCAAACGACATGGAACCTCGGTTCAATGATGCGTCTGGGAGAAATCTCGCCGCGAGATCGCTTGTAGCCGAACTCGCATCCAAAAGCGAAACCGTAAGCGGTAAGCAGGAATACAAGCAAATAGCCGAGGGCGGTATCCATGGGATACTCCTTTTTTGTTGAAATGGATTTTTAGCAACAGCAACGGGAGGGAAAATTAGAGAAGGTTGTCAACGGGCAAACGGATTCTGCCATCTCAACGTAACATGGCCTTTTGAAAGGCCGTCAAGAAAATGGCGAATGTTTCAACGATTGCGTTGTCCTGCACCAAAAAGTTTCTTTTTGAAGCCTCTGTTTTTGCGTCTGTTTAAGCCGGATTTGGGGATAAGTTTGTATTAAAAATGCCGGGGAAAGATATTCTCCGCTTCTGGATTGGCGGAACACCGCGATCCTTCCCACGCTTCAAATGATGCTGGTAAAATTGGAATACACTGCCTCCGGTCAAGACCAGGGAATTTGTCTATGGCTTGGCACCAACGTCAAGTAATCGTCTCTTGGCGGCCAACGATGGAGCTTCCAGACGATCACCGAGGGAACCCCCGCCCGTTCCGTAACATTATTTGTACATTGTCAGAACAGGCGGTTTTGCACATTGAGGCTTCAGTGGTCTCTCTGTCGTGTGAGGTGGTGTACGGACTAATTCATTTTATCTGATTTCCAGGGGGAAGCGAACCTCCCCCTGTTTCCAATACGCCCGATAATACTCCCGATCCGCACGTTGATCACATTGTACTCATTCAACCACTTATATCCGTTAGTCCTCAAAATATCCAAGCTCTACAACCCCAGGAGTTTCGAGACAGTTCTCTCAGCTATCCGTTGAACCATGCTCTCAGGAACAGTTCCAAAAGGCTTGATTTCCTCAAGTCCGTCAACTGTGCTTGTCTGCCAGTCAAATCCCTTTTTGAATAGTCTTCTTTCCAAATTCTCGTAAGTATACCGTTCCATGCCAATTGCCGCAGCCCAGAATAGACCTAAAGCCTCATTCTGATGTAACGCCTGAGTGACAGCTGCCCCGACAGGCAAGACCAGCCGATACAGACCCTCCATTTCGCTGGCTTTTGCGTAATTAATATTTATAGCATGGCTGATCTTCTTACTAATGGGTCCTCGAAAGGAAATCATTATTGACTTTGGCCCATTTCTGGTAAGCCGCTTCATCCATGGTTCGAACATTGGAATTTCCATGATGCGAAGTTGGGGCATTCTGAGACATTCAGCTAATCTGTCTACGGAATCAGCATAAAACAGGTCTTTATTGTTGACAGGCACAGCTGCCCAAGCCTTCTGCAGTGCTTTCCCTGTGCCTTTTGATTCCCAAACATAGAGCCGAGGGCATAACAATTCCTGATTGAGTACGCCTTTGGTGAAGTTGATAGTGCGGAAGGGGTTTTTCAGAAGCAAATCCGCCACCGAATCATTGCTGGGGTCTACATCGTATCGATCTAGATACCAGTCAGTTCCGTGACGTTCGAGCGGATTGGGCAGCCCAGAGCTTGTTGAGAATGTCATATTTTGTGAAAGGCCGCAGTCGGAATAGAATTGATATGCGCGCGAGTAAACATCTTCGGCACGAAGCGTTTCCAAACTGCATCCATAAAGCTTGGATGCATGGGCGGCTAACGACCAGAGTAAGTTGTGGTGAGCTTCGCCGAGTGCTTCCCTAAGAACGGCCCGGATCGGCTCAATTTGTGTCTTCTGAAATGCTAGCCAGTCCTTCAGTTCTCGAATACCAGCCGCCGGTCTTCGTTTGAAGAAAGCTCTGAGAACCTTATCGTTGGAACATAACCGAACGAGGCTCCACAGGATATCGGACGGTTGTCTAGCGGCAATCTGGTTTTTCGCCGTTCTTAACCCACCCGTTTCTTCAACGGCTATTAACTCATTCTCATTTTCATTGATTCCTTGGATGGGTTCCTGGATTTCGGGAAGGTTGGTTAACGCCTTTTGTGCATCTAGGTCCAAATCCTCCTCTTGCAAGACCTGTTTGATGAGACTATCTGTGATTGCACCTATGACAGGTTTACGAGTCTCTTCATCCCATCTTTTATGCTGTGATGGTGATCTTTCTGCGACGAGGACCTCAATAGCTTTCGCCAGCTTAGCATGCCCTGTCTTGTTTGCGGCATTAATAATGGCCGCTATTTTTGATTTATAGGATTGTTGAACCATGTTCAAATCTCCTTTCGGATATTCATGCACTAGTTTTTCGAAACTAAATATGCCCAGAAGTTGGTGTCTTATGGGAGTATTTTAACCTTTGACTTCTAAGAATCCCAGATCAGTTAGAGCCTTTGGAGGTTGTTCTGGCGGTTTACCTTCAAGGAATCCCAGGTCAGGTGGAGCTTCAGATGGTTCTTCACCTTTCGGCTCCGGAGCTTCCAGCAACGCTCGTAACTCTGCTTCAATGCCTTGCTTCCGGCCTTTGCCCTGCTTCTCTAATACATCCAGAGATAAATATTTTTCCGAATAGACGAACGGATCAGGCCGAGCGGAGGGAGTATCCAATGTGTTGATTTTAATCGGATACTCCAGCACTCCTTTTATCATCACATAAGCCTGTCTGAACTCCAATCGAGCGAGGTTATGAAAAGCAATCTCCCACATCTCCGGCAAAGTAAATTTATTCTCCGGTTCTTGGAGCAACTTGTCCTCTTTAGCTTCCAGGTGTCGGACTATGTTTTCAGATTCTTTGGATAACCGCTCCGCATCTTGCCGAGAGACCCGAAAATAGACTTGCGTTTGAGCATTGCCGAGGATCAGAGCTACGAGCTTATCATCCAGTTGCTTCAAGCTCTGATGCGCCATTGTGAGACACAGCCCGAACTTACGGGCTTCCGCCAATACAGAATCAAAGGACTCTGTCGCGATGTTCTGAAATTCATCGACATATAAAGCAAACGGACGACGCTCATTCTCTTTCCTAGTCAAGAAACTCATTTCTATGTCAGCCATCAGGAGCGATCCGAAAAGGTCGGCATTACCGGCGAGACGACCCTTGCCGAGATTGACCAAGAGTATCCCGCCTGTGTCCATCACTTCTTTAACACTGAAAGAGGATTTGGGCTGTGACAACCTTGCACCAATCCGGCGATCCGCGAGGAACGCCGAGACCTTATTCAAGGACGACTCAATAAACAATGACCGCTCTTTCGCGTTCCACGTATTGTAGCGACCTTGAAAGAACTCTTTCGTCTGATCTATTTCGCTCTTGTCTATAAGCAGGTTGCGGAAGTCCGCATCGGTCAGCAGCCTTTCAAATTCAGACAGCGTGTAGCCATGCTCTATGAGGAGTGCCAGCGTGTGCCGCAGAATGTCCTCCATTCTTGCGCCCCAACTGTCACCCCAAATCCGCTTGAAAGCCAAGATGAGCTTTGCGACTTGCTCCGAGACCAGGACACCATCACGCCTTTCCAGCGGATTGTATGCCAACATATTATCGGTGTCTTCTAAATTCAAAATGAGCGTATTGGCTTTGCGCTTTCCGAGAAATGGGATCAGGTCATGCACCAGATCGCCATGCGGGTCAATTACGCAAAGCCCCATCTCACTCTGAATATCTTGAATGATGAGATTTTTCATCAAGGAGCTTTTGCCCGCTCCGGACGCCCCCACGATATACATATGCGTCGCTCTGTATGCGCCCGGTATCCGGATCAGTTCATCGTAAAGACTCTTGTCGATCTTTCCGAGTTCCAACGAGTAAGGGCGATAACGGTCTTCAGCCGGAGTATGCACGAGTTCCTCCAAAGATTCATGCGTAGAAAAAGCCATGCGATCCCGCACTTTGAAAAATCCGGTAGTGTAATCCTCCAGGAAGTAATACATCTTGACCAGCCAATTTCGCGCCAGATACCATACGAATATAAAAAAGAGAATAACGAGTATAACGCCAATATGCGCAAACCAGGATACGATATGATTTAGAAATTCTTTCACGACGACGCTCCCGAAGCCAGAATGAAAACATGGATTATACGGAGACAGAACCAGAATTGCATCCCCCGCGCTTAATGTCGGATAGAATGCCGATCCTCCCCGCCAAAATGCTTTCAGCGGCGGGAGGGGCGGAGTCGGGCTTAAAAAGGCACATTTCAAAATGCCGCTATCCCGCTTCTAATGCGACATTTAGCGAGATTACTACCCATACATAAGCAAAACAGGGGGTTATGTATACCCAAAATGTGAGCCGTGAGAGACTTTAGATAGTGTCTGTGGTATCCTTGAACCAGGTTCGGAGAGCATGAAGTAAGCTCCACCAATTGGAACTTAACCCGCGCTCCGCAAGGAGCGCGTGTGGTTTAAGCCAGTCCCAGAGCACTTTACGCGAATGGGAATGGATAGAACCAATGCTCAAGCCGAACAATCTGATTAAGGTAAATGATATGGATTTACGATTTTATGATGTCGAACACGGCGATTGTTGCCTCATTCTGAGTCAAGAAAATGAAGCCGTCTTAGTGGACTGCGGATATAACTCAACTACCGGATGGAAACCATCCGAGGGTTTAGCGAAACAGGGATTCGGTTCTCGCCGACGACTGCATCATTTAATTCTAACGCATCCCGACCAGGATCATCTTGCGGATTTACCAGGAGTGATTGAAAAATTGAAGCCGGTTAATGTGTGGCAACATCCGCAGTTGACCTTGAGAACTATTGCCGATTTGAAAGTGACTTTGAGCAAAGCCCAAGAAGCTTACCTTGCGAAAAAGAAAACTTCCGCCGAGCTTCAACCACTTGAGGTTGCGAGAAACTTCCAAACGATGCAGATACGCCAGTTTTATTTACCCATAGGTTCCGTGCGAGACGCGAACGATCTTTCGCTTGTAACGTTCCTTACTGAAGACCGCTTCACCGTTTGTTTTCCCGGAGACCTCACCGCCAGAGGTTGGAAACTCCACCTAGAAAACAAGGCTTTTCAATACATGCTCCGAGAGACCAATCTATTTGTCGCTTCCCACCACGGACGACCGACCGGATTTTATGAGCCAGTGTACGAGTTCCTTTATCCGAAACTCATTGTCATTTCCGATAAAGAACAAGAGAAAGGTCGGAAGGTTATCCAAAGAGTTCCTTACAGAGATCATGCTTACGGAGTGAAGCTCGCTGACGGAAGTTTTCGCAAGGTGCTCACGACCAGAGGCGATGGACGAATCCGTATAGTAGTGAAGGATAGAATTTGGAAAGTATCAACCAGTCATTCAAATAAATCGAAGGAGGATCAATCATGAGACAAGCATTAAAGACCCCTGCAAACACACCAGACCGCAAATTAAAATATGTGGCCTATTTCCGCAAGAGCACCGAAAGCGATGAGCGTCAGGTGCAAAGCATTCCCGATCAGAAAGCATGGGCAGAGGGAATTATTGGCGAGAATAATTTACATATAGCAGAGCGGTTAGATGAAAGCATGAGTGCCAGAAAGACCGGCAGACCGATATTCAATGAAGTAATCTCATATATTGAAGAAGGCCGTGCTGACGCCCTTATTGCTTATGACCCGTCCCGCCTTGCCCGCAACGCCATCGACGGAGCTAAGATTATCGAGTTGATCGATTCCGGTAAACTTCGACATCTTGTCTTTGCCACTTACGCTTTCGAGAACACTTCTATTGGCAAGTTCATGCTCGGATTTTTCTTCGCTCAATCAAAACTCTACACCGACAATTTGAGCGAAGTCATTATGCGAGGCATGAAGAGCCGAGCGAGCAAAGGAGTCTATCCAAGCAAAGCCAAAATCGGCTACTTCAACCACCCAAGAACCAAGGAAATCATTCCCGATCCGAAACAATTTCCGCTCATAAGAAAAGCTTTCAAGTTGTATGCCAATAATCGTTATTCATTGGTGGACTTGTCCAAAGAGCTTTTCAAACTTGGTCTCACAACACGATCCGGTCGCCCTCTGTCCAATCACGGGATTGAAGATATACTCACCGATCCTTTCTATTATGGCGCTTTTATATGGAGCGGAGAGCTTTACCAGGGCATTCACAAACCCGCTGTGAGCAAGAAACTGTGGGACGATGTGCAGAAAGTCCGGATCAGTCGTAGCCGACCTCATTCCAAATTTCGGTACGAGAAGATATTTTGCGGACTTTTGCACTGTCCGGAATGTGGCGGAGCCATCACCGCGGATCGCAAGACCAGGACGCAGAAGAACGGTAATTACCACGTCTGGGTTTATTACCGATGCACGAAAAAGAAAGGCGTTCCGTGTTCTCAAAAATATATACGGGAAGAAGAGCTTGTCGAACAACTCCGGCTAGGCGCTCTTTCGATTGCCTTACCCGATGACATGGCTATCCCGATGTTGGATCAGATCGATAAGTGGGAAGTCGAGGAAGAATCTCGCGCAAGCGAGCAGTCTGTAGTCTTAAGAGCGGAAGCGAAAGAAATCGAAGCGAAGCTTCGCAGGCTTAATGACCTCGCCGTAGACGGCGAAATTGACCGGGAAGAGTATTTATCCCGCAAGGGCAAACTGGTGAACGAGAAAATCTCCGTGGAGTCCCGGTTGAAGCTGATCGCCCACGAAGGGGCGTTGTACTGGCTCGAACCTCTTCGGGAGTTTGTGAACTCGCTCTGGGAGCGGAATATGCGCGAAGCGGGAGATGATCTATTGAAGCTCCGCGACTTCTTCGCGGAGGGTGGCTCGAACCTGCGTCTTGAATCGCGTAAAGTGCTCTGGGACTGGCTTAAACCACACGCGCTCCTTGCGGAGCGCGGGTTAAGTTCCAATTGGTGGAGGCGGGGGGAGTTGAACCCCCGTCCGATACAGCCCCAGGGACGCCGTCTACGCGTGTAGCCTCCGATTTGATTCTCGACCGCCGCGCTCCCGGAGGCGGGATCGCTATTGGTCCAGCCCGCTAAGTCTTTCGCCTCACACAACGGGCGCGAGTGAGGCGGCAACCGCTATTAGGTTATGCCTCCTTCAGAACTAGCGGTGCATCCCTCGGAGACATGCCGCTTAATTAAGCGGCAATTGCTAAATTATGGTTGCCAGTTGTTTTGGCGTTCCACCGTTTAACGGGATGGGTGGGATCCCGACGCGCAAGCGGCCCCTCAAGCATGTACCGTCGAATCCCGGTACGCCCCCACGCACAAAAAAACGCGGCTTGGCCACTGATTATATATACCACAAAAAAGGGGGTTTCGGTACCTGTAACACGGACTTTCCAGTCCGTGACCGGGTCGCATGCACTTTCCAGTGCATGCAGGTTTTTTTCGCTGCGCACGGACTAAAAGTCCGTGCGACTCAGTCACGGCCTGGAAAGGCCGTGTTACAGGTTAAGGCCGTGTTACAGGTTAAGGCCGTGTTACAATACCGTCATGTTCTTCGCGCCGGTTGCATACGAACATGCTGCAAGGTTAATCGGGAAATCGCCCTGGGACGTTTCGCGCGATCCCGAGCTTCTCTATCAGGCGCATAAAGAAGCTTATCTGACCTACCGTCACTCACCGGTCGTTCCGGTTATCGATATCTACAATATCGAGGCGGAGGGTTATGGCGCAATAGTCGAAAAGCCGCATGGAAACTCGCTTCCGGCAATACGGGAACCCGTTCTGAACAGCGTGTCAGATGTGATTAAACTTAAACGACCCTCGCCCGCGCCGGACAGGACCATCATGGCGGTCGATGTCGCGGACAGATTGCGCGGTGAGTTTCCGGAAATCGATATCCGCATCCCGTTGAGCGGACCTTTCTCCATCGCCGCGAATTTACTGGGCTATGAAAAAATCATCACCGAACTGGTCGCGGATGAACCGGCGGTCGTGTCGGCGCTTGAAAAACTTGTCGAGGATCAGTTGCAGACAGCATCGTATGTAGCCGAAAGGAATTTCGCCGTGACGCTGTTCGAGACCGGAGCGTCGCCGCCGATGCTGTCGCCGTCGATGTTTAAGTCCGCCCTCCTTCACCCGCTTAAAGTTCTTGTCGGACGTATCGCCGACCTCCAAAGCTCTCCTCCATCTCTCATTATCGGCGGAGACACGGTAAAAATCCTCGATTACATTTTAGAGACAGGCACGAAATTCATCATCTGCCCTGCAGAGACAAACCAGGCCGAATTTCTTGCGGGGATTTACGAAAAGTCGGACGCTGTTGTCCGTGTGAATATGAGCCCGTCAATTCTCGTTTCCGATTCGTGGGACGATATCCGCTCGGAGGTCGATAGAATTCTCGGACTGATTCACGGCATCGACAACGCCTGCATCGGCACCGGTCCGCTTCCGTACGAGACCGATCCCGGTACGGTTTTGAAAATCAGGGACTATATCGAAACCCGCATGGGATGAGCGGTTAAAATTTTTCACATAAAACACTCGAAAACCCTTGAAAAATCACCCCTCCACGTGTTAATCATCAAGCCCCGATATTCAACCCGAAATTCAGTAGAATAAAAAGGATAAAGGAAGGATACGAACATGGCGCGGGAACATCTCGGATTACTGCTCGCCGGACACGCGGTCGGCGACTCCCTCGGAAGCACAAGCGAATTCATGTCGCGCGAGGAAGTGCTGAAACTTTACGGCGAGAAAAAATCGTCGGGCTGGCCGTTTGCGCATATTGGCGGTGGACATTTCAAGTGGCGTCCCGGCCAGGCGACCGACGACACCCAGATGGCATGCATCATGGTGCGCTCATATATCGAAAAGGGCGAGTTCGATCCCGCCGACATCGCCGCGCGGCTTGTCGACTGGCTGAACACCGATCCGGTCGATGTCGGAACAACGACGGTAATTACTCTGCAGAACATAAAAAATGGCGCGCCGTGGTACGAGGGCGGACTGAAGGATTTTCATCGGCGTCCGCTGAACGCGTCGAACGGGTCGTTGATTCGTAACGGGATCATTCCCGGAATGGCCGACAGCATCGAGGACGCGTTTCGATTCAGCCTCTACCAGAGCATCATCACGCATTACGCGCCTCGTCCGGTGATCTGCTGCGCGGCCCATACATTTCTCATCTGGCAGCTTCTCGAGGGCGAGAGGCCGTTCCGCGCGAGCTGGGTTCGAAAAAAGAGCTGGCAGAAGATGTTCCGCGAGATCTGGAACGAATGGTTCGAATCCGCGAAGAAGGACAAGATAATATCCGGATGGGAGAAGAACGTACGGGAGAAAATTCCGGACGCGTGGATGGCGTTCGAGGAGACAGATTTTTATCCCGACACTTTTAATCCTTATGTGTTCTCTCCTAAAGGCGGCGCGGGTTATGTTCTGACGACTCTTCAAATCGCGATTTGGGCAACGCAGTGGGCAACAAAGAACGAGAGATTCACTCGTGCGGAGGGATATCCGTCGGAGGTTTTCGAAAAGACCGGACCGTGGGTTTTGGGATGGGTCGCGATGACCGGCGGCGACACCAATTCGTACGGCTCGACCGCGGGCCCGCTGATCGCGTCGGCGCTCGGGGGATTTCCTGATGAGATGCTCGAGGGGTTAGAGATAATGAAAGAATTCGGGGATTTGATAAAGGGAGGAGTAAAAATTAAAACATGATCCTTAGGGGCTTAAAATTCAGACTACTTAGGCTTGACGGGAATGGCTGCGTAATAAATGACTGCGAATATTCCGAACAGGAGGCCGCCAAGACAACCCATGCAGCCGCTGTGGCCTTTGGATGAGGCGATCATGGAGCACAAGATTCCGCTCGCAAGCCAGATTATTACGACTATTTCCATCGTCAAATGACCTACAAGTCAAGTGGGATTTGGAGCAGCATCAACGATAAACATTTCTTATGACATCTTCAGCCAGATCGTTTTGGGCTTCAAGGGTACTGAATTTGCCGGCATGGGGTTCTTCAAAAGGTTTCATTTTAAATATGGCGGCCTGCGTCTCGGATAAATGAACGGTTATTATATATTGATATTCCTCGATTGGCTCAATTGTGTATGTTAGTTCATCAATGGAAAATCCCATGCCCTCGATTGCACTGGAGATTTTCTTCTTATTGTCCCAGTTATAATTAAGGAAACTGCTAATTATTTTATCTTCCAACCATTTGTCCACCATGGCGCGCATTTCATCCTCAGGGATGTCCATAATTTCCCCTTCGCCCAGGGTATAAACAGATATGGAAGTCCCAGCGGGAATTACCGCGCCGCTTCCGGAAATCGCGCCCCCGGCGAGCAATCCGACAACACTGATTCCAAGCAGCACAGTTGCACCGACAGATGTTACGGTTTGATTTCCGCCACTGCCGCTGGATTCACCGGAAAGGGGGATAGGCATGCTATATAAGGGATAAATAGTGTTGATTTCAATATCAAGGTTCCCGCTTCGTCCCCAGCTCCGGGACGGTCTTGAATGGGTTACCCTTCCGATCACCGGTGTTCCTGCGACAAGATATGTCGTGCCCATCAGCACTACATCTTCTGCAAGTGTAAAAATTATCTCATCGCCTTCCCTGTTGCGCTGGGAGTAAAGTTCCTCCTGCATTATCAGGTTCAGTGGAATTCCTGCGGGTAAGATAAGCGGAGCTTCCGAATCTGATGCTTCACTTGAAGTCGCATTGTTGCCTTCAGCACCGGTTTCATTCTGAGCAAAGGCGCTAATCGGCATGATACTTAGCAAAAAATAGATTACGAGAATTCCCAAGAACAATTTCTTGAACATTCGAATTTCCTCCTTGAAGCAACATCACCAGTGAATTTACCCATCATTTGGAGATAAGTTTCTTGATCGGCACCGATTGCAGATAAGTTCCATAATCCTCCAAGCTGTGCAGTATCTACACCTTTGAGCAGGACCAAGTACCCCAAATATTGATTGTGTTAAATGGAGGATCTGGGTTATCCATTATAATGGTGAACGATCCTGATGCAACATTACCAATGAATTGACCTAACATTTCAAATTCGAATCCTTGTTCGGATAGGGTTACGTTCCATGTTCCTCCGGGCTGTGCAGTGTCCGTACCGGTTGCGACTAAAACATTGCCCCAGTAAATTGAAACGGAGATGTATTCAACGGTCACCCCTCCGATGTTTTCTTTTCCCGCATATTCAATGTGCATATCAAGGACAATATTTGACAGTTCGCCTCCATCATCTCTTCCTTGCTCAATCATTGTGCCATGCCAGTCACCGACAAACCTGTCAGCATCTGAATTTATGCTGTCTCCTCCACCTCCGCAGCCGGAAATAACTAACAGAACAAATGCTAAAAGAGCCAATTTTACGTTTCGCATGATTACTTCCTCCTTATCGATTTTTGGAATGTGAAAAATTATATCGGAATGTGGATGGATTGTCAAATAAAACCATTAAAAATTGTAATATGAGATTATGATGATTTTCGCAATGGTTTTATCCCCCATACCCTCCTCCCCCTGGTGTCTCAATCCTGATTACATCCCCTTCCATCAGATAAACCATCACTCTCGATGGCAATTCCGTCTCCACACCGTCACGTATCAATATATTTCGACCCGGCTTGCCCGGTCCGCCGCCGGATCTCCCCGACGGACCCTCATTCCTGTGATGGCTTAGGATTGTCAGACGTGTCGGGACAAGAATTTCGAATTCACGGATGATTCCGTCGCCCCCGCGCCATTTGCCGTCACCGCCCGACCCGCCGCGAAGGCTGTAACTTTTCACTCGTATCGGAAATTCGCGCTCGAGGGCTTCAATAGGGGTGTTACGGGTGTTTGTCATGTGAGTCTGGATGCCGGATTCACCGTGATAATTCGTAAACGCCCCCGCGCCTCCACCGATCGTCTCGTAAAATGAAAAACTCCCGTCGCCCGTATCGATCGAGCCCATCAGCACATTGTTCATCGTGCCCTGGCTCGACGCGGGCGAGTCCCAGCCGAGTCCGGCAAGCGCGTCAAGTACGCACTCGACAATCGCCTGGCTCGTTTCGACATTCCCACCAGCGACCGCGGCGCCCGGTTCGGGATCGAGCACGCTTCCCTTTCGGAGTTTTATTGCGACAGGCTTCAGAAGTCCGCACGTTACTGGCGTGTCCTCAGGAAGAAAAAGCCTCAGTGAATATATCACTGCGGAATTTACAATCGCGGGGACAGCGTTGAGGCAGCCCGGATGTACATCTGAGGATTCCGTGAAATCGAATTCGATTTTCGGCTCAGGATTTTTTGTCAGTGTCACCTTGCAGGAAATTTTCGCGCCGGGCTCTCCGGGAATCGAATCCATAATACAATCTGCCGTGCCGGTTCCTTCATCGCATCGACTGAGATACTCGGTAAGCAGACGTGCTGAGTGCGCGATTAATCCATCAGATTCAACAAGAATATTTTCAATGCCCCGTGTATCCGCAAGCTCCTTAATACGTTTCGAGCCGACCGCTGCAGCAGCGAGTTGCGCGCGAAGGTCCCCCGACCTCTCCGACGGCTGTCTTGAATGCGACGCCAGCTCGTTAATCACAGAATCTAGAATTTTTCCGTCCTTCACGATCAGTGTCGGAGGTATTATCAGACCCTCCTCGTCGAGACGTGTCGACAGCGGGAGGCTTCCGGGCGCGATCCCGCCGACATCCGCATGATGCGCCCTCACGCCGAGATAAAATTCAGGCCTGTCAAATTGATTTTGATTTTGGACAAGAAAAACAGGGACGATGATTGTGATGTCGGGGAGGTGCGTTCCGCCGGAGTACGGGTCGTTAACGATAATCGCGTCGCCATGATTCATTGATATTTTCGCTATCGACGCCCTGCAGACCGTGTCCATCGAGCCGAGATGAACCGGTATATGCGCTGCCCCCGCGACAAGGTCGCCTTCTGAGTTGAACAGCGCGCAGGAATAGTCGCGACGCTCCTTAATATTCTGGCTGAAAGCGCCGTGACGCAGAGCCTCGCCCATTTCATCCAGAATCGCCTCGACAAGCGCGCGAAAAACCGCCAGCCGTCCGGGATCGATGGCGTCGGAATTTGCTGGATCATTTTTCGAACAAAATTCATTCATCGATGATCATTGGATTATACTGTATCGGAAACGCGAACGTCAGTGAGCGTGCCGTCACTCTATTAACCCGTACAGATTGCGCATAAAATTACACATTCAATGATTCTCGGCACGCTCACTGACGTTCGCGTTTCCGATACGGGAAACCTTTAAACGCTATAAGTCGCTATCGTTGCTTTTCCAATGCCCTTTTGATAAAATTTATCCGCCAGATTAATGTTATCTGGAGGAATGGTAACCCCAACTACATCGCGGCTTGGTGACGGTTTCGGTGTGTCCATCCGGGACCGCATCAGTGTCGCAAAAAGGATTCTGAAATGCTTCACAGATTTCCCCATCTAATGGTAATCATTCTGTTTGCGGTTCTCGCGATCGGATGTTCCGGCTCGGGATCCGCCGGCAATCCGGTGGCTCCGGTCATTCCGGAGCTTCCCGACCCGACCGACCTGACCTCGAGCGCGAACAACCTTGCCACCTCCGACTCCGGGCATGTGCTCTGGGGCTTCTGGCAGGTGGCCTTCAATACCGAAACCGGCGAGGTCGAACTGGTCAATTTGAGAGACGCGATGTTTCATGTGAACGTGGTCGGAAACCTGCAGGCGCCATTCCCTCCAGGCCTGTCGATAACCATAAACGAGTTCATAAAGGAACAGGGCTATATCGACCTTGACCTGAAAATCAGTCACCCGTTTAAAAATTCAAACCTCAGGGGATTCGATGTCCGCGGGATCGTAATGGGCTCGGGCGAGACTTACCACGGGAAGGCCGACACGACGCTCACTTTCACAAAGCCGAACGGATTCAGAATTTTGAACGCCGACGGTTACACGCGCTGGTGGAACGCCCAGGAATTTACATCGGGCGGACTCTACGGCTTCGTGCCGGGCAACCTCGGACCTAAAACGTATGTCCCGCTGACAAATCTGAACGGGTACAAATATTTCGCGGATGTCCTCGGTCCGAACGATCCCGTTGTTCCGAACGTCAATCCCGCGAATCGCGGGACATTTTCCACCGACACGACTCCGCCGGAGCTCGTCCGGAACTACAAGCTGAGCTTCCCCATCGGAGGGTCCGGAGATCCGGTCTGGCTGTTCCAATACGCGGTTGACGCATCCTGGGCTCCTCCCACCGGTCCATCACCCAAACCGAAGCCGATCGAAGATTACCCAATAACCGCAAATTGCCCCGAGGCATTCAATATCGAGGTCGACACAACCGGCACCGATGCATGGTTTGTCGACAACTCGAATCTCGGCGGCAACCTTGTTCTTTCACTCGAGGTTTTCGACTGGGGAGCGACAGACAATCCCGGCGGAATCAACGGCGAGGTCGCGTCGATACTGATCGAATCGCCTACGCTGTTCGATTCGCCAGTCTTCGTCCCACTGAATTCACAGCCGGGGTCGCAATCGACCAGCGGGATTTTTACCGTCGTGGTTCCGAACGTTCACCCAACCGGTAATGAAGACCAGGAAGTGCTTATTACGGTAAATTCAGCGGATCCGACCACGTATGCGCCTCCAATCAGCGGACCGTCATATCCAGCGGGCGCGCCACTGGCGGCATACAAACTTTTTGAAGTACCGATATCCGACCAGCCTCCGATCCCTGCTGTGCTTACAGTCATGTCGCCGAACGGCGGCGAAATCCTCGAAGCGGGCATGGGCTGGGATGTCACATGGACCAGCGAAGGCCCTGTCGGGGATTTCGTGAAGATTGAATATTCCGAGTCGGATGAGTACTTCACCCAAATTACGGCGTCCACCGAAAACTACGGAACGTTCATGTGGAACCCGATTCCGAATGTCGACGACATTGATTTCCGGATAGTGGTCACAAGTACGGACAGTCCCGCCGTGTTCGACCAGTCGGACGAATATTTCACGATCTCGCATCCCAAAATAACTATTACAGAGCCAAATGGCGGTGAAATCTGGACTCCCGGCGACGCTGAGACGATCACATGGGAGAATTTCGGAAACACCGGATTCGAGGTCAGGATCGATTATACGATCTCGGACGGCGATCCGGTCAATATTGTCATGTTCGAGGAGAATGACGGTTCGTATCTCTGGGCGCCGATCCCCGATATGGACAGCACAGAGGTAAAAATTGTCGTGACAAGCATCGACTTCCCGTCGATCTCCGACGCATCGGATAATTACTTCACGATTTCAACGACTCCGCCCCCGACAATTATCGTAACACAGCCTAACGGCGGCGAGGTTTGGACGGTCGGGAGTTCAGGCGAGATCACCTGGGAATCGTATGGGCTTGTCGGGTTCGTAGTGAGGATAGATTATTCGATTAACGACGGTCCTCCGGTGAATATTGTCAGCATCACCGGCAACGACCTCAGCTATACCTGGGACCCGATCGCGGATGTTAACAGCGACAGTGTGAAAGTGATCGTCTCCAGCGTTATTAATCCGGCCGTATATGATGATTCCGATAATTATTTCACTATACATCCGGAAAAATGGCTCGAGATCACCAGCCCGAACGGCGGAGAGACCCTGACCGGTGTCGGAACATGGGACATAACGTGGGACTGGGGCGGGACAATCGACAATGTCGATATCTGGTACTCGGCGGCGGAAGGCGACGGGTTTCCCTATCCTGTGCAAATGTTCGCGCCCAACACCGGGACTTATGTCTGGGACCCGGTTGACAACATCGACACGTCGGAAGGCAAGCTCTGGATTTACGAAAGCACGGATCCGACGGTCGAGGACTTCAGCGACGGCTATTTCACAATTAACTCCGTCCCGCAGGACCTGACCCTCACCGTTCCAAACGGCGGTGAGGAATGGCTTGTCGGCGGTTCCGGAACGATTGAATGGACCACAATGAATCTCTGGGGCGATATCGATATTTCCTACACGGTCGCGGACGGCGATGACCCGGTCGTGATCGCTGATGATGTTCCAAATACTGGCACTTTCGAGTGGAACAATATTCCCTTGCCCGCGACAACAACCGCGAGGGTCCGCGTTCAAAGCGACTATTATCCGGCGCTGACCGATGCATCCGATAATTACTTCACAATTTCAGATACCGACACACTAACTCTGACCAGCCCGAATGGCGGTGAAAATCTCGAAGCTTTGGGCACATGGCAGGTCACGTGGGGATCGACCGGCACCATCGCAACTGTAAACCTGCGGCTTTCAACGGAATTCGTCACCGTTTACGACACCGACATCGCTTTAGGCATCGGTAACACCGGCTCTTACATCTGGAATCCGGTTCCGGACCTCGATATCGATACCTGCCTCGTTATGGTCCAGGATGCCGACAACCTATCGCTTAACGATGTGAGCGATGCTTACTTCAGCATCCATCCCGCTGGACCTGAAACAGGCTGGGTTCCGATCGCGGGTTTGACGCAGAAAGTAATCGGGCCTCCTATTCCTAATCAGGAGCCCGAACCTGCCGATATCGCCATATTCAGTAACGGTGCCGCGGACGATCAGTCGCGGGGATTTGTCTCTACAGAAACAGCCACACCGGAAACAGTTTTCTCGCTCTACAATGATCAATATGAAAGTCCTGTGCTGCTTGACTGGACTTTCCCTCACTGGGCAGCGCCAATACATAAGTTCGACGTTTCAACGGACGGCGCTTTTGTTTTCGTCGTGAACTCTAACGCCGACAAGTTCCCGAATACACAGGTGAATGACCCCGCATACTGCGCTTTCGCGGCTTGCGACGCGACCGACGGCACATTTTCTGATGGATTCTGGCATTTATACGGCGATACCGGCACCCCGGATCCGGACGATGTCCCGTGGCGGCGCGTGGTCGATGTCTCAAGCGGTTTGTCTGGGGGAGTCGATGATACGACCTTCTTCTACCTGACTGTCATCGCCGACCATCCCGACCAGCCGCAGCCTCATGACGGCAATATTTTGCTGTCACTCTGGCTCGAACCGTATGATCAGGACGGTTTCACCAATTGGCTCGTAAACACATCCACCCAGGGCGGTGGAACAGGATTCGTCGACGACACAGCCCCTGCCAAGATGGCTTTTGCCGTTGACGATGACTCAGGCCTGGCCATCAACAGCAATACCGCGCCATCATTCTGGGTTCTCGGCAGCGATGGTCGGATCACATCGCATATTCTCGCGCCCGCGACTGGCGACCTGGCTGTAATCGATAACCAGCTCGACAGCGAGGAGTATGGAACCGCGATGCCGGTGGACATCGAGTGCGCGCCAGCGAAGGAATTCGACTACTCGGTCAGCGACCCGAATCCGTTCAACTGGCTCTGCGTATTGCTGGATAACGGCGACGGAACGTGGTCGGTCGGGATCTGGGAGTGCGATTTCCTCGCCGACCCGGTGGTGTATCATCTCATCGATGTCACTACTCCGATCACCGGAACGCCGATGTCCCTTGATATAGACGGAACCGATTTCGAAATACATGTGCTTTCAGATAACGGAGGCACGGTCGAGCTGACCGTCTTTGAATATATTCCGGAGTGAATTCCTTTCATACAGAACCGCGACAGTCATGGAGCGGATAAGTTTTCGGATGGTCGGAGATTATAAATTTAAGTGCCTACCACGATCCATCGGGCAGAAACTTGCTCAGGAATGCATCGCTTTCGCCATTCGACACATGATCGTCATTCGCAGGACTGGGATCCATGTCTACAGTCCCTTTGAATTCTCCGACAATGTAGATGCAGGGACTTTCATGACTCATTGCGATACCAGGAGCTGCATCATAATCAATCCCGCCCCACGTTCGTGCCCAGATATAATTTCCATCGCTGTCAAACATGGATAAACAAGCGTCGAAACCTCCATTCCCTGTGTGGTCATCATTACCGGCGCCCGGATCGAAATCGACTACGGGGCTGTTGAAAAAACCACTTACCGCAGGTCCTGTAGATTGGTCAACCTCAACATCAAAGGTATATTCATTTGCTGTGCCGCCCCACGTGCGAGCCCATAGAAAAGCCCCGCTGGAATCCAGGCAGCTCAGGAAAGAATCAAGTTGGCCGACAGATATGTGGTTGTCGACTCCCGGACCAGGATCAAAATCAACATCATTCATGAAGTTCCCTGCAACATAGAAAACCTCATGTTTTGGGTCATATTCGATTTCAGAAGCCCACTCATCACCCGTCCCACCCCATGTATCAACCCATTTGAAATTCCCTCCCACCATGAAACATATTAAGAAGCAATCGCCGGACCCGTTCGATGTACGGTTTTCAGTTCCGCTGTTAGGGTCGAAGTCGACCGTGTCCCTGAACTTGCCAGCCACATAAGGCCGTCCATCGGGATCCACAGATACTCCACCTGGATAATCCTCACCTGGCCCGCCCCAGATATTCGCCCAGATAAAATCTCCACCCGATCCGAATTTACTAAGATATATGTCATTATCGCCATTAGATGAACCGCTCCATTCACCGGTGCCGGGATCGAAATCGACTGTCTCGGTGAATTCCCCGGTTACGTATACATCTCCCTGTGGGCTAACCGCGACTCCCGTGCCTATTTCAACGGCCGACCCGCCCCATGTCACGGTCCAGATGTAGTTGCCGTCTGAATCGTACCTGGTTAAGTAGGCATCCATAAAGCCGACGCCAGTATGCAAGTCCTCGCCGGGTCCGGGATCGAAGTCAATCGTCCCTCCAAAAACCCCGGTAAGGTAGATGTTCTCTGATGTGTCGATACAAATCGAGCCGACTGATTCCGGATTGTCTCCACCCCACGTGCGCGCCCATTTGAAAGTACCGGACGAGTCGTACTTGCAGAGAAACGCGTCATCCTGGCTAAATGCGGTATGGTTGTCAGTTCCGGGTCCGGGATCAAAATCGACCGTATCCTGAAAAGACCCGGCAACATAAACGTTTCCCTTGTCATCAGTAGAAACCACGCTGGCTTTGTCAGCCTTTATCCCGCCCCAAGTGCGTGACCAGCCGGTAGGGCTAACAATGACGATGCCCACTTGATATGCGGTGAGGTCAAGCCATGCAGGGGCAGTGAGAGCCTCGTCATCCACAACCTTGACCAGGAATCTATGTATGCCCGAGCCGACCTTTTTCTCATTTCCAATCTTGACTTCCCAATGGCTGTAATCCGCGGATTCATCTATGAAATCAGCCACCTTAATGCCATCAAAAAGTGCTGGGCATTCGACAGTGGGTGCCTGGTGACTGTCGCTGCCCTGCCGGTCATACACATCGATTTTTAATGTAACCTCTCCCCCCTGGTCCGTGAGTCCAGGGACAGGTTCGACAACTACATTGATTTTCCACGGTTCCGGGCAATTGGCTTCAGGTGGAAAGTCCGTCATGGGATCAACCACCGGATTCACGGTCGGAGGCGCCCAGCTCGCATCGATCGCGTATCCGAAAATAAAATAAGTGCCAGGCATGACAAGATCGAAAGTTGACACCAGTGTCGCGCCTGCATAAAAAGCGTTTCGTGTGTTTGCCGCTCCGGGGTAGATATATCGCTTGTAACCGTTTAATGTGGCATTCGGGGCAGTGAGACTTGCGAACTTCCCTTTCAGATATCCCTGAAGGCCCCCCGGACCGCTCCCTGCCGTGGTTAGATTATACAGGCTCGTGTACCCGTCAGGATTGTAAAGTTCACCATCTCCGGCATCCCTGTCGGGCATGATCAGCCCGGCTTGCGGAAAGACCAGATTGCCGCGGAACATCGCGATCCCGCGCACATCGAAGCCCGTCAGGTTTTTACTTGCGAACGGATGGCGGATCTCCACATCGAATTCGGTGGTGTTGTGATCAGTGGGCGTAATGCCTGTGACCTTCACGCAATCGTAACACGGTCCCTTCTCGAGGAATTTCAAAACATTCCAGTGGTTGGCCGCCTCCCGCAGAGGAACCATTGTTACCTTGTTATGGGCAGGGTTGACGTAAAAAAGGTAATAACCCCAAAGCCTATGTCCGGAATTATCAACACCAGCTCCAGTATTCGTTTGTACCAGCTCTTCAGAATTAAGGTCAGGCGTCACGGGAGCCTGATTTTTGTCTCCCCTTGAGCAGGAAATAATGGTCAACAACGCAATTACGATAACAATTGCCGCTTTGGAAATTTGGGACATCATGCGAGACCCCCATTATGTTTTATTCAAAGCCCGAGTGGAAATAATGCCTTGCGTTTATCCAAGCTCTTACCTGGAATATAAAGATACCCTTAAAAGACGATTTTCGCAAACAGGATCACATGAGGCCGCACATTCTTTTTATGGCTCTGCTTCCATTCAAGAGCAAATTTTGTTACCATTGTTAAATATTAAGTTTCTGGAGGTTAATAACTGATTATGAAACAACTCACATTTTCATTGTTCTTTTTAGCCATCTTGTTTTCGTTTGCATGCTCATCTGGCAAAAGCCCGGTCGATCCGGCATCCGATGTCCAAGCCAAACCGGCGACAGACACTTCATCCTCAGGGAATTCGCATCAACTATTATCATTTAGTTATATTCTCGTCGATGCGTCGGATCCCGGTGATATTGGTTTTGAAATAATTCCAGTAAGGGACACCGCCAAGCACTGGAATGTCCTGAAATTCCTCGAATACGGGCCATGCACGACCTGCTTCAAGGTCCTTGGTATAACGCCGTCGGACCCCCCCGGCACAATCGACGTTGAAATCGAAATTTCCGGTCCATTCAGCATCCCGAATCTAACCGGCTTCGACGTGCGCGGCATTGCGATGTTCGATGCCAATCATGATTTCCCGGTGTCGGGGTTAAACGTATCCGACATGGACTTCGGTGACGGGGAAGTCCTAAACCCGGACGGTTTCACGCAGTTATATAACGGCACAACGACGGGTTCAGGTCCTGCGGGACTTGAGGGTTATTTAAAGGGGAAATTCGCCACCGCGACCGCACCTGACTGTCTTATTAATGCATATAAACGATTTATCTCAAGCGATCCGTCGAACACAAGAAACGCGTTTCTGGCCGGTGACGCAATCGCGGTTACGTACCATATAAAAATGCCGGCATCGGCATTCGTTATGGGTTACGCGGTCGACGCGAACTGGACACCGCCTACTGTTAATCCGGTCGTAGACCCGATGACTGATTTTCCACCTGAGGCGAATTGTCCGGAACCCTGGAAAATTGTCGCTTCGGTTACAGGCATTACTCCTTTCAACAACGCGAGTGTTACTATCGATGTTTACGACTACCAGGGAAAAACTTCCCATTCCGAGCCCGTAATAGAATGCCCCGATATTTTTACCGGCACATTGACAGTGCCTTTCCTCGAGGACGGGCCTGACTACACACGATACTCCATGGATATTACTCCGAGCGGCCCAATCACTGACGGCGACTATAAATGCCTCATAAGCGTTGAAGATAACACAAATGACCCCGTTGGAAAACCCTGGCTCGATCTTACAGCCTACCAGGTGGTCGATATCGCGGTGACTCTCGTACCTGATATGTCTGAGGTCACTCCGCCCGGTTTAAATGCCTGCACTGAGGACTATGAAATTTCCGGCAACCTGTTATTTATCGGCGCTAATTTTAACGGGATTCAGGTTTATGACATATCCGATCCGATCAACCCGTTCTGGGTCAGGAATATTCCGCTAGGCTATCAGGTCTGGGATATTTCCATATCCGGAGGGTATTTATATGCCGCGAATTATTCGACTATCAGTTTCGTCGACATAGACCCGATCGATCAGGCCTCGGTAGTGGGCAGCCTCAACACTCCCCCAGCGGAATTTGCCATCGCGAGCAACGGGACTACCGTTTATTCGGTCGGAGCTACATATCCCGACGGTGAATTGAATATCATCGATGCCTCTGATCCGACAACCCCTTCAGAGATAGCCTCGCTGCCATTTCCGGGATTTCCTATCGCCGTGAAGTACCTGGACGGCTATGTCTATGTCGTCGCGGCAGACAATCTCCATATTATTGACGTTGACCCTCCCGAGACCCCCTCTCTTGTTTCAACGGTCACGATGACGAACAGTGCATTCGAGGTGTTTGTTGAACCCGGGTACGCGTACGTTTCCTCTTACAGCGGGCTGTCAATTGTCGACGTGGATCCCCCGGAATCAGCGTCCATTGTGACAACTGTGAATGTCAGCGACATAGCTAAAGATTCAGTGGTAAAGGACGGGTATGCTTTTGTCGCGGCGAACAGTTCAGGTATAAAAATCGTGGATGTCGATCCCCCGGCCGCTGCATTCGTTGTCGATACAATCCCGCACCCATGCTGGTTTAAGGAAACAAGGCTGTCCGGCAATTTACTGGTTGCCGGCGCTTTTGGAACAACTCTGGTGGTTGACATAACAAACCCTCTATCTTGGTCAATTAGGAGCGTTATCGACTATCCGGGCACTACATTCGAGGTCGCGGTTGATGGAAGCCGGCTTCTCCTGGCAAACAGCGACAGTGGCACTCTGGTCATGGACGTATCGGCGCCGGAATCACCGCTTGTTACAAAAGCGCTCGATACAGGCCCGGCTTATGCTGTCGATATAGACGGCAACTACGGTTATGCCCTGACTTATAACGGTTTAGCTATAATAGATATGACGACGCCCGGCTCTGAATTGGTCGTCAATATCGTAAATTTCGCCGGTAGTCTACACGATATTGTCGTTTCATCCGGATACGCATATGTCGCCGCCGGATCATATGGATTCATGATTTTCGACGTGGACCCGCCCGGTTCCGCATCGCTTTTGACAACCGTTCCGACAAGTCAGGAAGCTCGGGGTGTAGACATCGCCGGGAACCATGCTTTCGTTGCCGAAGGTAATTATCCGAACGGCAGGATATCAGTAGTGGATGTAAATCCCCCCGGGTCCGCTTCAGTAGTTGAGAGCATCGATCTCACCGCCCAGGGCTACGATATCAAAGTCTCGGGGAATTATGCCTACATCGCCAATGATACTGCCGACCTGACAGTGGTCGACATCACCAACCCGGTTGCCTTAAGCCTGGTCGGCTCAACCGACTTGTTCGGAAGCGCCGCTCGGGGCATCGACCTTGATAACAATTACGCTTTCATAAGCGACTACTCAACCGGCATTGAGGCGGTCGATATTTCCGATCCCCTCAATCCTGTTGAAATAGGGCACTTTACCCCGGTCGGATACAAAATGGATGTTGATGTCCAGGGGCTGTATGCCTATATGGCATGCAATTACGGCGGACTCAGGATTATCAGGCTGTATTAACTTCTGAAAGCAGGCGCTTGTCCTGCCGGCGTTTTGTCGTTTGACTATGGAATCGTGTGGATGTAAATTGCACGACTGATGAATCCTGCACAAGGTCTTCTGGACCTAATTCCGTCTGGTTATAATGCCATTCAAGATTACGAGGCTATCAGGACCCCGTTTGGCGATGCATTTTTCCGCGCCATAACCGAGCTTGGCACTGAGCAGTTCTGGATCGTCCTTATCGCCGTCATTTTCTGGAGTTTCAGCAAGGACCTCGGACGGAAACTTGCTCTCATTTACCTCTCTTCCTCATACATCAACCTTGTCCTGAAATATTCGTTCGGAATTCCCCGTCCCGACGATCCCAGGACTAATAAAATCATCGCGGAGCACGGTCTATTCAAGGCAATCAGCCTCGCGCACGAATCGACACCGTCGTTTCCGAGCAATCACGCCCAGAGTGTGCTCGTTGGATGGGCATACCTCGCGCAGGCGGTAAATAAATGGTGGTTCTGGCTGCTCGCGTTCCTGGTAGTATTTCTTACAGGGCTGTCAAGAATTTATCTTGGCGCGCATTATCCTGTTGACGTGATCGGGGGATGGATAATCGGTTACATTTTCATCAGGACCTGGCTCGCGCTGGAGAAAAACGTCAAAAATCGGCTTTCCGGGATTCCGCTTTCATGGCAGTCTGCCGCTGTAATCGTCGTAACTCTTATCTTGATCATTATCTGGCCTCAGGAAAACGCATCAAAGATATTGGGCGCTTTCGCCGGCCTGAGTCTCGGCTTTATGCTGGAGCAACGGAAAATCCGGTTTGCGGTCGATGGTCCTGCCTGGAAGAGAATTTTACGGGGGGTTGTCGGACTGATCATCGTTTTCGGTGTTTTAGAAGGCGGGAGACTTTTTACGGGAATAATCCGGATGGGTTCGTATATACGACTCTCGGGAATCCCGCTCTGGATGACATATATGGCGACCGGTTTCACCGCGTCGGCGCTGGTTCCAGTTCTGCTCATGGCATTGAAATTAGCGGATCGGGAGCGGAAATAGGGCTAAAATCAAGATAATTACGCGAAACATGCGTAATTATTGACTGAATCAGGGTATTGGAATATTGAACGTGAGACACAAATCACCTATAATATGGATTAGACGGTATCCCCATACCAGGAGGTTTCTGAATATGGCTTGGCTTCATAATAGGGCACGCCGGGTTCATTCTGCCGGAGGCGGGGCATTGCTTGCAAACATGCTGCTCCTTCTGATTCTGGCGACCGGCTGCTCAGGGGTAATTGAACCCATAACCCCGTATCAACCAGCTCAGATTTCCAATCCCACTGCTTCATCCCTGGAATTTCAATCCGGGCGATCCCTTTGGGGTTTCTACAAGATGACGCTGAATGATGACCACAGCGAGATCGCGGTTGAACCCCTTAGATCGACACAGCTGCACCTTAATGTGGTCGGGACCATCGAATCCATCAGCCCGACTTCAATCGCAATCGGGAACATTGTAATTAATCCCGACGGGTCGATTACGGTCGAGGTTTCGCTGACGCACCCGCTCATCGGTTACGACAAATACACCGGCTTCGATGTCCGTGGAATAATGATGCTGCCTTCGGTATACAGTTTCCCGGCGCATGCCCTGACCACTCCGGGCATTTTCGTCGGCGAGTCGGCGCTGCTTAACGCGGACGGTTACACACGACGATGGAACCCAACAGAATTTTCCGACGGTGTAATGCCGTTTGCATACAAGGACGGAAAATGGATCCCCAAGGGAATGGGAGCGCTGTGCACATCGCTGGTGAATCCCTTTAAGGCATATTATTCATTCACCAACAGGCGTTACATAAAACCCGGTGACATTGTAATTCGCCACTATGTTATCAGTTTCCCCCCCGGACCCCAGGTTTTCGCGTATGCCATTGACGCAAGCTGGGAACCTAATATTGTCACTGTTGCCTACCAAACTTCATTTGAAGAATCCGATCCCGATTCAGGAAACTGGGATGCGAAGGAACTTGCCAACGGCACGCCGACCGATTTTTGGAAGTGCGGCTGGTTCACCGGTTCGGTTAACGTTCGCGACGAAGTTTGTTCCGCATACATGGGCGAGCAAATTGGCGCCGTGCTCTTCAGCAGGGAATTTTCAATTCCCGATGACACAAGCGATGTTGATCTGAAGATTAAACACACGCTCGAATTTCCGACGGACAATCTGTATGACGGCGCTGCTGTGTTTGTAACCCCGGACTTCGCTCTGAACCCGATAATAGAGCTGAGCTGCGGCACTCATGCGTACGACACGCTTGACGACCCGTATGCCCACTTTGACTGGTGGACCAAGGACTACATATTACCGGATTGGGATATCTTCGACATGTCGCCGGCTCTTACCCAATTGAAAGCTCTGGGCGAAACCAAATTCAGAGTCATATTCGTGTTTGCTAACGCCTACGACGACATAGAGATTACCAAACCTGGCTGGACAATCAACGAAATGGAGATCTGGGACTACAATGCTCCTCCAACGGAAATTCCAGGCAGCTTCCCGCCGGGCGCAAACTCGCTCGAGCCATACGAGATGAAGCTGACCGAGGTCCAGGGCAGTATGGATTGTTCACTTGGGAAATACGCGGGCGGTTCGGTTAATGTGAAGATCCAGGTTTCCGACTGGCAGGGCGGGGCAAATGTCGCATTTGACAAGGTCAGGTTGGAGGCTCCGGATTTGTTCGACGGCACTGTCTCACCGTGGACCGGGAGCGGTTCTATCAGCACTTATACATACGAAATTGCGGTTCCCAACGACAAGAAAGCGACCCCCGGAGAGGTTCCGGTCCTGCTCTCGCTGATATCGGGCGACGAGGACGAAAACTATCTCCCTGAGGACCCGCTTGCCGCATATATGATGTTCACGCTTGAGGTCAACGAGATCTCACCGCCGTTCTGCCTCGATGAAACAGCCATTCATACGGATTATGCCGGGACGTTTCAGATACAGGGCTCCTCGGTGAACCAGCATCTGACTTGCTCCTTCATGCCCATCATCTCCGGCGGCGCGGGCGGACTTCTCTATGACGGCGGTATCTCAGGGGACACGGAACATATCCAGGTCGCGGCGATCCCGGGTCAGGGCGGTACGACAACCGGCAATAATTTGATCGAGTTCACGGGCGGACAGGCCGGTAACGCGTTCGTTCTCGAAGCGAATGAGTTCAATGGGCATATTTTAGTTGTGACGACCGATGATCGCGACAATATGCTCATCTACAATGCCGCAGGTAATCTGCTCAAGAGCTCATTCGACCTGGGCAACGGTCAGGATGGAATCGACGAACCGGTCGTTGTGGCAACCAATCCTGCCAACGGCGATATCTGGATTATCGGAGACCGCGGCACGGACGGCATTTTCCTTGAGCGTTGGGCATTTGTCAAAGACGGCGATGTGTTCGATTACATAAAAGACCCAGCTTCGCAGATCGACCTTTCCGGAATTCTCGGCGGAGCTCCAAAACCGTTCGGAATAGCCTTCAACACCTATTACAACGTCATGTACCTGTTCCACGGGAGGTTCTTCGGCTCCCTGGAGGTTTATGAGCTGGGCCATACGCCGCCCCTGCATAACGATGAATTATCGGCGATCAATCTCTTCACCAAATCGCTCACCCCGACACTGGCTCCGGGTCTCAGGAAACAGCTCGGAGGCGGGATCGCGATCGACCATGTGGATGGAGACGGCGACAGTGCGGGCGCATGCCGCATCCTGATGTTCGCGAATACCGATGACGGCGGATCGCAACTGGTGAAGTACGACACATGGGGACATAAGCTCGGTTCATCGACGCTCGGAAGCCCGTTCTCATGCATGGACATCAATAATCTGCCAAATACCGCCGACCGGTCGCTGGCCTTCTTCCCTCTCTCTCAGGGAATGGCGTACTCGCTCTTCCTCGCGCCGGTGGGATGGTAATCGGCCTGTACGATTAATAACTTAGTTCAAAAACCAATTTAAGCTGACAACATCCCCCCGGAGATCTCTTCGGGGGGATTTTTTGTAACACTTCAGCCATTTGACAGTCGATCCGCTCCATAACTGTCGCGGTTCTGTATGAGAATGCGCTTCCAACAACAGAACCGCGACAGTTATGGAGCGGATTCCTTTTGGTTCACTCACATGGCTGAGGTGTTACGATTTTTTTATACGGAAAATTAATCATTTCCACCCACCTTGGGTGGCGCCCATAAGCGGAGTGAGCCGAAGGCGAACGTAGCTTATGGGTGTTAATGCATCGCTTCCGAAGATATTGAATACTAATCCCATGACTCGATTCAATGCTAAAAATGTTACAATCCCCCAATCAAAAGGAGGCCTGTTCGATGGCTGATGAAATTTTCCCGGTACGATGGGAGGGCGGCAGGGTCGTGATGATCGACCAGACGTTGCTTCCGGGAGAGTACAGGGAGCTTTCAACAGGCTCGGTCGAGGATGTAGCGCGATGGATTGAGACGATGGTTGTGCGGGGGGCGCCGGCGATCGGTGTCGCCGCAGGATACGGCCTGGCGCTCGCCGCGATGGAGCTTAAAAATAAATCGAGGGCTGAATTCGATACTGGTTTATCAATGGCAAGGGACCGGCTTGCAAGAACCCGTCCGACAGCGGTCAACCTTTTCTGGGCGCTCAACTGCATGATGGACCTCGCCGAAAGCCATCCGGATACCGCTCCCGACAAACTCGCTCTGATGCTTGTCGACCAGGCTGAGAAAATCAGGCGGGAAGATTACGAGATGTGCAGGACAATCGGGAGGCTTGGCTCTGAGCTGTTGCCCGATGAGGGCGGAGTGCTGACTCATTGCAACGCGGGCGCTCTGGCCACATCCGGTTACGGGACCGCTGTCGGAGTTCTCAGAGCGGCATGGGAGATGGGGAAAAAGATCCATGTGTACACCGACGAGACCCGCCCCCGATGCCAGGGGGCGAAACTGACCGCATGGGAGCTGAACCGTCTCGGAATTCCATTCACCATCATCACAGACAGCATGGCCGGGCACTTCATGAAACTCGGAAAAATCGTCTCGGCGGTCACGGGCGCGGACCGGATCGCGGCCAACGGCGATTCAGCGAATAAGATCGGGACATACACCGTCGCCGTTCTCTGCAAGGAACACGGTATCCCCTTCTATATTGCCGCGCCGATAAGCACAATCGATCTCGATTGTCCGGACGGCGACCATATTCCAATCGAGGAGCGCGACCGCTCCGAAGTCCTCGAAATCATCCCCGGCGCGGATATTGCCTATCAAAACGTGTGTGTCGCAAACCCGGCATTCGACGTAACCCCGGCAAAATACATCACGGCCATAATCACTGACCGGGGAATCGCATACCCGCCGTACGAAAAATCACTCGCCGGTTTCAAGTAACACCGGAAGCGCATTAATCCTAAAAATAAAATATCTCGGTACCCCATGCTTCAGCATGGGTCGGTTTATAAATGGATTTTCCGACACGTGGATGGTTCGATTAAAAACAGTGAAAGGGCGGACCCAGGCGAGCGTGTGGCGCCCGAGTCCCGCAAGGGTGCTCAAGGCGTCGATCCTTGCCCGCTGGAAGACCCTTTCCTGGCCGAACGATTCGCGGGTTTGCGCGAAGCATTCCTCGAAGTTTTCGAGAAGTCCGCTGGGCGTTTTTTTTTCATCGCCGATTTCGGGGGAGAGGTTCTGCGCAACACGAGCTGGGAGAGGTCCTCTATGATCCACTCGCAGACTTCGCCCTGCTCGAACTCCATGGCCCGCGCGATTGCGGCGGGGAAGTTGATGTACCATTGTTCGCTTTTCTCGCGCTTGATGAGTTGGACGGCGGTCGGGTAACCCATGTTGATCCTCCGGAAAGCCTCTTGCGGCTATCTAGTTAACCGCCAAACACGAGCCACGGACAAGGATGACGGAGCGGAAAAAAAGAAGCTGAAGTCAGCAAGAATCGGGATGGGGGAAAGTGGGATATTTTGAAAAGCAGGCCAGCGATTAGCTTAAGCAGGCTGTAGAGCCTGGATGAAGTTCCCGCACCTCCAAATATTCAACCCCAGGGCTTTAAAGAAGAGCGCAAAGGTTACAGCCGGCCTGCCTCTAACCCTGATTCTGGCAAGGCCTAGACGGTGTTTGAGCCTGGAGATAGTAGCCTCTATTCCTGCTCTCCATCTGTACTTATCTTTGAATGCGTTCGTCTTCTCGTAGAGACGCCTTTTAATGAGGCCGACCTTGCTTTTTCTGTAAATCAGTTTGGGGGGCTTTCCCTTCGCCGCCAGCCGACCGCACGGGCAGAACTCGGCAAGATGGCACTTCGCGCAGGATGCGCCGTCGAACCTGGCATCCATGTGTTCTTTCGACTGTTTCGTCAAAACCGGCGCGACGCCCGCGGGACACCGAATGACAAAGCCATTCTCATCAAGTTCGAAATTTTCAACCGTGAGATTTCCCCCCGCGGCGTAATCGCGATTGGGAGGATAAGCGGGAGCGACGATCTTCACGCCGAGGCTCTCCGCGTCAGCCTGGTTCTTCACCGCGCCGTACGGCGTGTCGGCAACCATGGATTCTGGAAGCAGGCCTCGCTCCAACACATCATGTAGAGCGGGCTTCAGAGCATTGGCGTCCGCCTCTGTCATCTTGTTTACCTTGACGTACGTGATTATGTCCGGAACCTGCTTCTCACCGTGATCCGCTTCCGTATAGGTCTCCATCACCTGCGCGATATATCCCTGCCCCTTGACCGCATTGTATGCCGAGTCGGGGTCCGACGGATTATTCAGAATGTCGCTGCCTGTTTCGCCAGAGTCTTTTATCCTCAACCTGTCCCCCGCACCTGAATCATCCGGCATAACCTCGCACTGCTCACGGAACACCCTCTCCATGAGCCTGTAGCTTTCCAGTTCCGATGCCTCTGTTCCCGCGAATTGATCGAGAAGCCTTCGCAGTTCCTCTGCCGCTTCGGGCAGCCGTTTCCCTGTCTCGACCGGTCTCACCCCGAAACATCCCTCGCCCTCACGATCCACATATTTGCGAATCACTTCCGGATCGACCCTTTCGTATTCGCTTGGAGCCTTCCGCTTTAGTTCACGTATGAATTTGCTGACCGTCTCCACGAATGTTCCCAGTCTTGTCAGCTCACGCATCGCCGATTTGAATCCGGTAGAGTCCATACGCTGGACCGCTGTGTCCACATTGAACGCCCTGATGAGCCCTTCGGTAACGTCCCTGAATATTACCTCGTCAAGCCCAAGGTCGATCACCAGCCTGCGGTAATTCCTCAGTGTCCGGTCAGTCATCTCAAGGTCGCTCTCCGCCTGCACGTCCAGCGCGTAATGCCAACTCAGGTTGAATGCCACCGAGTCCGCGGTTTCCCGATCCGTCAGGTTGAACATCTGCTGGAGTATAAGCGCGCCGATCACCACAGGTATGTCCACAGTCGGGCGGCCGAACCCGGGATCAAACGCCTGAGCTATCTTCTCGCTTGGAAGCCTCTCCAGCACCTCTGACCGGAATACCTCTGCCCATGATCCCTTCAGGCGCTTCAGCCTTTTGTCCCCCAGCGACTTCCATTCGTCGAACAGTCTTCCCGTTCCGCGATCTCGTATGTTCTGCATTGCCCTATTATAATAAAATAATTCCAGTTTGTGTAGTTCCGTGCCCGACTTTTTTCCGCTCCGTCAAGGATGTCCGTGCGACACAGCCATGGACTGGAAAGTCCATGCTACATCTCCGCATGTTACTTATCCAAGTGTAATGTAGTAAAATATTTGGTTATGAATGAGCTTCCGAAGTCAGCGAAGATAGTAATCATCGGCGGCGGGGTGATGGGACTGTTCACCGCCTGGGAATGCGCGTCGCGGGGTGAGACAGACATTGTCATCCTTGAGATGAGGAAATTTTTAGGGGCGGGGGCGTCGCAGAAGGCCGCCGGAGGGGTCCGTGCGCAGTTCACCACGGCGGCAAATGTCAGGATGTCGAAGTACTCGCAGAATTTTTTCGTAAACCGTTTCGCGAAGGAGATCAATCCCGATTTCAAATATCTTCAATATGGCTACCTTTTCGTGGCGAGGTCGGAGGAGAAGCTCCGCGCACTCGATGAGTCGATGGAGCTACAGAGACGCGCGGGGGCGGACGCGGTGCGGCGTCTCAGCCCGGAGCAGCTTCTCGAAATTCATCCCGACTTCAATATCGAGGACGTGCTCGGGTGCAACTACTCGCCGGAGGACGGTTTTGTAGATCCGGGGGACATAGTTAACGGGCTGGATGTGTCGGTTCGGAGGATGGGGGTGAAAATATTCACCGAAACTGAGGTCGAACGTTTCGAATCCAAAGGGGATTTTCTCCACACGGTTTTCACACCATCGGGTACAATTTCATGTGAGAAAATATTGATAGCGACCGGATCGTGGAGCGGCGAATTCCTGTCCAAATGCGGGATTCATGTGCCTGTGCAGCCTTACCGGAGAACTTTGTACATCTCGACGGAGCTGCCGTGGTTCCCGAAAAAATCCCCCTTCACCTTCGATGTCTGCACCGGGACTCATTTCCGCCCAGAATCGGGGGGCATCAACTTCCTCAAGATTAATCCGGACGAGCCGCCGTCGCATAATGAAGAACCGGATTGGGACTGGCTTGAAAATATTATTCCGGATTTGCTCCATGTGATGCCGAGGCTGGGTGATATGGGCGTGAAGGACGCGTGGGCAGGGCCGTACGCGATGAGTCCGGATCATTCGGCGATTTTGGGGCCGGTGGGAGGGAATAGAGGAGTTTATGTCGCGACTGGATTTTCGGGGCATGGGTTGATGCATTCGCCGGCGGTGGGATGCGCGATGTCGGAATTTTTGATGGATGGGAGGACGTCGACAATTGATGTCGGGGCGTTCAGGCTGGAGAGGTATGCGGAGGGGGAGGAGATAGTCGAGACGGCGGTGTTTTAGGGGCATCGGCAGGATGCCGATGTAGCTGAAATTCCATGGCCAGGATGGCCATGACACGTAGGGGAAATGACTTGTAGGGTGGCCATGACACGAAATTGGTTAGTTTAGATAACCGAGGGCGCGGAGGCGGTCGCGCTCTTCGGGGGACAGTTCATCATGCATGTTGGTTATGGTTTCTTCGCTGTAACCGTCGTCGGCAAGAATGTAACAGGATGATTGACGGACCATGTAATCGTCAGGGAGGCTTGCAGGCCACGGGAATCCGTCGAGGCGAATTGTTACAACGCCGGATGGCTCAGGGACAGAAGTGCCGTACGGGAAAAATCTGCCGCCAGGATTTTCGTCGCCCGGAGCTTTGCCGTTAATTTTCAAATTCATGTTAAGTTCGGCTGTGGCTGCTGAAGGATAAATTACCAGAATCTTGCTTTCCCTTTCGCCCGACCTGGTTCCAATAATATTGAAATTGATGGAGTCGGAATTTTCAGTTATCTCATCGCTGTCATCAAACGCATATTTATGGACGATATCGTAACCGCCGGATATTTGAATTGTGCCGGAAAATCGCAGGCCCGGTTCATTCGGGTTTCCGAGGAATCCGACGATAAAGATATCCTGCACGGGATGCATGCCCGCCATTGCCGTGGAGAGGAAATTATTCAAAATGTCCGGTGCGACCGAATCGGAGATATCGTCAAGCTCGAATGGGTCGGTTTCGAGATTGTACACCTCGATATTTCCGGTCACGAAATCGGCAATGCCTTTGAAAGGCCAGTCCAGAACATATTTTCTGACCACCTGGCCGGTCTCATCGCCCAGGATCGGACGTCTGACGGTTGACGAACCGCCGGCGATGTCCTGGAGGGGCGTCCCGATAAGGTTTTCAGGCAAATCAATATTGGCAAATTTGAGTACTGTCGGGACAATATCGGTGTTCCCGACAGGCGTGTCGATATTTTTACCGGCCGGAAAATCGGGGCCTGAAATAATCAACGGCGTCCTGACCAGTTCGTCATACTGCGAGTAGCCGTGACCGAATTTCCCATGCTCGAAAAATTCCTCGCCGTGATCCGCCGTGAAAATAATCAATGTGTCCTCGGAATAACCGTTATCATTCATCCATTTGAAAAACTCTCCGAGGTTTTTGTCCACAAACGCGACCTCGCCATTATACAAACCCCTGACCTGCGCTATCTCGCTGTCCGATGGCCTGAACCCCTCTTTCGACCAGTCATCGACCTGAGTGAATTTTTCCTCGTACGGACCCGCATACGACGGGTCGCAGAACATGTCCACATATTCCAACATCGGTTCATACGTCGTGTGAGGATCATTAATATGCAGAAAGCAGAACCAGTCGCGGTCGCTATTTTTCTGAATGAAATCTTTCGCACGGGCGGTCGTCACATTGGCACGCGCGTCGTTACGGAACCAGAGAGTGTCCATCCCCTGTTCAAAGCCCGAGTTTTTATTGCCCAGCCACGGATTCGACGCGACCATCATCGTCGCATAGCCGTGCTCGCGAAGGATCTCGCCGATTGTGTCCGAAAATTCGGGGAACCGTTCGTTGTACCCAGTCGCAGCGATCGCTGACGGCATCCTTCCGGTGAGGATGGACGCGAAAGACGGGAGGGTCCAGGGTGCCTGCGAATGGGAATTTTTGAAAACCACGCCGGTTGAAGCGAATTCCGACAGGTACGGAGTCATCCTCGGGTCGGCGCCGTACGGGGAACACGAGTCCGCCCTTAATGTGTCCACTCCGATAAGCAGAACATTTCTGTGCTTTCTGTCGAGGGGATTATAGACCGCGGGTTGTCCCCAGAATATCTCAATATCGTTGTTGGAGCTCTGTTGTCCCCCGACCGTGAGCCTGATCTCGCCCGAACCCGGCGCCCACTTGTCGAGCGGCACGGTAACAGGGAACGTCCTGTTGAGGAGAGCGAGCTTGTTGTCCCGACCGAGTTCGAAAATTGTACCGGGCCGTCCCGGATTGCCGTTTCTGATCGGGACGAATTCAGCCTTAAGCGTGAATTCGATCTGATCCGGGGGAAGGTCAGAGAGCATGCTTAAAGTCGTAGTAAATTTCGCTCCCTTTTTAAAAACGACGGGGAAGCGAAGAGTTCCATCTTTCGGGGACAGCCAGCCCTCGATGGAGTCGCCTGCGATTTGCCAGCGTATGGTGGTGTCGTCGGCGTCGATGGGGGTTAAGGTGTTAAAGGAGATGGAGGATGGTATGTATGTGGATGGGTCAAGTGAGGGATTTCGGCATGACAATGCGGATATGGCAAATAGGCATGAAAGAACTAAGGTGGATATTACAGGTGTTTTAGATATTTCCATTATTAAAGCGTTCATAATGACTAAATTATCAAGCGGTGACAGGCACCCCGATTTCGCCTGTCGAGATGTGTAAATAAGTGAAGATCATCGTCAGGCGAAATCGGTGTGCCAGTCCCCGCAGTGCATTATACCCATAAAATCGGGAAAAAAGAGGGCAGGTGTGGAAGCCTGCCCGTAAAAATAAGTTCAAGGTTTTTAACACGCTACTAATACATTACGGTTCGATAAGCATTTACACTACGGTTCGATCAGCATTATGTAGTCGCCCTCGCCGGACCAGTGGTAGATCTCGATGTAGCAGGTGCCGGGAACCTCGCAGGTTATACTTTCACCGGAACCGTATTCGGCAGCGGTGCCAACGACTTCATCGTCGGAGTAGATCCTGAAGTCCATCTCAACTTCTTCATCATCGAACAGGATCGTGAAAGTCGGGTTAGTTCCCTCCTGGCCGGTGAGCTTGTACCAGTCGACGTCGCCATCTTCCATATGTCCATAGATGTCGAGGTCGTCGATCGTGTCAGCATCACTTTCTTCGTCGTTGGGTTCGATTTCATCGTAATCTTCGTCGGTGTAGTCATCCAGAGTTGCAGCAGCATCCAGCGACTTAAACCTGATGGTGTAATCGCCTGAGCCTTCCCAGTGCCAGATGTGAATAAAGCAGGCATCGGGGATTTCGCAGACGATGCTCTCAGTGCCGTAACCTGTTCCCGAACCGACAACTTCGTAATCTTCGAGATCCAGGAGACTCATGTCTCCGAAGGGCTCTTGAAAGTAATCTGGGTCGCAAGCTACATTGTAAACCTCGAAGTCTACTTCAAGGTCTTCATCCTGAGTGATGGTGAATTCGGCTTCACTCCCTTCCTGTCCCGCGAGATAGAACCAGTCATCAGTGTCCTTGGCGTCCATGTTGCCATAGATTTCCATGGATCCTGCTATTAAATCAGACATATCCATGGTGTCGTTCGGCTCGACCTCATCGGGTCCCGCGCCGGCGAATGATGGCGCTGCCGCAAAGATCAGCAGAAGGCTGATGCCTAGTAATACCGGAAAGAGTTTTGTCATTTACTGTCTCCCATTAGGAATTTTTTTGTATCTTAGCACGATTATAACATCGTGCAGGATTTATGATAAGTTACTAAGCCGCGCCTAATACGTCTCGGATAACAGCTACCCTCCGCTGACGCTCCGGGCTAGCGGCTACCGAGATACGCACGAACAATACATGCAATGTGCGCAGCTTAATGAGTTTATCCCCTTTATGTAAATTAAAATAAAAATCCCGGAATATAGCAACCGGGATAAGTAAATTTCACGGATGTCGTTCCGGGATCATTCCAGCCCGAACGCTTCCTTGATCTTTAGTCCGATGTTTTCATCAGCCCCGGTGTGCGTTTCGACAACTTTGCCTTCCTTATCGATGAAGACCAGATACGGGATGTACTGAGACGGGTATTTTTTCGCGATCTCGCCGGATGAATCGTGGACAACGACGAAGGTAACGCCTTTTTCGCTGATAATGCGCTCGATTTTCGCTCGATCTCCGGCGGGTTCGTTTGTTATCGCGATAATCTCGACCTGGTCGGAGTTGGCCTTGTAGAATTCCTCAAGTATGGGAAGTTCCGTCTTGCATGGTCCGCACCATGTGGCCCAGAAGTCGAGGATGACCGCCTTTTCGCCGATAAAATCTGACAGCTTGATTGCGTCGCCGCTGAGGGTTGTGCGCTCGAAGTCGGGGGCGAGCTGACCGACCTTGGCTTTGGACGGCGCGGTTGATGATCCGCCATTGTCGCCGTTGTTTTCTGCAGGCACAGGACCGGTCGAGCATCCGGGGGTCCATAGTACGAAATACCCCACGAGGGCGAGTATCAGTACCAGGACTATTACGCCGCCTTTTGTTGAATCTTGCATTTATAAACTTCTCCCTTGTAAATCACAGAATTTTTCTAAAACAGATTATAGCTTAAAACGTCGTTAGTTAAAATGTTTGGACGATGGAGCATCGGCAAGGATGCCGATGACGCTGAAATTCCACGGCCAGGGGAGGCCGTGACACGTGGGAGGCCGTGACACGTAGGTGGCCGTGACACCCAGAGGGATGTTGAATAGGCTTGCTTATGGTAGAATCTATTTTGTCGGAATATTTCCAGGAGAATTACGCCCATGACCCGGATTATACATTTATCAAGCTTTATCCTCTTGATGTTTCTTGTAATAAGTTGTGCAGGAGGTGGAGGCGCGCAGCCGGTTGTCCCGTTGAGCAACCTGAACGAATCCCCGAATGCGCTTTCCAATGCCGGTGATCCTGACTCACATTCCGGCGATACCCACGCTCTCTGGGGATACTGGCAGTGCGAGCTCGATACCGTAACGAACGAGGTCACTGCCGTGAGGGATCGCACCGGCATGATGCACTTAAACCTCGTCGGGCAATTAAATAAATCGCTCGGGATGTCGGTTTCGATCGATGGAGATAAGTCGAATCCGGCAGGGGGATATTTTGTACTTACGATGAGCCTCACGCATCCGTACCCCGGCAATCCCAAACTGACGGGATTCGATGTCAGGGGCATTATGATCACGACCGCCGGACTGAGCGGCAACGGCTGGACCCTCCCCGGCGCAATGGACCCCGCGATCCTCAATCCGGACGGTTACACGCGGTGGTGGAATCCGGTCGAGTTCCCGACACCGGGACTTCTCGGCTATACACCTGGCATCTATGGCAAGGATCCGCCCATCGACAAACCGCTGGCGTCGATGATAAATCCCTATAAACAATTCTCGGACGGACTTTACGTTACCCACGATATTTTCTTCCTGACATTGATTCTCCCGACAAGTCCAAACGGCAGAGGGGTATTTAAATCGGGCTCGACATGCTCAAGAGAATACGAAATTCAGTTCCCGCTCAATCCCGGACCGAAGGTCTGGTTCAATTACGCAGTGGACGCGTCATGGGCGATGCCGTCCGGCGATCCTCCGAATATTCCGAACGATTTTCCGCTCTACGCGAATGGCGACGAGGCTTTCATTCTGGACGCGAAAGTAACGTCCAGCACGCTGTGGGCCGCCGGAGGTCCGCAGGCGGGCGGAGATATCTCGCTGGAAATAGAATGCTGGGACTGGCAGGGGTGGCTTGACGGCTACGACGGCGAGATCGGCGCTCTCAAGCTCGTTTCGCCGTACTGCGTTTTTCAGGAGGGAGTAATACCCGAATTTGATGTGCCCGGTACCGGTAAGGCGATTCTCACCGCTACACTCACCGGCATGCCGTCGATGCCGGGGACTATTCCGGTCTGGATCGGATTAACTGTGCCCAACTCGAATTACCAGCAGACAGGTGCTCCCGCTCCCAACGACCTTATCGCGGCATTCGATCTGGTCGAAGTTAATGTCGCGCAAGCCGAGTGCGAGGACAACCTCAGCGACGACTGTACGACGGCAGATGAGATCGCGGCGGAAGATTCCAGAGACGGCCTTCTATGCCTGAACGTGGACGACCGCGACTGGTATCACTTCAGCGTCTACGCCGGCGGGTCTGCTGAGGGCACAATTCATTTGACCTCATACAACACTGGCGATCTAACTCTGTTCCTGTATAAAAATTGTCCGCCATCTCTTCAGGATTACAGCTCGAACCCTGGCAATGTCGATGAGGAGATAGTTGTTTCAGGTCTTGGAGAGGGGGACTATTATATTCAGGTCATCGAAAATGATGACGGCGACAATTCCCCAAGGCCGTTCACATTGACAACATCGCTTTCCAACCTCGGAGTGCCGTGCACCGTCGACAGTAACAATGATTCAACCGAGGCCTCACCGATCAACATAGTTGATTCGGTCGATGAATCGGTCTGTCTGAGCGGCGACCCGACCGACTGGTATACTTTTGATATTGCCGATGGAACCACAGGGTTTGGGACGATCGAACTTTTGAACGGGGGACTCGCGAACAACGATCTTGCCGTTTACGACAGCTCGATCTCCAGTCCGTTGTACATCGGAAACAATCCGGGCGCCGCGGATGAACTCATCGAGGTCAGTCTCGGTCCCGGGACATATTATATCCGTCTGGACGCACAGGATTCCGCGCCGCTTGGGGATCGCCCATACACTCTGAACACCGACATCGAGGAAATTGTGTCCGACTGCGACGACACTGACGGCAATAACACATGGAGCGAGGCGGTCGCGATCGGTTTGGTCGATGAAAAAACGGGAACGGTCTGCCATCCGACAGACCCCGACTGGTACACGTTCGATGTGGGTCCGGACGGCGCGAACGGCGATATCGCTCTCTCGTCGGGAGACCTATTCGATAACGACCTGTTTGTGTACTCCGATCCCACCGCGCCGCCTATTTATGAATCGTCGCAGACCGGAAACATGGATGAAATTCTTACCGTAGAGTTTTCGGAAGGAACATATTATATAAAGGCCGCTGCTTCATTGTCGGCGACAAGCGTGAATCAGAATTACACTCTGACGACGAATTTGTCCGGGGTGGTAATAAGCCCGACGGATATTTTTCTGCATGTTCACATAGTGAGGACAAACAGCGGAGAAAATCCCGCGGCATCGGACGCGAAGGTCAACAGCGATGTCGATTGGGGTAACGAATTCTGGGACATCTGGGTCGACGGCGGACTGATTATCGATGAGATCACCTATATCGACAGGACGGCATGGCTGTCCGCTACGGTAGATGAGTCGCTGGACATGTTCGCTCAGTACGGCACAAACGACGGGGCGTTAAATATATTTTACGTGAACGATTTCCCCGACATGTCCGGCGCTGCGGCATATACGTGGATGGAATGCCAGTTTATCGCGCAGGCATACGATACGGGTTTCATAATGATGTCGGATTACGCCGACAGCGCGACTCTCGCCCATGAAGCGCTTCATGGGGCGGGGCTTCTCGAGGACATGTATTTGCTCGACTGGTACAACTGCGACGAGCTGGTGTATTGTCCGCAGGGGCCGACCGATATTTACTGCGACCCTGCCGACGCTGACTGGGGCAACCTGATGTACTGGCCGGTCGGCGAAAACATCAACGATTACTTCATTTCGAACAGCGATCTTTACAGCGGTACACCCTTCATCCAAAGCCAGGGCGAAAATGTGATGTACTTCCACACTGAATATCCCGGTAATTTCTTTAAACCATAAAGGATTATGGTCTGTAATATTAGCGAGGTTAGAGAAATGAACAGAATAGCGATCAATTTGTTGATATCTTTGGCGATCCTCGGGTTGTTTCCCGTAATAACACCCGCGGAGACGACTGCGGATTACGACAGCGTGAGGCTCATGCTGACCGCTCCGGACAACCAGCGGTTCGACCAATGGGACCGGGATTCTTTGATCGAGGTCCTGATCGACATCGTCACAAACGACCCTGAGGACGCCTTATACCATGACCGCGTTGTCTCAAGCGCCCTCAAGGTGCTCGGATCGATGAATGTCCCTGAGGCGATACCGCTCCTCATCGATAATCTGGACACGTATACGACAACCTGCCTTTTCTGGCTGGGGACGTACTCGGATCCGGACGCCGTATCCGCAATTGTCGGATATCTCGGCGATGATGACCCGTCGGTGAGATATGAAGCCGCCGCCGCGCTGGGGACGATGCCAATTGTCGAAACCGCCCCGGGTGTTGAAGTTGATGTTGATGAGGAATTGATCTCTGAGATCGAGCTTGCGGTTGACGCTTTAAACGCGCGTCTGGAAGTCGAGACCGATACAGCGGTCGTGGAGGCATTGATGGCAACTTTGGAGCATTTTTCTTGAGTTTGATTTGGCTCCGGAGGGAAGGCAACCCTGCCTTCCTGCATGAAGCCATCCCTGGCTTCATCTCAATATTTCCCCGAGCTGCTGGAGCATTTCACGGAAGGGCAATCGAATCACCGGTCCCGCGTTCAGCGCCCCGACAAATTCATCGCCCCATTCATGCTGGATTGCCCTCGGATCGAAGATAATTACAGCACCGGGACCGGACCCGGCTGGCGTTGGCCCGTTCGGTGGAATCGGACCGGACATAAGCGAATCGATCCACTTATTGGCGGTTTCGACAGCGAGCGGGACAAGGTACGATTTCATACCGTCTCCGCCAGCCGATTCATAATACCTCAGAGACGCCCTGTGAAGGGGTTCTTCCGGCGAGACAAACGGCAACTTCACCAATACAAGAGCCGTGAATCCGGCAGGACGAAGGTCGACGCCCTCGAGGAAATTCCGTCCGCCGAGAAGGAGGGTCGCGGTGTTATTGAAGTACTCGCGAATGAGGGCGCTCTTGGTGCCGTCCATGTACTGGGCGAGGACAATCGAATTCGACGGCGGATTCAGGTCCAGAAGTTCCCTGACCTTTCTTAATTCATGGTGCGCGCTGAAGACCGCGACAGTTCTGCCGCCGAGAGCATCCGAAGTCATCCTTAAGAGGTTCGCGGTTCGCTCCATGTATTTTTCCCAGTGATAGCGGCGTCCCGACCTCGCCGCTGGAGGGGTGACATCGTCCGGCAGGAACAGCGGAGGAACGGGCTGGGAGGGATCGGACAGGACGACCTCATGCACAGAGGTTTCATGCAGAAGTCCCCACTGCGATTTTATTCGCTCGAACGATCCGCGGAACCTGAGAAGGCGGTCATATGCCAGAAGCCCGTCATGAGCTTCATCGCAGACGTTTTTAATTATCCCGCTGACATCGACAGGCGAGATTCTGAGAGTGATCCGCTTGGGGTTCCGGGCAGGAGTGCCTTCAATCGAAACCGCCCACTCGATGCCGTCGTTTCGGAAGAGGGAAATTGTCGCGGTCATCTTTTTTATCGCGATGGCCGCCGCCTTGCGCTCGGCGGTATTCAGGTCGAATGCGTCTATCGTCTTACAGATTCCGGCAAGCCTGTCGTTGGCGGCTTCGAGCACACCGCCAAGCTCGCTGAATTCATCCGACCCGAAAACCTCGTCGTCGATCGGGATAACCCCGGCGCTCTCGCGAGGCCGGCTCTCGCGATAATTGCTGATCGTGTCGGCACAGACGCCGAAAATATCCCTTACCACATCTGTGGCCGATTCCAGGATCGCGACCAGATCCGGATCGGTATCCCTTACAATGTCGCAAGTCAGGACGAACTGACGTCTCAGTGAATCGAGCTCAATAATCATGCTCCCCGACATTCGAGCCGCATTGACCAGATGGGTTGCCTCTTCGACTATCACGGCCTCAGCGCTGTCGATCAGCCGATCCGCGTAGGGTACATCCTCGGTTTTTGTGCAGAGGTGCTGTTGATGCACAACTGTTCTTTTAGATAATTTGGATCGCTCCTTCGCGATTTCAGCGAAACATGGATTCGGAACGTGACCCTTAGGACCGACGCATTCGAGTCCGGAAACGCTGAGTCCGTTCAAATGGCCTTTCAGGCCTGAATAGTTGTTAAGAAGCCACCAGTTGACCCGCGCCACACGTCCAGTTCTGGTTCCGGCAAGCCAGCGCGCGAACACGATTCTCTCGTACGGGCTCAATTCAAGCCACCCGCGCGGACGTCCCGAATTCTCGAACGCCTGATACATGCAGACATACTCGCTTCTGCGTCCGCAATAGAACACGCCGGATTCAGTGTCCGCGCCGTCGGAGCTGCCCTCATCGTCGACAAGTAATTGAATATACGACTCGTCGGGCACCGCGACAATAACTCTCGGCATCCCTTCCGTTCCGGGATGAGCCGAGCACGATACCGGGCCTTTTCCGGGACGGAAATCGTCCAGAAGCGTGACGCCTTTCCGGTTGAACGCCTTTACGGCTTCCGCGGTCTGGTCGGGATCCAAAGCAAGTCTATTTGTGACAGGTTCGACTATTACTTTAAAAGGCGGCAGGCTCCCGCCGGATCCTGGATTTTCCAGGTTTACCCGTACCGTGTTCGATAAATTCCAGTTGGGATCGTACGTTTTTCCTTTAAGCCTTGAGTCGAGAAGGTCGAAAATGGGGTCCAGACTTTTTCCCCGATAACCCGCGAGGTGAGCGACAAAATCCGCATGCCAGTTATCTAGTTCCGCGACCATTTTGAGGAACATCCAGCCTGCCATGCGAGCGTCCTGAAGCGCGCGGTGGGGGTCGACGACATCTACTCCCCAGCTTTTGGCGAGGGTGCTGAGCTGCAAGGTCGGGGCTTCGGGATTAATTAACGCTGAAAAATGCAGAGTGCAGAGTGTCGGGTTGCTGAGTCCTTCGAGGCCGGAAGCTGAATTATAATGGCTGATAAATCCGGAATCGAACTCCGCGTTGTGGGATACGAGGAGATCATTTTCAACGAACACCTTCAGTTCCTGGAGGGCTTCCTTAACGGGTTTTCCTGTTTGGAGAAGCTTCGGGTCGATACCGGTGAGCCTGCGGTTGCGTTCCGGGTAGCCGCGTTCGGGCTTTACCATGAGATGGAAGGTGTCGGATTCCCGGCCTTCGATAAATCGGACCGCTCCGATTTCGATTATCTCCCCGTCCTTTGGCTCCAATCCGGTTGTTTCAAGGTCGATTGCCACAAACCGGTTGAAGTCGGGAATAATCCGGACTTCCTCTGTCACTTCCCCATTTTTGAAGTCGCTCATCTCTGGAGTATGTGTCATTAAGGCACTGCTTTCTACGATTCTCGATCGTTTTTCTGTTCGCTGAAACGTTCCTGTAAAACGTTATTAAGCGGTGTGATTAGTTTATCATCGGCCCATTCGGGATTTATTTCAACCATGTCGCAGCCGGGACGGTCGTCATGTCCTGCCGCGAGAACTTCGCCGTCAGGAGCTACGATTCTGCTCCCCCCGCAAAAAATAATCTCGCCGGACGGTCCGGGGTCGACTCCGACACGACCCGCTGTAACAATGAACACATGATTTTCCACAGCACGGGTACGAATTGCAAGCGGACACAAGTCGGGAATGACAAGATTTGCCGGATGTGCGATTATCTGAGCGCCATTTTTACCGCCTTCACCCCACGCGAGACGTCCCCAATTTTCCGGGAAGATCCAGTCGAAACAGATCTGCATCCCGACCCTCGCGACTCTGCCTGTCCGTTTTGACGCGACTTCGGCGGCTGGCGCGATATCGTCACCCGGTTCGAAAATATCCACTTCAAGATAGAAGAGGTGGATTTTTCGGTACGCTGAGACGATCCCGCCGGAGTCGATCAGCCACGATGAATTAAAGAGCGTTTTTTTGTCGTCGATCTCAAGAAATCCGGCTGCGATGCTCATTCCGAACGTGCGGCACGCATCGAGGCACATTTCGAGCGGATCGGACGATTTGTCGCGGGAGACGGCATGCGCTTTGGCTTCATCACGGTTGCGGACCATGTAGCCGGTATGAAAAAGCTCGGGCAAAACAACAAGATCGGCCTCTTTAACTTTCTCGATGAATGACCAGGCTTCGTCGAGGTTAGCCGAAACTGTTCCTAACGTGGGGGATGTCTGAACGTAAGCGACGCGCATCGAAGTAATGATACTATCTATATCGTGAAGTTTCATGTTTTTAAGATGCAAATTAGCGGTGACAGGCACCCCGATTTCGCCTGTCGAAATATGTAAAAGAGTGAAGATTGTCGTCAGGCGAAATCGGTGTGCCAGTCCCCGCTAAAAATATGTTGCCTGTAATAATGCGGAGAATAGGCGCGACTAAGTAGATTAGAGATTGCTGCTACCGGAATTGCATGAAATAATACATGGTTAGTAATCGACATTATGACACGACAAAACGGGAATAATTGCGTAAACTATACGTCATGGTGCCCGAATTCGATGTCTCCATCGTCATCCCGACACTGAGGGCGGGTGACGACCTTGTGAAATGCCTCGATTCGATATCGTCGCAGACCGACGCGCCGTCGAATGAGGTTGTCGTTGTTCTCAACAGTCCGCAGGCCGACTCAATCGACCTGAGATCCCATCATCCGAACTCCAGGATTGTGAAAAACGAAAAGAACCTGGGCTTTGCGGCGGCATGCAATATCGGAGCCGGGGAATCGATTGGCGAAACGTTGGTTTTCATCAACGATGACATGGTCGCGCAGCGCGGATGGCTTACGAATCTTCTCAAGCCGATAAAATCAGGCGAATATTCGGTGACTGGGGGTCGGATTTTGTCGGGCGATGGGAAGAGAATCGATTTCGACGGAAGCTCGATCAATGTCCTGGGATGGGGGTTTCAGAAAGGTCACGGCGAGGGAGTGAAAAACGAGAACGATGAATTTGTTACGAATAAGAAAATTCCGTTCGCGTGCGGCGGGAACCTCGCGACAAAGGCCGAGACGTTCGAAAAAGTCGGCGGATTCGACGGCGATTACTTCGCGTTTTATGAGGATGTCGATCTCGGGTGGCGCCTTGCATTGTTGGGAGAGGAAATCCATTATTGCCGCGACGCGGTGGTTCATCACAATGCGGGCGCGACAGGCGGGATGATGCCTCCGCAGGCGAAATGGTTCCTGCAGGAACGTAACGCCCTCCAGAATGTGATCAAAAATTATTCAGACGAGGTCCTTTGGAAGATTCTCCCAATCGCGATGGGACTTGTCGTTGTGCGTTCCCAGGTTCTGAGCGGCCTTGATCCATCCGATATTTTCCCCGATAAATTCTGGCTTAACTCGATCCTGGGGGATCAGGCTGGAAGCTCCTCGCAAGGCTCGGGAGGGAGGGGGGTAATAAAAGGACTGGTCGACGGGGTGAAAGAATCGCTCAAGAGCGGGATGAAGAGCGCGCGCAAGGGATCGCTGCCGGACGGATACCTTCCCATCGAAAGCCGGGGAGCGGCAGGACTTTTCGCGCTCGAATGGTGTTTGAACAACTGGGATCGGCTCATGGAGAAGCGAAACAAGGTTCAGTCCGGTCGAGCAAGAGAAGACAGTTGGGTTTTGAATAATTTCGACGACCCCATGCGTCCGGTTCTGGGACATCCGAGGGAGGTGGAGTCGATGAAGCCGCTCGATGGGATTTTGAATTCGATGATACATGGGCAGCGGTGACAGGCACCCCGATTTCGCCTGTCGAGATATGTAATAAAGTGAAGTCTATCATCAGGCGAAATCGGTGTGCCAGTCCCCGCGAGGAAATCGGTGTGCCAGTCCCCGCTAAGCGAAAATATATGATATCATTCGCATAATCAGTAAAAGGAGGGGCACTCGATGGGAGCTGAAGGAAAAGGATGCATTGCCATGGCGGCTGTCGCGTTCGCCGCGTTTCTCTATTTCATCTTTTTTATCGCGAAGCCGGCAGATCACGAGGGCGGCACGGTTGGCGACAGGGGGACGGTCGCGAATTACCTCGATGAGACCCCGGAACTTCCCGGACCGGCCTACATGTCGGAGGGAAGCAAGGCGCCTGATTTTATCTACCCGACAATCGATAACAAAGTCATCTGCCTTTCGGATTACGCCGGTAAAAAACCGGTCGTGATCGATTTCTGGGCAACCTGGTGTCCGCCGTGCAAGATGGAGCTTCCGGTCTTGCAGGAATTTTATAAAGACCACAGCGACAAGGTCGAGATAATCGCAATTTCCGCGGAGGACAGGGGAATGTCCGGACAAATAAAAAACCTTGTGGACTCGAAAGGACTTGAATACCTTGTCGTGCACGACCCGTCGCGGGCTATATCGAACATGTATCCGCATAACGCGATCCCGTTTCTGGTTTTCATCGACATTAACGGCAATGTGGTCGGCACCGAAACCGGCTATAATCCGTCGATCGGTGATGAGATAATCAGTAAGTTCGGATTGTAAGGAAAAACGTGTAAACAATCCCGGATAGCAGCTACCGGGATCAGGAGGAATTGAGATGAGTGAGAAAGGCAATGGCATCGTGGTAATCGCGGCGATTGTCATCGCCGCCCTCGTTTATTACATCTTTGTATTGAGGCCGGCGGACCGTGAACCGACCAGACCGGTTGACAGGGGCACGGTCGATAATTACCTCGCCGAGACTCCGGCGCTGCCCGGCAAACAGTATATGCGCGAAGGCGACCCGGCTCCGGATTTCATCTACCCGGACATCAACAGTAAAATTATCTGCCTGTCGGATTTCATCGGCAGAAAATATGTCGTGCTTTGTTTCTGGGCCACGTGGGACAGCGATTGCCAGAACGAACTGCCGATCCTCCAGAAATTTTATTATATCCATAATCGTAAAGTCGAGATAATCGCCGTCACATCGGAAGATACGGAAATGTGGGAAACCATAAAGGACACCGCCCGCGCTAAGCAGTTGGGCTTTACGGTCATTCACGATCCGTCATCGATAATATCCAACGCGTATGCGCACGAGGATGTCCCGTTTCTTGTGTTTATTGATAAAGAAGGGAAGATAGTGGCCACGGAGAGCGTGTTTAACCCGGCTGTGGATGTGACTATACCGAGGATATTCGATTTAAGAAGATAGAGACAGGCGGTAGATAATCTGTAGCGCTGACCTCCCGGTCGGCTGGCTCGGGGACGTCTTGTATCACAATGATGGCAACAGATTTGGAATAGGTGCAGACGTGACGTCCGCGGACCAGCCAGCCGGAGGCTCGCGCTCCTGTTAGAAAATTAACTTCCCAATTGATTTTCTTTCGTTACCTCATTCCAAATGGAACCGAAAGTTCTTTTGGAGGTGTGAACATGTTTCGGTCTTTGAATAAGCATATGAGCGTCTGCAGGCGTGTGACTGTCTCAATGGGGTCGAACGGGTGGCGGAGGATCTCTGTGGCTCCATGTCGAACCATCACGTCCGCTTCGCCCAGGTTTTTATCCCGCGTGACGATGATGATTGGGATTTCCTGGAAATTCCTGCTGCAGTAAATACCGCTGATCAGCCTGTTGACCTCGAACAGACGGAAACCGGCATCGATCAGGATGCAGTCAATTTTCTGCATATGAAGGAATTCGGTTGTCCTCCTGAGAGACCTCATGGGTATGAGCACGAATTCCGGTTTTGAAGAATGCTTCCCGCAAGCCGTCCTGAGGTCCTGAGCAATCTCGACCTCGTTCTGAACAACCAGGATCTTTTCCGGGATTTCATGGACATGACCGGCGTCATGTTCGAACCTGACAACACTTGATTGGGCCAGTAAACGTGTTGCATATACCGGAACCTTACCGCAGAGTCCGTTCAGCCTCAACGTGCGTCGTACGAAAGCTTTTGTCTCACATATCGAAAATCCAACTTTGTGGCCGGACGCGAAATCAATGCTGTCCATGATTGCCTTCACGCCGATCGGATTGATGTAGTCTATCTGCGCCAGGCTCACGATTATCGCCCGAATCCCGCTTTTCACGCCAAGTATGACCTCCGGAATGGGTCCGGGAGCCAAACCCGCCGTGGCGGGTTCACAACATAGAATCCAGTAATCAGGGTGCTGCTCGACATGGACCCGCATGATGCGCAGACCTCCTCCTCTTTTAGCAAACAGCATTCCCCCGGAACAGCCCAGGTATCCAATCTATGATTTTTACTCCTATCAATTCTTATAGCGCTTTGATGCAGTTTTGTCAATGGCTATAATTATGAATAGTCCTGTATTTTGGGATCGGACGTTCGAACAGAATGAATACGGTCTTCATTGCGGACGTGGACGTCCGCAAGACTGCCGGTCGGAGATCCGCGGGTAGTCCGTTCGAAGACGAAGCCTTGAGAGCTTGGAGCGAGATCGGCCCCCCCGCACGAATCTGCGCACTCGATGCCTTTGCACGGCGCCGATCCCGAATCCGGCGTTTTTTGTCATCCGGTTACAATTATTTCAGGATATTATTGTACCGAATCGATTTTCGGTTACAGACGGAGGAATCGATCGATGATTGATGAAAGCTTAAAGGGCAAACGTCTCGGACGAATCCTTGTAAGACTCGGGATTGTCTCCGAGGAGGATGTCGAGCGCGCCCTGGAGGTCCAGAGAGGCCTTGACGACCGCATCGGGGAGGTCCTGGTAAGGATGGGAGTCGCCACACCGGAAGATATCGAGATGGCGCTGGACATCCAGGAGGAATTTCCGGTCGTCAGGCTCGGGGAAATACTTGTGGAGATCGGCGCATGTACGCAGGAGGAAGTCGACCAGGCGCTTGAGATACAGAAGAAAACGGGCGAGAAGATCGGTATCATCCTGCTCGAAATGGGCGTTATCGATAATGACGACCTGGGACGGGCAATCGCGATCCAGGAAGAGAATTTAGAGTAGAATCTGCCAGTAACCGAATTACGTCACCGCTCACAAAAGCATTCTAATCTTTTTAAAACAGGATAAAGGTATCCTGTTTACCATAAGGATAATATCCTTAAACCATATTCGGTAGTGCAAATATATAGCGTGTTACAGTCAATTTCCATGTCCACTAACTGCGTATTAAAATTGTAATTGGAAATGAAATGCGCGCTGTCAGTCGGATCAACATCGATTAAGTCCAACCCGCCAATAACATGACCTGCAAAAACGTAACCATCCTGATACGCTAACGACTTATAAAATCCGCCGCTCAACGGAACTGTTTTTGCGAGATATGCATCCTCCGCCGGGCTCACATCAATAATATGCAACATATAAGTACCGACATTGTCTGACGCAGAATAACAATAACCGCCGGATGCGAATGTAGGGTTGCTTGAGGTACTGGGAATGTTAAGCTGCTTCGCCACGTAAGCTGACATGGGGGGATCTACGTCGACAATAGTAAATAGATCTCCCCCATGAGTGTATGCGTAACCGTCCGAGTAAGACATATAAAATCCTTGAAACGTTACCGAATTAATTATTGCAGCCGATTCCGGCGTCGAAACATCCACAATGTATAAGTCTCCCATGAGGGAATCTATCATATAAACATATCCATTATCCATTGCCAGATCGGTAACCGCACCATCCGTATCAATTGTATGAACCAAATGAGCCGATTCCACCGGGTTCACATCAAAAATGGTCAGCCCTTCATTCTGATTAGCCACATAGGCGTATTCGCCGTCGGACACAACATCTTCCTTAGCCCCGATAATTTCCACACTGTTGAGGACGGTCGCATTTGACGGGTCGGTAATATCGACCATGATAAGCCCTTTGCCGTATGTAAGAATATACGCGGTATTGCCGTAGACAGTCATTCCGTTGCCGGATGATACTCCGTAATATTCGCCAACTGGTTGAATCAGTCCCGGAGTGCTGATATCAAAAACCTTAAGGCCGTAATACAGGCATCCGGCATAAAGGTATCCTCCGGCCGAATCGAGAGCAATGGCGTAACGGATTGTATCAAGAGTATATATTAAATTCATCGACTCCGGGTTGCTTATATCGATTGCATGAATACCTCCGTTGTCTGTTCCTACGTAGAGGTAACTTCCGGATACGCTCAACCCATAGGCCCAGCCGTCAATGTCCACGTCATCCGCGACATGGATCAGGCTGGGATTAAAGATATCTGTAAACGAGATGATTCCGTTCTGGTCGGAAATAAACACGGCATTGCTGCTGACATCGATAGCGAATACACCGCCGTATGCCGTTGAGGCAATGCTGTTGGCAAGATACGCATTGGGTGGATCTGAAATAAACACAATTTCCAGATTGTCCGTTCCCGCGAGATAAGCATACGAGTTGTTTACTGCCACTTCATATGCAGGGGACGTGCCAACGGATTTGCAGATATAGGCGAGGTTTATGATGCTAATATCGAGTATTTCCAGCGAATTCCATGCGTCTTCCTGGCACGCGACATAGGCATAACTCCCCTGAGTAACAATATCCCACCCTTGTGCGGGAAGAGGTACCGACATTACAAAGGTCGGCAAATTCGGATTATTAAAGTTGATGATCGTTACTTTGTCTACTTCGCAGGCAAGTATATACCAACCGGCAAAGGCGATGGAGGTGGTTTCCGGCGATAATGAGTAATAACAGCTCACGAATTGGGGATTTTCCGGGTCTTGAACATCAAATACCTTAAGCCCCTCGTAGCGATCAAGAACAAATGCATAAATATCGTAATAAACTATATCCATTGCTCTCAGATTCAATGACCATGGAGTGATATCATCGGGATCGGGAGATTGTCCCTCGACAATTATGATTATTGGCTGATCGAGAGTATCGTTGGCGCCTTCATCGTCCGTGACCCGCATCTGTACTTCGAAGGTCCCAAGCGAATCGAAGGTATGGTAAACGCTGGCGCCGGATTCATCGAATATGCCATCATTTTCCCAGTCCCACTCGTATTGCACAATCAGGCCGCCGTCAGGATCATAGGAGCCATCATCCTGAAATAAGATCGGAACTTCACATCCGGCGACAGAAAGTACGCTTCCGCCCTGCGGATTAGAAATGGCAATGGGGTTTAAACCCTGATCAATAATAACCACTTCAAGCGGCTGGTCCAGCTCATCCGGACATCCCTCATCATCCACAACCCTGAACTGTACGTAATAAATTCCCGATGACGGAAAAACGTGCTCCACAAACAGGCCGTTGTCGTCGTAGATCCCGTCGTTTTCCCAGTCCCATTCGTACGAAACAACAGAACCATCGGGATCGTATGATCCGTTATCAAAAAACGACACAGGCAGGCCGGCGAATTTGGGACCTGACTCAACATCGGCAATCGCGGTCGGGCAATCGTTGTTTATTGTCGTAATATGAATTTCCAGCGGGGCATCCAGCTCGTCCGGACATCCGTCAATGTCCGTTACCCGCAATTGCACGAAATATGTGCCCGGCGCGTCCCATACATGAGATGTAAATTCGCCCTCCTCGTCATACAATCCGTCGGCTTCCCAGTCCCATTCGTACGAAACAATTACGCCGTCCGGATCGACCGATTCACCCGCGTAAAATTCAACGGGAAGGCTTATATACTGCGGGTCCGGATTGAATAAAGCGACAGCGGTCGGACACTGGTTTCCCTCAGTAGTGATAATGACCTCAAGCGGTGAATCCAGCGTATCAGGGCACCCATCGTTATCGGTTACACGCAACTGGACCTCAAAGACACCAACGGAGTCCCAGGAATGCTGAGCGTACATCCCAAGCTCATCGAAAATCCCGTCATTCTCCCAGTCCCATTCATAATATGCGATGGTCCCATCCGGGTCTATGGAATCGCTGCCATCGAAATCGATTGGAAGGTTTACCTGTTGCGGATTAGGAATGGCGGATGCCCATGCTGTCGGACACTGGTTATCGGTCACCGTTATCTCGATAGGCGCATCAAGAAGGTCTGTTGAACTCTCATCGTCGGTGACCCTGAGCTGGACTTCAAAAATCCCTTCTGAATCCCAACTATGAGCAATGATCTGGGTTCCTTCCTCAAACGGTCCTCCTTCAAGCCACTGCCATTCGTATTTGACAATCGATTGGCCGTCGCAGTCGTTGTCGACAGAATCGGAGGCGTCAAACTGAACAGGCTGACCTATACCGGTCATATTTTTATCGGCGCTCGCGTTTGCCGTGGGAGGCTCATCAACCATGGGATCGACAGTAATGGATGTAATTTGATAGGCAGTCAGATCGAGCCACGGTTTGCCTACCGGGTCATTTTCGGACGCCTCTTTAATGATCAGGCATTCATAATCGCCCTCGGGCGCAAAATTTGTATTCTCAACAATCGCTTCATACCGTGTGTAACCGGCTCCATCCTCCGTCCAGACCGCTTCCACCTGTCCATCGAAAAGTTCATTACATTCAACCCGCGGGAGATGCGTTTCATCCTTTCCCTGCCAGTCATAGATATCGATTACAAGTTTTATCCCTCCCCCGCATGGTTTCACACCGCCGCCGATCGGAATTTTTTGAGGGACAACAACTTTCCAGGCTTCGGGACAATTCGCCTCGGGACCGAAATCGGTCATGGGGTCAGTCACGGGCTTAACCAGCGCGGGTGTCCAGCTTGCATCGACCGCGTAGCCAAAGACGAATGACGCATCCGGCATGTCGATGTCGAATGTCATCGTTATTTCATCACCGGCATAGAAAGCATTTCTGGTGTTATTTGGGTCGTCGGAAAAATACCTTATAAAACCGTTCAAATCGGCATCCGGAACTGTCGCGCTCGCGAACTTACCTTTCAGATAACCCTGCAGGCCGTTCGGACCGCCTCCGATTGTCGTCGAATTGTAGAGAGTGGTGTGGCCGTCAGGATTGACCAGCCTGCCTGTCGCTCCGCCGGGTCTTTCCAAACCCGCGACAATAAACACCTTATTCCCATTGAATAACGTTATGCCTCTGACATCGAATCCAGTCAGGTTCGGACTCGGGAACGGATGCCTGATCATTACATCGATCAGCTTGGTGCCGTGGTCTGAATTGGTAAAACTGGTTACCTGAAGGCAGTTAGAACATGGCGCCTGTTCGAGCCATGAAAGGACGTTCCAGTGGGTTGCGATGAACCGGTCGGGGATTACCTCAATGGTGTCTTTTGCGGCATCGTAATAAAACAGGTTATATGCCCACAGATGGTGGTTTTGATTGCCGACGTTTGCGTCGTTCTGACCGGTCATTGCCACCTGATCATTTCCTGCTACTTCATTTACGGTGGTTGGGATTAGATTGCCGCTTCCGCTGCATGAGACCGTGAAAATCAACAGCAGCATCAAGCAGATGAAACAATTCAGTCGAAATTGCATTTCGCACTCCTCTGACAATTCCGAAAACCGAGTAAGCTTGGTTGTTTCGAGGCCCCCCGGAATCAGTCCGTGTAATTTTATACTGTCAGAAGCTAGATGTAAACAGGGCGAGAGAAGATTTGTAACACCTCAGCCATGTGAGTGAACCAAAAGGAATCCGCTCCATAACTGTCGCGGTTCTGTTGTTGGAAGCGCATTCTCATACAGAACCGCGACAGTTATGGAGCGGATCGACTGTCAAATGGCTGACGTGTTACAAATAGGAGTGTCAAAAAGATTGACAATTACCAAGTATTGTAGAATTATATTTCCAGAAATTTGGAGGTAAGCCGTGCGAAATCGGATTAAGATTCTCCTGTTGTCATTTTTGATCGTGGTGTCCTTTATGGCAACTGCGGGATGTGAAGAAATTTACCGTGAGATTCCACAATATCTGTTTTATCCGGTGGAGGAAGGACCATCCAGCTCTCAAGCGGATCGCGGATGGGGGCAGGTCGATGTTGAAGGGATTAACGTTTACATACAGTCGGCACTCCCACTTACACGGAACCCAATCACACGGTATCGGACCTGACCTCCTTCGACCTGATCGAGATGCATGATTCGGCTGACTTTACGACCGTGGGCATACAGTTGCATGACTTCAGGCTTTTCAGGAGAATCTATAACGCGATACACGAAAAATTTAATATGGATAGAGCACGAGTTTCCAATAACATAAAAAAACCTCTAGCCCCTCGCAGCCTTTGTTACAGGACGGTGACAGAACCTACCATGCCGCTTCCATATGATGAACCGTCACCGGGAAACCCGTGGAACCTGCAATGATAGTAGAAAATTGTGCCGGGCGGGACGTCGGGCACAACCCAGCTGTATTGCTGGCCAGTTGTCAATCCGTTCGGAAACTGGGAATCCGAGTTCGGTCCCCCGGCGACCGGATTCAGGGGATCTGACGTGGAAGTGTGGGGGAATGCAGAGTCATTTGTCCACGTGACAGTAACACCGGCAGGAGCGTCGATATTCACAGGATCAAAATCGAACGAGGATGTCATGGAGACGTCGTAAGACGGTGTCCCCGGGTGTACCGGGACATCCTTTCTGAAGAACGCGATGAGAGGGTCGTCGCCCGCGAGATTCGGTACTCCCGGCGGATTCTTGTAGTCCGCAGTATCATATTTGACCGCAGCCCACATTTCATTATTGTCGAGTGAATCGACCTGGTCTGCGGGAAGGTCGAACCGGTATGTGAACAGGTGTGGACCGGCATCGAGAGGGGTCATTTCCGCCGGGGTGGCTACGTGCGGGGCCTTGAGCACGGTGGACATGACCACAACAGTATAGTCGTGCATCACGCCGACATCGAGTGCGGAGTACCAGTCGTAGACCCCGATATCGAATTTCAGGTTGCCTCCGAAATCCGTCGGGCTGTTGAAGAAGATGTCTTCGGTTATGTTGATGGATGCCGCGACAGCCTCAGGCGCATTCGCCGGATGGTCAGCCGGCAGCACGCCTTTCCAGTTGGCGATTATCGCGTAATTGAATTTCAGGCCCGGTCCCTGCGACGGGAAGCGGATGTAGTACCTTCGCGTATTTGTTGCCCCGGACGAGAATACGCCGGTAGTTAAAGGAGATTCGATGTAGGGTAGTAATTTACCGTCGGCGCCAAGGCCGTCGCCGAAGTACCTGTACGGATTAAGAGTCGCAGTGCCGGTATAGTTTTTCGACGCCAGGGATCCGGGTTGATATCCGAATAAACCGGGTGTGGTGAATTCGGTCGGGTTATACCACCTGGTATATCCATCGGGTGCGCCGCCGGAAGAGGTCTCGGGCAAAGACAGGGGATCGAACAGCATCATCTGGTCCGAGCCCTTTATGGAATGATGATAATCGGTGCCGGATAGCTGGAATGTGCCCGAGCCATTTCCTATAAATATTCCACGCACATCGTATCCGTTGAACTGGGGGCTGTCCGCGAATGGATGCGTTATCGAGATGTCGAGGTCGATGTCGATATAGCCCGTTGTCTGTGTCTTGCCGTTTAGAACGACTCCCAGACTGGCTGGTTTCTGGTTGAGGAAACTTACGATATTCGCCGTGAACATGCCATTTCGATTGGGTGTCACGGTGGCAGTGTCGGTGATTGGGTCGACCCGGATGTCATAGTAGCCCCAGAGGTTGGTTTGAGGCCAGACAGCGTCGTATGATCTAAGGCCGGGATCCTGTGTGTTTAACGGGGCAAGCGGGTCGAGGTTGCCTGAGCAGCTTACGAGGAGAATCCATGTCGCTGCGAGTATGACGAAAAACAACTTGTAAACTTTCATATACGCTCCTACTGGTAAGTGACATTTTCTCGAAATTTACGGAATGCGAGAAGTAACCACCGTTGAAAGTTTACCACAGTTAAATGTGTATAAACAGGGGCACGCGGTTTTTACTCCGGTCCGAGCAGGCCGACCAATTTCCAGCTCTCAAGAGGGGGTGTTGTAATATCATTGCCTGAAGAACACCCTATAAGATTCAGCGCAAAAATCATTACAGACGCAATGATTTTTTTGAACTTTCCCCGGAATAGAGCCCAGTCGGTAAAAATATATACTGAGTTGATTGCGTAAGTAAAATACGGAGACAAGTACTAACCCGGCGATCAATCCAAGCTCCTTTTATTGACACCATTTCCCCGCTGATTCATCATTCCCCAAGTCATCTCTATGAAGCCTCACATAGTCCGGACCGCTGCGGGAACCGCCGTTCTCAGGATTCTTTCACTCGCCCTCGGATTTCTCACGAACATCGTGCTGGCAAGGAGCCTGGGGGTCAATGAATACGGGACATTCTCGTATGTCCTGGCGTGGGTCGGACTGCTGGGCGCGGTCGGAATTTTCGGCCTCGACCGCCTCCTCGTGAGGGAGGTCGCGGTTTACAACGCGAGGTCGGACTGGGGGCGCCTTCGTGGATTATTGTCCTGGGCGCATTTCACTTCGTTTCTCATCTCTGCGGGTATCGTGGCAATTGCGATAGTAACAGTCTGGCTCTCGACGAAGGGAGTCGTTGGGACACTGCTTGTGTTGCTGCCAATATCGGGCTGTTTTTTTGTGCTTGTTGTAATGAACCGCATAACGGGATCGGCAATTCAGGGTTTCAGCCGGATTGTCGCGGGTCAGCTTGGTGAGACCCTGGTGCAGCCGGGAGTCGGACTCATTTTAATTACAGTTGCAGCCGTCTTATCCAATTGGAAGCTCACCGCTCCAAATGCTGTTTCACTTTACGCAATTTCCGCGGGGGTAGCGGTTCTGATCAGCGGATGGCTGCTCCAAAGGACGATACCAGGTGAGGCCAGATCGACTCCCCGTCGATACGAAATCCCGGATTGGATCACAGGCGCTCTACCGCTGTTCCTGATCAGCGCTCTCGATATGCTGAACCGGCAGGCAAGCGTCCTGATACTTGGCGCTTTTTCCGGATCGGAGGCCCTGGGGATATATGCCGCGGCGGATCGTCTCGCTCAACTGGTGCCTTTCCCGCTTACCGTGATTAACTTGACCCTGGCGACGTCATTCGCTATCCTTTATCAGAGTGAAGACCATGCCGGTCTGCAGCGATTGGTGACAAAAAGCGCCCGTCTGGTTTTGATATTCTCTGTTCCGATTGCGATGATCCTGATCTTCGGGGGGCGGTGGTTTTTACTTCTTTTCGGGAACGGTTTCACAGACGGGCAAACCGCTTTGACAATTCTCTGCGCCGGGCAGCTTGTGAACGCGGTGATCGGTTCGGTTGGATATCTTCTTATAATGACCGGACATGGACGCGACGCGGCGGTCGGGATCGGCGTCGGGGCAGGGGCGAACATTTTGTTGAGCCTGCTTTTAATTCCAGCATGGGGGGTAAACGGCGCCGCTGCCGCTTCCGGAGCAAGCATGATAATCTGGAACGCGGTACTGGCGGTATTCGTACGGAAGCGAATCGGGATCTTTACAACCGCTTTTCATCAATGAAGCGGGGACTGGCTCAACGATTTCGCTAAGCGGGGACTGGCACAACGATTTCGCCTGGTGACCGGCTTCACTTTCTAACAAGGCTCGGCAGGCGAAATCGGGGTGCCTGTCACCGCCAGGTAAGATAAAAAAATGCCTAAACCATACACTCAAGGCGAAAACTGCGTGATCGCCCCCGACGTCAAAGTCGGCGAAGGCACGCGCATCGGCAATTTCGTCCTGATCAGGGATCTGACTCAAATCGGTCAGGGCTGCACGATCGGTTCTTACGTAGATATTGAGGGCGATGTACTTATCGGGAATTTCGTCTCCCTGCAGAGCGCCTGCTACATCACCCGAGGCGTCATAATAGAGGATGAAGTTTTCTGCGGACCTCGAATCATCACCATGAACGACAAACAGATGGTATATCGCAGAAAAAATCTGGAGTTTAAGCGCAACGCGCCCCGTATTCTTCATGGAGCGAGGGTTGGCGGCGGAAGTGTGCTGCTGCCCGGCGTGACGATCGGCGAAAACGCGCTGGTTGGCTCCGGGTCGGTGGTTACCAAAGATGTCCCTAATTTCGCGATTGTGATAGGCAATCCGGCCAGAATTGTCGGTACCGTCCCACTGGAAGACCGCATATGATTCTATCGAACAAACTGATAATTAATGCCGCGATCACCGGCTGCGTGCTGAGAAAATCGGACACCCCGTACCTGCCTGTGACGGTCCCGGAGATTGTCGACTGCGCCTGCCGCGTGAAGGACGCGGGCGCGTCGATTGTCCATCTGCACGCGCGCGGCCCCGATGAATCGCCATCATGCGAGACCGATACATACTGCGAAATAGTGGATCGAGTCCGTCAATCGTGCGGGGATTTGATCATATGTGTTTCTCTAAGTGGAAGGTATCATACAAATCCTGCTGAACGCGCGTCAGCGCTGGCGTCCAAACCCGACATGGCCAGCCTCACGCTGGGATCGATGAACTTCGCGTCTGAGCCGAACATAAACGCTCCGGAAACAATAAAGTCACTCGCAAAATTTATTTATGAGGCCGGAGCCGTACCGGAACTGGAAATATTCGATCTGGGGTTCATTAACTACGCAAAATACATGATCAGAAAAGACCTCCTCCGACCTCCCCATTATTTCAACATCATACTCGGGTCACTAGGAACCGCGCCTTTAGACCTTGTGGGTCTGGGACACATAATCGATTTTATACCAAGCGGATCGACATGGGCTGTCGGCGGACTTGGGCGATATCAGCTTGACGCTAATGTGGTCGCGATCGCGTCGGGCGGACATGTCCGTGTGGGAATCGAAGATAACATTTATTTTGACCGGAATTTCACAGAGCTTGCGGATAATGCGCGCTTTGTCGAACGAATCGCACGAATCGCGCGCGAGATGGGACGTGAGCCGGCGACTCCTTCTGAAGCGCGTGAAATTATCGGTCTGAAAAGCGTAATCCCCGTAGAACTTCCGGAAGGTTCCCGGTGAGCCTGCACGTTCTGATCGCGAATTACTGTATGGACGGGTTCACCGGCACCGAAATGTTCACACGTGACCTCGCCCTGGAGCTTAAGCGTCTTGGACATTCGCCTGTCGTGTATACATCATCGCTGGGAGGAGCTTCCGAAGAGCTTATTGCATCCGGCATTCCGGTAGTAACATCCCTGCGCCGACTCAATTCTCGTCCTGATATCATTCATGGAAACCACCGATTTGAAACGCTTGCTGCCATTCGGCGTTATCCCGATACTCCCGCGATTTACGTCTGCCACGACCATCAGGACTGGCTGAGCGCGCCTCCGATTCACTCGCACATTCAAAAATATTTCGGTGTAAGTAATTTGTGCATGGCACGGCTTCTGAAATCGGGTATTTCCGAAAATAAGACAGGGAGAGTCTATAATTTTGTCGATCTGAATAGATTTAAACCCCGCCCCCCGTTGCCTGAAAAACCCGTTCGCGCTCTTGTCTTCAGCAACTATGCCTCGGAGGACACGTACCTGCCGATTGTCGCTGCCGCATGCAAACAGACCGGCCTTGAGCTTGACGTAATTGGTAAAGGAGCGGGGAAATCGGTGGAACGTCCCGAGGAGATAGTAGGAAAGTACGACATCGTGTTTGCCAAGGCGAAAGCCGCGATGGAGGCCATTGCGACCGGAAACGCGGTCGTGCTTTGCGACTTCGGCGGGGTCGGCCCGATGGTCAGGTCGGATGATTTCGAACGCCTCCGCGATTTGAATTTCGGTTTCCAGGCGCTTACGGAGCCTCATACGCAGGAAAATCTGGTTCGCCAGATTGAACGCTACGATCCTAAAGACGCCGAAAAAGTCAGGGATATGCTGCGATCGTGCGGAGGACTGGAAAGCGCGGTTGACGGCATGGTCGGGATTTATAGCCGTGCGATATCGGAATTTTCACAGGTGAGAGGCAAACATTCAGGGATCAGGGATGCTGTCGCGATTGCCGAACTTGCGCGGGTTCCACTTGCTTATAGGGCGTTGAATTTTTGGAAATCGATTCCACCGAAAAGACGTCGTGCCATAACCTCTAACGCCGGATTCCGAATAGTCGAGGGCGGGATCAGGCGCGTTCTCACAGGCCGCGGGAAAAGGGAAGTATAGATTGATAATCCCCGTTATAATCTTGTAAGCGCAAAATTTTGTGACTATAATTTAGCCGTTTCACAAGGGAAATGTCTGCCACCGATGGAGGTGCGTCATGATCGGCACATTTCGCGCGGCAATTTCATACATTCTTGCTGCAATGATTTTTTCCGGCTGTTCAGGGACCAATCTTCCTGTCTCACCGATACTGGTCTCATCGTCACCTGCTCTTACTCAGCATACAACAGATGACCATCATGCAGGTTCAAGTACGACCACTCACTACTTATGGTCCTACAACCTGATTTTCATCGATCCATCTGATACCGGCAATATTGAATTTGAAATTTTGCCGGTCAGGGACGTTGCCGCACACTGGAATGTCCTCCAATGGCTTGAGAACGGACCATGCACAGACTGCTTTACGATACAGGGCATCGTCCCGTCAGGTTCAGGGACATTGCTCGTGGATGTAGAGATCAAACATCCGTTCAGTTCTCCGAATCTCACCGGTTTCGATGTCCGCGGCATCGCGATGTTTTCCGGTAGCCATGATTTTCCGAATTCGGGACTGTTGACATCGGACCGTAATACTGGTGAAGGAGAATTGGTAAACGCTGACGGTTTTACAACTCTCTACAATCCCGAAACAGCCGGTTCAGGTCCTGGCGGACTTCAGGGTTACTTGAAAGGCAAATTCGCTTCGGCAAGCTACCCGAACTCGACTCTGAATGGATACAAGAGGCACTACTCTCCGGGCGCTGTGAATCAGCGTAACGCGTTTTATGCGGGGGACTCTATACTGGAAACCTATGAAATAGCGATGCCGTCAGGACCGTTTATTTTTGGCTATGCGGTGGATGCAAACTGGGCTCCACCGACAATTAAGCCCGTTACAAATCCCTTGACTGACTTCCCACCCGAAGCAAATTGCCCGGAAGCGTGGAAAATCGTTGTGTCGGACTCCCCGATAGGACAGGGTCTTACCGACAACGGCGGTTCGGCTGTTCTAACAATCGATGTCTATGACTGGCAGGGTGAATCAACAATTTTATCGCCGAAAATCGAATGTGAGACTTTGTTTGATGGCTGGGAAACCGCATCGTGGCTGGAGGATGGCACAGGTTACTCAAGATATACCGTCACAATAGAGAATGAACACATTGCACCGGTCGGGGAATATAAATCTCTTATCGTTGTCGAGGATACCGAAAATGCATCAGCTCCGGACTGGCTCGACCTTACCGCGTATCAGATTTACCTGCTGGATGTCTATGACTTTGACAATTCAACGCCTGTAGCCAAGGCAACCACTGATGTGCAGGAACAATCAGTCTGCGAGCCGGTTTACTTTACCGACAATGGTTCTTACGATCCGGACGGTGGGACTATCACCAAGTACGAGTGGGACTGGAATAACGATGGGATTTTCGATGAAGAGGGCAGCGATTTGTATCATGCATGGAATACTGCCGGAACATTCCAGGTGCAGTTGAGGGTGACGGATGACGAGGATTCAACCGACACGCTGGATCCTCCAATTCAGGTGAACATTGTCAACGCTTTACCGACCGCATCAGCTGAGGCTGACACTTATGTCGTGCAGCCTGGAGAAGAAGTCCAATTTGATGGTTCAGCATCAACCGACACTGATTGCGGCGGCATTTCGATAGTCGAGTGGGAATGGGACTGGGAAGGTGATGGTGAATTTACTGGTGTTGGCAGCGCTCCGGTTCATTCATATGACACTGAAGGGACCTTCTATGTCCAGCTTCAAGTGACTGATGATGAGGGCGGGACGGATCTTCTGGATTTCCCGCTTAAAATTCAGGTTTCAACGGACTACTTTGACCCCATCCCGCTTGCCACGGCCAACACGGACTATTCGCACGTTTGTGTTCCGGTGGAATTCAGCGACGATGGCTCGTACGATCCGGACGGCGGCCTTGTGATAGCGTACGAATGGGACTGGGACAACGATGGTGTCTATGATGATCAGGGAAAGACCGTATCGCATACATGGGACTCGATCGGGCTTTACCAGGTCGGTTTCAGAGTCTACGATGACGAAGGCGCAAGCGCTGTTCTTGATCCCCCCCTGGAAATAATAATTATCCAGGAAGACCCGGTTGCGGAAGCAACAGCCGATAAATATGTAGCTTTTATTAATGAACCCATAGAGTTTGATGGCAACGCCTCTCATGACACCGACTGTGATGGCCATGAGATCGTCGGTTACCAATGGGATTATAACAGCGATTCTGTTCCTGACGAATATGGGTCCCTTGTAACGGAATCTTTCCCAACGAATGGACTGAAAAAAGTCAGCCTCACAGTAGAGGACGATGAAGCCGCAACTGCACAGGCTAACCTCGAAATTGATGTAAATAACGGCTGGGCTCGAACCTGGGGGGGATCGAATACCGATGAGGCGGACATGGTCGCGTGCGATTCGGCAGGGAACGTCTACGTGCTTGGCACATTCTGGATTGGAGCCGATTTTAACCCGGCTGAAGGCACCTTTTATATTGAAACGCAAGACTATTCAGCCGATATTTTCCTGAGCAAATTCGATCCCAATGGCAATTTTCTCTGGGCGGGATCATGGGGCGGCAGCGGAGATGATACTCCCAGCGCTCTGGCAGTTGGCGATTCCGACTCTGTCTACATAGCGGGTAGTTACTCCTACACTATTGATCTTGATCCGGGATTCGACAACACTCTTGCCACATCAAATGGCCAGAAAGACTTTTTTATTGTAAAGCTGGATTCAGGCGATAATTTCGTATGGGGATACTCTGTCGGGGGAGTCAGTGAAGATTTTGTCCACGATCTTGAGTTCAGTCTGCCAAACAATGTTTTGTATTATGCGGGCAGTTACCGCATGGCTGTGGACTTTGACCCCACAGGCGGTACGGATAATAAAGCGACCTTTGGACCCGCAGATGTCTTTCTTACTAAATTGGATTCCTCCGGATCCTACGGGTGGACCAGAACGTGGGGTGCTTGGGGCAATGACGAAGGAAGCGCGCTGGCAATTGATCAGGGAGCGAATGTCGTGGTTGCCGGCCTTTTTGAGCAATCAGTTGACTTCAATCCTGACCCCGACGTCGATTCATACACAAGCAATGGTGGGTATGACATCTTTCTCACCAAATATTATGCCAATGGAAATTATGTCTGGACAGAGGCATGGGGAGGGAATGATGACGATAACGTATCATCAGCTTCCGGCGGGAGCAATTATAGCGAAACCTGGGTAGGCGGTTCATTTTATGGGACAGTTGATCTCGATCCCGGTCCTGCTGTTGATAACAGGACCTCGAACGGGGATGATGACGCTTATTTAAGTGGTTTCAATAGCGATGGCACCCGGATATTCACGCGCACCTGGGGTGGTCCTTCACATGACGAAGTAAATTCCGTCTGGTATCACGTTGCTTCCGACAGGGTCATCGCGGCGGGTTCTTATGAAGATTCTGTCGACTTTGACCCCGGTTTAGGCATCGTCCAGGCCACAAGCAATGGGGGTTCCGATGCATTCCTTTCCTCTTTCACTTGGAATGGTGTCTTCAACTGGGTCGACACCTGGGGAGGGATAATGACCGAAGTATGTCACGGCGTGACCATCGCGTCAGGTTCGAATGCCCCGATCTACACAGTGGGTCAGTTTGACGAAATGGTCGATTTCGATCCCCAGGATGGAATAGACAACCATTATGCAAATAGTCCTCCGGACGCTTTTCTGTCGAGGATTCCGGAAGACGGCCAGTGGTAATCGCTGTAATTGGATCTGACTGCATGATAGAATTATCATGATTTCGATAAAATCGGGTGCAACGAGGGGTTTCAAAATGAAAAATCACTATGGGCATCTCAGCTTTTTACAGGTGCTGGTCATCTGCCTGATGTTGGGATTGGGCTGCTCCGAAGCGCAAAATACAACCGCGCCATCGACTCAAAATCAGGATGTCCAAATCACCGGTAATGCAATTACGGACGCTCAAACCGACACGGTAAATAATCGCAGCCTTTGGGGATTCTGGCTCATCGGTGTCGATCCGGAGACAATGACAGCGAAAATCATCCCGGTGCGCGCGGCTCAAACGCACTGGAATGTCCTTAAGTGGCTTGAGAACGGACCTTGCATGAACTGCTTTAAAATACAGGGAATCACGCCGTCAGGATTGGGGACATTGCTCGTGGATGTAGAGATCAAGCATCCGTTCAGCTCCCCAAATCTCACCGGCTTCGATGTCCGCGGCATCGCGATGTTTTCGGGAAGCCATGATTTTCCGAATTCCGGGCTCCTGACGTCGGACCGTACGGCTGGTGAAGGTGAATTGGTAAACGCTGATGGTTTTACAACTCTCTATAACCCGGAAACTGCGGGTTCAGGTCCGGGAGGCCTTCAAGGTTACCTGAAAGGCAAATTCGCTTCTGCAAGTTACCCGAACTCGACATTAAACGGATACATCAGGCACTACTCTCCGGGCGCCGTGAATTCCCGCAACGCATTCTATGCGGGAGATTCTATTCTGGCAACCTACGAAATCGCCATGCCGTCAGGACCATTTATTTTTGGTTATGCGGTCGATGCAAGCTGGGCGCCTCCGATTAATAAGCCTGTCACAAATCCGATGACAGACTTCCCCAGTTCAGCTAATTGCCCGGAACCCTGGAAAATCGAGGTTTCCGACAATCCGGTCGGACAGGGGCTTACCGATCTTGGCGGTTCGACTGTACTAACCATTGATGTCTATGACTGGCAGGGCAAGTCGAGCCATCATGATCCGGTCATTGAGTGCCCGGACTTGTTCGATGGCGCAGTCACAGCCGGATGGCAAAGTGACGGCTCGGGTTACAGCACATATAACGCGACAATATCGAACGACAAACTCGCGCTTGCAGGCATGTACAAGTGCCTTATCTCCGTAGAGGACAATGAAAACGCTTCGGCTCCGGACTGGCTCGATCTGACTGCCTACCAGATTCACACTCTCGAGGTTGTTCCGTTCGACAACACCAGCCCAATCCCTCAAGCCAACGCTGTTCCCAACCCTCAGACTGTCTGCGAACAGGTGCAGTTCGAGGATGATGGTTCGTATGATCCCGATGGGGGCAGCATCGTCATGTACGAGTGGGATTGGGACAACGACGGAGTTTATGATGAAGAAGGAGCAAGCGTTTCGCACGCCTGGAACCAGGTCGGAACAAATCAGGTCGGCTTCAAGGTAACGGATGACGAAGGGGACTCGAATGAGATCGATCTTGAAGTAGAAATCCAGAACGCCCTCCCGACGGCAATGGCGCAGGCTGATCTCAGCGATGTGCCTGTCGGCCAGAGCGTCCATTTCACAAGTGTCGGCTCACAGGACAACGACTGCGGCGATGCTTCCATCACTCTCTACGAATGGGATTTCAATTATGACGGCAGCTTTAGCGCTGATGCGGAGGGGGCGTCAGTTGACCATTCTTTCTCATCGGGCGGTAATTATTCGGTAATGCTCAGGGTTACCGACGACGAGGGCGGGTACGGTTATCTGGACCCCCCTCTGATGGTTCATGTTTATCAGAGTCTGCCGCCCGTTATTAAAATGGACCATGAACCACTGGTTCGGAATGAGTGCGAAGAAATCATGTTCTGGGATGACGGCTCTTATGATCCGGACGGAGGGCTGATCGTCAGTTACGAATGGGATTGGGAAAACGATGGAGTCTTCGATGAAGAGGGCGAGGGGGTCGCGCACTCATGGAATTCAACGGGCACTCATTATGTTCAATACCGGGTAACGGACGATGAGGGCGAATCAACAATGCTTCAGGTTCCTCTTTGGGTAACGATAAACGACACTTTACCTACAGCTACCAGTACATTCAGCACGTATGGGGTTTCTTACGGGGAGAACATCACGTTTGACGGGTCCTATTCTGTTGATGGAACTTGTTTAGGTGACGGGATTGTCGATTGGGGCTGGGACTGGGACAATGACACCGTTGTTGATGAGCATGGAAAGACAGCGGTTCATTCGTGGGATTCTAAGGGGCAGTATGAAGTGCAATTGCAGGTCACCGATGATGAGGGAAGCACCGCGTGGCTGCTGGTACCGATCCAAGTTGATGTCTTTGCCGGCTGGGCGAGGACATGGGGAGGGCCAACCATTGATGTCTGCACCGCTGCCTGCACAGACAGTTCCGGGAATGTCTATGCCGCAGGCAGTTTTGACGGCTCAGTGGATTTCGATCCTGGGATTGATGAACACATCCTTACGGCTGTTGGAAGCGTTGACTCGTATCTCTGCAAGTATGATCCCAATGGTGACTTTCTTTGGGCTTTAAGTTGGGGAAGCACAAGTTTTGACAACGCTTTGGGATTGGCTGCTTATGGGGACAGCGTCTACGTGACTGGCTTTTTCTCTGGGACCATAGACCTCGATCCCAATCCTGATGTAAGCGATATCAAGCCCTTTGAGGGCTATTCCGATGTTTTCGTCAGCAAGTTCAATTCCTCGGGGGACTACCTGTGGGGCAGGGTCTGGGGGGGATCGTGGTTTGATAGGGGACTGGGAATTACGGTCGAAAATTCTGAATCGTTTATTGAAATCGCTGGTCTGTTTCAAAACACCGTGGATTTCGATCCGTCAGGATCCGCTGATGAGCACACATCAAACGGCTTGAGCGACTGCTTCCTGACAAGGCTGACTCCTTCCGGTGATTACTCGTGGGGCCAGACATGGGGCGGGACCGGCGATGATATGGCCACAGCCGTCACCGTTGATGTCTCGGATAATACGTACGTTACGGGTTCCTTTAATTCGACCGTGGACTTCAATCCCTTTGTCCCGGTAGATAACGGAACAAGTAACGGCGCCTCGGATGTCTTTCTAACCAAGCGGACATCATCCGGGAATTACGATTTTACACTTGCATGGGGTGGAGTAGCCACCGATCAAGGTGCTGCAGTGGCTGGCGGGAAAACCTACGCTGAAGTCTGGATTACAGGTTCATTTATGGATACAGTGGACTTTGACCCCAGCGTCGGTGATGATTACCGGACATCAAACGGTTATAGCGACATTTTTCTCTCCGGCTTCTCGTCCACAGGCAGCAGGTACTTCACCAACACATGGGGAGGCACTGGGATTGATACCGGTAACGGGGTTGCTTATCGAACCGATGACACTGTGTTTGTTACCGGCAAATTCCAATACGATGTCGACTTCGACACGGGAGCTGGTTCGCAAACCGCCACATCGAAAGGAGAGACCGATATTTTCCTTTCGGCTTTTGTTTGGAATGGCCCATTCCTATGGGCGGAGACCTGGGGAGGATCCTACGATGACAGCGGGTACAGCGTTGCGTGTCTTGATGCGGCGCCAAAACCCATCTTCGTTGGAGGCGAATTCGAGGGCAACGTTGACTTCAATCCCGGACCAGGGGTTGATAAACATGAATCGCCGGAAACTTATTCAGACGCATTCATCAGCCGATTCCCGGAAGACGGCCAGTGGTAATCTGTGTAATTAGGCCTTGCTGCATGGTAGAATGATCACGATTTCGGTCAAATCCGGTTCTACGGGGGTCTTCCATATGAAAAATATCAGGGGGCTGTTAAGCTTAATCCTGACTTTAGCTATTTGCCTGATATTGATATTGGGTTGTTCCCAAGCTCAGGATGCAACCGCTCCATCGACACAAAGTCAGGATGCCCAGACGACCAACAATGACGTTCCCGGCACAACAAACGAAGGGATAAATAATCGCAGCCTCTGGGGATTATGGCTGATTGGCGTCGATCCGGAGAATCATTCGACTGAAATTGTCCCGGTAAGATCACCGCAGGCGCACTGGAACGTCCTTAACTGGCTGGAGAAGTGGCCGTGCGCCAATTGTCTTCAAGTCATGAGTTTTACCAATTCCGATCACGGCACGAAACTTGTCGACATTAAAATAAAGCATCCTTTTTCAAATGCCAATCTCACCGGTTTCGATGTCCGCGGGATTGCGATGTTCAACGGCAGCCATACGTTTCCCATATCCGGCCTGAACGTGCCCGACAGGACAGGAGGCGACGGCGAGCTTCTGAACGCCGACGGTTTTACCACGCTTTACAATTTCAGCACCGTCGGCGAGGGGCCGGGAGGACTTCAGGGCTACCTGAAAGGCAAATTCGCGACAGCGACAATTCCAAACGCCAAACTGAACGGGTTCATGAGGTTTGTATCGCCGAATCCTGAGAACACACGTCAGGCTTTTTACGCGGGAGACACAATCACACGGACGTACGATATCGACATGCCGGATTCGCCGTTCGTGATGGGATATGCTGTCGACGCGAGCTGGGCGCCGCCGACAAACAAGCCGGTTGATGATCCCATGGCCGATTTCCCCCCGGAAGCCAATTGTTACGAGCCCTATGGAATAAATTTGTCTAAAACAGGCGGCGTACTGCTTGAAGCCGGCGGGTTTATCGGATATAAAACCGACATTTTCGATCATCAGGATAATATTACAGGGAATGAATTTTTCGCCGAATGCCCGGAATTATTTTCTGATTCTCCCGCCTTATATAATGATGGAACCGGCAACCTCTTTTTTGTTATGGGAAACCAGAAGCAAGCCCCTGTTGGTTTATACAAATTACTTGTATCCATTGAGGACCCCGAGAATGTAAATTCGCCATCGTGGATAGATTTGACCGCCTATCAGATTTATAACGTGGAAGTTGAGGAAGATGCCGGTTGGGCGCGCACGTGGGGTGGGTTCAATTATGACCAGGCGGAGGCTGTCTGTGTCGATCCTTCCTACAATACCTACGTGGCAGGCGAATTCAGTGGAGTGGTTGATTTCGATCCCGGACCCGAGGCGACAGTTTTGACATCGTATGAAAACTCCCTGGATGCTTTCGTGGTTAAATTTGATCCTCTTGGCAATTTTGCCTGGGCTCGATCATGGGGAAGTTTCGGCTCGGATTATGCGTTGGGTATTGGGGTTCGGAATTACAGGGTCATGGTGGTTGGCTCCTTCGAGTACGCTGTGGATTTTGATCCCGGATCAGGGCAGGAGTTGATAACATCGCAAGGAGGTACGGACGCTTACCTGAGTGTCCTGCATGGCGACGGCAACCTCGATTACGTTCAAACCTGGGGTAGTGCCCTGGATGACGTCGCATCGGCGGTGGGCACGGTCGATTCGCACTTCGCGATCGCAGGCTCGTTCGAGGGCACGGCCGAACTGCCGGGGGGGACCGGGTATTCACAAGGCGGCAGCGACATATTCGTGGCGGTTGCGAATACTAATTATTTCCTCAAAACACTTGGAGGTTCTGCTGACGATAAAGCCCTGGGTGTAGCGGTTTCGGATAACTCGGTATGTATAACCGGGACGTTTGAAAACGGCTTTTATTTCGGTTCCGGCGACGATTATCACATGAGCAACGGCAGCACAGACGCTTTTGTGGTGAGATACAAAGTTCACCCTGTCAACTATTCCCTGACCTATGACTGGTCGAGGGCATGGGGCGGGACCCTTTTTGACTACGGCTATGACGTTGCCTGTAATGCCTCAAATGGCGACGTTTATGTCGCCGGTTCATTCATCGGAACAGTAAATTTCAATACAGGTCCCGTAGGTCCCGTAGATAATCATACATCCAATGGATTCGGCGACGCGTTCGTAAGCCATTACAATTCCTCAAGCGACTATCTGGGTACAACGACGTGGGGCGGTTCTGACGGAATTTACACCAATGGCGCCAGCGGGATTTCAGTCGATGAATCCGGTAATGTTTACTGCGCAGGCGGATTTGTCGGTTCAACACTCGGTCAGACATCAAAGGGGTTGTTCGACTGCATAATGGTAAAGTACTCCCCGGACCTCGATTTCGATTATGCCAGGTCATGGGGCGCGTCAGGCTCAGACTCCTGCACACATGTAATGGTGGACAACTTGGGGCGCCCTTTCCTTTCCGGGAACTTCAAAAAGACCGTTGATTTCAACCCCGGATCCGGTGTGGAAAACCATACATCCTGGGGCGGAACGGCGGATTGCTTCCTGATGAAGTTTCTTCCGAGTGGATCATGGTAAGTGACTTAAGGAATATTAATGACATGTGAGATTTTCCACAGGACATTCTGGTAACATACACGCACAATGTCCAAAGAAGTACGACTTGCGTTTATCTGGCACATGCATCAGCCGGACTACCGCGATCCCGCTACGGGCGTCCATCTTCTTCCCTGGGTGCAGCTTCATTCCGCGCGCGGCTATAACGATGTCGCGAAGATCTCCGTCACGTACCCCTCCTTCAAGCAGACGATAAATTTCAGCCCGGTACTCCTGAATCAACTCGACGACCTCCTCGAAATGCCCTGGCTCGATTACTTCATGCAGCTCTGCCTGAAACCGTCGGATGACATCTCCGATTCCGAGAAGGATTTCCTGTTGAGGCATTGTTTTCTGGTCAACTGGGACGTGCATGTGAAGCCGAATCAGCGTTACAACCAGCTCCTCATGAAGCGGGGTCCTGAGCTTGGCGGCAGGGACCTCCAGTACACGCGGATGCAGTTCACAAAGTCCGATATCCGAGATCTTATTGTCCATTTCTTCCTCGCATGGAGCGGGTTCCACATGAGGAAGGACCCCGAAGTTATCGAGCTGATCAAAAGAGGGCAGTCGTTCAGCGATGAAGAAAAAATCATAATCATCGGCAAGCACCGCGAGGCTCTTGGCGCGGTTATCCCTCTTCATTCCGGGCTGCAGTCGAAGGGGACAATCGAGCTAACCTGCTCGCCTTTCTATCATCCGATACTTCCGCTTCTGGTCGACACAAAAGTCCGCCCCGACCACGATCCATCGACACCGGAATTCCGGTATCCTGGGGACGCGAGACGTCAACTAATATTGGGAATCGATGAGTTCGAGCGTGTTTTCGGACATAGACCGTCCGGCATGTGGCCGAGTGAGGGATCGGTGAGTCAGGCTGCGGTCGAATTGATTCAGGAGACCGGAATCAAATGGCTGGCGATGGATGAAGCGCTCCTGTTTGACTCCTCGACCGGAACAGTTGTCCCGGAAAATGCCACGAACAGAATTCCCTGGCTTGTCGGGAAACCGGACGGGCCTCCGCTTGCGGCGATTTTCCGCGACAGGGGGCTTTCGGACGATATCGGATTCCAATTTTCGTGGAAGGACCCTGTTGAAGCGGTTAAGGGATTCCTCGGGAACCTTGAAAAAATCGCAAAGGGGCAGCCGGATGGCGGACCTCCCGCGCTGGTCGGGATTGTGTGCGATGGCGAGAATCCATGGGAGCATTATCACGACGGGGGCGAGGGTTTCCTGACCGGCCTTGCGGAGGCGCTTGAAAATCACAAATTCATTAAAACGACCACGCCGTCCGAGTATCTCAGGGAATTTCCTCCGGAGAGACGAGTCGCGAAGCTCGGCGCCGGAAGCTGGATTTCCGGAAATTTCGACATCTGGATCGGCTGCGACGAGGACCGTCGGGCATGGGGGATTCTCGCGGAAGCGCGCAAAAAACTCGACGAAGTTTTTCCGCTGCCGGATGGAAGCATCGATGAAATAGGAAATGACAAACGACAGAAAGTCCTCGAGCAGTTATGGGTCGCGGAGGGTTCGGACTGGTTCTGGTGGTACGGGGAGCCGTTTCATTCGTCGATAGATTACGTCTTCGATATTCTCTTCCGACGCCGGCTCAGGCGGGCATACGAGATCATGGGTCTGGAAATCCCCGCGAAAATCATCATACCGATAGACCCGAAACATCCGATTGAAAATATCAACGTGCAGGCTCCCCTGGATGTAATTCACCCCATGATCGACGGGAAAATTACCAATTTCTACGAATGGTCCGGAGCAGGACACCTGGCAAACGACCAGTTCAGGGGACTTCTCGCGACCGGAAGTCCCGGTCCGCTGACCGACATCTTTTTCAACGCCGACACTGAAAATCTTTATCTAAGGCTCGACTTCAACAAGGAATTGGTCGAGCCGACCGATGTGCTCCTCATCAGGATATTACGGCCCATTGAGGTCAACCTGGCGGTCGACATGGCGCAGAATCCGTCCGCGACAATGCGTGTATATCGCGTCGACTCGTCAGGACAGCGAGTATCGATTGAAAATATCCCCGGCGCCGCTGTCGTGGACATCGTTGAGCTTTCAATACCGATCAAATCCCTTGAAGCCGGGATGAAATCGATAATCAGCCTCGCCTGTTTCATGATGCGCGGCTCGGAGAGAATCGACCGATGTCCCTTGTACGGGACAATATCGGTAACAGTCCCCGATGAACGTTATCTTGCAAGTCTCTGGCGGGAGACTTACTAAGCGGGGACTGGCACACCGATTTCGCCTGATGACAGGTTTCACTTTACCACATATCTCGACAGGCGAAATCGGGGTGCCTGTCACCGCCAGAAAATCCCCATGTGTCGTTCCGGGATAATAATTCATGCTCCATCTTCTTCTTGTCATACATAACCATCAACCTCTCGGGAATTTGCCCGACGTCTTCCGCAAGGCTTATGACATCGCCTATAAACCGTTTCTCGACATTGTGCGGCGTCATCCGAAAATTTCATGGGCGCTGCATACATCGGGATGCCTCTGGGAATGGCTAGAACGAGAGGAGCCGGATTATCTGGACACACTTCGCAAAGAACACGCTGCCGGACGTCTGGAATTTGTCACAGGAGCGATGTGGGAGCCTATCCAGCCGATTATTTCCGAGCAGTCGTTTCATAAACACTATGATTTGATGCGGAAATATCTTGGAGAAAAATTCGGTGTCGATCCGGTCGGATGCTGGACGACTGAGAGGGTGTGGGAGCCGAATCTCGCCGGACGTCTTTCCGACCAGGGGATTCGGTACACATTTCTCGACGACTCGCAGCTTCGCGCCGGACTTCCCTCGCCCGATGAGCATCGCGTCTGGGGTTACTACCAGACCGAGCATAACGGGAAGTCGGTCAATATTTTCCCGATCGACGAAAAACTCAGATACATGATCCCGTTTCGGAAGGCCGACGAGGTTATTTCTCATCTCGAAAAACTCGCCGACGAGCTTCCGGACAAGGCATCGGTGACGTACGGCGACGACGGCGAAAAATTCGGACTCTGGCCCGAGACATTCGAGTGGGTCTATAAGAAAGGATGGCTCGACGATTTTCTCGGACGGCTCGAAAAGTCCGAAAAAATTGTGACCACACATCCGTCCAAGTACATTAAAATCATGCCGCTGCCGAGGCAGAGGGTATATATCCCGACATCCAGTTACCGCGAGATGGGCATCTGGAGCCTGTACCCGAAAAGGTCGCTTGCCGCTGACAAAATCCATCACTGGGTTGAGTCGAACGATGAGCTAAGGCAGATCGAGCCTCCGCATGCCGCTGGTTTTTTCCGAAATTATCTCTCGAAGTATCCCGAAAGCCGATACATGCACGAGAGGGTGCAGGAAATCATCGAGACGGTTCTTGAAAATGCGGGTCCCGATGTCGCGGCGTCTAGTGAAATAAAAGCGTCCGATGCCCAGAAGGCGCTCTGGCACGCTCTCAGGGCGCAATGCAATTGCCCGTACTGGCACGGCGTCTTCGGCGGGCTCTATCTGAATTACCTCCGCTTCGCGATCAACCGCGAAATTCTCCACGCCGAGGGATATCTTCGCGAATATCTCGACAGCTTTATCCGCAAAATCGGCACGGTACATCTTTCGGGGATCAAAGGCGGGAAGGTCAGGGAATTGGACAGCATTATTCTTCTCTGTCAGAACCCAAACGTGCAATGGGGGATCGATCCGGTCACCGGGCAGGTTATTTCAGCCGGGTCGGTCGAGAAAAAAGTCGACGTGATCGATGTTATCGCCCGTCGGTTCGAGGCGTATCACGCGACGATGAAGGATTCCGATGATGCAGGCGCTGTCGGTCAGCCGGCGAGTATTCATGATATACAGGAAATTGCCCCGAAAGGTTGGCGCAACGATTTCGGTTATGACCTTTGCAGGAGAGGATGCTTCTGTGTCCGGTTTAATGAAGGACAAAGCCGCATGGGTCCCGAGTCCGGGCCCTGGAGCATCGATGCAGGCGGCGAAACCCTCATTCTGGAGAGGCATTCAGGGCAGATCGTTCAGAATAAAACTTTCACGAGCCTAACTGACGAACCTGTGATAAAAATGGTCCATAGCATAAAAAGTCCGGACGGTTTTCATCTTACCGGCGATATCGAAATCGAGTTCAACCTTGGATTGCTTGCCGGTAATGCCCCCGACAGGTACATAAGGTTGTCGGATGGGAGAAAATTCCCGCTTGAGACAAAACTCGATCATATTGACGGTTCTGCAATTGACGTCATCGATGAATGGACCGGTGTCAGGGTGCGTCTCGATGTGTCTGGCTCCACAAAGATAAAGACATATCCTGTAAAGACACTGAGCCGCGGCGAGGGCGGACTCGAATTAAACTACCAGGGCGTTTGTATTACTTTTAGCTGTCCATTTGACCTCGGAATGTTTGAATCGCACAGGTTCGAGGCATCGATGGGTATTTATTCGCTGTAAAATATAGATTATATTAATACTTAACATGACCATCGACACAGACATCAGCCTGACTCATGTAATCATCCGCCTCCTTGTGAGCCTGCTGATTGGCATCGTTATAGGAATGGAAAGGGAGATTCAGCACAAATCCGCCGGACTGCGGACCTCGGTGCTCATCTGTCTCGGCTCGACCATCTTTACGCTCGGCTCACTCGCCTTTATGACCAATAATCCGAACGCGGACCCGTCACGCATCGCCGCACAGATAGTCACCGGCATCGGATTTCTCGGGGCCGGAGCGATAATCCAGACTCGCGGAAGTGTACACGGCCTGACAACCGCCGCGACAATCTGGGTAATGTCGGCTCTTGGACTCGCGGTAGGGCTGGGAGCATATGTGCTGGCTGTCGGCGGAGCGGTACTCGTTCTCGGGATTCTCCATCCGCTGCAGGCTTTGGAAAAAGCCGTCAAGGGAAAAAAGACAACGTGGAATTATATTGTTACCGTACATGAATCCGAGCCGGCGTTGAGCCATGTCGTGGAGGCAATTCAGGCAAGTCCGAGCGTGGTAAAGCAACTCAACGTTAAAAAAGACGGCGACATGTGCAAGCTGACGTTCAACTATACCGAGCAGGACGAACGTCACGCCGGATTCATCCGTGAGCTGACCGAAATGGCCGGCGTGGTCAATATTACGACTAACCAGGAAGGATAACGTTTTTTTTTCGGTCCTTGATCATTTCTGTAACGCTGACGTCCAGGTCGGCTGTAACGCTGACGTCCTCGTCGGCATATTCGGAACTGCAAGGTTGATTGTGCTTTCGCGGACGGGACGTCCCCGCTCCAGCCGACGAAGACGTCAGCGTTACAGCCGACCTAGACGTCAGTGCTACGGTAAGAATTGGATTTTGCGTTAGAGTGATTGAAAATAAAGTGACAGGGCTTGCAAAGTCGGCTCTGGTTATATAGTCTGGACTCCGCCGGCTGGCGTATGGGGGATTGGGGTCGAGGAGTCAATGAGAATAGATGTCGGATAAGCGAGAAGATATTCCGGAAGTGCATTCGGAGATGCTTGAGGAACAACTCGGACCATCGGATGCCGGGCTTGCGCCCATACCGGAACCTCAAACATGGGAAATCTTGTACGGCCTTGACGAGGCTACGGCAATCGCGGTCGTGCCGGAACGCGCGCTCATCTTCTGGGAGCTTGCGCGGGTAATCCAGTCAGGAATTGAAAAGGATGTAAAATTCAGTCTTGTACGAATGCGCCTTGATGGGGAGCAGCCGTCCCGCGAAAAATCCTGGCCGGTCGGTCCCGTCGGGAGATTTCAGGACTCCGGGTTAGAGCCTGGGAAAGAATATATCTGGGCAGTCTCAAGGGTAACGGACGGCAAGGAGACGCCGCTATTGGTAACCAACCCGGTACGAATGCCGATCAGAACATTATCGTCGGAAATTTCAGGACCGCTGCCGTCCTCGATAGAACTTCTCAAAAATAGAATAGTAAATGGCACTGGACAGGGGGGCGGAAAATAATGCTCGAAGTCCTCGGGATGATCCTCGCCGGCGGCCGCGGTGAACGTCTCCTTCCCCTGACCCAGGACCGCGCCAAACCTGCCGTCCCGTTCGGGGGGATATACAGGATCATCGACTTCGTCCTCTCGAATTTCATTAATTCACGCTTTTACCATATGAAGGTTCTGACGCAGTTCATGAGCGACTCGCTCAACATGCACCTGTCGCGCGGCTGGGACATCTCGGGTCCGCTTGGGCATTTTATCGACCCCATCCCGGCTCAGATGCGCACGGGCGGAAAGTGGTACGAGGGCACCGCTGACGCCGTGTTCCAGAATCTTCATGTGATCTGGGATACCAATCCCGAACATGTCGCGGTCTTCGGCGGCGACCATATTTACAAAATGAACGTGGCCGAGATGTTCCGGTTCCACCTGAAGCGCAGGGCATCTCTGACCGTCGCCTGCGTGCCAATCCCCATTGAAGAGGCGGTCCTCAATTTTGGCGTAATGGAAACCGACGATAAGGGAAGAATTATCGGCTTCGAGGAGAAACCCGCGAAACCGAAACATATGCCGGGACGTCCCGATACGGCTCTCGTGAGCATGGGAAGCTATTTCTGGGAGACGCATGCTCTCAAGGATGTTTTATTCAGTGATCAGGCGAACTCAGATTCAAGCCACGATTTCGGCAATGACATCATCCCCGGACTCGTCGCCGCGGGAGAGCCGATTTTCGCCTATGATTACTCGCTGAACTGGATTCCCGGCGAGGGAGAAAGGGAGAAAAAGTACTGGCGCGATGTCGGGAACCTGGACAGCTATTACGATGCCAACATGGAGGTCAGGGAGGTCCATCCGCCAATTAATTTATACAACTACCAATGGCCGATCCGGACCCTCATGCGCCCGTTTCCGCCCGCAAAATTCGTGTTCGCCGAAAAGGGCGGACGGTTCGGACAGGCGATCGACAGCATCATCGCGTCGGGCTGCATCGTTTCAGGCTCGACCGTCCTCAACAGCGTGCTCGGACATAACTGTTTTGTGCACTCTTATTCGACGGTGGAAGATTCCATCATCATGTCCGACACTGAAATACGGCGGCATTCGAAGGTCCGCAACGCTATCATAGACAAAAACTGCATAATCGATGAAGATGTCGAGATAGGCTTCGATCCGGTATTCGATGGTGAGTATTTCACCGTCACACCCGGGGGACGGGTAGTCGTTCCGAAATGGACGCATGTCAGATCGGACGGCACTGTGGAACGGCTCGAAGGCCCGTATTCATCCAAGGAGGAGGACGCACCTCATGCCTCAGAAATTTGAGATCGTACTAATCGCAGGCGAGATGGTTCCGTACTGCAAAACAGGGGGACTCGCGGATGTCATCGGCGCGTTACCGCAGGAACTGGCTCGTGAGGGACTGAATGTCACGGTTTTTATCCCGTATTACCGTCACGTGATGGAATGGGCCGAGAAGAACGGCGTCGAGGCAAAAATCTGCGTCGATCAACTCAGGTTTTTTCTCCCCGGCTACACCCAGTCGGCATGCGCTCGTGAGATCAGGCACGAAAGCGGGATGAGGGTTGTCTTTATCGATTATCCGACCGCGTACGATCGCGAGGAGCTTTACACGGAAGGCGGGTCGGATTACGAGGACAACCTGACAAGGTTCGCGATCCTCTCGAAAGGCGCTCTGGAAACGTGCAAGGCGCTCGACATCCATCCGGATATTGTCCACGCGCACGACTGGCAGGCCGCGCTGGCTCCGGTCTACCTTAAATCCCACTACCTGAACGACCCTTACTTCGCCGCGACAAAATCTGTCCTTACAATTCATAATCTCGGTTATCAGGGACGATTTTCCGGAACCAAATTCCAGGGACTCGACCTCCCGTGGGATTACTTCAGCCTCGACAGCCTCGAATATTTCGGACAGGTCAATGTTCTGAAGGGCGGAATTATTTTCTCCGACGCTGTGACGACGGTAAGCCCCACGTACGCCAAAGAAATTCAAACTAAGGAATTCGGCGCGGGACTGGAGGAGGTCCTGCAGGTCAGAAGCGAAAAGTTGTCCGGGATCCTGAACGGCGTCGATTACTCGCAGTGGGATCCGTCCATAGATAAATTAATTCCTGCGAATTTCACGCCGACAAATCCGAGAGACAAAGAGAAGTGCCGCAAGGAACTACGGAAAGAGGTCGGGCTGCCGGAGGGGAAGGGTCCGCTAATCGGCATGATCTCGCGCCTCGCCGAGCAGAAGGGCTTCGAGCTGGTGCTTGAATCGATCAAGAAACTGGCGAAGCTCGACTGCCAGCTTGTTATTCTCGGCACCGGCGAACCGCGCTACCATGACGAGCTTTCGAAAGCCGCGGCGAAATACCCGAAGAACGTTTCCGTTACGCTGGGATTCTCGAACGCGCTCGCGCACAAGATAGAGGCCGGGAGCGATATTTTTCTCATGCCGTCGCGCTACGAGCCGTGCGGCCTGAATCAGATGTACAGCCTGCGGTACGGTACGGTTCCGATAGTGTCGTCGACCGGCGGTCTCAAGGACACTGTCGAAAACTTCACGCCCGCGAAGCTGAAGAAAGGCCAGGCGACCGGATTTGTGATGCAGTCCTTCTCTTCAGCGAGCATGTTTAACACCGTGAAGAAGGCGACCGAACTCTTCCGCGACGCCCCCGAATCATGGATGAATCTGATGGCTGCCGGCATGAAAAAGGATTTCTCGTGGCCATCGCAGGCGGGGAAGTATGTGAAGCTGTATGAGTCGTTGAAAAATGAGTAACCGCTCACGTAGGCTCGCACGGCAGTGCGTCGCGCGGCACACCATCTGCCGGGATTATGATAAATACATAAATCTAATTTAATATGTTAAGGAATCCCGGGCTACGGGGCCGAGTTGGATTAATTGACAAAGGATTATGAACTCATATAACATATCTGACGTTGTAAAAATAAGGAGAAGAAAATGGGAATTTATAGCGAATACCTTATGCTCCTAAGCAGTAAAGGCTTGGAGGAGCTTGAAAAGGAAAGGAAGAAGCAGCTTAATAGAATTAGCGCCAACCGCGCGAATGACATATTGGTAATTGCGTCTGACCTTAGCGGTCGTCCTGAAAAATCCAGAGCGCCAATTTCTATCGATTTCACTGACAAATTGGCCATTACTGATCTGATTGGATCGTTGGGTAATACGGATCTAGATGTAATCATCGAAACATATGGAGGAAGTGCCGAGATAGTAGAGGATATCGTCGAGATACTGCGCTGCAAGTTCAAGGGGAATATTTCTTTTATAGTCCCTGGGTGTGCTAAAAGCGCTGGGACAATTATGGTAATGTCTGGTGATGAAATTTTGATGGGGTCCGATTCGACTCTAGGACCTATAGATGCTCAGGTGTTTATGAATGGTAAATTTATTTCAGCGGATGCATGCATAGCAGGCTTGGACGATATTAAAGAAGAAGTATCCAAATCAGGCCGTCTTAACCCAGCTTATATCCCTATTTTGCAGGGGTTGTCGCCTGGAGAAATAAAGAGTTGGAAAATTGCTCAGAAATTTGCTAGCTATTTAGTTTCCAAATGGCTAGTCAGTTACAAATTCAGAAATTGGCGCCACCATAGTACAAATGGTATAGCTGTAACTGAAGAAGAAAAAATAGCACGTGCTGGCGAAATTGCAGTCTGGCTTACAAGACATGACGTTTGGCTAACTCATGCTCGATCGATAAAGCTTGAAGATTTGAAGAGAATTGGACTATTGGTTAATGACTATTCAAATAATGCAGATCTCAATGATGCAATATCCAGATATTATGTTCTTCTTCGTATTTTATTCGAAGTTACTCCTGTGTATAAAATATTTGAAACGCCGACTGAAAGGATAATACGGATGTTAGCGGTCCAGTTCCAGGCAGCACAGAAACCGTCGAAAAGTAGGCAGCCTGTATGTGTTGATGTGCAATGTCCGAAATGCGGCGAAAAGGAAACGTTTTGCAGAACTAATGAAGCGAACGAACCACTTCCAGAGAATGCAATCCCATTTCCAGCAGACAACATGCATAAGTGTCGGAAGTGCGGTTTCGATATGAATTTATCTCCAATCAAAGAGCAGCTTGACAAGTTCTAAAAAATGTGGTAGAATATTAAACTACTCAAAAGGAGGTTCGATTATGGAGAAGAAAAAGCAAGATTTGGGGTATGAGGACCTTTTTAGAAAGCTAAATGAATTAGAAAAGCAACAAGTTGAAATTGAAAAAATTGGTATTAGCAGGGAAGAGCAAGATAATATTCTAGCGATCATTGATTGTATTACTGAAGTTGAAGAAACCCCATTAATATATTACTCTACGACCTGATTAAAGTCTTGTAGTTCCGTAGTTCAAGGATGTGCTTTCCTAAGCTGCACAGCTTCACCACCCTCCCTCCCTGGTCATCTTCATTAAAAATGCATTCGGGTCGTCTGTTGTTGAGGTGTAGACAAAGCCCGTGCCGGATTTCCTCATAGGTGGGCTGCGGTACTCCAGCCGGTCCGGATCATGTCCAAAGCATGGACATGATCCAAAAATCGTGTCCAAAAAACCCGAAAACATGGACATGACCCCTGTATCGTGTCCAAGAATGGGGTATTTGTAGCCATGAAAATCCTCACATGTCGAAAAATCGGCAAAAATCCGACATGATAGCCGGGTCATGTCGAAATCATCGACATGACATTATCCCGATAATAACCTGAGTAGTTTGGTGTTAATGTAGCCCGTGACCTGCGAAACCATTTCCCGCTATTCCACTTCTCAACGCTCCAAGCCCCGGGAAATGGTTTCCGCGACGCATCGCCATGCGTCGCTACAAGCCTCACCAACCCCCCTCACCGTTCATCTTCATCAAAAATGCGTTTGGGTCGTCTGTTGTTGACGTGTAGACAAAGCCCGTGCCGGATTTCCATGTGAGCGACCCGCGGTACATTCCGGTCAGGAAAATATTGCCCGATGAACCCGATGAGTCCGTGAGGATGCCAGTCCCGAGATCGCGGTCGGTTCGTCCGAACGTCACCGACCATTTGTAATCGCCGGAATTGTCAATCTTGCTCACAAATACGCTGCCGTTTTTTTCGTCGACCGCGGCCTCATCGCGGTCCGGATCGAAATCGATTTTGCTTTTCGCGACGCCGGTCAGAACCGCGCTCCCGGACGAATCGGACGCGACCGACAGGCCGAGTGCGGGTCCGAACGATCGTCCCCATTGATAGACACCCTGCGGCGAAAATTTGCTCAGGAATGTGAAGCCGTATGTCTCGACCTCGTGCACGTCCGGGTTATGCCCTGCCGGATTCAGGTCGGCGGTCCCGTCGATCCCGCCGAGGACGAAAATGCTACCGCCGGATGTCACCGCGACACTGTTCGCGTTATCCGCGAACTCACCTCCCCATGTCCTTGCCCAACGTCCGCTGCCACGGCTGTCCAGCTTGATCAAAAACGCGTCCTCGGACCCGCGCGACGTGTGCCAGCCGACTGTCACGTCCAGACCGCTTGTGCCCGCCACCTCGAACCGCCCCTGAAACCGTCCGGCCAGAATAATGCTCCCGCCGGAGTCGATATCAATGCATGTCGTTGTCATCTGATCGTTCGGGGTGTCTCCGCCCCAGGACGATACGCGGTCGAATCGTCCCGATGTTGAGAAAACGCTGATGAAAGCGTCCGACGCGCTCCGGGCGGTCGCACCCGGGCGTCTCTGCTGGGGGTCTTCTTCCTCCTCGGGATCGAAATCCACAGTCCCCGAGTACCAGCCGGTGACTATCACCGACGATCCGGAGAGAGCTATGTCGAAAACGTCAAAATCGCCGAGGTTCCCGCCCCAATTTTTCGCCCAGCGATATTCTCCATCCGAGTTGACCGACAGGATATAGCAGTCCGCGCGGCCACCCGAGGTCAGGGGTACGATATTTTCAGGGTCGGGATCGAAATCCGTGGTACGTCCGAATGTGCCGGCGATGTACAAATTTCCGGAGGAGTCGATGTCCATGCCCACCGCGCGCTCGATTGCCGGACCGCCGTACGATTTCGCCCAGAGAAACGCGCCGTCCGGGTCGAATTTGCTTATGAAGATATCATTTTCGCCGATCGATTCGATCTCCATGCGATTTTGTCCGGGATCGAAGTCGGCTTTACGGGAATACGCCCCGACAATATAGAAGTTTCCGCCGCGATCCATCACGAGCCCGTTTGCGATGCTGACGCGGGACTGTCCCCACTCTCGAATCCAACCGTCGAGGTCTTCCTCCTCGCCCTCGACAAAAACTCCCGCCACCGATTGGCCTTCGCTTGAAATCAGGTCATCGGCCTGCGATTGTCCCGCGGAAATCGGCAGCTCTGCCGATTCTCTCGTCTCAGCGGATGTAGGCGGCTCTGGTTGCTCGATCTGCGCATCCTGGGTAGGATTTTCGACACGTGGATTCGGGCAGCCTACAAATAGGAGTGCTAATAATAACAATGCGGGGATAAAAATTTGCGGACGCATCTTTGGTCCTCCGTGAGGTTTATTATATCAAAAATGTAGCACGAGCTTTCCAGCCCGTGCCCTCGTGTTTGGTGGTTTTAGGTGAAGTGGATGGGGGTTGAGGAGTGGGAGGAAAGGCTACGCAACTGCGTAGAGGACGGCGGAGGGCAGGTCGGGGAGGATCTTTTCGGGGTTCATGCACTAATTTACATACCGTTCTGTATTCGACTATATGAGGTATTAATCAATTTTACCCGGCAGCCTGGATCCAATTGCGGACGGGACGTCCGCGGTCCAGCAGGCCGGAGTCCTGCGCTCCTGAAGAATTTATGCGAAACATAAATCAATTTTACCCGGCAGACTGGATCCGATTGCGGACGGGACGTCCGCGGAACAGCCAGCCAGAGGCTCGCGCTACTGAAGAATTTATGCGAAACATAAATCAATTTTACCCAGCAGCCTGGATCCAATTGCGGACGGGACGTCCGCGGTCCAGCAGGCCGGAGTCCTGCGCTCCTGAAGAATTTATGCGAAATATCAATCAATTTTACCCGGCAGCCTGGATCCAATTGCGGACGGGACGTCCGCGGTCCAGCAGGCCAGAGGCTCGCGCTACTGAAGAATTTACGCGAAATATCAATCAATTTTACCCGGCAGCCTGGATCCAATTGCGGACGGGACGTCCGCGGTCCAGCAGGCCGGAGTCCTGCGCTCCTGGAGAATTTAGTTATACACAGATTTTGGCGGGTAAAAATGATTACTAAGCCGCGCATTAAGAAGGTATTTTTTCGGGGATGGGGACAGGCACCTTTTCGCCCGGAACTTACAGCATAATTCGAGTTTATCGTGCGAAAAGTTGCCAGTCCCCTTTTTACAAAATAAT